>WNFD01002492.1_pt1 | contig 18514 bp, 18 predicted proteins | sample 5400491 | NCBI WGS metagenome assembly WNFD01 (sample SAMN13153343, study PRJNA577476) | soil metagenome | isolation source: 120 cm saprolite under Douglas fir tree site 2 hole 2 replicate 2 | place: USA:California | collected 2015-04-18 | reverse complement strand
AGGTCGGCGCCCTGCTTGTTGGCGAAGTTGGTGCGCTCCCGCAGCGGGACGAACACGTCGCTGTCCCGGCTCATCACGACCTTCACCCCGAGGCCGGGCTCGATCATGCGCGCCACCCGACGCGTCACGTCCAGCACCACGTCCTTCTCCATGACCCCGCTCGGCCCCATGGCCCCCGAGTCGTGGCCCCCGTGGCCGGCGTCCAGCACGATGAGTCGCAGCGGCTGCATGCCCCCACGCCCCGGCTCGCCCCCTCCGGTCGACTCCTTCGGGCGGTAGACGTCGATCACCAGGCGATAGGGATCCTGGAGCACGGTGTGCTTGATCTCGCCCGCCGCGCCCTCGAGCAGCACGCGCAGCACCGCGGCGTCGCCCACCGCCTCGAGCCGCACCTCCTGCACGAGCCCGTCGCCGATCTCCTCCACGCGCGGGCGGCTGAGCGACAGGCCGGGCAGCCGCACCCGCACCTCTTCATCACTCGCGACCACCGCGTAGGCAAGGCGCGCACCGGTCTCGATGACCACCCGCGTGAAGGAGGGATAGGAGCGGTAACGGAGCTCCTCGAGCGGCACCGCCCCCTGCACCGGCTTGGCGACCGGCTTGCGCGGCTCGGTGGGCGCGGCGATCGAGACCCCGGGGACGAGGCGAGGCAGGCCCTTGCCCAGGAAGTCGCGGGAGACGAGCCAGCTCGTCCCCACCACGCGCGCGGCGGCGTCGAGCGCGATCGCCTCGCCCTGCAGGGTGGCCCGGGGCTGACCGCGGACGAACTCGACGGTGCGCTGGTTGACGGTGAGGATGCCGCGGTCGCCCTTGACCGACCAGGCGCCCTTCAGCAGCGCCGCCAGGTGATCGGGAGCGATGTAGGCGCTGCCGTCGTCCATGACGGTGATGGAGAGAAGGCCGAGCCGTCCGGACCGGTCCCGCACCTCCACCGATTCCGAGCGAGCCGCCCCCGCGACGCCGACGAGGAGTCCCATCAGCGTCACCAGCAGCAAGCCCGTCGCCAGTCGTCGCGTCATCGTCGTTGCGTCCGCAGCATCCGTCATTCTAGCAACGGAGCGTGGGGGCTGCTAAGCAGGAATTTATGGTAGGCTCCGCGGTCATGGGCCAATTCGGCATCGGGCAGTCCATCAAGCGCTTCGAGGACGTGCGCCTCCTGCGCGGAGAGGGGCGCTTCCACGGCGACGTGAACCTGCCCAACCAGGTGCACGCGGTGCTGGTGCGCTCACCCCACGCCCACGCCCGCATCCGCGCGATCGACGCCGACGCGGCCCGGCGGGCGCCCGGCGTGCTGGCGGTCTTCACCGGGGCCGACGTCGCGCGCGACGGGCTCGGCACGATGAAGATGACGCTCAAGCGCACGCGTCCGGACGGCTCGCCCATGTTCGCGCCCGCCCACCGCGGCCTGGCGGTGGACCGCGCCCGCCACGTGGGCGATCCGGTGGCCCTGGTGGTGGCCGGGACCCACGCGCAGGCCGAGGACGCGGCCGAGCTGGTCCGTGTCGACTACGAGCCGCTCCCCTCGATAACCGACACCGGCACCGCCGCGCAGGCGGGCAGCCCCCCGGTCTGGGACGAGTGTCCCGACAACGTGTCGAACCTCCACCAGCTCGGCGACAAGGCGGCCACCGACGCGGCCTTCGCGGGGGCGGCTCACCGGGTCCACCGGCGCTACGTCATCACCCGGGTGCACGCCCAGTACATGGAGCCGCGCGGTGCGCTCGGAGTGTACGACCCGGGCGAGGACCGCTACACCCTCTACGCCGACGTCCAGTATCCCCACCGGGTACGCACCGCGCTCGCCACCAACATTTTCAAGATCCCGGAGCACCAGATCCGGGTGATCGCGGGCGACATCGGCGGGGCGTTCGGCACCAAGGGCTGGCAGTACCCCGAGCACCGGCTGGTGCTCTGGGCCGCGCGCAAGCTCGGGCGCCCGGTCAAGTGGCAGTGCGAGCGCCGGGAGGCGATCCCCGCCGACGAGCACGCACGCGACAACGTGAGCGACGCCGAGCTGGCCCTCGACGCGCAGGGGCGCTTCCTCGCCCTCCGGGTGCGGACCTTCGCCAACGTGGGCGCCTACGTCTCCTCCGACCGCAATTTGCTCGCCACCTTCAGCAACATCGCGACCCTGGTCGGGGTCTACGCCTTCCCGGCCGCGCACGTCGCGGTCCACTCGGTGCTGACCAACACCAACGCGACCGCCCCGTATCGCGGTGCCGGCCGGCCGGAGGCGACCTACGTCATCGAGCGGCTCATCGACGACGCGGCCCGCGAGCTGGGGATGGATCGCCTCGCGCTCCGCCGTGCGAACCTGATCCCCGCCTCCGCGATGCCCTACCGGACCGCGCTCGGGGTCACCTACGACTGCGGTGAGTTCGAGCGCTGCATGGACGGGGCGCTCCGCCTGGCCGACGTGGCCGGCTTCCCGGCTCGCCGCGAGGCCTCGCGGGCCCGCGGCCGCCTGCGGGGCCTCGCGGTGGTCAACGCCATCGAACGGGCCGCGGGCCCGCAGCCCGAGTTCGCCGAGATCCGCTTCGCCCCGAGCGGAAGCGTCACCGTGTTCATGGGGACCAAGAACCAGGGGCAGGGCCACGAGACCACCTTCAAGCAGATCCTCCACGAGCGGCTCGGGCTCGATCCCGGCGAGGTGCGCTACATCGACGGCGACACCGATCGGGTCGGCTTCGGGATGGGCACCATGGGCTCGCGCTCGACGGTGATCGGCGGCACCGCGCTCTGGATGGCCGCCGACAAGGTGATCGCCAAGGGCCGCAAGGTCGCGGCGCGCCTGCTCGAGGCGGCTGAGGCCGACGTGGGCTTCGGGGATGGCAAGTTCTCGGTGGTGGGGACCGACCGCGCGGTGGCGCTCAAGGAGGTGGCTCGCGCCGCCTTCCAGCCCGGACAGCTTCCGCCCGGGCTCGAGCCCGGCCTCTACGAAACCGGGACCTTCTCGCCGAAGCAGGACACCTGGCCGAACGGCTGCCACGTCTGCGAGGTGGAGGTGGATCCGGACACCGGCGACGTCACCCTCGACCGCTACGCGATCGCCGACGACGTCGGCACCGTGATCAACCCGCTCACCCTGAAGGGCCAGATCCACGGCGGCGTCGCGCAGGGGGTGGGCCAGGCCCTGATGGAGCAGGTGGTGTACGAGCCCGGCTCCGGCCAGCTCCTGACCGCGTCGTTCATGGAGTACGCGATGCCGCGCGCGGACACCTTCTGCGACGTGGCGATCGAGAGCCATCCCGTGCCCACCGCGCTCAACCCGCTCGGAGCCAAGGGCGCCGGCGAGGCGGGGACGGTCGGCGCGCTGCCCGCGGTCATCAACGCGGTGATGGACGCGCTCGCCCCGCTGGGGGTGCGCCAGCTCGACATGCCGGCGAGCAGCGACCGCGTCTGGCAGGCCATCCAGAATGCGCGGGCGGGCCGCGCGCCCGCCTAGAAGCGGTAGCGGAGACCGAGCTCGAGCAGGTTCGACCCGCGGTGGGAGAAGAGGCCGAAGATCCCTCCGAAGGCCAGCGACGTATCCAGGTACTTGTTCCACGGGAACGTGATCCAGCGCACGTTGATCGACGAGACCAGCTCGACGCGCTCCTGCTCGCCGAAGTGCTTCAGTGCCTGCCCCTCGAGCTCCCACCGCATGTGCGGGCCCCAGTCCACGAACTGGTAGGCGACGGAGAGCCCCGCAGTGTAGGAATCCTTGAAGTCGACCTTGCCGGGCAGGTCGAGGAGCTTGCTCCCGGAATACCGGCCGCCCTGCAGCGTGACCGCCCACTCGCGCTCGTCGGCGGCGAACACCTCCGCGGCCCACGAACGGTGAGGACCTCGCGGAGCCTCACGGGCGCGGAGTCAGGCCCAGCATGAACAGGTCGGTGACGGTGCGGGACAGGTACCCGCCGGCCGCGCGGGCGCGGCGACGGGGCACGACGGCGGCGCTTGACAGTCATAACTTAACAACGTCAACGTACGCGTTGACGACGGGCTCGGCGGGGCACGGGCCCCGCAAGCCCGCGCGGGAGGGTACCATGATCCGCCATCACGTGCTCCGGGGAACATTGCCGGTCATCGCGCTCACCGCGCTCGTCGCGACGGGCTGCGGACGGATCGCGGTCTGGGCCGCGCCGGAGAAGACCGCGAGTGCCGAGCGCACCCCCGCCGCCCTGGAGGCCGACAAGGTCTTCTGGGCCACGCTGCACGGCGGGGCCTACGACCGCATCCCGGCCGCGCTCACCGCGCTCAAGGCCGCGTACCTCGCCGACCCCAACGACGCGGTCACCGCCTCGCACGTCGGGTGGATGCACATCTGGCGGCTCGGCGAGCGGGCACGGCACGAGCCGGTCCGCCCCGAGATCACCGACGACGCGGTGCTCGCGCGCAAGTACTTCGAGGAGGCGGTGCGCCTCGATCCGAAGGAAGCGCGGTACCTGGGGTTCTACGCGAGCCTGCTGATGGCCGAGGGCACCATCCACAAGGACGAGAAGATGGTGCGCCGGGGCTACTACACGATGAAGGACGCGGTTGCGGCCTGGCCCGAGTTCAACCGGTTCACCGCGGGCTACACCGCCTCCACCCAGCCCGCCGACTCCGAGCGCTACCGCGAAGCCCTCGAGCACCAGTGGCGCAACCTCGACGTTTGCGTCGGCGAGACCGTCGATCGCGCGCAGCCGGACTACGCGCGCTACATGCGGCTCGAGACGCGGGAAGGCCCCCGACGCGTCTGCTGGAACTCGTGGATCGCCCCGCACAACTTCGAGGGCTTCTTCCTCAACTTCGGCGACATGCTGGTCAAGGCGGGCCAGCCCGAGACCGCGGTGGCCATGTACCGCAACGCTCGGCTCGCGCGCGAGTTCGGGGCGTGGCCCTACCGCGCGGTGCTCGAGGAGCGCATCGCGAGTGCGGCCGCCAACGTCGAGGCCTTCCGGAAGTCAGATCCGGCGCCGGGTGCGTCGACCCTCATGGTCCGCTCGCCGTTCGCCTGCACCGCCTGTCATCAGGAATAGCGATCACCCCTGCGAGATGTCGAGCCGCGGAAAGCGCGGGATCGTCCGGCCGCCGTCGACCACGATCGCCTGGCCGGTGACGAAGTCGAACTCGGGGGAGCAGAGGCGGACCACCATCTGGCCGATCTCCGGCTGGGTCACCAGCCGGCCCAGGGGCGTGGCGGCGATCGCGGCCGCCTTGTAGTCGGGCATGTCGTCGGTCCTCGGGCTCGCGATCTGGCTCGGGACGACCGCGTTCACGGTGATCTCGGGCGCCAGCTCCAGCGCGAGCGCCTGGGTGAGCGGGAGCAGCGCGGCCTTGGCCAGGCCGTAGACGCCGTGCGAGCGCACGAGGCCGGACGTCGCGCCGATGTTGACGATGCGGCCCCAGCCCGCGCGTCGCATGGCCGGCGCCACGAGCTGGCTCGTGAGGTAGACCGCCTTGAGGTTGGCGCTCATCACGTAGTCCCAGTCCGCCTCGGCCAGCTCACCGAACCGCGTGTCGTTGAACGGACCGGCGTTGTTGACCACCACCGCGGGGGGGCCGAGCCGCACCTGCACCTCGGCCACCAGGCCGCGCACCTCGTCGGACCGGGCCACGTCGGCCCCGAAGATCTCGGCGCCGGCGCCCCGGTCCCGAAGGCTCGCGGCCAGCGCCGCCGCGGCGGCGCGATCGATGCGGTAGTGCACCGCGATCCGCGCGCCCGCCGAGGCCAGGGCGCGCGCGATGTCCACCCCGGTGCCACGCGAGGCGCCCGTCACCAGGGCGACGCGCCCGGCCAGGCTCGTCACGGCTCGACCAGCTCCGACCAGATCGACGTGGTGTAGCTCCGATCGAGGTACTTGGCGTAGAGCTCGTCGATCATCTCCTTCCCCATCGAGCCCAGCTCCGCCTCGTAGGCGGCGCGGTCGGTGATCTCGATGCGCTCGATGTAGTCCCACGGCCCGCCCGCGAGGCGGGCATCGGTGGCGGTGATCCGGTGCGTGCGGTAGCTCACGATCGTCTTGAGCCGTCCCGCGACCACGTAGTCCACCTCCCGCTCGAACGTCTCGTAGTCCTCCCGGCTGACTCCCGGTTTCAGCTTCGCGAGCACGTATCGCACGATCGTCATGGGAGGTCTCCTCGCTCGCCGACCGACGAGCGGCAGCGGTGAACGGCAGGCCCGGGCTCAGACGAGGTGGCAGGCCACCGTGTGTCCGGGCGCGATCTCCCGCACCGGCACCGGCTCGGCGCACACGGGCTGGGCGAGCGGGCAGCGGCCGCGGAGCCGGCACCCGGTCGGAATGTCGATCGGACTCGGCACCTCCCCGCTCAGGGTGAGGCGCGCGGGCGCGACGTCGGGATCCGGGACCGGAATGCACGACAGGAGCGCGCGGGTATAAGGATGCGCGGGGCGATCGAAGAGCTCGGCGGCGGGGGCCTCCTCCACCAGCACGCCGAGGTACATCACCGCCACGCGGTCGCACAGGTAGCGCACGGTGGAAAGGTCGTGCGAGATGAAAAGGTACGTCATGCCCAGGCGGCGCTTGAGCTCGGCGAGCAGCAGGATCACCCGGGCGCGCAGCGAGACGTCGAGCGCCGAGGTCGGCTCGTCGAGCACGACCAGGCGCGGGCGGGTGGCGATGGCCCGCGCGATATTCACGCGTTGACGCTGCCCCCCGGAGAGCTGGTGTGGATAGCGGTCCCGCAGGCCCGCGCCGAGGCCGACCTCGTCCAGGACCTCGTCCGCCCGCGCCCGTCGCGCCGGGCCGACCAGGGGCGTGTGGAGCGCGAGCGGCTCTTCCACGGTGGCCGCCACGCTCAGCCGCGGGTTCAGCGAGGCGGTCGGGTCCTGGAACACCATCTGGATGTCCCGCCGGCGCCGGCGCAGCGCCTCCTCCGGGAGCGCGGTGAGATCCTCCCCGTCCAGGAGGACGCGGCCTCGGGTCGGCTCGATGAGACGGAGCACACACCGCGCGAGCGTGGATTTCCCGCAGCCGGACTCCCCCACCAGGCCCAGCGTCTCGCCGGCGGCCACGCGGAGCGAGACCCCGTCGACCGCGCGCACCACGCGGGACGTCCGCCACGGGACGATCGAGCGGAGGGGGAAGTGCATCTGGAGGTCGGCGACCACCAGCGCGTTCACGACGAGGCCTCCACCGCCACGCACGCCACCCGGTGATCGCCGCCGAGCGACCGCACCGGAACCGTGGCCGCGCACTCGGTCCGGACCAGCGCGCAGCGCGGGGCGAATCGGCAGCCGGGCGGCGGCGCCAGCAGGGACGGCACCCAGCCGGGGATCGGCTCCATCTCCCCCGCCCCGACGACGCGCGGAATGGACCGCAGGAGAGCCCGCGTGTAGGGATGGGCGGGAGCGTGGAAGAGGGCCCGCACCGGCGCCCATTCGACGGTCTGGCCCGCGTGCATCACCACGACTCGGTCGCAGCGGCGCGCGACCACCCCCAGATCGTGTGTGATCAGCAAGATCGCCGCGCCGGTCCGGCGGCCGAGGTCACCCAGCAGGTCCAGGATCTGGGCCGCGATCGAGACGTCGAGCCCGGTGGTCGGCTCGTCCGCGATCAGCAGCCGCGGGTTCGTGGCGAGGGCCATCGCGATCATCACCCGCTGGCACATGCCGCCGGAGAGCTGATGGGCGTATTGCCGGGCCCTCCGCTCCGGCTCGCCGATGCCGACCTCGCGGAGCATCTCGACCGCGCGCGCGCGGGCCTTCCCGGGGGCGGTCGCGCCGTGCTGCACGAGCAGGCGCTCGATCTGGCGGCCGACCGGCAGCACCGGGTTGAGGGAGGTGCGCGGGCTCTGGAACACCATCGAGATCTGCGCCCCCCGCACCGCGCGCATCTCCTCCTCGGAGCAGGCGAGCAGGTTTCGCCCGTCGAGCTCGATCCGGCCACCGAGCACCCGAGCGGGCGGGCGGAGCAGGCGCAGGATGGCGAGCGCGGTCACCGACTTGCCCGAGCCCGACTCGCCGACCAGGCCCACCACCTCGCCCGGGCCGACCCGGAGGCTCGCCCCGTCCACCGCCTGCACCACACCCTCGTCGGTGTCGAAGTGCACCGTGATGTCCCGGACCCTGAGCAGGTCGGTCACACGCCCTTCATCCGCGGGTCCAGCACGTCCCGCAGCGCGTCGCCCAGCAGGTTGAACGAGAGCACGGTCGCCATGATCGCCGTGCCGGGAAAGGCGAAGATCCACCACTCGCCGGAGACGATGTAGCCGGCCCCCTCCGCGGTCATCGCCCCCCACTCGCTCGTGGGCGGCCGGATACCGAGCCCGATGTAGGACAGCGCGGCCACCGTGAGGATCGCAAACCCCATCGCCAGCGTGGCCTGGACAACCATCGGCGGGAAGCAGTTCGGCAGCAGGTGGTAGAAGATGATCCGCCCCTGGCGGTTGCCCACCGTGCGGGCCGCCTCTGCGTACTCCATCTCGCGGATGCGCAGCATCTCCCCGCGGATGAGGCGGCCGTAGATGGGTACGTGGGTGATCGCGATGGCGATCACGATGTTGGTGACGCTGTTTCCCAGGGCCGCCGCGATCCCCATCGCGAGGATGAACGAGGGAAACGCCTGGATGGTGTCGATGATCCGCATCAGGATCTGATCGATCCAGCCGCCCCGATAGCCGGACACCGCGCCGAGCACCGCGCCGAGGGACAGCGCGATCGCGGTCGCCTCGACGGCCACCAGCAGGTCCACCCGCCCCGCGTAGACGATGCGGGTGAGCTGGTCGCGGCCGTAGAGGTCGGTGCCCAGCCAGTGCCGGCGGCCCGGCGCCTCCAGTGTCCGCTCCGCGTCGGGGGCGTCCGGATCGTAGGGCAGGATCACCGGTGCGGCCAGGGCCGCGAGCGCCACCGCGGAGAGGACGCCGAGGGCGACGAGCGACATGATGTTGCGGGAGAGCCGCCGCCACAGGAGCGCCACGGCCGAGCGCCGCGCGGGGGCCTCGTCAGCGGAGGCGTATGCGAGGGTCGACAAGACCGTAGACGAGGTCGACGGCGAGATTGACGAAGACGTACACGACGCCGACGAAGAGCACGAAGCTCTGGATAGGGCCCGAGTCCTTGGACATCATGGCGGCGACCGCGTAGTTGCCGATGCCCGGCCATGCGAAGACGGACTCCACCACCACGTTGCCCGCCATGAGGAAGCCGAAGACCACCCCGAGCAGGGTGATCACCGGGATCATGCAGTTGCGGAGCGCGTCACCGTAGACGACGGTGCGCCGGGGCAGCCCCGCCGCCCAGGCCGCCTTGATGTAGTCCGACTCGAGCACCTCCAGCATCGTGGCCCGCACCATGCGCGTGAGCGGCGCCATGACCGAGAAGCCCAGCACCAGCGCGGGCAGCACCAGCTGGTGAAGGGCGGAGGCCAGCGCCCGGCCGTCCATCGCCAGCAGGGCGTCGACGGTCAGGAGCCCGGTGACGCGCGCCGGCGGCGTGATGCCGGTGGCGAGCCGGCCCAGCGGCGGCGGCGCGACGCCGAGCGCGTAGAAGAACACGTAGAGCGCGAGCAGCCCGGTCCAGAAGGTGGGCATGGCCACTCCCCCGACGCCCACGAGCCGGCTCAGGTGATCGAGCCATCCGTCGCGCCGGACCGCCGCCACCACCCCGAGCGGGATGCCGATCACGAGGGCCACCGCCAGCGCGGCGAGGGTCAGCTCCAGGGTCGCGGGCACGCGCTGCAGGAGGTCCTCGAGAACGGGCCGCCCGGTGGTGTGGCTCTCGCCGAGGTCGCCGTGAGCCAGGCCGCGCAGGTACCGCCAGTACTGGACCGCCATCGGCTGGTCGAGTCCCATGCGCCGCTCCATCTCCGCGATGTGCTGCGGGGTCGCGAGCGGACCCGCCTTGACGAGGGCCGGGTTGCCCGGCAGCACGTAGGTGAGCACGAAGGTCACCAGCGTCACGCCGAGCAGGGTCGGGAGGACGAGCAGGAGCCTCGTGCCGACGTAGCCGAGCACGCTCGCGCTTACTCGGGCCCGCCCTGGTCCGGCCGCTTCCCGGTCCGGCCCGACGAGAAGTGCGCGTGGATCATCTTCCACCCGTCGTGGCCGCGCAGGCAGGCCATGGTGGCCCGGATGTAGGGCTTCTCGGTGAGGAAGGTGGGCTCCTCGCGCTGGCCCATCCACTTCCAGTAGCGGCCCACCCGATCGTCGGTGATCAGCGCCATCTCCCCGCGCACCGTGACGCCGATCGTCCCGCAGCCACCTGGCTTCACGAGCTGCAGCCGGGTGCGGTAGTGATCCCAGATGTGGAGCCAGTCCTCGAGGCCCTGGTAGGCGTGGCCGTTGGTGTTGAAGTAGACGTGGCCGGGGTCGGGCTCCCAGAGCTTGCGGAGCGCGTCGTTGTCGAGCCCGTCGTTGGCGAGACGGAGGTCGTAGTAGAGCCGGAGCAGCGCGTCGTGGTCGGCGGGGGTGCCGCCGTCGAAGACGGTCGGGTGGTCGGACTCGTATCCCTTGGGCGCCTCGATCATGGGGTCTCTCTCACGTGCGCTTGAAGCCGTAGTACCGCTCGAAGGTATCCCACCGCTTCTCGATGCCGACCAGATCGCTGGTGCCGACCCGGGTCCAGTTCTCGTACCAGAGCAGGCCCCAGACCGCGTCGTCGAGCACGAGCTTCTGGATGTCGCGCGAGGCGGCGGCCCGCTTGTCGCGGTTCGTCTCGTGCATGTTCTCGTCGATCAGCTTGTCCACCGCCGGGTTCGAGTAGGCGCTCAGGTTCGTGAACTTCGACTTGGAGTTGAACAGGAACGTGAGGTGGTAGAACGGATCGTTGATCCAGGACTGCCAGGCCTCGATCGAGAGCTGGTGGTCCCCCTTGGTGGCGAGCTGGCGGAATGTGGCGTCGGTCTCCTTGATGATGTTCACCTTGAAGCCGATCTGCTCCAGCTCCCGCTGCAGCCACACCGAGGCCTGCTCGTGGGTCGGCCAGCCCACCCGGACGGCCAGGTCCACCGGGATCGGGGCCTTGTCCATCCCCGCTTCCTTCATCAGGGCCTTCGCCTTGGCGATGTCGTGCTTGTAGGGCGAGTAGTCCCCCAGATAGGACGGGGTGAGGTTCGGCACCGGGCTCTTCATCTGCACGCCGTAGCCGAAGAGCACGTTGGGCAGGATCGCCTGGATCGGGATCGCGTAGTTCACCGCCTGCCGGACCAGCTTGTTGTCGAAGGGCGGCTTCTTCTGGTTCATGCAGAGGTAGTGGCAGGTGGTGTCCGGCACGCTGAACACCTTGAGGCCGGGCTCACCCTCGAGCGCCTTGACGTTCTTCGGGCTGAGGCCGGGGCGTCCCGCCACCAGGTCGACCGCCTTGCGCTTGAGCAGTAGCACCCGGTCGGCTTCGTTGGGCACCAGCTTCAGGATCACCCGCTCGAAGTAGGGCTTGGGCCGCCAGTACCCCGGGGTGGCCTCCATGACGATCTCGACGCCCGGCTCGTTCTTCACGAGCCGGTAGGGGCCGATCGAGGCGTTGTTGCGCTTGAGCCACTCGGTGGCCCACGGGTCGTCCTTGGTCGCGTTGGCCTTGACCAGCTCCGGGTCCAGGATCGCGTTGTTGGAGAGGGTCACGGTGTCGATGCCCATCGGGCTCGGCGCCTTCATCGCGATCGCGAAGGTGTAGTCGTCGCGCACCACGAACTGCTCCGGCGCGCTCACCTGGATCAGGGTCGGGAAGATCAGCTTCATGTAGCCGGGAGACAGCAGCCCGCGGTCGAACGAGTACTTGAAGGCGTGGGCGTTGACCGGCCGGCCGCTCGGGAACTTCACCCCGCGGCGGATCTTGAGCACGATGGTGGCGCCGTTGTCCTCCATGCTCCACGACTCGGCCAGGTGCCCGTCCCACTCCCCGGGCTGGGAGCGGAAGAGCCCGGGCTTGCCCTCGAGCGGCTGCACTTTCCACATGAGGGGCGCGTCGGTGGTGTTGGCCACCGTGACGTAGCCGCCCTGCGACTTGAACACCGCCGGATCGAGGTTGTCGATGTCGGAGTCCCACGCCACCACGAGCGTCTTCTTGTCCTGCGCGGCCGCCCGCCGCCCGGCGGCGAGCCCGGCGACCCCCACCCCGGTGGTCACCAGAAAGTCGCGTCGGCTGACCCGTGCTCCCATGTGCGTGCCTCCTCAGTCCGTGATCTCTTCGGACCAGAAAAAGATGTTCTTCGACCGCTCCAGGTACGTGCCGTAGAGCTGCCGCATCAGCTGCTGGCCCGCGGGCGACGCGATGTCCTGCTGGTACTGGTCGACGTCGCGGATCTCGATCCGCTCGATGTAGCTCCAGCCCGCGGTCTCGGCCCCGTTGATCGGGCCCTCGATGCGGTGGGTCCGGTAGCTCACGATGCTGGGCAGCGACCTCGCCACCTTGTAGTCGTACTCCACCAGCCAGCGCTCGTAGTCCTCGCGCTTGACCCCCGGCTTGAGCGTGGTGATCACATAGCGTACCGGCATGGGCCCGTCTCCCGGGTCGCGCGTCCCGCGCCACCGGCCAGGGGTTCGAAGCAGTCGACCACGTCGCCCGGCCCCAGCACCACGTCGCGCTCGGCGAGGGCCTCGTTGCGCGCCACGAGCCAGGTGTCGTGCTCGGCGGGTTCGGCGCCGAGCTTGGCGAGGACCTCGCCGATCGTGGCGCCGTCGCGCAGGTGGACGGTGGCGCGCGCCGCCCCCTCCGGCAGGAAGCGCCGGAGCGTGCCGTGCATCACCACCGTGACCGTCACTGGCCCGCGGCCCTCACCCGGGGCATGACCTCCGCCTGGAAGCGCTCGATCGTCTGCTCGATGCGGCCCTCCGGCGCCACCGGGTACATCATGAGCTGGGTGGCGCCCTGCCGCGCGAGGCGCACCACGCCCGCCGCCACCTCGTCGGGGGGCCCGGCCAGGGTGACCGCGTCCACGAAGCTCTCCGGCACGTCGGCGGCCGCGGCCTGGAACGGGCGTGGATCGTAGACGTAGGTGAGAGTCTCGAGGTGCTTGGCGAGCGCGGGCGGCACCGTCAGCCCCGCGGTCTTGAACGTGAAGAAGTCCGGGCGCTGCGCGGCCAGGCTGCGCACGATGGTCGGCTTCATGAGATCGCGCGCCACCTTGCGATCGTCGTGCACGCAGACGTTGATCCGGGCCACTAGGTCGATGCGGCCTGGGTCGCGCCCGGCCTCGCGCGCCCCCGCCATCACCGTGTCGCGGAAGAAGGTGAACAGCGGCTCGGCCACGCAGCCCTGCATGATGGCCCCGTCCGCCACCCGCCCCGCCGCGCGGACTCCCACCGGGCGCTGGGAGGCGATGTACATCGGGATCTCCGCCCGCACCGGCTTAAAGTCCAGATGCGCCCCGTCGACCCGCACGACCGTCCCCGGATACGTCACGGTCTCGCCCGCGAGGAGCTTGCGGATGACCTCGACCGCCTCGCGCAGACCGACGCCCGGCTTCTCGCGCGCGATCCCCAGCTCGCGGAAGCCGCTGACGCCCGCCCCGAGACCGAGCACCGCGCGCTGCCCGGACAGCTCGTCGACGGTGGCGATCGCCATCGCGGTCAAGGCGGGGTGGCGCGAGTAGGGATCGGTCACACAGGGCCCGAGCTTGATCAGCTGCGTCCGCAGCGCGCAGAGGGTGAGCGAGGCGTAGACCTCCCGGAAGAACCGCTCGTCGGCCAGCCACAGGTAGTCGTAGCCGGTGCGCTCGGCGAGCTGAGCGAGCTCGGCCAGCCGCCCGGCCGGATGCGACGGCAGCATGAGGAGCCCGGTGGTGAGCGGCATCAGCGGGTCCCGCCGGCCGCGTCGCGTGAGTGGCCGAGGACGATCTTCTCCGCGGTGATGGGCAGGCTGGTGATGCGGGCGCCCACCGCCGCCGCGATCGCGTTGGCCACCGCGGCCGGGGGCTCGATGTTCGGCGGCTCGCCCACGCCCTTCGCCCCGAACGGCCCGACCCGGCCAGGATGCTCCACCAGGATCGATTCGATGCGCGGCACGTCGAGCGTGGTCGGCATCTTGTAGTCGGTGAGGTTGGCGTTCAGCACGCGGCCGTCGCGATACACGATCTCCTCCGAGAGGGTCTGCCCCAGCCCTTGAGCCACGCCGCCCTCGATCTGGCCCTCGATGTAGGTGGGGTTCAGGGCGAAGCCGACGTCCTGGGCCACCACGTACTTGTGGATGGTCACCTCACCGGTCTCCGGGTCCACCGACAGATCCACCGCGTGGGCGTGGAAGCTCGGCGAGTGGAACGCGGGGTAGACGTGGCCCTCCACGCGCTTGGTGTCGTAGGGGGTGCCCGGCGCGATGAAGGTGCCGTGGGCGATCATCCCGCCGCCCGTCACCTGCGACTGCCGGGCGAGCTCGGCCAGCGAGACGCGTCCACCCGGGCCCACCACGTGCTTGTCGCGCAGCGCGAGCGCGTCCTCGGTGGTTTTCAGGTGCGCGGCGGCCAGCTCGAAGAGCTTGCGCTCGAGCTCGACGGCGGCGGCCCGGCACGCGTTGCCGACCGCGAACGCGGTCCGGCTCCCCTGGGCGCCGAAGTCGAACGGGGTGGAGGACGTGTCGCCGGAGATCACCGTGATGTCGGCGAGGTCGACGCCGAGCGCCTCGGCCAGCACCTGCGCGGCGCCGGTGAGGGCGGCGGTGCCGATCTCCACCGCGCCCGTGTTGAGGGTGACGCTGCCGTCGGGGTTGATCTTGACGTACACCCCGGACGAGCCGCCGGTCGTCGTCCACCAGCCGATCGCCAGTCCCTTGCCCCGCCCCGGGCCGGGCCGGCGATCCGGCCAGCCGATCGCGTCGGCGGCGCGCCGCAGGCACTCCTCGAGCCCCACCGCGGTCAGCACCTGCCCGGTCGGCCCCTCGTCGCCCTCGTGCACGATGTTGCGAAGCCGCAGCTCCAGCGGGTCGATGCCGAGCGCGTCCGCGATGATGTCCATCTGCGACTCCACCGCGAAGTTGGCCTGCGGCCCGGACGGAGCGCGATAGGAGCCGCAGTTCGTCTTGTTGGTGTAGACCGCGTAGCCTTCCAGGTGCAGGTTCGGCGTGCGGTAGGGCCCGGCCAGCACCATCGTCGCCACCGACGCCACCCCCGGCCCCGAGCCGGCGAAGGCGCCGGTGTCGAAGTAGATGCGGCCCTGCCGCGCGGTGAGGCGCCCGTCCCGCGTGACCCCCGTCTTGAGCTCGATGACCGTGCCCTGCCGCGGGTAGGCGGCGACGAGCTCCTCCTCGCTCGTGGTCATCACCTTCACCGGCCGGCCGGACTTGCGCGCCAGCAGCGCCGCGAAGTGCTCGACCCCGATGCGCAGCTTGCCGCCGAAGCCACCGCCCACGCCCGGCACGATGATCCGCACCTTCGACGGCGCGATGGCGAGGATGTCGGCCAGGGTGGCCTGCACGTCGAACGGCAGCTGGGTGTTCGACCACACCGTGACCTGGCCCGAGCTGTCCCACACCGCGACCGCCGCGCGGGGCTCGGTGTAGCCCTGGTGCACCATCGCGGTCGTGAAGCGATGCTCGAAGACGTGGTCGGCCTCCGCCCAGCCGCGCTCGACGTCGCCCACCACGATGCGGGCGCAATTGCACACGTTGCCGTCGCGCTGGAGGATCGGGATCGCGGTGTAGGAGCGCCACCCCTCGTGCACGAGCGGCGCGCCGGGCGCGAGCGCGGCGGCCAGGTCCAGCACCGGCGGCCGCGGCTCGTACACCGCCTCGATGGCGGCCAGGGCCGCCTCCGCCGCCTCGAGGGTGACCGCGGCCACCGCCGCGAGCGGCTGGCCCACGTAGCGGACCACGTCCGGGGCGAAGACCGGCTCGTCCTTCACCGCGGCGCCGTAGCGGACGTCGGCGGCGTCGGCCGCGCTGATGACCGCGCGCACGCCGGGCATGGCCGAGGCGCGGGTGGTGTCGAGCCGCACCAGACGGGCGTGCGGCTCGGCGCTGCGGAAGACCTTGCCGTACAGCATGCCGGGCAGCGCGAAGTCCGCCGCGTAGACCGCGCTGCCCGTCACCTTGCCCGGCGCGTCAATGCGCGGGAGCGACTGGCCGGCGACGCGGGTCCCGGTGCTCACGACGCCACCGCGCCGGGTGCCATACGGCTCGCCGCGGCCAGCACCGCGTCGACGATCTTCTGGTAGCCGGTGCACCGGCACAGGTTGCCGGCCAGCGCCTCGCGGACCTGGGCCTCGGTCGGCCGCGGGTGGTCGTCGAGGTAGGCCTTGGCCGAGAGGATCATCCCCGGGATGCAGTAACCACATTGCACCGCGCCGTGCTCCACGAAGGCCTCCTGCAGCGGGTGCAGCGCGCCCTCGCGCGCGCGCCCCTCGCCCGTCGACGCCAGTCCTTCGATGGTCGTGATCGCGCGGCCCTGGGCCACCACCGCGAGATACAGGCAGGCGTTCACGGCCAGCCCGTCGACCAGCACCGTGCAGACGCCGCACTCGGCGTCGAGGCAGTTCGTCTTCGTCCCGGTGAGGCCGAGGTCCGTGCGCAGCACGTCGAGCAGGGTGCGGTCGGGCTCGATCAGCGCCTCGTGGGGCTCGCCGTTGATCGTGAGCGTGATCGGGATCTTGGCCATGGCGCTCCGTTCAGGCGGCCCGGCGCGCCCGCTCGACACACCGGTCGAGGGCACGGCGCACCAGGACGCCGACCAGGTGCTGGCGGAACGTGGCCGAGGCCCGCACGTCGTCGATGGGACGGCAGCTCTCCTGCGCCGCCTCCGCGGCTCGGCGGAACGCCTCGCCGCCCACGGGCCGCCCCTCGAGCAGGCGCTCGGCCGCGTGCGCCCGCACCGTAGTCGGTGCCACCGCGCCGAGCGCGACGCGCGCTTCCAGGCAGCGCTCGAAGCTCGAGTCGAGGACGAGGCGGGCCGCCACGCACACCACCGAGATCTCCATCGCGCGACGCCGCCCCGCCTTCAGGAAGGCGGTGGCCGCGCGGGGGGGCAGCGTGGAGAGACCCACCCGGGTCATGAGCTCCTCGGGCCGGCGCGCCGTCCGGTTCGGCCCGAGGAGGAAGCGCTCGATCGGCAGCTCCCGCTCACCACCCGGCCCCACCAGGGTCACCGCGCCATCGAGGGCCAGGAGACAGGGCACCAGATCAGCCGCCGGAGAAGCGTTCACCAGGTTGCCGCCCACCGTCGCGACGTTCCGCACCTGGTGACCGCCGATGACCTCGGCGCCCTCCACGAGGCAGCGGAGCGGACCGGCCAGCGCAGGCGTCTGCTCGATGGCGCGGTGGGTGACGCGGGCGCCGAGCGTGATCCCCCGCTCGCCGACCTCGACGCCGGTGAGCCCGGGCACGCGGCCGAGCCCGATCACGTGGCGCGGCGCGACGCGCCCGCGCTCGATCTGCACGATCAGGTCGGTTCCCCCGGCCAGAAAGCTCGCCCGATCGCCGAAGCGCGCGGCGAGATCCACCGCGTCGGCCAGGCTCTCGGGCTGGTGGTACTCGAAGCGGCTCACGCGAGGAAGTCCTTCGCGTTGACGTGGGGCGGCCAGATCGAGGCGAGGCGCGCGCCAGCCTCGACGAGCCGCGGCGCGAGCGCGTGGAGTCGCTCGAGCGAGAGCCGGTAGGCGGGACCGGAGAGCGCGACCGCGCCCACCATCGCCCCGTCCCGCGTGATCGGCGCGGCGATCGCCCGGCCGCCCTCGGCCAGCTCCTCGTCGGCCAGGGCGTAGCCGGCGCGGCGGATCCGCGCGAGCTCGTCGCGGAGCCCGCTCGGCGAGGTGATGGTCCGCGGCGCGACCGGCTTCAGCTGACGGCCGACCACGCGCAACAGCTCCCGGGACGACCGCGTCGAGAGCCAGAGCTTGCCCGCCGCGGTCGCGTGCAACGGGACCCATACGCCGACGAGCGGCAGCAGGCGGATGGTCTGTCCGCGACCCTCCGCCTTCGCCACGAACAGCACCTGGTCGCCGTCCACGACCGCGAGCTGCACGAGCTCGTCGGTCTCGTCGGCCAGCTCCTGGAGCACCGGCAGGAAGATCCGTGGCATGCCCGCCTGGTCGGCGTGACCGAACGCGAGGGCGAGGAGGCGCCACGTCAGGCTGAAGCGACCACTCGCCGCATCCTGTCGAACGTAGTGGCGGCGCTCCAGCGTGGCCAGCATCTTCGAGACGGTCCCCTTTCCGCAGCCGATGGCGCGGCTCAGATCCTTGACGCCGCAGCCGTCGGGACGGGTGGCCAGCACTTCCAGGACTTGCATGGCCCGAGCGATTCCCGCGACCTCACGCGCCACTGGGCAGGGGTCTCCGAGTACAAAACTTTGAAACAGCGTTTCGATTTATAGCGAGGCGCCCCGGCGAAGTCAAGCCCGCCGCGGGTGAAACGACACCGCCCTCCCGGGGGATCGGGAGGGCGGCTCGACTGCTACTTCAAATGGTGGAGGCGGTGGGCATCGAACCCACGTCCGGAAATCCTCGGCAACAGGCATCTACATCATTAGCCGGTTATCTCGTGCGTCTCGCCTCTCGGCCCCCCAACCGGCCGGGTCACCGATCAGCCAGCTCCTGAAGTTCTCGCCCCTCACCCCGGAGCGGGGCTTGGAGCCAGTCACCGGTATATGACGTTCTGACCCGGACCCCGTTG
>WNFD01002621.1_pt1 | contig 18516 bp, 16 predicted proteins | sample 5400491 | NCBI WGS metagenome assembly WNFD01 (sample SAMN13153343, study PRJNA577476) | soil metagenome | isolation source: 120 cm saprolite under Douglas fir tree site 2 hole 2 replicate 2 | place: USA:California | collected 2015-04-18 | reverse complement strand
CTGGGTGATGGCGATGCCGGCGGCCATGACGATCGTGAAGCTGAACAGCGTGAGCGCCATCGGCGCGCTGCCCCGCAGCGCCGCGCCGGCCGTGACCAGGGCCAGCCCGATGGCCACTGCGCCGCGGGCGCCGAACCGGCCAACCACGAGCGCGCCCGGCACGGCTCCCGCGGCCAGGACCAGGATCGGGAGGGCGGTCAGCAGGCCGGCCGCGCTGTAGCTGAGACCCAGCGCCCGGTGCAGCGTGGGGAGCGCCGGTGGCACGCCCAGCAGCACGGTCCGCAGGTTGATGCCGACCAGCCAGAACAGCGCCAGCGCGAGGACTCGCTGCCGAAAACCGAGCCTAAGCCCCGGCGACGGAGAGCTCCTCGACCTCGGATCCAATGGCCGGTGACGCCCAGCGAGAACTCCCCGGACACCGTGTTGACGGTGTGCAGCCCGTGCAGCTGGGCGACGTACAGGCCGTCCCGGACCGGGGCCAGCAACTCGGCTCGCGACTGCGCGCCTGGCTGCAGGACCAGGTTGCTGACGCCCACCTCGGGGACGCTCTTGTACGACCGGACCGCGCTGCCGGTGGAGGCCGCCCCGCTGCGCCGGGCGGTGTAGGTGTTGTGCAGGAATCCCTGGAGCACGCCGGCGGTGACCAGCTCGTTGCGGCGCGATGGGACCCCCTCCCCATCGAAGGGCCGGCTGGACAGGCCGTCCGCCAGCCGGGCGTCATCCACGATCGACACCATGGCGGAGGCCACCGCCTCGCCAACTTTTCCGGCCAGCAACGACCGGCGCTTCAGGACGGCGTCGCCGCTGAACGAATTGGTCAGCAACCCCAGGATCATGGCGCCGGCGTAAGGGTCGAGGACCACCGGGACCTTCGCCGTGGGGACGCGGGTGGCGCCCAGCAAGCCAGCCGCCCGCTGGGCGGCGTCCTGGGCGGTGGCGTCCAGCTGCAAGGCATCCAGGTCGCGGCCATAGGTGAACGCGTACCCCGACTGCATTTCCGAGTCCTGCTCGGCGATGGCGTCGACCGAGGCGTAGGCGACGGTGCGATCGAAGGTGGTGTCCAACCCGAGGCTGTTGGCCAGTTCGACATGGCCGGACCCGTCCGAGTACACCACGTCGCTGACCCGCTTGACGCGCGGCTCGGTGGAGGTGGCCAGCCGCTCCAGGTCCAGCGCGAACTGGATCTTGCGCTGGGGGTCGACCCGGTCCAGGTCGGGGGCGTACAGACCCGGAATCGGATCCGCTGCCGCCACCGCAGGCAGCGCGTTCGCCTCGTCGGCGTGGTTGTACCGCCCATTGCGCAAGGCCTCATCCACCAGCGCATCCAGGGACTGCGGACCCAGGTCGAACGTATAGGCAAAGCCCACCCGCTGGTCGCGCAGCGTGCGCAGGCCGACCCCCCGGCTCTGTGCCGAGACCAGCGAGTCGATCTCCCGGTTGAAGACCTTGACGGAGAACTCCGTCCCCGACGACAGGAAGACCTCGGCCGCGTCGGCGCCGAGGGCGGAGGCCCGCGCCAGCAACCGGGCCGCTGCCGGATTCATCCGGTGCCGCCGACCGTCAGTTCGCTGATGCGCAGCGTCGGCTGGCCGACCGACACCGGCACCGACTGGCCCTCCTTTCCGCAGGTGCCCGGGGCCAGTTCCAGGTCCTGTCCGATCATGTCGACCTTGTGCAAGGTCTTGGGGCCATTGCCGACCAGCGTGGCTCCGCGCACCATCGACCCCACCCGACCGCCCTCGATCAGGTACCCCTCGGTGACCGCGAACACGAAATCGCCGGTGACCGGGTCGACCTGCCCACCTCCCAGCTTGCGGGCGTAGAGGCCGCGGGGCGTGGCCGCCAGGATCTGCTCGATGGTGGCGTCCCCGGCGGCGATGAAGGTGTTGCTCATGCGCGGGATGGGCAGGTGCTGATAGGACTGCCGCCGGCCATTGCCGGTCACCGGCAGGCCTTGCTTGCCAGCGCTGCGACGGTCATGCAGGTAACTCTGGAGCACGCCATGGTCGATGAGCACGGTGCGTCGGGTGGGTGTGCCCTCGTCATCGACGGACCCCGATCCCCACCGGCTTGGCTCGCTCCCGTCATCCACGGCGGTCAGGATCTCGCTGGCGACCTTCTGCCCGAGCTGTCCCGCGTAGACGGTCGATCCCTTCGACACGAAATCGGCCTCCAGCCCATGCCCGCACGCCTCGTGGAAGAGGACCCCGCCGAACTCGTTGCCCATGACGACCGGCATGGTCCCAGCCGGCATCGGCCGGGCGTCGAGCAGCTTCACGGCGCGGTCCGCCGCGATCCGCGCGCTCTCCACCGGCGAGCGCCGCTGAAAGAACTCGAACCCGACCTCGGCCCCCGGGGCCTCCATCGCCGTCTGGATCTCGGAATCCCGCCCGGCGACGACCTGCACCATCAGCCGGACCCGGGTTCGCTGGTCCTGGTGCCGAATCCCCTCCGAGGTGGCGATCAGCACCTCCTGCACCGTTTCGCCGTATCCGAGGCTGACCTGCCGGATTACTCCGGAGGTGCTCCTGGCTGCCTCGTCGGCCTCCCGCAGCAGCTCGATCTTCCGCTCCGTGGGGACAGACTCCGGAGAGATTTCCACTGGCCGAGCTGGCCTCGGGGTGCCGGTCAACGCGGCAACCGAAAACACGCCGCCCCCACGGCGCCCAACCGCGGCAGCCAGGTCGGCGGTTTTCAGCAGGCCGGCCTCGGTCAGATCCTCGGTATAGACGTAGGCGACCACCGTCCCATAGATGATCCGGATGCCGGCTCCGCCATCGTGCCCGGAGTTGACCCGCTCGACCCGGCTTTCCTCCACGGCAATCGATTGGTTGCGTTTGCGTTCGACAAACAGCTCCACCAGGTCGGCGCCCGACCGGCCAGCCCGCTCCATGACGGCGTCCACCAGGGCGGGATCAAGCACGGGGAATCAGTCTACCGGCGCGGGCTCGCGCACCGTCACCGTGACCCAGAGGCCCAGCAGCCCAAGCACGGCGGCCGTGGCGAAAAAGATGGATGAGAGGCCGAAGCTGGCCGCGATGGCGGAGCCAACCAGGGGTCCGATGGCGGTACCCAGGGCGGTGACGCTGCTGGCCAGGCCGAACACGGAGCCATGGCTCTGGCGCGGACTGACCATGGCCACGATGGCGTTGGTAGCCGGGATCAGGGCGCCGAAGAAGATGCCAAGACCGGCCCGAAGGAGGAGGAGCTGCCCGACGTTGGCGGCCAACGCCTGGGGCAGGAAAAAGGCCGCGGCGCCGAAGCAACAGTAGATCAGAATCCGGCGATATCCGCTGCGGTCGGCCACCCGGCTGTAAGCGACCGCCGCGATGGCGCTAAACATCGCCGTCACCCCAAAGGCGAGCCCCGCGTAGAGCTTGACCGGATCACCTGGGACCGCCAGATGTTGGACCACCAGGGGCAGGATGGGGAAGACGATCGCCGAGCTCACCTGGATGAGGAACAGGACAACCAGCAACGGTCGCACCGCGGGCGACGAGAGCCCCACCTGGAGTGATCGGATGAAGCCCGGCCGTCGCTCGGGTGCCGGCTGGTAATGCTCGTGCACAAAGAGCCAGACCGCCGCGCCGCCTCCCCCGAGGAGCGCTCCCGCGACCACGAAGGTCCCCCGGATACCGACCGCCTCGGCCACCAACCCGCCCAGCGTCGGGCCACCGGCAATCCCCAGGTAGGCACTGGTCTGAAGCAGGCCCATGCTGGACGCCAGCCGGTCGCGGGGCACGATGGTGGCCACCAGTGCGGTGGACGCGGCGACCGTGCCGGTGAGGGCGCCCTGCAGGATACGCAGGACCAGGAACTGCTCGACGTTCTGCGCCAGCGACATCAAGGCGATCAGCACCCCGCCGACCAACATCGATCGCAAGACCATCACCCGACGCCCGTAGCGGTCGGCCAGGACTCCCCACACGGGGCTGGCCAGCGCCAGCGCGATGGCGGTCCCCGAAACCAGCGCCCCGGACCAGAGCACGACCGCGCGCTCCGACTCGACATGCAGCTCTTTAAGGTAGAGCGCCAGGAATGGGAGCACAAAGCCGAATGCCGTCATGGCGGTGGCCTGGGCCACACAGGTCGCATACAGCGAGGTTCGCCAGCTGGGGCTGACGGCGGCGGAGATGTGCCCGGGAGCGGCCCTGGCCAGGCGCGGCGGAAAACGCAGATTCGTCTGGGTTAGCCGGCGCCGCGCGCGTAGGAATGGAGGCCCACGATCCAGAGGTTCACCGCGTACAGCGTCACCAGGATGGAGACGAAGCCCGCCGTCGCGATCAAGGCCGTGCGCCGGCCCCGCCAGGCGCGCATCCCGTGGGCGTGGAGGTAGATGGCGTAGATCATCCAGGTGATGGCGGCCCAGGTCTCCTTAGGATCCCAGCCCCACCAGCGGCCCCAGGCGTGCTCCCCCCAGATGGCGCCGGCGATGGTGCCGAACGTCCAGATGGGAAAGCCGACCAGGATGGCCCGGTAGGTCAGGCGGTCCAGCGTCTCGAGCGAGGGCAGCCGGCTGCGGGCCGCAGAGCCGGCCGTGGCGGACACGTGGCCCAGGCTTCGGTCCTTGACCAGGTAGAGGGCCGCGAACACGAAGCTGGAGACCAGGATCCCGGAGGCCGTCATCATGCTGGTCACGTGAATCTTGAGCCAGTAGCTTTGCAGCGCGGGCACCAGCGGTTCGGGCGATTGGTAGAGCCCGAATCCGATCCCCATCAGGGTCACCGCCACGAACAGGGCGGGCCCGCCGGCCAGCGCCGCCACCGGGTAGCGCAGGCTCATCAGCACGAAGACGGCCACCGCCACCAAGGCCAGCATCGAGCTGTACTCGTACATGTTGGCCAGCGGGTAATGCTGATCAGCGATCCCGCGGGCGACGATGGCGCCCAGATGCAGCGCCAGGCCGGGGACGACCACCGCCAGCCCCAGCCAGCGGAAGCTCTCCCGCCGGTAGGCGAAGTAGATGAAGTAGGCCAGCATGCCCGCCAGGTAGAGGAGCATGGCGCTGAAATAGAGTTGGAGCGAGAGGTCGGCCGGCCGGACCCCGCCCAGATCCCCGTGCAGAATCCAGAGGACCAGGGCATAGGGGATGAGCGCCAGCACGGGCCACACCGGCAGAGCCCGGCGCGGGGCGACAAACGTCGTCCCGGCGACGGGGTCGGCGGTGGCCTTAGCCACGGGCGGCAGCGACTTTGGGCGGCGGGGCTGACACCGCCGTCAGGGGAATCATGCGCATGGTGTCGTCGGGCATCCGCACCCGCTGGAACGTGATGCAGTTCACCGGGCAGTGGTCCTCGCAGATCCGGCAGTTGGTGCAGCGGTCGTAGTTGACCATGATCCGGCCACGCTTGCCACCGAACTCCTCGCCCAGCACCGTCTCACAGATCTTCACGAAGCCACCACTCGAGGTGTCGCGCTCCTCGCCCTCGACGATGACGTCCAGCGCCTTCTCCGGGCAGACGTCGTCGCAGGCGCCGCACAGGATGCAGACGGACTCATCCACGTGGTGCACGGTGTCGCACTGGAAGCAGCGGAGTGCCGCGGTGATGGCCTGCTCGTCATTCCAGGGAAGCTCGACCGGCGTCATGTCCATCCGCTTGGCGGCCGGGAGGATGGGCGGCTCCTCGCGCCCGTAGTAGTCGGCCTCCCGGTGGTCGTCGGTGGTCTCGATGATGGTCAGCGGCTTGGCGTCCCGCGGGACGGCCGCGCCCAGGGTCTCGTTGATGGAGCGGGCCACCCGGTGGCCCCAGGCGACCGCGTCCACGATGAACGACGGACCCTGCACGCAGTCGCCACCGGCGAACAGCTTCGGCACCGTCGTCTTGCCCGAGGTGTCGGCCGCGATCAGCTTGCGCGGTGAGAGCGGGGTGAGCTGGTCTTCGAAGTCCATGATCTGGCCCGACGCGAAGATGGCGTACTTGCAGGGGATGACGTGCTCGGTACCCGGCACCTTCTGCACGGTGTTGATCAGCAGCTTGCCGCTCTCCGGGTCGAATTCCAGCTTTCCCGCATCGACCCGGATGAACTCGACGCCGTTGACGTGCCCCTGGGCGTCGCCCTTGATGGCGTTGACGATCACGCCCGTGTGCAGCTTCAGTCCGATCTCCCGGGCTTCCACCAGTTCGTTGCCGAAGGCGGGCAGCCGGTCCTGGGGCTCGATGGAGCACATCCAGACGTTTTTAGCGCCGGTCTTGATGGAGGTCTGGGCCGCGTCGGTGGCCACCGCGCCGCCGCCGATGACGACCACGTCATCGCCGGTGGGGAAGTCATCCGGGACGATGTCGTAGGAGCGCACCCGGAGGAACTCCATGGCCGAGATGACTTCCGGCAGGTCCGAACCCGGGACGGGAAGAATCCGGCCCTTCATCATGCCCACCGACAGGAAGGCACTGTCGTAGTCGTCCAGCAGTTTTTGCAGCGGGAGATCTTTGCCGACGTTCACGTTCAGGTGCACGTTCACGCCGGTGTCGACGATCATCTGGATCTCCCAGAGCAACTGATCCATCTCGAAGCGGAAATGGGGCACGCTGGCCGAGAGCAGACCGCCCAGCTTGGCTTCCCGCTCGTACAGGTCCACCGTGTAGCCCATCAGGCGCAGGTCCTGGGCCGCGGTCAGCCCGGCGGGACCGGACCCGACGATGGCCACCCGCTTCCCGTTCTCGGGAGCCCGCTGGTACTCGATCTTGACCTTGCGGGCCCAGGCATAGTCGGTCGCGAACCGCTTCAGTGACTTGATGGAGACGGCGTTTTCCGGCCCCTGCACCCAGCCCCGTTTGCAATCGGTTTCACAGGGATGGTTGCACAGCCGGCCCAGGATCGACGGGAAGGGATTGGTTTCGTGAATCACTAGCCAGGAGTCGAGGTAGCGGCCCTGGGAAACGTAATCCACGTAGGTCGCGATGTCCTGGTGAATCGGACAGGCGCGCTGGCAGGGCGACACCGGGATGTTGAGGCCCAGATCCTTCCGACCGAAGAAGATCTTGTTGGCGGCGGTGTCGGTGGTCGTGTGTCCGATTTCTTCCAGGATCTCGAAGGCGGTCACCATCCCGACCGACCGCGACGTCTTGGAGAAGAGCGGCCCCTCTTCCTCGGTGAGGATGACCACCGGGGTGTCTTCCCGGACCATCACCTCGGCGCCGGCTTCCATGGAGTCGGCGGCATTGCGTCCCGGCACCGGGTGGCGCATGTACTGGCGGACCGGGGCGCTGCCATCCGCGTAGACGGCGACGGCTTCCCGGTGGCCGAACACCCCCAGCACGGTGCCGTTCTGCTCAACCAGCAGCAGGTCCGCCCCCGACGTCTGCAGCTGGCGCACGGCGTCCCGCGCCGAGAGGTCAGGGGCGCAGGTTTGCGCCAACTCACGCAGGACCTTACTCAGCGTCGGCATCGATCAGCCGCTGACCACCCGGCTCACATCCCGCACCGTCACCGCGCCCAGCGGCATGCCTTCGGCGGTGGTCACCAGCACCAGCAAGCGGCCGGTCGATCGCAGCAGGGCCACCACCTCATCCAGCGACGCGGTGGGCCGGACCTCCGGCAGTGGCGTGCGGATGATGTCCATGGCCTGGCCCTCGACGCGGGCCTTGACATAGCGCTGCAGGATGTCCGAGTACGACACGTAGCCTAGGCAGCGCTGATCGACGATCACCGGGAGCTCGTGCACCCGGTTCTCGGCCATCATCTTGGCCGCCTGGGCCAGGCTGGTATTCGGCATGCAGAAGGGCAGCTGGCCAGACATGGCCTGCTCGGCAGTGAGGGCACGGGAGGTGGCGGTGGCCACGAACAGAATTATAGGAGGCCGCATTTTCGGGGCTGCCGCGCCGGCCGTGACGCGATCGGAGGGCGGGCGTCACATGCTCGTCACCGGGTCCCGCGGCCGCGGGCGTTATACGTCTGGACTTGGCCCAGAACGCCGCTCGCCAGTTCGCTGACTCCGCCGAACCCGAATCGGGGAGCGGTCGTCGACCGCGCATTCACCTGCCCTACCACAGCCCCTTCTATCGGACCGCACGCCTGTTGGGTCTGGCCGGGATGATCGGTTCGGCGCTCGGCCTCCTCGGAGCCGTGGCCGGCATGAAGCTGAACGTGCTGAGCCTGGCGATCGCGCTCGTGCTCAGCCTGGGGCTGATCGCCTACAGCGTCCGGCCCAGTCTGCGACGCCCCAGGTTTTAGCCCGGATTCGGGCTTAGTCGGCCTCGAGCAGACGTAGCACGGCAGCGGTCATTACCCGCAACCCGATGGGCAGGCATCGCTCATCGATTCGAAACTGGGCGGTATGGTGCACCACGGGGGCGCCGCCCGGCGCGCCACCCAGGAGGAAGAAGCAACCCGGGCGCTCATTCAGAAAGTAGGAGAAGTCTTCGCCGACCAGCAGCGGCTCGAAGGGCACCACCGCCCGCTCGCCCAGCACCCCACGCGCGGCCTCGGCGACGAGGGCGGCCATCGCCGGGTCGTTGACGACGGGGGGCGCCCCGGCCTCGTGGCGAAATTCGCACGAGCCGCGCATGGCCTGGGCCACCCCGTGAGCCAGCTCGGCGATGCGGCGCAGGAGTTGCCCACGTAAGCCAGCGTCGAACGTCCGCAGCGTGCCCTGGATCACAACCTCGCCGGCGATGATGTTGGAGGCGCTCCCGCCATGGATGCTGCCCAGGGTGATGACCACCGGGGCCCGCGGCGAGGTCTCCCGGCTGGCCAGCGTCTGCAAGGCCGTCACGATCTGGGCGGCGATTACCACCGCGTCGACGGTCGCATCTGGTATCGCCCCGTGACCACCCACGCCCCGAACCGTCAGCGTGAACCAGTCGGCGCTGGCCATCATGGCGCCGTCGCGAACGGAGACCTGGCCGGTGGGCAGTCCGGCCCAGACGTGGAGGCCGATCACCCGGTCGATACCCTGAAGGACTCCAGCGTCGATCATCGGCTTGGCCCCGCCCGCCCCCTCCTCGGCTGGCTGGAAGGCGAACCGTACCAGACCCGGAAGGCGATCCCGGTTGCCGCTGAGGGCGGCGGCCAGCTCCAGCGCGATGGCCATGTGCACGTCGTGGCCGCAGGCGTGCATGACCCCATCACGCCGTGAACGAAACGGCAGGTCTCCGGCCTCGGTGAGCGGCAGCCCGTCCATGTCGGCTCTCACCAGCACGGACCGGCCGGGCAGCTTGCCCCTGACGTCGGCAACCACACCAGTCCCGCCCATCCCATCTCTGAGGTTGTCCACCGGCCACTGGCGCAGCGACGCGCTGATGTACTCGGCTGTCGCGCGTTCGTGGAATGAGAGCTCCGGTTGCGCGTGCAGCTCGCGGCGAACCTTGATCAGCCTCTGCTCGGTCGCGGCATCGATGTCCATCAGGTCATCGCGAAGCGAAGTGGCCATCGGACCATTCTGGCAAACTGAGTTCGATGGCCCGCTCGCTCGTCGAGTATCAGCGCAAGCGAGACTTCGCCAAGACGCCCGAGCCAGCCGGTCAGCCTGAACCGACTGGCCAGAATCGCTTCGTGGTCCAGAAACACTGGGCCACCCGGCTCCATTACGACTTCCGGCTGGAGATGGGCGGCGTCCTCGTGAGCTGGGCGATCCCGAAGGGTCCCACCCTCAACCCGGCCGAGCGCCGGCTGGCGGCCCATGTGGAAGACCACCCGGTGGACTATTTCGATTTCGAGGGCCTGATCCCCAAAGGCGAGTACGGCGGCGGCACGGTCATGGTCTGGGACTGGGGCACCTACGAGCTGGAGGAGGCGACCACCCCGGAGGAGGCGCTGCGCCGGGGCGAGATCAAGTTCCGCCTCAACGGCCAGAAGCTCAAGGGCCGCTACGCCCTGGTCCGGACGCGCTCGGACAAGGACTGGCTGCTGATCAAGAAGCGGGACGAGGCCGCCGACCCCAGCTTCGACATCGAGTCGCTGTCGTCCTCGGTCAAGACCGGGCGCACCCGGGAACAGATCGAGGCCGGCCAGGATGCCGTCTGGTCCAGCCGCCGCGACGAGGCCGGCGGGCGCATCGACCTGGAGCAGGCCGTAAAGGCGCCCATGCCGAAGACCCTGGAGCCGATGAAGGCCACCCTGGTCGAGGAGGCGTTCGACGACGATCGCTGGTTCTTCGAGGTCAAGTGGGACGGGGTCCGGGTGCTGGCCTTCCTGGACAACGGCACCACGCGGTTGCAAACGCGGACCGGGCACTCGGCGAATGACCGCTATCCCGAGCTGGCCGGGCTTTCCCGAGCGGTGAGCTCGAAGCAGGCCATCCTGGATGGCGAGGTGGTTGCCCTGGACCCGGAGGGCCGGCCCTCGTTCCAGCTGTTGCAGAATCGTGGCCGCGAGCCGGCGACCATCCAGTACGTGATCTTCGATCTGCTCTATGCCGACGGTCGCTTGCTCTTCAAAGTTCCCCTGGAGGACCGCAAGCGCCTGCTGCAGAACGTGCTCCGGCAGTCGGCGACATTCCGAGTGTCCGAACACGTGGTGGGCAGCGGCAAGGCCTTCTTCGCCGCGGCTCAAAAGAAGCGCCTGGAGGGGATCGTCGCCAAGCTGCGCGACAGCCCGTACCAGCCCGGAGTCCGCAGTCACGCCTGGCTGAAGATCAAGGCTCTGTTCCAGCAAGAGGTCGTCATCGGCGGCTTCACCGCGCCCCGCGCCGGCCGCAAGTACTTCGGCGCCTTGATCGTCGGCGTCTACGACGATGGCCGGCTTGTTTATACGGGCCACGTGGGCACCGGCTTCACCGAGCAGACGCTGAACTCCATCTCCCAAGCCCTCCAGCCCCTGGTCCAGAAGACGTGCCCCTTCGACGGGACGCCGCCCCGCGCCAATGAAAAACCCACCTGGGTCAAGCCGCAACTGGTCTGCGAGGTGAAATTCGCCGAGTGGACTCGCGACGGCCGGATGCGCCAGCCCGTCTTCCTTGGTCTGCGCGATGATGTCGAGCCGCGGGCGGTTCGCCGTGAGCTCCCCGAGGACGCCACCCGCAACAGGGAGAAGGCCGAGCGGTCGGTTGGGGCGCCGGCACCATCCACCCGCCGGGCTCGGATTGCCAGCGCGAACGGAAGCACGCCTTCCACGACGCTGAGCCAGGCCGGCGTCCGGATCGCGGCGCAGTACGGCACCAAGCTGCGCGGCGGCACCGCCGCCGAACTGGAGGCCCTCGACGCCATCAAGAAGGAGGGCGATTGGGCGATCGGCGGCCGGCAGGTGCATCTGACGAACCTGGATAAGGTGCTGTTCCCGGAGGACGGCCTGACCAAGCGCGACCTGATCAAGTACTACGTTCAGGTGGCTCCGGTGCTGATCCCCTACTACAGTCGCCGGCCACTGTCGATGAACCCGCATCCCGACGGCATCCATGGGAAGAGCTACTGGGTGAAGGACAAGCCCGACTACGCCCCCGACTGGATCCCGACCTTCCGCTACAACGATCAGAAGAGTGAGAAGGACTGGATCCTGATCGAGGAGGTGGCGACCCTGGCGTGGCTGGCGAACCACGCGGTGATCGATCTGCATCCCTGGTACTCGCGGGTGGACAAGCTCGAATATCCAGACTGGTCGGTCATCGATCTGGATCCCGCGGAGGGTGCCACCTTCCCGCAGGTGGTGCAGGTGGCCAGGCTCCTCAAATCCGCCCTCGACCATCTTGAGCTCAAGTCGGTTCTCAAGACCACCGGCCAGCGCGGGCTCCACATCTATGTCCCGATCGAGCGGCGCTACACCCTGGATCAGAGTCGTGAGTTCGTCGCCAAGCTAGCCAAGATGATCCAGACCCTGCTGCCGGACCTGGTGACCGAGGTCTGGGAAGTCAAGCGCCGGACCGGCAAGATCCGGATCGACTACACGCAGAACGTCATCAACAAGACCTTGGCCGGCCCCTACTCGGTCCGGCCCGCGGAACACGCGCCGGTCTCCACCCCGATCAGCTGGGATGAGCTCGACGATCCCAAATTACGGCCCGACCGGTGGACCATCGCCAGCCTGGGCGACCGGTTGCTGGCGGTGGGCGATCTATTCCACGAGGCACTGACGCTGCGCCAGCGCCTGCCCAAGCTCTGAGCCGATGGCCACGGACAAGAGCCTGAAGAGCTGGCAGCAAGAGGTTGACCAGTGGCTCCGACGCCGCGGGACATACTGGCAACCCCTGTCGCAGTTCGTCCGGCTGGTAGAAGAGGTGGGCGAGCTGGGCCGAGAGCTCAACCATCGTTTCGGCGACAAGCCGCGCGCGTCGAAGGACGAGCCTGGGTCGGTGTCGGAGGAACTCGGCGACATCCTGTTCATCGTGCTGCTGCTGGCCAACACCCTCGACGTTGACCTGGAGGCCGCCATGGTGAGCGTGCTGGCGAAGTACGACGCGCGCTCCGGCCCGCTCACCTAGGTACGATCACCCCTCTGCACCCGTTTTCCACAGCACTTATGCACCCCCTGTTCCTCCCAGGTGGAAAAACCGGGCCAACAAATGTTCCCTCTGGACGAATCGAAAACAGCAGAGTATTTTGATGCCCTTGTCGCGATAGCCAGTTCAGTTTTGGTGACACGCGAGGGTATAAACGGTCTACCAGGCGGCGGAGGGCTTGGAGTAGAGCGGGTCGGCCTTGACACTGGCGGCACCCGGTCGTACAATGCGCCAAACCCCATATCTGGTAGAACCGGCCTCTTGCGGGCACCATATCTAGAAGGGAGGTGAGCGGGGAAACGAACTGAAGGGAGGAACTCCGGCGGCGGCAGACGTCGGGCGCGCCCCAGCAAGGGCGCGGGTTCAGAGCTAGGGGGAGACGATGCTCAGGAACACGCTCAGGATGATCAACCAGCAGGACCAGTGGTTCAATCAGTTGCGCCGCGAGGAGTCGGCGCGGCGGATGCTTCGGTACTCGCTCTACCAGGCTCTCGAACAGGTTGAACGCCTCCTCGAAAGTGATGTCATGGAAGTCCCGATCGAAATGCAGGCGCGACTGCGCCGCATCGTGGAAGCCGTTGACCCGCAGCTCGCCTATCGCGTCGACCAGTCCGGACCCAATGCGCTCGACATCCAGGACATCATCTTCGAGGCCCAGGATCAGCTGATCAAACAGATGCGGGCCTGACACCCTCACCTCGATCGCCTCGCCTCCTGCGGAATCGCCCGGGGCCGTCCCGGGTGATTCTGCGTTATGGGGGCAGAACCGATTAAGCCGTCAGCTGGTTGAAGTAGCGTTCCACGGTCAGGCCGTGGCGTTCCAGCTCGGCCCTGGCTAACGCCTCATAGCGCCGAGCATGCCAGTCCTCCACCGGGTTGCTTGAATAGCGGAGCAAGCGGTGGTAGGGCTGGGTGAAGAGGGCCCTGGCCGCCAGGAACTCCATGGTCGTCGCAGTAAGCTGCGGCCGCTCGAGGGCGCGGCGGACCGTCTGGTGGATGCCCTGCATGTCGTAGACGAGGCGAACCCGACGTGGCACATAGAACACCAGGAAGATCGCAATCGGGATGGCGGCCACCATGATCCCGAGAACCAGCCCGAGCGTATGCACCGCGTTGGACCCCGCCTGGCCGGCAGAGATCATGGGATCGCCGGAATGCTGACGCAGCAGCTCCAGCTGATGCCGGAGCGGGTCGGAGACAAAGGGAACGTTCGTCGGGATGGCCTGCTCCAGCGAGATGAGCCAGTTGTTGAAGGTGCGGCCCGCGCCGATCACGCCCTGGGCAAGGACATCGAGCTTGAGCACCAGCTGGTCCACCCAGCGGCCGGCCAGGACCCAGGCCGCCACCCACCCGACCAACAGGAGGTCCACGGACATCCAGAGAAACCGGCGACCGTACACGTCAGGGTAAATGCGCATGGGTCCCCCTTAAGTTGAGTCTGATCGGGGCGAAGTCTAACCCGGACCGGATGAATTGAGGAGCTTCGAGACCCCCCACCCTACCCTCCCCCGCAAGGGGGGAGGAGAATCGGAGCCCTCCCCCTGCGGGGCAGGGAGATTCAGGGGGCTGGCTTAGAGTCCTTCCAGGTACTCGACGACTTCGCGGGTCAGGTGGGTTGGCGTCGAGGCGCCAGAGGTCACGCCCACCTTCTTCTTGCCTGCCAGCCACTCCGGCTTGATGTCGCGGTAGGTGTCGACCAGGTAGGCCGGCCGGTGAGCCCGCTCCTGCACCACCTGCACCAACCGCTTGGAGTTCGAGCTCCGCTCGCTGCCGACCACGATGACCACGTCGCACTCTTTGCCCTGTTCAACGGCCGCCTCCTGCCGGTCCTGCGTCGCCCGGCAGATCTCGTTGAAGACCTCGGTCTGCGGATACTTCTCGGTGACCCGCTTGATCATGGCCGCCGTGTCCCAGATGCTCAGCGTCGTCTGGCAGGTAACGGCCAGCTTGGGGTTGGTCAGCTGCAGCCGATCGACATCCTCCGGATCCTGGACGAGGTGGACCTGGCCAGGCGCCTCACCCACCACCCCCTCCGGTTCTGGGTGCCCGCGCCGGCCGACGTAGACGATGTCATAGCCGCGTTCGGCCAGGTCTTTGACCAGCTCGTGGGTGACGACGACGTCGGAGCAGGTGGCGTCGACCGCGTGCAGGCCGCGGGCCGCCGCCTTCTCCTTGACCGCGGGCGCGACGCCATGGGCCGTGAAGATGACGGTGCCGTCCTTGATCTGGTCGAGGCCATCCAGCCGGTTGTCCGCGTCCACCAGCGTGATGCCACTCTCCTGGAGCTCATCGGTGGCGTGCGTGTTGTGGACCAGGTAGCCGAGCATGTAGACCTTCTCGCCCGGCCGGGCTTTGGCGGTTTGCTTGGCCGCGCGGATGGCCTCCACCACGCCGTGGCAGTAGCCGCGCGGCGTGATCTTCAAGACTTCCACAATCCCAGTCTACCCGCGGTCGAGCTCGCCGAAGCCGACGTTACATGCCCGTCACGGGCCCCGTTATCCGATGGTGATCGGCCCGCTGGAGACGGTCAGGATCTTCAACGCCGCCAGGATGCTGAGGACCGCCAGCACGGCGATGAAGCCTCCCACGACGTACGACGCGATGCGATGGCGGGTCAGGACGGCCAGCCCGACCAGCAGCAGGATGATGGCCACCAGGATGTTCGAGAAATTGACTATGACTTTCATACGACCCTCCTTACTCCGTGTGTCTACCGGTTATCTGCGACGCCCTCTCAACAACACCCTCCCCTACCCCTCCCTCGAGGGAGGGGAGACATCTTGCAGAGCCTGGTCAAGGTCCCGAATCAGATCGCCGGCATCCTCGATCCCGACCGAGAGCCGGATGAGGCCGTCGGCCACGCCCCGGCTCCGTCGGACCGCCGCGGGGATGGACGCATGTGTCATGGCGGCGGGCAGCTCGATCAACGACTCCACCCCGCCCAGGCTCTCCGCCAGGGTGAAGAGCCGGGTGCGCTCCACGACGGCGCGCGCCGCCTCCAGCCCGCCGGCGACCTCGAAGGACAGCATCCCGCCGAACCCGCTCATCTGCCGCAGCGCCAGGGCGCGCTGCGGGTGCCCGGGAAGGCCCGGGTAGAGCACCCGCGTGACTTTCGGATGCGTGCCCAGGAACCCGGCCACCTGGAGGGCGTTGGCTTCGTGTTCGCGCATGCGGAGGGCCAGCGTCTTGAGCCCACGCAGCACCAGCCAGGCATCCAGCGGACCGGGCACCCCGCCCACCGCGTTCTGGAGAAAGGCGAGCTGCTGGTGCAGGTCGTCGCGATTCGTGACGAGGGCCCCCGCGATGACGTCGGAGTGACCGCCGAGGTACTTGGTGGCGCTGTAAACGACCAGGTCGGCCCCCAGGGCCAGCGGCCGCTGGAAGTACGGGCTCATGAAGGTGTTGTCAACCACCACCAGCGCTCCGTGGGCGTGCGCCTGCTTGCTGACAGCCGCGATATCGACCAGCTTCAGCAGCGGATTGGTGGGCGACTCCAGCCAGACCATGCGGGTCTCGGCAGTCCACGCCCGTTCGAAGGCTGCGGGGTCGCCGGGATCGACAAAGGCGAAATGGACCCCCATCGGTTCACAGACCTGGGTGAAGAGCCGGTACGTCCCACCGTACAGGTCATCGACCGCGATCACATGGTCGGCCGGCCGCAGCAGCTGGGCGATGGCTGACTCCGCCGCCATGCCGGAGGCGAAGGCCAGGGCATGCCGGCCACCATCGAGGGCCGCCAGGCAGGCCTCGAGGGCCGCTCGGGTCGGGTTTCCGGTTCGGGAGTATTCGTAGCCCTTGTGCTGCCCGACCTTGGACTGGGCAAAGGTGGAGGTCTGATAGATGGGGACGATCACGGCCCCGGTGGCCGGGTCCGGACTTTGCCCGGCGTGGATGGCGCGGGTGGCGAAACCGAGCTCCGGCTCCACCGTCACCGGCGCGGGGCCCGGTGCGCCATGAACTCCAGCAGGTCGAGGCGGGTGATGATGCCCATCGGCCGGTTGGCTTCCGACACCACGAGGGCGCCCACCCCGCCCAACAGAGCCTCGAAGGCGTCGTCGATCTGGGCGGCTGTCTCAATCATGGGGAAGGCCGTGTCCATGGCCGCGCCGACCGGGGTCTCGATCAGGTTGGGGTCGCGATACACGCGATCGAGCAGCGACCGTTCCTGGATGCTGCCCACCATCCGGCCCCCCGCCCCACCGCCGTCCTCGGTCACCGGCATCTGCGAAATCCCGAATTCCTGCATCATGTCGATGGCGCGGCCGACCTTTTCCCGGGTCGAGACCGTGATCAGCGGCGGCAGTTCCCGCTCCCGGGCCGCGATGACGTCGGCGATGGTCAGCCGCGGGAAGCGCTCCAGGTAGCCGTTCTGCCGCATCCACTCATCCGAATAGATCTTGCTCAGGTTGTTGCGGCCGGTGTCGGAGAGAATCACGACCAGGAGCTGGTTCGCGTCCAGCTCGGCCGCCACCTCCACCGCCGCCTTCATGGCGGTCCCCGAGGAACCCCCCACCAGGATGCCCTCCTCGCGGGTGATCCGGCGCGCCATCAGGAACGAATCCCGGTCGCTGACCCGGATGATCCGGTCGATGGCCTTGAGGTCGATCGTTCCCGGGATGAAGTCTTCGCCGATGCCTTCCACCTTGTAGGGCCGGGCGGTGTCGCCGGAGTACAGGGAGCCCTCCGGGTCGGCGCCCACGATCAGCACCGAGGCCTTCTTGACCTTGAGGAAGTGCGCCACGCCGGTCATGGTGCCCCCGGTTCCCAGCCCACCCACCACCACATCGACCCGGCCGTCGGTTTGCTCCCAGATCTCGGGACCGGTGGTTTCGAAATGCGCCTTCGGGTTCTCGGGGTTGAAGTACTGGTTGGGCTGAAACGCGCCGGGGATCTCGCGGCTCAGGCGCTCGGCGACGGAGTAGTAGCTTTCCGGCGAATCGCGGGGCACCGCGGTGGGACAGACCACCACCTCCGCCCCGTAGGCGCGCAGCAGCGCCATCTTCTCGGGCGACTGTTTGTCGGCCAGCACGAAGATCATCCGGTACCCCTTGATGGCCGCCGCGATGGCCAGGGCGTGGCCGGTGTTGCCGGACGTCGGCTCCACGATCGTGCCTCCCCGTTTGAGTAGCCCTCGCCGTTCGGCGTCCTCGATCATCCGCAGGCCGATCCGGTCCTTGACGCTTCCCCCGGGATTGAGCGTTTCGACCTTCGCCAGGATGGTCGGCTTCAGGCCTCTGGTGACCTGGTGCATCCGGACGAGCGGTGTGTGGCCGACGGCCTCCAGGATGCTATCCAGGGTCTGCACGCAGCCATATTACGGGGAGGAAGAGCTCGTCGCCTCAACTGGCTAGGCCGGCGGAATGAGATGCACGATTCGGCTGCCTCCTGCGTCGACAATCCAGAGGCGACCATCCGGTCCTGATGCGAGCGAACTCGGGGTAACGTCGCCCCAGGGGAGGGCATACTCGGTGATGGTTCCGTTCAGGGAAACTCGCCCAACTCGAGAGAGCTTCCCATCGGAAAACCAAAGCGTATCGCCCGCACCCAAGGTCAGGCCCGCGAGGCTCCGGGGCGGACCGCCGACTGGGTAGCGCTTCACCATACCAGTTGGAGATATCGATCCCACCTCGGGCGGAAAGTCAGCACTGCCGTCGCTGAGGAACCAAACGTTTCCATCCCGTGCCCCGACCAGATATTCTGCGGGGATGTTCACTGGGAACTCGCGAACAGAGCCGGTCGGAGTAACACGTCCGATTCGGATCGACGGGATGGAAAACCACATGTTGCCGTCCGCGGCGGGCGTGATGAAACTTGGCGGCCCGGACACTGGGTACTCGCTCACGACTCCGCACACGGTGACCTTGCCGACCTGGCTCGTAGCTTGATCGGTGAACCACACGTTTCCGTCGGGGCCGGTCGCGATTTCCCGGGGCACTCCCATGGGCGGCAGTGGATACTCAGAGATGGCTCCGTCCGGTCCAATTCTTCCGATGCTGCCTGGAGCCTCAGTGAACCACATGGCTCCGTCTGGACCGCGGGTGATTTCTGCAGGGGGGCCATTGCTTCCAACCGGGTACTCCACAACTCTTGCGTCAGGTGTGACCCGGCCGATCTGATTGGCATTGGGTTCGGTGAACCAGGCGCTT
>WNFD01003663.1_pt1 | contig 18525 bp, 18 predicted proteins | sample 5400491 | NCBI WGS metagenome assembly WNFD01 (sample SAMN13153343, study PRJNA577476) | soil metagenome | isolation source: 120 cm saprolite under Douglas fir tree site 2 hole 2 replicate 2 | place: USA:California | collected 2015-04-18 | reverse complement strand
TCTTGGCGTTGGCTTCGTAGCCGCGTTGAGCGGTGATGAGCAGTGCGAACTGGGTGGCGATATCCACGTTGGAAAGCTCGAGCGCGCCGCCGACCAGTGAACCTCTGCCGCCCTGATTGGCCGCGCCGATGTTGGCGGTGCCGGAGGCCAGAGTGGCAACGAAAGCGTTGCCCCCGATGTTTTCCAGACCCACATCGTTGGCGAAGGAAGCCACGGCGATCTGTCCGATGGCCCGCGACTGGCCGTTGCTGAACGTGCCGTCGATCACGCCGTTCTGGTCCACGGTGAAATGAAGCAGCGATCCGGCGGGGAAGCCGTCCTGCGTGGAGTTGGCGACCGCCGAAGCCGCCGCGAGCTGGGTGATGCTGGGCGTGGGCGGGGCGAATCCGGTCCAGTTGAAAGTGAGGTTCGACGCGCCGTCGACAAAGCCGGTGATGTTAATTCCGGTAATGTTGGCCGCCGGGGCCGTCAGCTGTCCGTTCCCGTTGAAGCCAAGCGTTCCGGATTTGACACTGACCGGGCCTGCCGCGCCCACGTCCGCTCCCGGAATGGTGACGTTATAGCTCCAGGTGTTCGCGGCCGTCTTGGTAAAGGTAAATGTCAGCACGTGCGAAGAGCCGAGGGAATCGATGACCGGTGAGGACGCGGTAAAGGTGTCGCCGACCGCCGCGCTGGAATCGAGGTTCATTCCGAGCTGAATGTTGCCGGTCGGATTGGCCGGCGTAGTCTGCCCCTTGGAGAGCGTGATCGGGCCCACCGGAGCGTTGATATTGACGACGCCACCGGTGGCGGAGTAGCCCATCACCTGGCCTCCGTCATCGGAAAGCAGGATGCCTTTCTGGTCGACGGTGAAATCGCCCGCGCGTGTGAACTCCTGCAGGCCGTTTTTCTGGGTGACGAAGAAGCCGTTGCCCTGAATGGCCACGTTGGTATCGACGCCCGTGCTGCTGACGCTGCCCTGGGTGAACAGGCTGTTGTTGGAGCTGACGGTGACGCCCGCGCCCAGCTGTACCGGCGCTCCGGAACCCGAGGTGCCGATCTGCTGGTAAAACAGATCGCGGAACTGTGTGTTGGTTTCCTTATAGCCGACGGTATTCAGGTTGGCGAGGTTGTTGGAAATGGCGGACAGAGCCTGTGAGTTGGCGGTCAATCCTGACAGTGGTATCGAAAACGATGGCATTGCTTTTCTCCTGGGCGAAACTTTTGAAAATTTTGAACTCTAAAGGGCTTTTTTTAGCCGCTGCAAGCTTGTCGAAATATGCCGGTTCACCCGTAGAGACGTAGCTTGCTACGTCTAAAGGCCGGCGGTCTTGAACAGCGTTGATGGTCAAAAATGCGGCCGCACGGGTTGTACCGGCATTTCCGCACGGTCTCAAATCCCTCTACGCCGAAAATATCTTTTTGGCCACGTCAACGAGCGACTGACCAATCGAATGATGGGTCGCGGCGGCCGTCGCGGCGCTGGTTGCGGAAGCGCCCGCCGGCGCAGCCGCCGCGGGCGTGCCAACCTGCGTGAGCGTCTGATTGATGTCGATCAGCTGCTGCAGACTGTTGAACTGCACCAACTGGCCTACAAAGGCCGTGGGGTCCATAGGCTGCAGCGGGTCCTGGGACTTAAGCTGGGCCGTGAGCAGCGTAAGAAAATCGTTGCCCGTGAGTCCGTTGCCCGCCGAGGCGGGCGGAGTCGTTGCTGCCGGCGCGTTGATTCCGCTTATGTTCATTGCTTTTTACCTCATGCATGCAGGCTCAGGGCCTGCGATGCGGTTTCATTCAGATCGAGATTGCCTAAGTCCGTGTCGGCGCTCGGCTCTCCGTGAATTTCCGGGAGTCCGCCGCTGTACGCGGACGAGCGATACTGTTCCTGGCTTTCCTGCTGCCTTGCGTCCGGGCCGTTCCATCCGCTTTGCAGCCCGGAGTCGGACACCTGAAAGGAACGCAGATTGAGATCGTCGCGCGAGAGTCCGGCATGAAGCTCATGCAGGTTGTTGACCAGCCAGTCCCGGGTCTCGACGGAAGGCGCGCTGACCGTGGCGCTCAGGTGGCTGCCTTCGAGCATGGCTCGCACGCTCAGCGTCCCCGCCGATTCGCTGCGCATGGAGACCTGCATCTCGGCCTGCCCCGCCGCCTGCATCAATCGCGCTTCATGGACGACTCTGGGCGCGACGGTGTCGTTGGCGACAATCACGTTGGCGGTCTGCGCTACCGTGCCTGACGAAGATCCGGTGGTCGAATGCTGACTCTGGACGCTCTGGCCGGCTGGTTGTGCCAACATCGTGATATTGCTTGTCTGGGTGTGCGAGGAATCCGGCGGCTGAACGGTCGTTGCGGAAAACTGTTCCGCATCGGAGGGCTTCTTTTTCGATTCGGTGTCGGATGGATTCTGTCCGGCGCTCGATTGAGAGGATGTCTCCGAGTGATTCTTCGGGTCTGTGTTTTGGGCTACGGGTTGGATGGCATTTTGATTTGCGTCCTGGTTTGCCGTCGGAAGTCCGCTGATTTTTCCATTCAGTGAAGATGTTGTGGCGCTCTGACTGCTCGTCATCGGCTTACTCTCCGGTGAGTTCGTCGGCGCGGGCGTCATGATGCCATCCCTGCCCGCGGGCGGAATGAATGAGGTGGACTGAACTTCCACCGGCGTAATCGGTTTCGGGGTTGGGTCGATGGCCGGAGTGATCGGCTTAGGAGTAACGTCCGCCGGCGGTGCCGCCGCGGGAAGTCCTTTTTCACTGACGACGGGCTTCGGGTTCTTCGTCATATCGTTTGAACCGGCCTGCTGGGCGAGAGCGGTCAATACCTGCTGCACGGCGCGGGCGGTGCCCGCGGAATCGCCGGTCACTCCCACCCCGAGCTGCGGCGCGGACTGGGTGTCATTTCCCGGCGCGGCTGTATTTTGAACGATCGGCTGAAGCTGAGCGGACGGAACGCCGTTCAGCAGGGCCAGGATCAGAGGGTTGATAGCTGAGGTATCCGGAGTTGCTGTGTTCGGGGCCGGAGTATCCGGATCGGTCTTCAGTGCGAGCGCCGACTTGTCGGATTTCGCCGACTGGCCGGCGAAAGAAGTGTTCGCGAGCTTTGCGAGCAGGCTGTCGATCAGAGAATGATATATGCATCTCAGACGCCAAATGAGTCCGGAAGAATCGCGGCTCAAACTAAAGGATTTATGAGTCTCAGCCGATAGGGAAGGGCCGTCGGTGTCTGCCACCCGGCAGACTTTGCCGAGTGGAACTCGGCAAAGGCGTGCTCTCAGATTCAATCGTGTGACAATCGCACACTCGTGCTGTTCAACACAGGGCTTCCGAACAGCGGTGCTCAGCCGCTTAAATCTCGGCTGGGTCGTTGAGGATGTACGCGATAAGATAGGGTTTCCGCCGCTTTTGGAGAATATCTCATGCGAATGCGATTCTTGAATTCGGTTGTTGCCGTGGGAGTGTTACTCCTGCCGATGAGCGATCCCGCTCCCCAATCTTTTCCGAACCAGCCGGATGCGAAACCCGCTGACCGGAATATCGTGAGCTATATCCGCGAAACCTGGCACACACTTACGCGTTCTACCAATGATTGTTCGTCGCTGGTCGATCCAAAGCTGGTCGATCCAAAGCCGGTCGATTCAAAGCCGGGCAGGCGTAAGCAATCGCGGGTGTATGTGCCTCAAAAGATGCCGATGCCGGCGGATCTGAAGGCTTTGGAAGGCGAGTGCGATGTCCGCATTGAGACGCTCCCACGCGACATTGCGTCGTTGGGAGATATCTCGCCCGATTCGCTGCCGCTCCCCGGATTGTTGTATCTCCCTCATCCCTACGTCGTGCCGGGGGGCCGTTTTAATGAGATGTACGGATGGGACAGCTACTTCATGATTCGCGGCCTGATCGAAGATGGAGAAGTCGATCTCGCCCGGGGCATGGTGGAGGATTTCTTCTTCGAGATCGAACACTACGGCGCCGTACTCAATGCCAATCGGACCTATTATCTTACGCGTTCGCAACCGCCGTTCCTGACCTCGATGATTCTCGCCGTTTATGACGCGGACAACCGCGCCGGCCATCCGGACCACGCCTGGCTGACGAAAGCTTACAGCGACGCGCAGCGGGAATACCGGCAATGGACTAAGGCCCCAAAGTTGGTGCCGGGAACGGGACTGTCGCGATATTTTGACGTCGGCAGCGGTCCGGTACCTGAAATTGCCGATGACCCGGAGTACTACGCGTCCGTCGCCGACTGGGTGGCCAAACATCCGCGGGATGAAAGCGGTTATATTGCGGTGAGCGGCAAATCCGGGGTTGGTCCTGAGTTTCGTGTGCCGCGTTGCGGCGACAGTCCATGCGAAAAGAGCGAGACAGTGCGGTTTACAGCGGATTACTATCAGGGCGATCGCGCTATGCGTGAGTCCGGATTCGACATCTCATTTCGGTTTGGACCGTTCGGTGGTTCGACGCATCACTTCATTCCCGTCTGCTTAAACAGTCTGTTGTACAAAGAGGAGAAGGACCTGGAAAGAATGGCGCGCCTGCTCAACCGCCCTCAGGAAGCTCTTGCCTGGCGGCGACGGGCCGGCAGTCGGCGGAAAAATATCAACCGTTTTCTCTGGAACCCTCGGCTCGGTATGTTCACTGATTTTGATTTCTATAAGGGTCGGGCCTCTGACTATCGCTACGCAACCGCTTTTTATCCTATGTGGGCGGGCCTGGCCACCGGCAAACAGGCGAACGCGATGATGAAAAATCTGCCGACCTTCGAGCAGCCGGGGGGGCTCTGTATGAGTGACCGGGTGACCGGGGTCCAATGGGACAAGCCCTACGCCTGGGCGCCGATCCAGTTGCTCGCTGTGGAGGGCATGAGCAGGTACGGCTTTACCGCCGAAGCGAATCGCATAACCAAAAAATTTCTGACGATGGTGCGGGCAAACTTCCTCCGTGAGGGCACAATACGAGAAAAGTACAACGTTATTACCCGATCGACTGAAGTCAGCATCACGGCGGGATATGCGAGCAACGTAGTCGGGTTCGGTTGGACGAACGGGGTATTTCTGGCTCTCTTGTATCGACTTCCGCTTCAGGATCAAAGGATGATCCTGGAAAGTCCGCAGGCCATGGCAGAGACGCTAGCCGGCGAATTTATCCGTCGCCGCCACCAGGGCGCGGCTGTTTGGCGGGTCGAAAGCGCTGTGACCGCTGTCGGGGGTGATGATGAGGTCGGCTTCTGGCCACGCGCGGTGCAGCGCCCACGCGCTTTCCATGGGACAGACGACATCGTAACGGCCCTGCACGATCACTCCGGGAATGTGGCGGATGCGTGAGGCGTTGCGCAGCAACTGGTCATCGCTTTCGAAGAAAGCTTTGTTGATGAAGTAGTGCGACTCGATGCGCGCGAAGGCGAGAGCGAACTCGTCCTCTTCGTAGTGGCCGGCAAATGCGGGGTCGGGCAGAAGTTTAGCGGTGGTGCCCTCCCATCCGCTCCAGATCTTCGCGGCCGCGAGCTGCACTGCCCGGTCATCGCAGGTAAGACGGCTGTAGTAGGCGGAGAGCAGATCGTGGCGCTCTGCCTCGGGGATGTGGGCGAGGTATGGCTCCCAGGCATCCGGATAGAGGACCGAAGCTCCGCGCTGGTAGAACCAGTCGATTTCCTGCCTGCGCAGCAGGAAGATGCCGCGCAGGACGAGTTCGGTGATGCGTTCGGGATGAGTCTGGGAATAGGCGAGGGCCAGAGTGGAACCCCAGGACCCGCCGAATACCTGCCAGTGCTCAATGCCCAGGTGCTCGCGGATTTTCTCAATATCGGCGACGAGGTCCCAGGTGGTGTTGGCTTCGAGAGACGCGTAAGGCGTGCTCTTGCCGCAGCCGCGCTGGTCGAAATTCACGATGCGGTATTTTTGAGGGTGAAAGAAGCGGCGCGTTTTGGGGTCGGAGCCTCCGCCCGGACCGCCGTGCAGAAAAATCACCGGCTTGCCCGATGGGTTGCCGCTTTCCTCGAAGTAGATCTCGTGGACCGGCGAGACCCGAAGTCTGCCTGTGTTATAGGGCTCAATCGGCGGATAGAGCCAGGTGACGGGGTCCTTCGTCGGGGATGCGGGCAAGGCGTGGTTGGGCATAAACAGCAAGTATACCTTTTGGGCCGCGGCTGAAAGGGGGATTGGTAATTGCCAAAATTGGTAATCGGGTAATTGAAAGGCATCTGACTCGCGAGTTTTTCAATTACCAAATTACCAATTTTGGCAATTACCAAATCTGCTCCGTCTTGTTGATTCGAGTTATCATGCCTTAGACAATGCGTCCAATCATTCAGGTCTCCGCGGTTCGCAAAACCTACGGCTCCACAGTGGCGGTCGACGAGGTATCGTTCGAGGTGAACGACGGTGAGATATTTGGCTTAATCGGGCCTAACGGCGCGGGTAAGACGACTACGATGGAGTGCATCGAGGGCCTGCGCAGGCCCGACCGGGGCGCCATCTCGGTGCTCGGTCTTGATCCGTTCAGGGACGTGTACGAACTGCAGGAGCGGATCGGAGTTCAGCTGCAGCAGGCGCAGTTGCAGAAGCGGATCAAAGTTTGGGAAGCGGTAGACCTCTGGGCTTCCCTTTACCGAAAGAAAGCGATAGACGGGGAACGGTTGCTCGAACAGCTTGGCCTGATCGAAAAGCGGAATGCCTGGTTCATGACCCTCTCGGGCGGTCAGAAGCAGCGACTGTTCATTGCGCTTGCGCTGATCAATAATCCGGAGGTGGTGTTTCTCGACGAACTAACCACCGGGCTGGATCCGCAGTCGCGGCGTGCGATTTGGGACCTGGTGCGCGGCATTCGCGAGCGTGGCAAGACTGTTTTCCTGACCACTCATCTCATGGAAGAAGCTGAACGGCTGTGCGATCGAGTGGCAGTCATCGAGCACGGACGCATTATCGACATAGACAGACCTGCGAACCTCGTGAATCGGCACTGCCCGGAACGAACGATCGTGCTTTCCACGGACGACCGGACCGCTGAAGAGCGCTTTCGCGCGGTCCCGCGGGTCGATGAGGTAATCCGCAGCGACTCCCAGTACACGATTCGGGGGCGGGGCGACGATCTCGTCACCGCGGTGATTCATTGTCTGTCGGAGAATCAGACCCGGGTCACAGATTTCCGCACGATTCTCCCTAACCTTGAAGACGTCTTTATCAAACTGACCGGGCACTCGATTCGCGACTAGGCGCAAAAAATGATGCTGCGTGGACTCTGGAAACTGACCTGGCTCGAGCTTAAGATATTCCTCCGGGAACCTCTGGGGGCATTGGGGACGATCATTGCCCCCGTCCTGGTGTTCATCGTTGCCGGTCGAATACTCGGCCGCGGACCTGCTTCGAATGCACCCGCCGCAGGCAGTTTTGTCAGTGTCGGCCTGCCCGTGCTCGCGTCGGTCATGATCGCGATCAGCGCCGTGCTGTCGCTGGTCACGATCATCTCGATCTACCGCGAAGGAGGCATTCTTAAGCGACTCCGCGCCACTCCGCTGCGCCCTTATACAATCCTCACCGCGCAGGTGCTGACCAAGCTGCTGCTCACGGTGGCCACGCTGGCGTTGATGGTGTTGGCGGGCAAAAGGTATTACCCGGTCGGCGTTCATGCTCCTGTGTTTGGGTTTACGATCGCGCTGCTGATCAGCACCTGGAGCATCCTGTCGATCGGCTTTCTCATCGCCAGCATCGTTCCCACGGCGCGCTTTGCGCAGCCGGTCGGTGCTTTCATCCTGTACCCGATGATCGCTGTCTCGGGACTCTTCGTGCCGCTTGAATCGCTGTCGCCATCGCTTCACGCAGTGGCGAGAGTTGTGCCGTTAACCTACGCCGTGTCGCTTCTGGAAGGGATTTGGAAGGGCGACGCCTGGGGCGCGCACATGGGCGATGTAGCGGCATTGGCCCTGGTGTTTATCGTGTGCACGGCGCTCTCGGCGAAGGTGTTTCGCTGGGAGTAGACTGGCCTTGTAACAGAGCACAACTTCAACGGAGTCACCCGATGACCGCAAAAGACTTTCGCAGGATTGCACTGAGCCTGGAGGGGGTGGAAGAGTACTCCCACGCAGACTTACCGGCTTTTCGCGCAGGCGGCAGGAAATTTGCCTCGCTGGCCTCGCAGGCCGAGGGGTACGGGAATCTCATGCTATCGCCGGAGCAGCAGGCGGCGTTTGTGGAGGAGGCCCCCGGGATTTTCCTGCCGATTCCTGGCGGCTTTGGCAAGATGGGACACACGCATATTCGCCTGGCGGCGGCGAGCGAGGACGTACTGACGGGCGCACTGAGAACGGCGTGGAAACTGCGAATGGATAAGAACGCAAAGACAGGCCGGCAAAAATCCACGGCGAAGCGCAGCGGAGTGACAAACAAGAAACGCGGGAAGCGACAACGATGAGTGCAGCAAAAACGCGGAACATGAAGAACAACAAAAAAGACCTGTCACCAAAACAGAGTGAAGAACTGCTCAGAGCGTTGAAAGCCCGTTTTGAGAAGAACATGGACCGCCATCAGGGTCTTGAATGGGCCCGGGTCCAGGCAAGGCTGGAAGCTGACGCTGAAAAATTGTGGTCGCTCAATGAAATGGAAAGAACCGGCGGCGAACCGGACATTGTCGGCCATGATAAAAAGACGGACGAATACATTTTCTATGACTGTTCAGCGGAAAGCCCCAAAGGCCGCAGAAGTGTTTGTTACGACCCTGAAGCGCTGGAGTCGAGGAAAGAACATAAACCCGCGGATAACGCGATTGGCATGGCGGCGGCCATTGGCATTGAGCTTTTAACGGAAGAACAATATCGAGAGTTGCAGAAACTTGGAAATTTCGATACGAAAACATCGAGCTGGGTGAAAACACCTTCTGAGATCAGAAAACTCGGCGGCGCACTTTTTTGCGATCGTCGCTACGACACTGTTTTCGTGTATCACAACGGTGCGGAATCCTACTATGCCGCCAGGGCGTTTCGTGGGTTGCTAAGGGTCTGAATTCTGGAGAAGACGCACCAGGAACGGGCTCCTAGGGATGGGTGTCCCACCCTTCGATGCTCTCAGATTCATTTGTGTAATGCCGGCGCGGGGAAAACCTGATGAAGGATTTGAAGAAGCGGGAGCGAACCGCCATGGAAGCCGTTGCCAGACGGTTCTCGGCGACGTGGGAAAAGGGAAGTGGTCCCTCCGACGCCTACATCATGGTCGCGGGGAAGCGGGTTGCCGTGGAGGTCGCTGCTCTCAAAAAGCGCGGTACCTGCAAGGGTGACGCCCCCAGGATTCGCTTGCGGTTCGATAAGGTTGTGACCAGGCTGATGGATCGTCTGCAAGCCACCCTTGGCGAAACCGTACCGGCGGGCATAACCGTGTTGCTGACCATCACCGCTCCCATCCGTCTGCCGGCGAAAACCGCTGCCTCGCTGGAAGAGAAGATACAAACTCTTCTCAGTCGGGGATTGTCGGGTCGGGATGCGAAAGGCACGATTCATGGGAACCGCGTACGGATTCGACTTGTGAGAAATGAATCCGGGCGAGCGCCAAAAATAATCGGGTTTGTGCACAATTCCGATTCCGACCCGCTTCTACTTTTGAACATGACCTGTGAATTGCCTGACCTGATCAGCGCGAATGCCGGCAGGCGGACGCCGAGGCCTGCGGGTGATCGATGGCTGGTTATGATCAGCGCCGGAGGAATTTCATGCTTAGAGAAATATCGCCACATCTATTCACAACTGTGCATGGTGACCGACTTTAAGAAGATTCTCATGGTGTTTAGCGATGGGAGTGTCGGGGTGCTGACGGGATGAAGCCGTTTGCGCGCTGCCGCTCGGCTTGGAGGGCTTGATAGGAGGACAGGGCAACGCAGAGATGCGACCTGAGCGCTGAATCAGGCCCGAGGGCGGGCGCAAGCATCGGGGAGGCTTGTGAGCTGTTCTCATAAAGGTTACAATTGATCTCAATATGAGAACAATTTCTAACTCATTGGCGGATGTTCTGTTTGGGCAGATCCGCGGCGGAGTTTTGGCGTTGCTGTATGGACGAGCCGACGAATCGTTTTATGTCCGCCAAATCGCACGTCAGATGAACGCCAGTGTGGGCGCCGTTCAACGAGAATTGGAAAAACTTGCTAAGGTGGGCTTGATTGTCCGGACATCTGTGGGAAATCAAGTCTTCTATCAGGTAAATCGGCACAATCCGGTGTTTTCGGAGATGCGTGCGCTGGTCGGCAAGACAGTTGGCGTTTTCAACTCTCTTCGTTCCGTCATTGAGCCGCTGTCTGAGCAAATCGAGAGCGCTTTCGTCTATGGGTCCGTGGCCCGCCAGGAGGAGATGGCTGAAAGCGATATTGACGTCATGGTGATCGGTAACGTCAGACTTGACGTAGTGCTTTCCTGTTTGTCACAGGTATCGGCCACATTGGGACGTCCGGTGAACCCAACCGTGTATTCTGTGCGGGAGTTTAAACGAAAACTGCAAGCCGCGAACCATTTCCTGAATGCCGTAGTCAGGGGCAGGAAAGTGTTTTTGGTTGGAGACGAAGATGAGCTTAGAAAAATGGCTGGAATACGGATGGCTGAGGCGGGAGCCGAGCAGCGCAAACGAAATCAAGGGTCTGATGGGAATCGTGCGCCGCAGTCTCGATGATTCGAAAGTGACGGCAATATCAGCCGATCTTAGGTTTATTGCCGCATTCACGGCCGCTCTGACAGCGGCCACTTCCGCACTTCGAGCTTCTGGCTACCGCACTGCGGCGCAGGTTGGTCATCATATTAAAACCATTGAGTCGCTGGAATTCACAATCAATGCCGGTCCTGAAGTCATACAGTTGCTCAAGACTTTCAATAACAAGCGCAACAAATCTTTCTACGACATGGCCGGAGCGGTCTCGGACCAGGACCTCAGGGAGATGATAAAACTTGCGAATGAACTGCAGGACCAGGTAACGAGATGGCTGAAGAAGTCACACCCCGAGTTCCCGAACCTGTAACCGGTCAGAGCTGGATTCGTTTGCGGTTCGATAAAGTTGTGACCATCCGGGCGAGCGCCAAAAATGATCGGGTTCGTCAACGTCGCCTTCGACCCGCTTCTCAACTCTCATCTATATACTTGTATGTTGTCGATTCCAGGACCATTTCGCACAGACTGCTGGTGGGAGCACAAACTCTCGCCCATTCTGGCAACGATCTACGCAACCGCGGCGTTTTCAGGAATTCCTTTTCCATCGCTGTGGCCGGTCGTGGCCCTTGCGCTGCCCGCGCTTATCGTCTGCGCGAGTTATGTGAGCGTTCTGAATGATCTGACCGACGCCAAAGACGATCAGGCGAGCGGAAAACCCGTCCGATGGTCTGGAAGGGCTCGGGTCCATCCGGCGTTGCTCCTCGCGGGCTGCATGGCTGCCGGTGGCGCTTTTCTGTTTGTCTGGCGTAAGGATATGCTGCTTTTTAGTACATATCTCCTCTCCTGGCTGGCCTTTACGTTCTACTCGGCGTCTCCTTTCCGTCTCAAGACTCGTGGAATCTGGGGTGTGTTGGCGGATGCATGCGGCGCCCATCTCTTCCCAACGCTGTTTGCCGTCGTTCTGTTGTATCACCGGAACCGGGCCGAAGCGCCCGCCCAATGGATAATCCTCATCGTACTATGGTCGTTTGCGGCAGGCGTAAGAGGCATACTATGGCACCAACTGGAAGATGCCGTGAACGACAGCAAGATTGGATTGCGCACGTTCGCGTATCTCCACGGGACGAAGGCGGCTGAGCGGCTGGGGCTGATCGCTTTCCTGCCGGAGTGCGCGGCTTTTTCAATGATGCTTTGGCTCACGCACAATGCTCTGGCCCTGTTTTTCCTGGTCTTATATGGGCTCTTCGCTTTGATTCGGCGGCGGCTTCTCGGAGTAAGTCTTACCGTCATTCAGCCGGGGAACGCATCTCGCATGGCCATGGCGGAGTACTATGTTGTTCTCTATCCACTGGCATTTCTCCTGACGGTATCGTGGCGGCAGCCTTCAGTTCTGTTGCTGCTGTTATTTCACTGCATTCTGTTTTTCCGCCATGGTCTTTATCTTATGCGCGAGATTGTGGCGATGCTGCGGATCGGCAGGCCGGGCGCCGGACCGAACGCCGCAATCTTCCATCCGTGAATCCCCCTTAAACAACGCGAAAAAAGACTCGATTGATCGATTAGCGGTCGAATCCCGCTTCCTGGAATTACCCCACGGCAGTTCAGAACGTTCGGGCATTTAGACGTAGCAAGCTACGTCTCTACGGGTTGCTCCCGCAGATTCCGGTAGCGCGAAAGGGCTTCGAGACAAAATCCGGTGGTGATTTCGTCGGATCCCCATGCTAGTTTCTGACTTGGACCGCTATAGTAAAACGGAAATTTTTGCCATCCGCCATCGGAGCGCCGGGCGCGCAGGATTGCCCGGATCGCATCATCGAGGACAAAGGAATGATCTTTCCAGGCCTGCCAATCCATCAAGGCACATGCGGCAAGCGCCGTATGCAGGATATGGTTGCCGATCGATCCGTCCGGATGGGCATAAGATTTGATTCTCTCTATGATCGTGTCTCCCACCGGTTCAAATGCGCGAATGCCCGCGGCGTAGTTTCGCGAAAGGAAGTAGTAAAAACTGAAGCGGCTCGCATAATATTTATCACACGTTTCTTCGGCTTGTTCCTCAATTGCACGAATGAGGCATCTGATGATGGGGCGCGTCTCCGGCCTTTCCCCCAGATAATGGAGAACGTTGGCATTGACCACCAGGTCGATATCATCTGGCCTGCATTCAGTGACTCGGAAGAACCAGTAAAGCTGCCGCAGCTTCAGAAGCTGGCGTAACGCGACGCGCCAATAAGACATGTGCGTTGTCCACGTCAGGCGGGGAAGAATCCACGTGTAAAAAAGCCCGCGGGAATCGCGATTGCCAAGAATCACGCCGGTATTGTCCGGGAAAGAAACACCGTGCAGCCTGAGCAGGAACGAAATGCAGGCGGTGTCGTCAACGTCAGGAGGAAGATAATCCGGGTTAGGGCTGCAACTATAGCGCCATACGCAGCCGTCTTGCATGACGTTTACAAGGGAGCGAATTGCCTTGCCTGCAATTTCCCCGACCTTGTCCGATTTTGTGAAATTGAGGCAGTAAGAGATTTGAGCGGTTTGAAAAGTCGAGTAATCCGGTTTGCACTCTTCTTCCAGCAGCGGATGCGGCGAGCAAAAGATCTGAAATGCTCCGGAAGGCAGCTGCGCGGCATAAAGAAAATCGACCGCCTGCTCGATGGCCTGCTCTAAATCATTGCGACTGTTTGTGAGTATAGGCATAAGGATTTCCACGATGATGGGCCGGTGAATCCACAAGTCCCAGCAGCCTGGCGGCGAAAGAGGCAACCGGATCGGGCGGCACCATGGTCCGCACCGCCCTTCCGGCGGCCTGACCGATGGACTCCCAATCCTCTCGCACGGCCCATGCTCGCTCCATTGCACGGTCAAGTTCGTCTGCTTTCGCGGCGTTCGCGATGAATCCGGTTCGGCCTTCTTCCACAACTTCAGCAGTTCCGCCCTCATGGGTGACAATTCCAAACCGACCGCACATCATCGCTTCGATCAGGGCCAGCGGCAGACCTTCGGTGCGCGAGGGCAACACCAGCGCGTGATGCGTTTTCCAGATCGATTCAACGTCGGTTACAAAACCCGGGAAATCGGCGTTTTTAAGTGCCAGTCGTCCGGCAAGGTCGCGCAACGCTTCGCCGTTGCAGCCTGCGCCGAAAAACGAAACGGACAAATCGCGATTCCTCCACAGCGGTCGCGCCAACACCTGCAAAAGAATGTCCTGCCCCTTCTCGCCTGTCTCCAGGCGCGCGACGCAGGCCAGCCTGGTGGAACGGTCCCTATTGTCAGGCCATGGCAGCGGGCTGCCCGACACCAGAAAGGGATTGCGCACGATTTCCGCATTCGTGAGCGTCTCGCCGATCTGACATTCCGTGAGATGGAGATTGTGTTGGGAGACAAAATAACAGCGTAACGCGGCCTGAAAGGCGGAGCGCATCGCGATGCGGTCCCTGTCCATCGGCCAGAGAGAATCGGTTGCCTTCTGTGAAATGATGACGTATGGACGGCCGGAAATACGACAAAGATCGCTGTAAGCGAGCCCGTCGAAGTTTGCGCCCTGGGAGACCACTATTAAATCGGGATTCAGGTTCGCAAGATGGGTCCGCACCAGAGGCCGGATCGCTCTCTGCGCAGGACCTCTTGCTGTGAAGCGGACCATCGACCTGGGCAGACGGATCCGGCAGGGCAGGCAAACCTGGTGCAAGTCGCGAATATGACAGCCCAGGGCGAGCAGCCGGCGAATTCGCGGGTGGTTCGGGTCGACACAGGTTTTGAAGATAGTTACCGAATGCCCGCCCTCGGCCAAAAGCGCAGCCGCTCCCGCCCACAGTTCTTCGCTTCCACCCCAGGGGTGTGAGCAGGAACTAAAAAAGACGAATCGCGACAACGCCTCTCCTTGGGTCACAAGCGTTCAGGTCAGCCTGTGGATAACATTTTACGATGTCGCGATCTTGATGCTTTTCTCCTCAATCAAAAGGACTGCGGAGTCGCGGCGGGTCGTCGTTCGATACCTGTGCCAGGTTAGTTCGCCCACGATGCTGCCCAGCGACATTGCGCAGGTCATAGCTGCAAAGCGCGCCGCTCGCCCAGGTTGCGCTCGGTCGCGCAGCAGCGCCTCCGCGGTCCGGCCAACAATCTCCAGCGGTTTACATAATAGTTTCAAAACCTTCCGGACCAGCCCCGACTCACGTAAGCCTGTGCCGATGGCCTCACTTCCGAACTCACGAATGAGTTGCCTGGAAACAGCGGCGGCCCTGCCGATCCGGTAGAAATGCCTGAAGCCGGCAGGTTGCTGGTAAGCAACGGAAGCAGTGCTGAGATATGCGATGGAGTACCCCGCCATCACGCAATCCAGGACGAATGCCCTGTCCTCCGCGTACGGCAGATCCCGGAACGGAACCCGGAGGACTACCTCGCGCCGAACGATAGCGGCTGAATTGGAAAAACAGCAGACCTCATATACGTCCTCCCCGGACTTGCATCGTTGCACAAGCCTTTCCAAATCCAGTTTGTAATTATGCTCCGCAAATAAGCCGGACCGCTTTTTTTCCTGCCGGCAGGCCCGGCCGTCGGCGAACTGCCTGCAATAGGCGGCCGACACATTGCGGCCCTCGACATAATTGACCATGCGGCTCAGCCAATCGTCGCCTTGCGGCCATGAATGCGCCGAAAGCAGGACAATCAGGTCCCCGCGGCAGAGGCTGACTCCGACATTGATGGCTCTTCCATAACCAAAAAATGACCGGGGAAACGTGAAGACTCTTGCTCCCATCGCCCTTGCCACTTCTGCCGATCCATCGTCCGATTCGTTGTCGATCACCACCACTTCGAAAGGACGATCGAGCTTCTGGATGCGCAGGCATTCAAAGAGGCGGCGAAGAGCGTGCTCTTCATTGAGGACTCTGATCAACACTGACAGCAGGCATGGAGTGGGCTCGCTCAGATTCATGTCAGTATCAATGTAGCCCCCATCGTCGGGGGCGTGTCAATCGAATATCGCTACGCGAGGCAAAATCCATCGTTCAAACCAGCCGGCTTCTGCTATGGTGCAGCGGTGTTGTTCGAACGTTTACTCCGAAGTGTAATACCATCCTGGAGAAAGACGGATTGCCATCTTCGCATCGATAGACCAATGCCTGACCGCGATAGCATTCTCACTCTGTGCAGATGCGCATGTTGCAAACCGATACCGGCGGATGTTGTGCTATTCCGAGGCACTCTTTGCTCGCGCAGCGCGCGCAAGCGGAGATGATGGATTGAGGTGGGCCAATTGAACGTTCTGATCACAGGAATTGCCGGATACATCGGCAGCTATACGGCAAAGCAGTGCGTCGAGTCCGGCTGGAAGGTGATCGGAGTTGATAATTTTTCCACCGGTTTGCGGACGCGCATTCGCTGGGGGGAGTGCGAGACGGGTGATGCCGGGGACGTGAAACTCATCCGAAGACTGCTGCGAAGGAACGAGATTTCCGTCGTTATTCACCTGGCGGGCAGCGCGCATGTCGCGGAGTCTTTGCAGCGCCCCACATGGTATGTCGCGAACAACTGTTCGGTAACCGGCCGGTTGCTCAGGGCGATGCGGGATGAGGGCGTGCCCAATATCGTGTTCGCGTCAAGCTGCGCCATTTATGGCTCTCTGAACGATGGTATCGCCGCGGAAGATTCCTGCGCGTCGCCGCTCAGCCCTTATGGCGACTCCAAGCTTCTGGCGGAGCGCCACTTGTGCCGGTGTCATCGCGCCTACGGACTGAATTGGATTTCCCTGCGGTACTTCAACGTCGCAGGTGTCGAGCCGGGATCGGAATTAGGAGAAGATCCGATCCACACCACCCGCGCAATCCCACGGGCTATCAGCGCCGCGCTCAGGATTCAGGGACCATTTCCGCTTTTCGGCACGGACTACGCCGGCGCTGACGGAACGGCAGTGAGGGACTACGTGCATGTAGCCGATGTGGCCCGCGCCAATATCGCGGCGGCGCGTTACTTAACAACCTGCGATGGCCCTTCTGTGAATACGGTCAACATCGGGTCGGGCCAGGCACATTCGATTCGCGAAGTATTGAGCGCTGTTGCCCGAATTTCGGGAGAAGAGGTCCCGGTCGTGTATATGGGACGCCGTGTGGGAGAGTCCGCACGTGTGGTGGCCGATGCGAGCAGGGCGCTGGCCGTTCTGGGGTGGCAGCCGAAGTGTTCATCCCTCGATTATCTGGTGCAATCCACGTTCGCGTGGCAATCGCGATCACAGCCAAAAGAAATTGGTAATTGCCAAAATTGGTAATCGGGGAATTGGACAGAACGAAAATTTGAGGGAAATGCCTGAGAGCCGATTGCAAGCCAGATAACTCATTTAAAATCGCAAGCTTACAACGTCAGGCCGGGCTATTTTTGAAGCATGGGGTTCCGCCACGGCAATGGCGGCGCCAAAAGATGACTTCCCCCGGGGCGAGAACCGACACACGGTAATTTTAAGCATCTGCCTTGTGGGCGCGTCCTGGATTCGCCCCTGCCCCTCTGCCGGCAACCTGTTCCGTTTAACAGGTGTCCAAAACAGTAGACTCAGCCAAATTCTTCATAATTTAGGATTCTTAGGAGGATGTCTTGCGTACAGCAATTATTGTATTGTTCTCCAGCCTGCTGCTCCTACCTGGATGCGGCTCAGGTTCGAACGAGATGGGTCCAACTCCGGCGCCGAGCCCAATGCTTTCACCCTCGCCATCGCCGAGCTCCCCGGCAGGTTCATCGGATGCGTTTTTATCGACCTGGTTCTTCACGGTAGGCAGAAACATTGATCCTCAAGGCACGATTACTTTGGACACGAATGCCAATCATGGCAGCGGTAACCTCCAGGCCACTATGTCGGCGAATAATTCTGCTTTCATGGTTCAGTTCTGCCCTTACCCGCAGGGTTTTGCCAACTGCATCACCGTCGCTTCCGTTACCACGGACGCAAATGCTTTCGTGAGCACAAGCTTTACTTTTCCGGTGAAGGGAACGTTTTCCGGCGCCTTTCAGGTTGTTGATGCGACCGGCTCACAGAGCGAAATAACCTCGACCGGTTCTGCCGGAACCAGCTTCAAATCAGCGCTGCTGCCGGCCGCCACAATTACGGGGGGCATTGGCCAGACGACAGGGAATTCGCCCGGTTCCGGCTCCGCTGCAATGCACGGCACCACCGCGCATATCATGCTTTCCGATGCGTTCCCGAATCACACTTTCAACACTGCCGTGTGCAGCCTGTTCGCTCAGACCCCATGCAACATGCTCTCCAACATCACGACGGACGCGCATGGCAATGCCAGTGCCGATGTCGGAACGGTTACCCCGCGAGGGGGAAGTATCTTCCGGGTGAGCGATTCGAACGGAGTGCAGTTTGTGACCGCTTTCCGCGTAGAGTGATTCATTTCACCGGCCACGAATCAGCATCGTACCCGAGAGGAAATCATCGATCTTTCGTGGCTGTAAGCGGGGTACGCCGCAAGGCGGGTTCTCAACCGCATGAGGTTGCAATGTGATCGCATGCGGTTGCATCGGTTCGTTTTCAGGGCATCGACGCCCTGCCGGATATGTATATTTTCGTGGATGCGGGTGTTGTATCAGGACACGGTTGCGAGAGCGATTTCCAATGACTTAACGCTATCTGACCGCTCGACCGGGGCTTTCTTTTTCCTAATTGCCTTATTCCCGCAATGGCGCTTGCGCTGGGCGTTGCTTTCGGTCGCCGAGAGTATAGTGTGTGTCAGTGGAGCGTGGCCCATGCGGAGTGCCCGCAATTCAATGGAAGAGCCTGCGGCAATCGTTTGCAAAACCGACGGTGATTTTTTGTGAGGTGTCCAAAGGGCATTCAGCCGGGTCTCAGGAATGGGAGCGAGAATCCGGCGCGATAAGATCGCCGGTACAGCGGTTCAAATATAAACGGAGGTCAGAGATGAGCGTGAACATAAAATCGATCGGCATCGTTG
>WNFD01003633.1_pt1 | contig 18526 bp, 17 predicted proteins | sample 5400491 | NCBI WGS metagenome assembly WNFD01 (sample SAMN13153343, study PRJNA577476) | soil metagenome | isolation source: 120 cm saprolite under Douglas fir tree site 2 hole 2 replicate 2 | place: USA:California | collected 2015-04-18 | reverse complement strand
AGCATACCAGCGCCACCAGTAACCAGCACTTTCGTCATAGAAACCTCCTTCGTTGCTTTCATACTCATACACATGTTTTTCTCGTTATTGAGCGAGTCATCCATGGGACGAGACAGTGTGTTGACAAATCTCGCCATGCATGGTTTCCCAATCCCGGCAGTCCCGCTGACCGATGGCCAAACGGCTCGTTGATGACGTGTACCATGCTCCGCCTCCTCACGCAGCATCAGAGCACATGAGGAAGGCGGTAGCGCAGGAAATGCTCATGGCGTATCTCTGATGAACTGACGGATGGCACGAGCCAGTTCGCCCGGTTGGTCTTCAGGGATAAGGGTGTAGCTGTCGGCGATCTCGATCAAGCGCCCGTGTGGCAGGAGCTCGGCCAGCCGCCGCCCGTGCTCGGGGGGCATGATGCGGTCCTCATTCGCCCAGATGACGAGTGCCGGACGGTCGAAGCTGCGCAAGCCTTCAGCCGCGACGAGCATGTCCCCTTTGTCGAGGGTACGCACGTACTTCGTAAGATCTCGGCGGATCTCCCGCTGGGTCACCAGTGGACGCACCCAGGTGTCGAAGATCTCGTCGGGTATTGGTCGCTTCGTCATCCATCCGAAGGTGAGCGGCAGGCGGCGCAGCACACGTAAGCGCATAAGCTGTGCCAAGAGGAAGGTTCCGCCCGGCAGTTTGATAGCGAAACCTGCGGCGCGCCCGGGCAGACCGGGTGGAAAGTTCTCGAAGGCCTCGCAGGAAGTCAGCACCAGTCGTGCGATGCGCTCAGGATACAAACCAGCGGTGATCTGAAAAGTGCCCAGGTCGTTTCCCACCAGGGTCACGTCGCGCAGGTCCAGGGCTTCCAGAAACTCGGCCTGAAGCCTGGCGATGCCGTGCGGCGAGAGATCAGCGTCCGCTCGCATCGGCCGCCGGTGGCTGCCCAGGGGCAGTGTCGGGATCACACAGCGGTGATCGGTGCGCAGCTCCTGGACCACCTTGCGCCACACCGAGCCGTCCATGACTAATCCATGCAGCAGGACGACGATAGGGTCGAGGCCTTCTGTGTCCTCGTACTCGATGGTCCCCGCTGACAGTTCGATCTCTTGCATGTTTTCACCTCTTCTGTGTTCATGCGCAAACAGACGTGGAGTCATTTCTTTATCTTAAAGGAGATATGATCCTCTGTGCAAGTGGGGAGGCCACGCAGGTTGTGTTGCAGCACAACCCTTTTCTCCACTGCACCATGACCTTGAGCGCGTGTTTTGGACGTAAGGTCAGTGATGCTTCTGGCTCAAGTGGCAGCCTCTCTACCCGTTCAAAGTGACAGCGCTGAATCATGGTTGCCACGATCAGGCTGGCCTCCATCATGGCACATGCATTGCCAATACATAGGTGTGGTCCCCTTCCAAATGGGAAGTAGACCTGCCTGGGAAGGCGCTTTTCCAGGTCGTTGTGCCAGCGTTCCGGTTTCCACAGTAACGGTTCCTCGAAAAAGCGCGGATCACGGTGCATTACCCACTGACTCATGCCAACTTCCGCTCCTTTGGGAATCGTTCCTTCGGGAAGCTTCCAGTCTTCTACTGTCTCCCGCGAGATCCACCAGACCGGCGGGTAGAGCCGCAGTGTTTCCTTGATGGCTTGCTATGTGTAGGGCAGAGAGGAGAGATCAGCCATCGTTGGTGTGCGCCCGCCTAACACCTGGCACGCCTCTTGTCGTAAGAGATCTTCCTGCTCGGGAAAGAGGGAAAGCAGATACCAGAGCCAGGAAAGCAGATTCGCCGTCGTTTCATGTCCTGCCAGAAAAAGCGTCATGACTTCATCTCGCACCTGTTGATCGGTCATCTGACTGCCATCTTCCCCTTGAGCTGCCATCAAGGTCGAAAGAAGGTCGTCTCGCTCATGTTGAGCAGAGCGATGTTCTTCGATGAAGCGATAGATCAGCCCATCCAATTGCTGGACCGCCGTTTCCAATCGAGGCGAGACCGCAGGGACGAGCGAAAGCGGCAGGCGGGCGAGCAGATGTCGAAAGGCACTGGTCATCTGCGTCGTGTACGCTTTGAGGACAAGACCCAGCGCATGGCTCACTTCGGGAGCGCTGTCCTGGAGATCGATGTCAAACAAGGCTCTGGCAACAATTTCCATCGTCAGTTGCATCATCGCTTCATGCAGATCGATGACCACTTCCTCACCCTCTGCATGCCATCGGGTGAGGAGACGCTTAGTGTAGCTGCCCATGATCGTCGCATAGCTCATCAAATGCTGGCGGTGAAATGCTGGTTGAGCCAGACGCCGCTGACGCAACCAGAATGTTCCCTCGCTCGTCACCAGGCCATTGCCCAGGACCCGATGCATAATCGGGTCTTTCGCATACCCTTTCGCAAAGGTGCGGTTCGTCTGGACCAGAACGGCATCAATCAGATCCGGGCGATTGACGACGTATGTTTCTCGTTCTTTTTCTAAGTGCAGGCGAATCACTTCGCCATACTGCTGAACGCTGGTTGTCAGGAAGCCCAGAGGATCACGTCCAAATGCTGGAAGATGTCCCAGCAAAGGAACGCCCTGCGGGCTGTGAAATGCTGATGGTGAGTCCATATCTCTCCTCTTTCTTCCTTCATGTATCCATGCTATTTCAAAGCCATGCATGAGAGGCGCGCAGCCTGCATGTGCCTCGAAACCAGTACTAGTGAGCGACAAGCAACGCCCAGATCAAGGTGACAAAAATCAGCCCCATGAACGTTGTTCGGACCGCTTGCCACCGTTCAAACCTGTCCAGCTTGGCTCATCGATGTGCGGCTGCCCTCTGTTTCACGACGGCTTCTAAGCTCGTAGACCTGTCTACGATGGCGCAGCTGATGCCCACAGGCCACACGACATGCGCGGCATTACCGACGAGCAGTAAGCCAGGGCAATACCCCCGTGTGCGCCGGTTTGATCCGGCGGAGCGCGCCGCTATCTGTTGCGCACGGGGGCATCTCAGCGCTCCAGTTCGTTCGTCTCCGCCCGCTTCACTGCCAGCAAGGGCACCGCCAGGTCACGCAGTAACGCGGCCTCGTCGGTCAGGTCGCCACGCAGCAGCGTCGTGCCGTCGCTATCATAGGTGATCACGAGCCCGTTGAACCACTCCGACCAGTGTTGATCGAGGTATCCTTGCAGGCGAATTTCGTAGATGGCCATCACGCCTCCTTGTCCTGGAGTTCTCTCCTCTCATTCCTGAGGAGAAATGTGAGCGACTCCCATCATCAAGATGCATGGGCAGGTCCCGTGTCTCTGTAGATACTGTAGCCGAGGAGGGGGTTGAGAGACAGTAGACGAAAGGGGTAGGTGCTGGGTGATTGTTGCGTGAGGAGGGAGTGAGGAAAAGTGATATTGCCCCGAAAATATGGGTCATGCAAAGTTGGAGATAAGCTCATTAGTGGCTCAAAAACGTGTTCAAAGGCAAAAGGACTCACATATCGTCACCAGCAATGCAGGCTCTGACAGGGTTTTATTGATAAACTCATCAATAAAGAGCGGAGAGGCAGATCTCCACGTTCGAACGGAAGCTAGCGGAATAAGGATAAACTCATCAGTTCACAAAAACGTATCAGAGCCTATCTTTGCTGGTGAAGTCCTGCTCATTTCTCATTTCTCCTCCCTCTCTTTTACTTGCTTGCGACGCTCCTTTTAAGCGCTGAAACACCTTTGTATAGATTGGAAGAGCAAGGTCCAACTCCATTGCTTCATGGATCTCAAACCAGCCTAACGCATCGTGTTCGTCAGACAAGACATTTCTGGGTGATCCGATCCAGTCTGTGACGACATAGATGTAATAGGTATAGTACTCATTGAGAGTCGGTTCTTGGTGAGAAAAGACGGTAAGAAGCGTCACTTCCGTTGCTACCACGTCAAGTTCCTCTTTCAGTTCTCTGGCAAGCGTTTGCTCTGGTGATTCGTTGATTTCCCCATGACCCCCAATCAGATCCCAAACATTGGGGTAGAAGCTACGATGAGCAGATCGCCTTCCTAATAAGATCTGTTCTCTTTGAACAAGATTCCTCCTGCACAGTACTTCAATCTGTCCTTCTCCTTATACAGTCTGAACTTTAAAACACTAATATAGCATAGAGATTGTTGCGCAGGGGAGTTGAGGCAGTGGGGTGCGCTAGACAAGGTGGAGGGTTCTGGCTTTGGCGAGCGCCTGGGTGCGGCTCTGTACCCCCAGCTTGCCGCAAATGTTGTAGACGTGCTTCTTCGCGGTACTCACACTGACGACGAGCCGACGGGCCATTTCGCGGTTCGACGCCCCTTCAGCCAGGAGCCGCAGCACCTCGCGCTCACGTTCGGTCAGCGGCTCCACGAGCGTGGTGCCAGGAGGAAGAGGGACGACCACCTGCTCCCCACAGGCTGCGAGCAAAGTGGCCACGTACAAGGGGACGACACTGCGCGCGTGGATCTCTCGCAGCAAGGCCACCAGTGGCTCGCCCTCATCCAGAAAGAGGCGGATGTAGCCCTCGGGCTCCGCCATGACCAGCGCACGCTCCAGGAGATGCAAGGCCCCTGTCCGGTCACCCTGCGCATCGCGGGCCAGAGCCTGTAAAATGAGGATCTCGAGCACACTACCCATGCGTGCTTTGGCTTCGGCATCCACCAGCAGCCGATCCAGCATATCCAGGGCCTCGTGGAGGAAAGGACCGGCGGGGTTGACCCTCCCCTGGGCGATACGCACCCGTGCCAGCGCCAGATGCGCTGGCTCGCGGAGATAGTCCAGGTCCTCATCGCTGAACATATCACGCTCATGCACCCAGCGGACGGCCGCTGCCAGGTTGCCCTGCGCGAGCGCGATCCGGGCCTGCGTTGCAGCGCCCCGCGCCAGCAGGTAGGGCAGGAAGGCGCGTTGGTGTGCCAGCCTCGCAAAGGCATCCAGGGTGGAGAGCGCCCGGCTGTGTTCGCCACAGGCTTGCTGGACGCGTGCCAAGCCGAGGTAGCCCTGCGTAATCACATCGGCTTCCACCACCTGGGTTCCCTGGACCAGCTCCAGGCCATACGAGAGGTGCCGCCTGGCCTCCTCCAGGTCGTTCCATTCTCGCAGCAAGTCGCCCAGGCACAGGTAGTAGAGCGGTCCGCCGGACACGTAGCGGAGCTCTTCGTTCTCCGGCACGCCTGGTGCAGCTTGTCGGTAGGTTGCCGCGGCTTGATGGAGCCTGCCCTGCAGCACCTGGAGCCGGGCCAGCAGGATAAGGCTGCGTAACGAGAGGAAGGGGCTATCCAGGACGTGCGCTGCGGCCTGAACCTGAGCGATGTGACGTTGTGCAGCAACCCCTACCTCTCCGCTGACCAGGAACGCGTAGGCAGCTTCCATCAGCGCGATGGATCGGATCTCGTGCTCCGCCTCCGGCAACGCATCCAGGGCATACTGTGCGAGCGCGACCGCTCGTGGGAGATCGCCCACATAGAAGGCCATGCTGGCACGGATGGTCGCCACAGCGGCCAAAAGGAATCCTACTTGCTCGGTGGGTAGGTTCGCTGGGATATGTTGCTCGGCATCTTGCAGGCAGCGCTCGGCGGCTTCTAACTGATTGCTGTGTTCCAGGGCGATGGCACGGTAGAGGCTGAGGAGCGGACGCGAGCGCACCAGCATCTCGGGCAGTGCGCCCAGCCAGGCCAACACGGTCTGGAGCTGGCCTCGCAGGATGATAGACCTACCCATCTGCTCGATCAAGTGTGCGGCACGCTCCCCTTCGGGAGCTGCCAGTGCATGCTGGATCGCCTCGGTGATGAATCCCTGCCCTTCGAACCAGGCGCTCGCGCGGCGATGCAACACTGGGACAAGCGTGGATGCTGTCTGCTGGAGACGTTTGCGCAGCACCTCGGCAAACAGATGGTGGTAACGATACCAGCGCCGCTCGTCGTCGAGCGGGACGACAAAGAGGTTCGCGCGCTCCAGCGCTTCCAGCATTGCCTGGCTCCCTTCCTGTCCCGTCACCGCATCACACAGCGGCCCGGAGAGCCGATCGAGAACCGACGTGGAGAGCAGAAAGGACTGCACCGAGGCATCCTGCCGCAAGAGCACCTCCTCGCTGAGGTAATCCAGCACGAAGCGGTGACTGCCGGTGAAGGCGGGGAGAAACGCGTCGATATCGGCTCTGCCCTGCAGCGAGAGGGCCGCGAGTTGCAGGCCGACAATCCAGCCTTCCGTGCGCCGTTCAAGGGCTACGATGGCCTCGGCAGGAAGGTCCAGTTCCATCACAGCCTGGAGAAACGTGCTCACCTCGGAGGGCGCGAAGCGGAGATCGGCAGCACGCAGTTCGCTGAGCTGTCCACGGGCCCGCAGTCGTGCCAGGGGCAGCGGAGGATCGGCGCGCGTGGAAAGGATGAGGTGTAGGTGGGGAGGCAGGTGCTCCACGAGAAAGGTCATGGCGCGGTGAATGAGTTCGGCGGTGATGACGTGGTAGTCATCGAGTACCAGGGCGAAGTCCTCGGTTGTGCGGTCTGCCAGCTCATTCGCCAGCACAGCCAGCACGGTTTCCGGTGGCGCGGGTCGTGGAGTGCGCAGCAGGGCAAGGACGCTTGAGCCAGCGCGTACATCAATCGTCTGCAGGGCAGCCAGCACGCAGGAGAGAAAGCGAGTAGGATCATTGTCCTCCGGCTCAAGTGAGAGCCAGGCGGCGGGCATGCTGCGCTCGGCGAGCCACTGGGCCAAAAGGGTGGTTTTGCCGAAGCCGGCGGGCGCCGAAACGAGGGTGAGGGGGCGCTCCATCCCTTGTTGAAGCTGCTGCGTCAGGTGGGGACGGTCGACCAGTCGTGTGCGCGGACGGGGCGGGCGCAGCCTGGCCGAGAGCCTCGGGTCTCGACCTATGCTCGGCGAGACAGGAGCAGTAGGGCTGGATTCGCTGTTGTGGCCGGCAATGGTCAGCACCTCCTCCAGGGACAGTGCCCGCCCCGCAGCCCAGGCGCTGGCAAAGGTTTCCCTTTCCACCTGGGCGGAGGCCGCCTTCAGCGCTCGCTCATACTCGCCATGGGAGGCCGGCGGCAGAGGCGCGCCCATGGCTTCCCGCAGGGCTTCCGCTGCTCCCCAGAGGCGGGCTGCTGCTACTGGCTCTCCCTGTGCTGCGACTGCGACGCCCAGCCCCTCGAGCGCTTCCGGGATGAACCGCCTGTAGCCGATCGCGTGCAGGAGGGCCAGGCTCTCCTGGTAGAAGTGACAGGCTGCCGCCGCGTCGCTCTCCCGCAACGCGAGGCGCGCCAGGCCCATGCGCGCCTCGGCTATCCCCGCTCGGTCCCCAATTTCCCGCAAGATCGCCTCGCTCTGCTCCAGCAACGTGCGTGCCTCGGCGTGCTCCCCTTGCGCCAGGCGGAGCTGCCCCAGCAAGCCGAGTGCGTAAGCGCTGGTTTGTTTTTCCCCCATCTCCTGCAAGCGTGTCAGGCCCTGCTCAGCCAGGATGAATGCTTTCTCTAAGTCATCGTGCGACACAAAGAGCACTTGAGCTTGCAGGTAGAGCACCAATCCCAGGAGCCCTGTGTCGCCCACGGCTCTAGAGATCCCAAGACTCTCCTCTAGCAGCGCTTGCGCCTGGTTGTATTCGCCTTGCGCTATGCACACCCGAGCTCCTGCCACGAGACAATAGGCTTGCCCCCTGCGGTCACCGCCTTGCTGGAAGAGCGCTTCGGCCTCCTCGAGCTGAGCGCGGGCGGCGGCATACTCGCTCCGGGCATAAGCGATCAATCCCAGGAGAGAGAGGCAGTGCGCTCTGCCTGCTTGCTCGCCCAGTTCTCGGTAGAGCGCGAGCGCCTCATCGAGTTGCGTCTCCGCCAGGTCAAAGTCATCCTGATTTAAGGCTAGCATACCAGCACCATCGAGTGCCTTTGCCCGCACTGCGGTTCCCACACCCTTGCTTTTCGCCAACGCTTTCTCCAGGAAGCTTCGCCCCTCGCTGATATAACCCCGCATCGACCAGAACCACCAGAGCGCCCCAGCCAACCGCAAGGCCTGCTCCAGGTGCTCAACTTCCGTTTGCTCCACCAGCCAGTGCAGCGCGGCCTTCCAGTTCTCATGCTCTTGCTCCAGCCGCTCCAGCCACTGCGTCTCCTCGGCCTCGTTCAGGTGCGAATTGGCCTCCTCGGCAAGGCACAGATAGTAGGCTGCATGCGCCTGCTGGGTCACCTCCATTTCCCCTGCGCGCTCCAGACACTCCAGCCCAAACTCCCGCAGCAACTGCAACATCCCCAAGCGCGGCGTTCGCTCTGCCTCCCCGACCTGCTCGTCTTGCCGCAGTAAGCTCTTGTCTACCAGCGAGAGCAGCCTCTCCTGGAAGTTCCCGTCGAGTCCACCGGCTGCCCGACAGACCTGCTCCGCCGCCTCCCACGTGCAGCCATCCACAAAGACGGCGAGCCGCCGGAAGAGCTGCTGCTCCTGGGTCCCTAAGAGCTCGTAACTCCAGGCCAGCGCGGCGCGCAGCGTCTGCTGGCGGGCAGGCACATCACGCACGCCCCCCGAGAGGACGGACAACCCCTCCTCCACCCGCTCGAGCAGCACCCGCGGCGAAAAGTACCTCGTCCGTGCCGCCGCCAGCTCGATGGCCAGCGGCAACCCGTCCAGCCGCGCGCAGAGGGCGGCCACATCTGGCGCGTTGGCCGGGGTCAACTGGAAGTCGGCTTTGACCGCCTGCGCCCGTTCGAGGAAGAGGGCGACCGCATCGTACTGTGAGAGGGTCGCCAGGTCCGGCACCTGTGTTGGGCTGGGCATCGCGAGCGGGGGGACCACAAAGGCGTGTTCGGCCTGGAGATGGAGCATGACGCGGCTGGTCACCAGGACCGTGAGCCTGGGGCAGGCAGAGAGCAGCGCCGCCACGGGCAACGCCGCCTCGACCACCTGCTCGAAGTTGTCCAGCAGCAGCAGCAGGCGCTTGTTCTTGAGCGCGGCTTGCAGGAGCGCGAGCGGGGCTTGATCTTTGGCTTCGCTGAGCGAGAGCGCCTGCATGATCGCCGTGACGACCTGCTCAGGCTCCTGCACTGGGGCAAGCGGCACAATATACGCTCCATCGGCGAACGCGTCAGCCAGCTCTGCGGCCACCTGCAGCCCCAGGCGCGTCTTGCCCACGCCCGCCGGTCCCATAAGCGTCACCAGGCGCACCTCCTCTCGACAGAGCAGCGTGCAGAGCTGTGCCACTTCCTTCTCACGTCCGATGAAGGGTGTAGGCTGCAGCGGCAGGTTGTTGGGATGGCTCTCCAGCGTCTTGAGCGCAGGAAAATCGGCAGGCAGCCCGGCAGCGACCAGTTGAAAGAGGTGGGTGGTGCGATGTAAGTCCTTGAGGCGATGCTCCCCCAGGTCGCGCAGAGATGCGCCCTCTGGCAGATGTGGTTCCACCAGGGTGCAGGTCGTCTGCGAGAGCAGAATCTGCCCCCCGTGCCCGGCGCTCATGATGCGTGCAGCCTGATGCACCTCCAGCCCAACGTAGCCTTCGGAAGTCCGTTGCGGCTCGCCGGTATGCACCCCGATGCGCGTACGGAGCGTCACCCCCTCCGGCCAGGGATGGTCGGCGAGGGCGCGCTGGATAGCGATGGCAGCCGAGACCGCATCGGTCGCGCGGGTAAAGGCGACGAAGAAGGCATCCCCCTGGGTATCGACCTCGTGGCCATTCCACTGTCCGAAGATGGTGCGGAGCAGGTGCCGGTAGTCGGCCAGCACGCCACTGTACTGCTCCCCCAACTGCTGGAGGAGGTGCGTGGATCTCTCGAGATCGGTGAAGAGCAGCGTGAGGGTTCCAGTGGGAATATCAAGCATCGCCAGTTTCCTCAGCGTCCATGCCAGAGTGCGTGCGCATGAGCGCGCTTCCTTTCTTTGGTTCGCCCACTCAGGGGGCCGTACCGTCGGTCCTTCCTGATGCTATTATACCGCATGTATCGCCTACTTCGACCAGGTGATGATGCCTGACGCAGATGAGCGGCCCTGGGGATCTTACAGGTGCTATCGCTTACCCTTCTTCCTCCTCCCCCTACTCCTTTTGGGTAGTGTCTCTTAACCCCCTCTTCGGCTATAGTGTAAATGTGTTACTGCCTAAATGCTTCCAGGGAATGTTTGCGGAAGAGTGGTATCATGGGGAAAAGCGTGGAGAAGACCACAGAGAATTGAGACGAGGATGATGGTACAGCAGAAAGCGAAAGATAACGCTGCACAGGTTTGGGTTTCTAGTGGCACCTTTATCATGGGAAGCGATCCCGATGAAATAGGCGGCCTCTGGCGGAGGAACAATTGGGATGGCTACTGGCTAGAAAAAGATGGACGAGTACGAAGCGAACTCTTTCCCCACGAGGTCGCGGTCGCGGGCTTCTGGATGTACCGCGATCTGGTCACGATTGAGCAGTATTTTCGCTTTATGCAGGAGACAGGGCATCCTGCATCCGTTGATCAAGGGGTTCACACTGACGGGAGTTGGCCTGGTTACACCCCGCATCGCGTGTTGTGGGATGGGATGTGGTGTGGTCCTGCCTACACAAATCGGGGAGCCCAGCACAACTGCTACCCACCTGACAGCCGGAATACGAATGATCATGGGCTTCGACCAGTCATGACAAAAGTACGAGTATTGCACCCTTCGTTGTTCTATCTCAATCATTTTTGCAATAGCATCTCCGAGTCCTGGATGCAGCCGCTTGCCGTGGGGTCGCGAACGCTGGAGGTGCGGTTGGCATGCTAGTCGAATCTGCCTGCGCCACTGCCTGCGCCATCATCCCCTACCCCGTCCGGAGCGCGGTCCTGGCCATCGATGGCCCTTCGGGCTGGCATCTCCCCGATGTGGAGCTGCGGACCCACGTTGTCCCGACCGACCACCGGGTGAGCCTAGCTCTGGAGCGCCGGCTGGGGATCCGAACCCGGATTCTCCGCTGCGTCGGCTACCCGGCACAGCACTCTGTCGTCATCCTTGAGAACCTCGACCCGCCCTGGTCTCCCCACACGGCGCTCGGTGGGTAGACGAGTGTGAACTCGACACCCTCGACGAGCACCGCCCCGAGCTGGAGCGGTGGTTCGCGGAGCAGGCCAGCGGGACCGTGCCGGCGCAGCGGCAGCCCTGGGAGCGGCCCGGCTGGTTCGAGCGCGCACTGGCCTGGATCAACGCCACGATCTCCGGCCAGGGCTGGGTGCGCGGCGGGGAGCCGGTACAGGTCCGACACACCGCCGTCTCCGCTGTGCTACGCGTTCCTACCTCAGCAGGCGACCTGTACTTCAAGGCCAACAACCAGTTCTCGGCACATGAGGGCCGACTGACGGAGATGCTGTGGCGGCTCGCTCCAGATCGCGTGCCGGAGATCGGGATCATCAAGGAGGTGCTGGGCTTCCGCCAGTTCTCCTTGCGCGGTGAACTGGCCGCGGCTGGCGAGTGGTGTCTGGTCTGCTTGGCCTTCAATCTCAAGCGCTTCCATACCTTATCCGGAGTGTAACGCAGGAGCAACGACATGCGTGCAGCCCGCTCGCTCACGATCACCGACCGTTTTCTGTTGGCGACCATGCTCCATTGAGTCGCTTCCGCCCGTGCCGTGAAGGACGCACGCGCTGACGAAGCGGCCGACGTGACCGCTGCTCTGTTCTCTCCGACAAGCTGCTAGGCCGCTACGACCTCGTCGGCGAACTGCTGCCCCATATTCGTCTGCGTGCGCAAGCAAAGAAGTTGAGAGGACGTGCTTGACATGAGTGAAGAGGCGGGAAGGAGTACAGCATATATGGAAACTCGTCTACGCCGGTTGCTGACCGAACTCGCAGAGGCAGGGCGACGCCACGATACCCAGGAACAAGAACACAGCAGGAAGATGCTGAACCTGGAGCCAGCAACCGCCCGCCTGCTCAGCATGCTGGTGCGCAGCAGCCGACGCACACGGCTGCTGGAAATTGGTACCTCGAATGGATACAGTACCATCTGGTTGGCCTGGGCCACACACCCGATGGGCGGTCATGTTACCAGTATCGAGCGCGAGGCACACAAACTGTCACTCGCCGACGGTAACCTGCGTCAAGCTGGTTTGCGCGAGGTGGTTGATCTCATCCATGGTGATGCTACCCAGGTTGTCGCCACGCTTGCCGGCCCGTTTGACTGCGTATTTTTCGATGCCGACCGCAAGAGTGCGCCATCCCAACTCGCGCTCCTCTTGCCAAAATTGACCGCCGAAGTGTTCCTGCTCGCCGATAACGCCTTGTCGCATCCCCAGGAAATCGCAGCGTACCTGGCTGCGGTACAGGCGCTGCCGCAGTTCGAGCATCTCATCATCCCTATCGGGAAAGGGTTGAGTATTGCCTACCGGCCAACAGACAACGCATCTCTCCTTGGAGGGACACAGTGATGAGTTCCATATTTTCGAGTCTTTCCCTGTGGAGGGGAGACCACTGTTATGTGACAGCTCACGCGGATTTCTTGCATCATCAGATCGACCCGGCACACCTAGATCTGGGAACGACCTGCCTGATGACGTGCAGTTCTGGTCTCTTTCGGCGCCTGCTTGAACTCGTTCCACCAGTAGATGATGGTAGTCTCTGGCCCTATAGCACGACGCCCTTGCACGTCTGTCAAACGGGAACAGGCAAGAGATTTGCCGTGCATTTTCCTGCGTTTGGAGGGCCGCGTATTGCCAATTCGCTGGAACAACTGGCGGCGTGTGGCATTCGCTCCGTGTTTGGCCTTGGGTTAGGGGGAACTCCTCAAGACCATCTGCAGATCGGCGATATCCTCATCATCGAAGGGGCTGTCCGTGGAGATGGCGTCTCCCGCTACTATGCGCCGCTAGAATATCCGGCCATCGCCGATCTGTCCTTAACCGCACAGGTGCGAGCACAGTTGGAACGGCACGGAGAACGTTATCTCTCGGGACTCTCGTTTGGGACCGATGCCCTCTACCGGGAAGACGAACAGTTGATGAGTCTGCTGCGTGCCCTGGGTGTGCTCACGGTGGACCTGGAATCCTCGGCGTTGTTGACCGTTGGGCGACGCCTGGGAGTCGCCTGCTGCTGGGTGGGTGTGGTGTCTGATCGGCTTGTCACCTCTACTCACGAGGGCACTATTCATCCTGATCAGGTGATGAGTACGCTGCTGCGCCTGGCACACTATCTCATCGAGATCATTACAGAAGGAGAAACGTGATGAAATACAGTACAGAGAGAATCCTCACGACCCACACAGGAAGTCTCCCCAGGCTCGCAGAGCTACAAGAGCTCCTGTATGCGCAGGAGGGTGGTGAGCCGTTTGATCAAGCCATCTTTGAAGAGAAGGTGCGCTCAGCAGTCCGGGCAACGGTTCGTCAGCAGGTTGAGGTGGGGATTGATGTCATCAACGATGGCGAAATGAGCAAAATCAGCTACGCGACCTACGTCAAGCATCGCCTCACCGGGTTCAGTCGTGTAGACGCTCCTCGGAGGAGAATGTGGGCCGACCTGGAGGAATTTCCGGCCTATGCCGAGCGCCTCTGGCAACCAACAGGTAGATCATCCGCGGCTCCGACTGCCTGTACCGGTCCGGTGAGCTACGTGGGAGCGGAGGCAGTGCAGCAAGATATCGCCAATCTCAAGGCCGCCTTGCAGGGCACCGATAGCGCAGATGCGTTTCTGACAGCGGCTTCTCCAGGCATCATCTCGTTCTTTCTCGAGAATCGGTACTACCCCAGCCACGAAGCGTATGTCCTCGCGCTGGCTGACGCGATGAAGCAGGAATATGACGCGATCTATCAGGCTGGCTTACTACTCCAGGTGGATTGTCCTGATCTCGGTGCGGGTCGCAGTACCGTCTTTGCACATGCCCCGCTCGAGGAGTTCCGGAACTGGGCGATGACTAATATTGAAGCACTCAACTACGCCGTGAGAGTTATCCCTGCCGACCGCATGCGGCTGCACCTGTGTTGGGGCAACTATGAAGGACCACATCACCACGATGTGCCGCTGCGCGAGATCATTGACCTCGTGCTGCAAGCCCGGCCAGCCGGACTCTCGTTCGAGGCGGCGAACCCGCGTCACGAACACGAGTGGACCGTGTTTGCAGAGATGACCGTGCCTGAGGAGAAAGTGCTGATTCCCGGCATCCTCGACTCGACCACCAACTTTATTGAACATTCAGAGCTCGTCGCACAGCGCATCGCGCGCTTTGCCTCCCTGGTAGGGCGAGAGCGGGTGATCGCGGGAACCGATTGCGGGTTTGCCACCTTTGCGGGATCTTCCACAGTCGATCCCGATATCGCCTGGGCGAAACTGCATGCCCTGGCCGAAGGGGCGCGTTTGGCCTCCCAGCAACTCTGGTAGACCGTTAGCTCTTGGATCCTCCCGCTTGGGGAAGGCTCCACAAGAGTGGCTATCTCTTGTTTACCCAGGGCTATCGCCCCTATCTGGAGTATGCCCAGAGAGCCGGGTGGCCGAGCCGAACGTTAGCGGCAGGGCATTTTCACATGTTGATTGATCCTGTCGCCGTGGCCATGACCCTTGTAGAACTCATGAGCAGATGAACGAAAAGCTGTGACAGTGATCATGCGGCACGCGTCTGTGATCGAGGAAGACGGGTACCTGGTGCAAAGGGGCTGCCGATATGACGAAGCAGGTCATCAGAAGTACAGGTAAGCGACTCAAAGTGCGTTCTGGCATCAGAAAGCCTCGATTCAAAAATCACTGCGGTGATGATTATGCGTCACAATGCGGCGGGAGATGCGCCAGAGCCACTCGATGTGATTAGCATCCGGGTCATAGACAGGCATGTAGACGAGATGCAGTTGATCGGAGAGTTCGGTCAGCATGCTATGCACGAGCAAGGAGCCCTGAGGTGTATGGGTCTTGAGATTGTCTGTAATGATAATCGCCGCGCGACCACACTTCTTCGACCTCGCCACCGCAGCACGCACCTGCTCACAAAAGACATCAGCGAAGCAACTCGAGCAGGTGCGACAGACGAGAATGCAACGGCCCTGATCACGTTAAGGAAAGACTTGACTTAGTAACCGCCTACGCTTATAATTATGACCAGGGTATAAAAATAAACCGTGGTATAGAAACTCAAGAAAAGCAATGAACAAAACAACCAGAGGTGCGCAGCCCGACCAGCGTCTGCAGCCGTTAGGCCTGCGGGAGCGCAAGAAGCAGGAGACCGCCGAGCGCATTTACCGTACGGCCCTCAAGCTTTTCCGCGAACGAGGCTATGAGGCGACGACGGTTGAGGAGATCGCACAAGCAGCTGAGGTAGCCAAGGGCACGTTTTTTAACTATTTCCCGACCAAGGATGCTGTGCTCAGTTACTTGGGGCAGCGGCAAATGCACGTCTTGCACGAGGCGATGGCGGCAACGGTAGACTTCGACACGTGGCCAGTGTATGAACAGCTGACGTTTATTTTCGATACGCTGGCCGCAGGGATTCAGGATGAGCGCGAGTTCGCGCGCGTCGTTTCGCTGGAGGTCTATCGCAGCGCTTCGGCTTTTTCTGACACGACCAGCAGCGCACGCCAGCTCTTTGAGTTGTTAGTAGGGATTGTACGGAGAAGGCAGGAGCGTGGGGAGTTGCGCGCTACTGTACTGGCTGATTCGATGGCGCTCATTCTGATGGCGACGTACTTTTATACCTTCTTTGCCTGGCTGGAACTAGATAACCCGCCGGCTTTGGCTCTGATGTTACGTGTTCATCTTGATCTCTTGCTGCAAGGTATGAAGTCCCCCTGAGCAAGACAGATGGGCACGTTTGAGGAATTTAAGATTCTGAGGCGAGACCATGATTACATCACCTGCTACCCATCCTGTGAAGAGATTCCTCGTCAATACAAGGAATATGCTGCGCTACTATCAGGACCCACTGGCCTACATGACGTGGATGCAGCGCACCTATGGCAAGATGTCGGCGACGACCATTGGCAAGGTCACAATGTATGCCTTTTTTACTCCCGAAGCGGTGCGTGCAGTGCTGATCGACCATGCCCGCTCCTTCACCAATCGTGAGAACAGCGAGCACCTGATAGCATTCATTGGTGACGGACTGCTTACCATTGATGGCGAACTCCACAAGCAGCATCGGCGCCTGCTCTTGCCAGCATTCCATCGCAAGCGCGTTGAGAGCTACCGCAATACCATAGTTGCCTACACGAAGCGCCTCCTCGATAGCTGGAGGCCAGGGGAGCAGGTGAACATGCTGGGCGAGATGCAGCGTTTGACGGTGAGCGTTGCGGCAAAGACACTCTTCAATGTTGAGATTAGCGAGCGCACGGAGGAATTGGGTAAGGCTTTCACCACGGCGCTGGAGCAGGCAAACAATTATTGGGTATGGCGGAGCATCCCTTTCTTACGCTGGAATCTGCCCTTTACACCCTATGGGCGGCTGTACCGAGCAACGGCAAGGCTGGATCGCTTCGTGTACCAGGTTATTGCTGAGCGGCGGGCAAGCTCACAGGATGCGGGGGATATTATTTCCATGCTGCTGGCGGCGCGAGCTGAGGATGGCACTGCGCTCAGCGATAGGCAGGTACGCGATGAGGCGATGACGATACTGCTTGCCGGGCACGAGACAACAGCCAATTTGCTGACCTGGACACTGTACCTGCTTTCTCGCCATGCCGCCGTACGTGAGCAATTGCTCTGCGAACTGTCTACTGTGCTGAAGGGCCGCGCGCCCACCATTGAGGACCTGGCACATCTGCCGTACCTGGAAATGGTGATCAATGAGACGCTGCGTCTCTATCCTCCTGCCTGGGCGCTGCTACGGCGAGCAAGCGAAACCGTGGAGATCGATGGCACCAGGGTATCGGCGGGCGATGTCATCTGGCTCAGCCAGTGGGTCATGCATCGCATGCCGGAGTACTTTCCCGATCCGGAGACCTTCATGCCGGAGCGCTTCGAGCCGCAGCATGGGATGAAGCATCCGCAGTTCGCCTTCTTTCCCTTCGGCGGTGGAGCACGTCGCTGCCTGGGGATGACTTTCGCGTACGAGGAGGTGCGGATTGTGTTGGCGATACTGCTGCAGCGCTATTCGCCTGTGCTGGTAGATGGCTTTCCTGTTGTGCCTCGACCACTGATTACGCTCCGGCCAAAGGGTGGGTTGCGGATGCGGATAGAGGAGGCTGTATTGCCTGCTGCCATCAAAGGATAGAAGGAATAACAACTGAGGGCATGGCGCACGTTCATTACCACTCATGCGATGGTAATTGATCTGATCGAACATGACCTGGCTGCAGCGCAGCAATTGCTGCTCTCATCCTATGATGTGCTGCTGGCGCTCGTTGAAGCTCCCAATCGAGACCATTCAAAATCGGGTGCTGGATCAACTTGCAACCCGATATTGAATGGTCTCCTATGTTAGCTAAAAGTGCTTTTTTGTGCTATGCTTGTGGGGGAGAAACTGGGACAACAAGTCGAGACCTTTCTCTGAGGAATCAGATGCTTCCAAAGCCCTCTCATTTGACACCCGAAAACGCAGCGCTCTTTCAGTCACCCAGTATCGTGAACGCCTATCCCCTCCGCGCTCCTTATCCACCGGAGGTCTTTGACAGGCTGCGAGAACTCATTGCCGATTCCCCACCTACTGTGCTGGATGCGGGGACGGGGACGGGTGAGCTTGCTCGTCCCCTGGCTCCGCGCGTCGAACGGGTGGATGCCGTCGATTGGTCGGCTCTGATGCTCTCGAAAGGCAAGTAGCTCGTTGGGGGAGATCATCCGCATCTACGCTGGATTCATGGGAGGATGGAGGAGGTGGCACTCTCGCCACCCTATGCGTTGATCACCGCCGGGGAGAGTTTCCATTGGATGGATTGGGCGGTCGTCTTGCCCAGATGTGCTGCGATGAGTACCTCCAATGCCGTTGTGGCTATTGTGGAGCGTGCGGTGCAGGAAGTCGCCTGGTGGAACGAGGTCAGACGCTTGCTGAAGCAGTACGCCAGTTACCAGGCTCAGTCGTACGACCTGGTGGAGGAGTTAGCAAAGAGCGGCTTGTTCGAACAACAGGGAGAACACACCACCGCTCCCTATCCGTGGGCTCCTTCTGTGGCTTCCTATGTCACCTCGTTTCATTCCCAGAGCAGCCTCTCGCGCGAGGCGTTGGGCTCACAACGCCTAGCAGAGTTTGATGCACGTCTGGAGAAGCTGATCAAGCCTTACAGCGAGAATGGACACATCCATCTCGAAGTCTGTGGCCGCATCCGGTGGGGCAAGGCTAGGCCCTCGTGAAAACGTGGTGAGGAAATTTTCAAAAAAGCATGCGTTGGCCGGTATGTAAATACCTTGAGACATTTTTCCCAACCACGTCTGGCAGGAAGCCCCATCACACACACATGCGCTCCCAGTGCGTAGGTCTGGAGGCTCGTTTTCAGCGCTTTCTCCATCCCGTTGCGCAACTGGTGGGCCGTGGCAGACCGAGCGCCCACATGACGCCTGCGCCCCCGTGAGCGCCGAGACGCTGCAAAAACTGGCGGCGAGAGAGTGTTTCATTGACCACGACAGTCTCTCCTTATTCCGCTCGATCTACTGCAACGAGGCATATCTCTCGGTGAAAGCGATGATGCGCTCAATCAAGTCTTGACGATACTCCGTCTCGAAGAGATTGGTGCCGTGTGCGCTTCCAGGATA
>WNFD01006869.1_pt1 | contig 18528 bp, 16 predicted proteins | sample 5400491 | NCBI WGS metagenome assembly WNFD01 (sample SAMN13153343, study PRJNA577476) | soil metagenome | isolation source: 120 cm saprolite under Douglas fir tree site 2 hole 2 replicate 2 | place: USA:California | collected 2015-04-18 | reverse complement strand
CGAAGCTCACCCCCGTTCAGGAGCGCGCCTTCCAACTCCTCGACGTGCCGATCAACTTGTAGCCAGTACAGCCGCCGACCGTCTCGCCGATCGGCGAGTCGGATCAATCATTTACGCTTTCGCGATGCTGCAACTTCCGCCTAAAGGCTAGACTGCGTAGTTGACGTTTCCAGCCTCCGCCGCCGGCAGCCAATTTCGGTGAAATAATCGTGCGGAAGTGACGCCGCAACCGCGAGCCCGACAGCTACGGCCGCTTGGGTAATCTGCGGCGTCCGCAGTTGGCGCAAAGCGGTCTTTCATACGCAAGCATCTGAGCTCGTGACTGGTAAGGAATGAGTAGAAATGGAGTCAGTTCGCCGACTGAATAGGTTTTCATACAAAGCTTATCAGTTTGAGCCAGTGTAAAGCGCTGACGCAAATTGCTGAGACCGGACCGCTTCGCCGGAAGGACTGTGGAAGGCATTTTGCTAGATGCAGAAGTGATGGTGAAGACGTGAGCTGGTTCGCTTCTTTGGGGGTCTCGAAAAAGATTCCACATCCGTCGATCAGCGCTTCCAGCGGATGGTTCGGCCACTTATGGCGTTACATCTTTCGCCTTGCCGAAGACGATCCCTTTGGCCTCGGTACCGACAGCTGTTAGCAAGGCAATGATGACTGCTACGAACCCCGCCACGGCAGCGAGGGCGAGGCCATAATTTCCGCCGAAGTGGGATGCGATACTGGCTTGTAGCGTCGCGTTCACGGACGCGAGCAAGTTGCCTAGCTGATAAACGAAACCGGGAAAACGTCCCTCTAGCGGTGTCGGGCGACAATTCGTTGAGATGCACCGGAACGATGCCCCATGCGCCCTGTACCGTGAATTGCATCAGGAAGGCACCGATCGCGAGGAGGGCAGCGCTGTTGGAAAATGCCCAAAGCGGGATTACCGACAAGGAGAGTAGCGTCGCGATGATTATGCATCGCCGTCTGCCGAAACGCTCCGACAACGTGCCGAAGAGAATGCCGCCGCAGATGGCGCCGATATTATAGATCACTGCGATGATGCCGACGACGTGCGGAGACAGCTTGTGTTCCACTTGCAGAAATGTCGGGTAGAGATCCTGCGTACCATGGCTGAAAAAATTCTTCCGAACCTCTTCAGGATCACACTTGATCGCCTGCCGCGGGATCATATGATCGACATCAAAATCCTCTGGAGGCAGAAAGCGTCCACACGCGCAACACATCAAGCGATTGCGATCATTAACCTCTGGGATAAATTGGGCCAAATCGCCCTGCATTTTCTGCCAAAGCCGCTCCTTCAGCGAAGGGATATCAATCTCAGACATCAGGGTCAGTCCGCTATTATTGATTGCTTTGGCGCTAAAAGATTACGAAGTGCGGCTTCCGGTCTATGACGCGACTTGCGCCAACCCGCTCCAGTCGAAGATGATACCATGGCCGTGCCGTGCCGACGCTATTGCCTTGCCTTGTTCGATGGCAAGCGGATGCTCGATATAGCGGTCGAGCCCGAATCCGTGCGCCTCGAGATAGGAGCGGTTTGAGCATGCCGCGAGCAGGTGCACAGTAATGTCATGTGCGCCGTGGCTGGTCACCGGAAGATTGAACGCTTCCGCGAGCCGCGCGATCTTCATAAAGGCTGTGACGCCACCGCAATTGGTGACATCGGGCTCGGGATACGACACTGCGCCAGCCGCAATATAGTTCTTAAATTCCCAGAGAGAGCGCAGATTTTCGCCCGCCGCGATCGGTACGCCGCCGGCGGCCATGATGCGGGCGTGACCAGAAATATCGTCAGGAATGATCGGCTCCTCAAGCCAGGTTAGGTCGTAGGGTTGCAGGGCGCGCGCGGCGCGAATGGCTTCCTCGACCGTCCATTTCATGTTGGCATCCCCCATAAGAGGAAAGTCGTCTCCAAGATGCATGCGCATCGCCTGCACGCGATTGACATCGGATGCGAGATCGGGTCGACCGACCTTCATCTTGATGGCGCGAAAGCCCTTGGCAAGATTGTCGTTCGTTTGTTGCAGAAGCGCTTCCACGGAGAGATCGAGGTCAATGCCGCCAGCGTAACAGGGTACGCGAGCGTCGAAGCCGCCGAGCAGGCGAAACAGCGGCACATTGGCACGGCGCGCCTTCAGGTCCCACAGGGCGATATCGAGCGCCGATAGCGCGAGAACGGGCGGTCCGCCGCGGCCGCCGTAGTGCAAGGCCCACCAAACGTGATGCCAGATGGCTTCAGTGTCATCCGCTTCGCGGCCCTCGATCAGCTCGGGAATCTCCCGCCGGAGCGTATCGGCAATCGCGCCGCCATTGCGGCCGACAGTGTAAGTATAGCCAACACCTTCGGCCCCGTCGGTATCGCGGACACGGCAAGTTACCAATTCGAAGGCGTTGATTTTGCCGTGCGTGCTGTCAGAGAGGCTAACGGTCAGCGGGATCCGATAGAGCCCGGTGTCGATCGTCTTGATAAGCGCCATTTAGTCTCGCGTCGAAGTAATCGTCTGAAGCGGGGCTGATGTCGAAAAGTGTTGAATGACAGCTTATGGCGCAAAGCGGTCATTCACCGAGATGTGGGCGTGAGCTTCTGAACACATGAGGCAGAAGGATAACCTTCTGACAGCTGCTGTTCATGGGTTTGGACTGCAGGCTGCGAAAGAGTAGCGGAAGCTGCGGGAGTTTCGCGTTTCCGAGTCTTTCCAATGGCTTGTGCTTCGATCCAGCCGAGGATCGTGCCCAATTCGCCGTGTAAGGTGGCATCGATTTCGCCGCGGTTCGGGCCAGGGCGTAGCGTAATCTTCTCAACCAGCGCCCGGATCGCTTCCGCCGCCTCATTTCGATCCTCGGGGGTGTTGAGCGCTTCCGTCAGCCGCTCGACCTTCTTCCGATAGATGCCGGACACGTTCGGATGGATGTCCGGAATATCCGCTGGTTCCTGCGCTAGAAGTTCCTTCAGCACGTCCTCGCGGGCCTCCAATTCGCGCATGCGATCGGTCATGCCACGCGTGTGGCCACCTTCTTCAATCACACTCAGCATTTGCTTTAAGGTGCGCCGGATCTTCGCCAACTCCGAGCGGTGGCCTTCGCCGCTGGCGCGGCGCTCCCGGTTGAGCCGGTTCGTCTCCTCGGCGTAAGCGCGCATTGCCTCGGCGGCCATCTCCGGTGCCATCATCCGGTCCTTAAGCCCTGCAAGTACACGCTGCTCGAGGTCAACCCGTGGGATCGTGCGGGTGTTGGCGCAGGAGCCGTTAGTAACACGGGCCGAACAGGCATAGCGGTCCTGGCCGCGCAGCGAGCAGGGGCCACCACAAACGCCGCAATAGATCAACCCGGAAAACAATGCCTTCGGCCGTCGCAAGCCGTTCAGCCGATTCGATTGCGCCTCCCGTATCGCCTCGGTGACATTGACATACTTGTCGGCGATTTCGCTCTGACGCGTTTTTACCGCCTGCCAGAGTTCATCATCGATAATCCTGAGTTCCGGAACCTCGGCTACGATCCACTCCGACTCCGCATTCATGCGCGACACGCGCCGCCCCGTGCTCGGATCTTTAACATAGCGTTGCCGGTTCCAGACCAGCCTGCCGACATAAAGCTCATTGTTGATGATGCCGGTGCCGCGCTTTACATGTCCGCGGATCGTCGAGTCATTCCACAAATTCCCGTCCGGGCCAGCGACGCCCTCGGCATTTAGGTTTTTCGCGATCGTGCGCGGGCTGATGCCAGAGACAAACTCCCTAAGAATGCGCCGCGCAACAATTGCCTGCGCTTCATCAACCTCGCGGTCGCCGCGGATCGGCTCGCCACGCTGATCCAGCTTTTTTACGACCCGATAGCCGTAGCAGAGGCCACCACCGGACTTGCCGTCCTCCACACGACCACGCAGCCCGCGATGCGTTTTTGCTGCAAGGTCCTTGAGGAAGAGGGCATTCATGGTGCCTTTGAGACCGACATGTAGTTCGGTGATTTCGCCCTCGGACAGCGTGATGATCGGCACGCCTGCAAAGCGGAGATGCTTGAACAGCGTGGCGACATCCGCTTGATCGCGACTGATGCGATCTAGCGCTTCCGCCAACACGACGTCGAATTGCTGGCGCTGAGCATCCTGCAAGAGCGTCTGGATGCCCGGCCGCAAAATCATGCTGGCGCCTGAAATTCCCGCATCCTTGTAAGTGCTGACGACTGTCCACTTCTCGCGCTCAGCCTTCTCCCGGCAGATGCGCAACTGGTCTTCGATCGACGCATCGCGCTGATTGTCGGAGGAATAGCGAGCATACAGGGCAACGCGGGTCATCGGAGGCTTCGCTTACATCCCTACGCAATCAACGGCGCACCGCGCCGCTCTTGTTCTGTCGAGCCAGTTCGAGGAACCTGGCTTTGATCTGCGCGAATAGGCCGGGCGGAACAAAGCCATAGCCGAACACGCCCGGCTTCCCCGGAACCGGTGAAAGGCCAGCGTTCGGCCATTCGTCAATGTTGTGCTCGGATACGATGACCCAGCTCCGCGCATCGTCGAGACCAATTGCCTGTTTGACCTTCGCCGGAATTTCAATCCCGATCGTATCGCCATCGGGCGGTGTATGGGTGATCGGCAACAGGACCACAAAACGTGGCCTTGTCTGGCTGTCGCTCGCGGCGACGAGACAGGCCGGACGGTCCTTTCCCTGATCGCGTCCCGCTGCCGCTTCATGGGTCCAAAGATAATCATAGCGGACGACGAAGCCCGGCTTAGGCTCAGGAAAGGCCACTTGGCCGGCTCACTTGAGCAGTTCGTTGAGCGCGGCATGTGCAGGGTCCATCTCGGCCCGTTCAACAGCGTCGATCACCACCTGGGTCGCATCGACCGTTCGGTAGTTGCGCTTGGCAGCCGCCGTTAGCCAGTCATAGTGTTCGGCCGACATCAACACGAACTCCCGCCGGCCGTGGCGCGTAATCTCCACGGGTTCTCGCTGAGCCTGGTGCTGAAACTCGCCGAATTTGCGTTGGAATTCCAAGGCACTCGTCTGAACCATGACAGGGCATCCCAGTAGGAAGGTAACGCATGTCAGCATTATACGTATAATGCGGACTCGCGTCAACTCCTCTTCGTTGTCATGTCCACGCTTCTTAATTTCAGCTGCTCCTTTTGCTCGCTTGCCGTTGCGTTGTCGCCGTTCGAACTCCTCCCGGGCCATCTGACGGCCAATCAGGCGGGCGAGGCGCAGGGTCGCCTCTTCGAACCGGGCGCTGACCATCGGACCTGGCGTTTCCGATGCGGCAGGAGCGAACAGTTCGATCGCAGTCCTTCCCTTCCTTGCCGCCATGCTCCCATGCCTCTGCCAAATCAGACCTTCGATATGGAAACGGACGCGGGTGATGGAGGAAAGAGGGATCTAATGTGCATGCGGGTTTCGGATAGCTATGGCGTGGAAATCGGACGGGTGGTGCAAACAGCCTTGGGATGATCGTCGAGCGTACGGGAGACTGGACGACACCTGCCCTTCGACGAGCGGAAACACGTTCTAGCTCGCTCGCCGAATTGGCAACGCACTGATCACGTTCGACATCCTGTTTCCCGACTCGAATCGGCGGTTAGTCCTCGGGTAATTGAACGCTCAGACTACGAATCTGGGGGTCAGGAGTTCGAATCTCTTCGGGCGCGCCAAAATGCCACCATTCAGAATAAAACCGCGAACCCAGTTACTATGCGGCCCTGAGATCCTTCAACAATGAAGCGGCTAGAGCTTCTTCGGCTATGGAGAGTTCATGTTGCTGCATGGCCGTCATCAACCCTTCGTCCCAAAATGCGCGGGCAGCCTTCCCCGTGAGAGCCTGTCCAAGACCTGAGGCCCCTTCGACGGCGGCCTTGTAGTCGGCGGCGCCAAAGCGCCAGGATTGGGCGCCGTGCTCACGCATGACGTGGTTGCCGATCCGCACTCCCGGCCAATCGAAATCGCCATGATAGCAAAGCTGCGCCCGCGCTTTAGCCAGCTGCGACAGCAGGCACCGCTGTGCTGCGGCGGGCATGCCGTCAGTGCAGACCAGCGGCGCGCAATCGGAACCCCAGTGATCCGCGGCGATCGCAACCAGGTTGGGATTCTCACAGACATAGACCCTACGATCCGCCACGTCCCACGACGGTGGAGACCGCAACAGCGACCGCAGCGAAGAGTAAACCGGCTCTCCCGGCGACTGCCTGTGATTTCCCGCATCGCGCTTGGGCAGGTTCAGGAACAGCACCGGGCGCGCCAATTCGTTGACCAGCACGCCGGCCTTGGCCCAGACGTCGCGGTCGCGCTCTGCTCCGCCGCCTGGCTCCAGTTCGCCATCTCCCGTTGGCTCGATATCGACGTCATTATTGTTGTCATCGGTCCGAGCGATCACCTGACGCCAGACTGTCAGTACCAGGGTTGCCGTGGGCTGTCCGCTGTCGAGCGCGTGGGCGTCGCCCAGCACGTCGGCGGCCAATTGCGAACGTGTGATGCCGCTCGCGGGCAGGCGTTGCAATACCGCTTCGACGCGGCGACAGAGCTGGAGCGCCGCCGGTGGACTTTGTCGTGCAAGGCGCTTGAGCAGCGCGATGCCCGCCGGAGCCCGCAGCAGTCCGATCAGTTCGCAGTGAGTGCCGCCGCCCAGCACATCCGACCACATCGTTTGCAGCGCGAGGCGCGTCGCGGCGAGATTCGCAATCGGGCCATCGAGTTGTTCAAGTGCGTCGCGCAGCGAAGCGGCGATTCCGGCATTCTGGAAGGCGGTATCGACGAGGCGAACGTCGACCTGCAAGGAACTGGCGTAGCGGAGCGGACGGCCGAGCAGCGAAGCCAATGCGGCATGTTCCTCGTTGGTCAGCTTGCCAATGCGAAAGTGTTCAACCGCGGCGTCGAGCGGTGCCCGTTCGAAACGCTGACGCAGGCGTTTGCGCAGCAAGGCGTATTGGTCGCCGCCAAGCAGACGCTGCAGACGCGGGTCAGTTGAGGAATTCATGTTGGCGCAAACCTGCGATCGGGATCGTCTTCGCGTGTCTTGGCGTGGCCATCCCAGCTCCAGCGCGACACGAACACCGCGTCGATGCCTTCACGTCGCTGCAGCTGGCAGATGGCGACGCCGGGCAGTTCGGCGTAGCAGGCCCATTCACGCTCGCTGGTGATGACGAAGTCCAGATCGAACTCGCGGATCAACCCCATGCAATGCGCGCGGGCGGAATCGTCACCGCGGCGAACAGCGGCACGGTGAGGCCGAGCGCCCGCTCTCCGCTGGAGGCCGGACCGGAGAGTTTGCGCCAGTGCCCGTCCTGCCAGCGCTCGACGCGAAAGCGGTGCCAGCGGCGATAGTCCAGCGCGCGGGCGAGTTGCTCGATCAGGCTGCCGCCCGCATCCTTTCCGGCGCTCGAAGCGGCCCGCTCGCGCTCGGCGGCGATGCGCTGCTGCAACATCGCGCCGACCACTCTCCGGTCGTCAGCGGACCAAAGGTCTGCGCTGGTGTTGAGCAGGCGTTTACGCGCTGCTTCGAGGCCGACCGGAGCGCCTTCTTCTTCCGCCAGCGGCTGCCACAGCAGACGATAGCGTACCCCGGTGGAGGTCGGGCGATGGTGCAATTCTCTGTTGATCGCATCGCGCTGAGTTTCGGCCGCCTGCAGCAGGCGCTGCACTTCGGAGGCGATTTCGGCCTGCAGATGGTTCTCCAGCACAGCGCGCTCGTTCGCCGTCAGCAGTTCACTGCGCTGGGCGATCTCTTCGGCGAGGCGCGCGGCGAGGCGATCCGGCGGTTCGGGTCGGTTCTGGTAGACGACGCGGACGATAAGCCCCCAATCGCTCTGTTCTGCGTGCGCCTGGTGGCCGAGCGCGCTGAGGGCGCGTTGCAGCTCCGTCAGGTCTTCGCCGATCTGCCGTTGCAGGCGTGTCCAGGCGTCGTCGTCGTCCTTGAGTTCGGATAAGGCCTGTTCCGCGCGGCGAGCCAGAGTAAGCGCGGGGTCGATCGTCCACGGGCCGCCCATGTCAGGCAGGTCGGCTTGCGGTAGCGCAGCCGCGAGCAGGCCGGTGGCCGCGAAGTGCTGGAACTTCGCGATTGCTTCGGCGCGCGCGTCGCTGCGTTGTCCGAACACGGTGCTCGCAGTCGCTGCCTGTTCGTGCGCGACCGCGCGCGCCTCGCCGGATTTGCTCAGGACGTCGCGCGCGAGCGTTAGTGCGGAATTGCTGGCCTCGACGGCGGTGCCGGCATCGGCCAGCCGCCGTTGCAGCTCCTCGACCCTGGCGCCGACGGATCCGCGCAACACCTCGAACCGGACGGCGGCTTCTCCCGCCTCAATGCGGGCAGCCGCAAATTGTTCATCTTGCTTCTTCAGATCGTCGCGGGTTTCGTTCTCGCGGTTGCGCTGCCGCTGCAGCTCGGGCAGCGCCAGACGCACCTCGTGAACAGCCTGGGCGAGGCGGAGTTGGGCATCGTGATAGTGGTTTAACGCCATCTCGACCGCTGGTAATTCGGCAGATAATGCGGGAAGGCGCAGATCGGCGGCATCGGCGGCGAGTCGTTGCCGCACCGTCTGCAGGGCTTGTGCGGCCTCCTGGTATTGAAGATCGGCCTCGCTCAATTGCTGGCGGGCGGTCTGGGCCTCGCGCGCACTGGCGGCCGCCGCAAGATGGGCGTTGCGCAACGCCTCTTCGGAGGGAGCCAGACGCCATTCATCGACGGCTTGGTCCTGATCGCGCGTGAGTTGCGCGTCCATCGCCTGGACCGCAATGAGCTCATCGGCGATTTGTGTTAGGCGGCCGGCCACGTCGGCCAGTCGCTGCTTGCGGGCCGCGGCGCGGGCCGCATGGCCGATATAGACCGCCGCCGGTTTGGCCCAAGCGCCGGCCAGCGCGGCGAGCCGAAAGCGACCGTCGGGGGCGACCCAGGCTTCGCTGTCCGCGGGATCGTCGTCGGTGCAGGCGATGCCGGACAGCAGGCGCTCGACGAGTGCGGCCGGTACCGCGCTGTCGGCGGGTCTGTCAGCGTGCAGCCAACCAGCGAGCGAGAGCGCATGCGGCTGTCGCTGCAGCATCTGGGTGTCGTGCAACAGCTCCACTCCGTCGCCGGCCTGCAGGTGGCCGTCGGGCGAGACCCATGCGTCGAGCAGGCCGGCGGCTTCAAGCGCGGCCTCGAGGCCGGCGCGCTGAGCGGCCGTGACCTCTTCGCGATAATCCACCAATTGCCAGAGCGGCGCACCCTCGCGCGCACCTCTGGCATCGGCGCCGCGCGTATGCGGGTGGGGCGGCGTCGCATCGACGCCGGCTTCGAGACGGCTGCGTTCGTCTTCGAGGGTGTTGAGCTCCGTCTCCAGCGTCTGGCGTTGGCCGTCGAGCGACACGCGACGCTGCGCCAGACGCAGGCTGGCGTGCTGCTGCGCCGTTTGCAGGCAATGTCGCGCCGGATTGTCGCCATCCAGCCCAACAACCCAGTCGGCGAGGGCCGTGAGCGCTGCGCGGCTGTCGTCGGGGCTGACCTGCAGTTGCTTCAGGCTGGCGAAGTAGCGCTCCCAGGCCTGAATCAGGTTGCGGCCCTCGTGATCGACCTCCGTATCGGCTTGCTCGCGTCGTTTTGCCGTGGCCTCTACCGTGCCCTGTCTTTCGTCGCGCGTGTTCTGGCGTTGTGTATGCAGGGCTTCGGCCTCCGTCACCTCGGCATGGCGTCGCCGCAACAATGCGATCTGTTCGCGTCGATCAACGATCAAGGTGCGAAGGTCGGCGCATGCATTGTCGAAGGCTTGTGGCGTCAATGCGACCAGATCGGCGGCGGCGAGCGTTGCGAGCGGGCTACCGGCGTGCAGGCCGGCGATACCCGCGGCCTCGGCATGCGTCGCGCTGTTCTGACGTAGCTTCGTCATCACACGTTCGGCTTGCGTCATGCGCTGGACGGCGTGCCCGGTCTCCTCAGTGCTGCGCTTTAATCGCCGTCGCACCTCATCGACCGCCGCGGTGGCGACTTGCAGCGCACGCTGCCGCGCCAAAGCGTCCCGCTCGGCCGATTCGAGACGGTTCGCGTCCTGCATGGTCGGGTCGGCGCGCAGGATATCAAGCCGGGCCTGCTCGCGCTTGAGCGCAAGTTCCGCGTCGTCGTGAGTTATCCGGGCGAGCGCTTCCGCGGTCTCGGCCGTCTCGAGCCGCGCCTGCGCGTCGGCGCGCGCCCGGCTTGCGCTGTCGAACTCGGTCTGGGCCTGGCGCAGCGCGCGGGCCTGCCGCCGGCTCTGGGTGCCGGCGTAGATCCGGTAGCGCTGGTCGAAGCGCTCGACGGCTCTTGCCAGCGCCTGGTATTCCTCGAGTTGGCGGCGATCTTCCTCCAGCTGGCCCAGAGCCTCGGCGACGTCCCCAAGCAGTTCGGGTGCGAGCGGCGGCAAGGCCTCGGTGAGTGCGTCCGAGAGCGCGGTTTCGTCGGGCTTTTTCGACAATTGCGGCTGACGCAACTGAATCAGCGTATCCATCAAGGCGTCGTAGCGCCTGGTGCCGAGGTGGAACAATCGCTCATCGACCGCGCGCCGGTAGCTGACGGCGGTATCGAACACCTGGCCGCGGCCGTGCAGCGCGTCGCGCAGGCGTTCCCGGGTCAGGACCACGCGCTGATCGCTCATCAGCCAGATATCCTGATTGATGCGCGGAGCGCCAATGGAATCCTCCAGCACGAAGAACCAGCTGTCCACCTGGGGACGCGCAGCGACCGCGGCAAGCCCGGCGCCGAGTGTGAGGTAATGCGGCGTGCCGTCGTCGGCGAGGCGGCCGAATTCGATCCAGGCGTAGCCGATGCGCCGGTCATAGCTGCCCATCAACAGGTTCCAGGACATCTTCTTGCCGCTGTCGCCGTCGGGTTCGATGCGCGAGGATTTGAGCTGTGCATCGAGCAAGAAGGGCAGCGTCAGCGACAGCACCTTGGATTTGCCGGTGCCGTTGTTGCCCCGCAGCAGCAGATGACCGTCGCGGAACCAGAACTCCTCGCTGTCGTAGTGAAACAGCTCCACCAGTCCAAGCCGCAAAGGCTGCCAGCGTTGCCGCGTCGGGATCGGCAGCGCGGGTCTCTCGGAGAGCGCAGCAAATGAAGCCGGCCGGTCGTTCATGTCGGACCGACCAGGGCATCGGCAGCCGCGGTCGGTACGCCGCGTGTTTCACGAAAGTCGCGGACTTCGGCCTCGCCGAGCGCGAAACGGGCGAGCGCCGGGCGCGGGTAGACCGTCTCGGCATCTCGCACAATCAGTTGAAGCTTTTCCAGCCGATCAAGCGCGATCTCCGCAAGCTCGCGTTCGGCGCCGGGTTCACGCGCAGATTTGCGCCAGTATTTGCCATAGCGGGGCTTGCTCTCGCGCAGGTAATCGACGACGTCTTGTTCCCTGATCATACCAGAGAATGGTTGGGTCGCGCCGGCGGCATCCGTCTGCCGCTGCCTGTAAACGGTGGCCAGGAACTCCGCGACCAGCAGCGTGACATGGGCGTCGGTGCCTTCGGCGGGCATCGCCACATCTGTCAGCGAGCCAGCCTCATCGACCAGCGCCAGACCTTCGGCGCGTTGCTCCGCGACCAGCCCGGTTGCGTCACACAGGCGGGCCGCCATGGCGCCACGCTGGTTGACAAAATAGGCCCGGGACTCCGCGTCCAGTGTGTCGGTATAGACTACCGGATCGTCGAGCAGCCGGCGTGCCAGTTGGCGGCGCAGAACGGTGCGTCGGCCCTCATCGCTGTCAGCCACATGCTCGTCGGCCAGGGCATGCAGTCGCTGGTCGAGCGTGACCGGCGCATCCTCCGGCCGGAAAGTCGACGGCCCGCGCACGGCGGCCAGCATGCCGGCGAGCGCACGGCGCTGCACGTCGTAGAGCGCATCGGCCTGATCGCCCCCGGCATGCACGAAGGCGTCTTCGTCGCCGGCGACACGCTGCAGCACGCCCAAGTCGAGCAAGGTGCGGCACACCGCCACCAGTTCACGCCGCTCGTGGGGAGCGCCGAGCGTGAAGCTGAAGCCGGAAGCCGCCAGCGTCGGCTCGGCGGCGAATTGCAGCAGCCGCTCACCCAGCAGTCGCAACGTGATCTGCGGGTCGGCGCGTTCGAGCACCGCGCAAGCCAGGCACAGCAGCACGTAACGGCGGCGATCATAAAATGGCAAGCCGCGCATCGTGCTGGCGAGGTCCGCCGGCCGCTTATAAAGTCGAGCACCCTCTTGTTCGACGTGCAGCGCCCAGCCGGTTTCGCGCCCAAACCAGTCGCGCAGTGCGTCGGCCTGACGGCGGATCGCCGGAAAATCGTCGTGGTCCGGACTCATCAGCGGCGTCATCAGCAGGGCGCGCACGGCGCTGCGAAATTCCTCGTTCTGGAACCGACGCTGTTGCTGGCCGATGCTGCGGCTGTCCCTACCAACGCTGGCGGCCATCGGCTGTCTCATGTCGGCGTGATAGTGATCAAATGGTCGCGCCCGGCAAATACGCCCCGCGGCGTATTGATCACAGCGCGGCTATCGACTGCGAGTGGCGTGAGGTTGATATGCAATAATCCGTCGCCGGTTCGCCGTTCCACGCTGGTGTTCGGACCGGCCTGTTCGGTCAGCACCTCACCGAGCAATCCCAGGAACAGACCGAAGGCATGGATGTCCAGCTCGTCGAGATCTGAAAGGCGTGTGGGCTGACCGGTGGCGAGGTGCTTGCGCGCCGCCTCGACCGGCAGCGACTCCTCGGCGAGTTCGCGCGCCAGATGTGCGCGGGCCTCATCGCGATCACGCACCCGGGGCATCGCGCCGCGCGGCGCGGCCTCACCGTATTCGCGTAGCCGCGGGTGAATCGTCAGCGGTGGCGCGTCGGCCCAGCGTGTCGAGGCCGGCAGATCGGCGTCGGCGTCGGGATTCAGCGAGAAATGCCGTGCCGGGTTGAGCGCGAAGGCTGCGCGCGCCAACCGGTGCGCCTCGCCGTCGTTGCCGCAGGCAGCGAACCAGCCGGCGAGCATGCGGAAATCCGCGGAACGGTCGCTGCGCCCGCTGCGGCGCTCGTTGAGCGCGGCGATCGCTCCTAGCAATTGCGGAATTGCCGACCGTGCCCTCGCCCGCAACAGTTCGGCTTGCGAGGGTTCGTGGCCGGTACGGAAGAACCAGCCGCGCAGACCTCTCCAGCGTTCGCGCCAGGCATTCAAGTGAAGGGTCCGCGCGTCGGCCCGATCCTCCGCATCGCCGGGGGCTGCATCGCGTGCATCGCGCGCGGCGACCTGCTGCAGCAATGCGTCAATGCTCGGTTCCAGGGCGAGGATATGTCTGGCGATGGTGTCGGAGCGGCGCACCAGATCGCCCATGAACCGCTCCAAATAGTCGATCAGCTGGCGCTTGTAATTCGCCACCGCAATCGCCTCGGCCTGCTGCAACTCGATGCTGCGCGCGACGCCGGCCATGAAAGCCTGCGCATTTTCAGCAAGGCCCTCGAAAACGCGTACCAAATCCCGCAGCGTTTCGTGGATCTTCGCGACGTCGGCTTCGGTCTCGTCAGCCAGCGTTTGAAGCGCCTGCAACCGGTTCGCGATGTCTTCAAGCGCCACCGTTTGCAGTTCGGCGCGCCGTTGCAGTGTTTGCACGAAAAGCGCCAGCGCCGCTTCGACAGCCTCCCCGCCCTGCGTGAGACGATACAGGAAGCGTGCACGGTAGAAATCGCTGAGGCTGGAAACCCGCGCCGTGTCAGGATGCGATTCAAGATTGCCCCAGGCGGCAAGCTGGGCGAGCGCGGTGTTGACGTCCTCAATTCGCGGTGGTGCATCTAACCATCGGGCTTCGCTCAGTACTTCGTCAGGTCTTAATTGCAGACGGTATTGCCGTTTGGCTGCTGCAAAGACGTCCATTATGCAGCGGTAAAATTCAGATTTCTCGGCACTCACATGCCTGAACAGCTCGGCTGAATCGCTGACGGCTCGCATCGGGCTTCTTCCCAAAGGTCTTCCACTGGAGTTGCCGGTTCGCGCGAACACGTTAATGCATTTGTCTGTTCGCTGCAGCCAAATTGGGTTCCATCCACGGTTCGTGGATCGGGCGGGCCTTGATTCCCTGCATACGGCTGAACCGCGCTTATTGTTGGGTAGATGGTCAGCCTTTTGCGTCGTCAATTATATAGCAATTTCAATCGCATAAGAGTTCGTAGTTTTATTCTGAGTGGCGCGCCATTCAAATCAAGCAGTTACCAAAAATCACCGTTTGAGAGGACAAAATTAAGACGGTTTTTCAAACGGTTTTCCGTCTGGCGGGGAATTTCGATTTTTTGTGGCGATTTATGCCGCTGGTTTCTTCGACGTCCGAGCGGTGGATGCACGAGGCGCGTCTGGCATTAGCGTTTGGCAGCAGAGGATCAGTTCACGCCCGTACCGCCTCGCGGCTTCCTTCACGCCTTCTTTGGTGACGGCGAGCGCAAAGTATGCGGCGTGGATCGCCGCGATGATGAGAACCACGATTGTGCGAGTAATCACTTCATCGCTCATGTCGAGCGAGTGCCGCTGCCACAGCACCAACGCGCAGATTGTCACCACGATCAGGTTCACACCCAGCGCGGGCCACTTGAGGCCGCGCAGGTTTCGCCTGAAGCCGTATGAGACGAGCTCTCCGAACAGGATCGGAAACTTCTTTGCGTCCCGAGTACTGTCACGGAGCCAAATCCCGCTTTGCTCGTAGAAGGAATCGGCAGCGCCTTGATCCGCCGCTTCTTCATCCGCCCTAGGAGCCGCTCGGCCGAGCTTACCGGCAAGGAACTGCCGGTATTGATCTTTTGCGTTTTGGTCGATGGTGCTGTCATTGCGCCGGAACATCGTGATCGACGGCTTGCCGCCCAACTCTTTATATATGGCGGGCTCGATCCGGAGCCCTTGCTTTCGAGCAAGATCGGCGAGTGCGAACAGAAGCACAAGAAGTGCTCCTGTCGCAAACATGTTGGACAGCGCGATCTTCTCCCACGAGATCAGGCGCGCGAGCGCGGCGAGCGCCGGGGCCGCCGCGAGCACGGCCGGAAACAGCCGTGCCCGAAGCGTATAGGCGTCGAGGAACTTGAAGAAAGACATCAGACCTCCACCTTGTCATCGAAGGGCTCGGGGACGGATGTGGTCCAGCCCGGGTGACCATCACCGGAGTAATGGCTCTTCGAGATGTCGCGAGTGGCGTGGACGGGATAGCCGCGGCGCCGGAAGGCATTTTTCACCTGCCCGCGCGGGTCCTCCGGCTTATCCTTGCCGACCGAGCAGAATGCGGTGCCGTACTTCTCGCCCTTTTCCATCTTGCCGCCAAGCCAGCGATCAAGGATCGCCGGCTTGACATTCCTGCGGCTGCCATGATGCGGCACCTGGATGAACCGTGGCGGCTTGAGGATACCGAGCGCCTCCGCGTAGTCGGCCGCTTCGTTCAATCCATCAGGGCCGACGTCGGCGGTAAGCAGGATCGCCTTTCCGTCGAGGACGGCGTGCTGCACCACGGACGTCTCGTTTGATGCCGATGTGGGCTCGGGATTGTTCGAGAGCGTTTCCACGTCCCACGTTTCATCGAGGTACGTCTTCACCTTTTCCACCAACCCCTTCAAGAAGCCGCTGACCGTATCCGCGGCATCCGCCTTGTACGACGTCGGAGTCTTGTCGAGATCGGGAAGCAAGCTGACGTACCGCGTTCGCGACGGCGCGAGCACCGTGAACTCGCCGATCTTGTCGCCCTGAAAAACCTCGCACCCCGCGCGATGGCGAGCGCGGGCGGCTCTATTCGGCGACGCAGGACCGGACCGACGGCGACGCCTTCCTCGATCGCGGCAAGGACGACCGCCACCAGTTTCGCGTCATCATCTCGCCTGAGGACGGCACGGAGATCGGCGACCTCTCCGGCTTCACCCGCGACCTCATGACCAAACTCGAAGGTGACTTGGGAACGAAGCTCGACGGGGTCGCGGTGAACCATTTTAATACCGGTCATCCTCATGTTCACGTCATCATCAACGGCCGAGATGAGCTGGGCGAGGATCTGGTCATCAATGGCGATTACATCGCCCATGGCATTCGCGAGCGCGCAAGCGAGCTGGTGACGTTCGAACTGGGTCCTGTCACCGCGATCGAGCAGCAGCGCAAGCTCGCGGCCGAGATCGATCAGGATCGCTTCACCCGCATCGATCGGGCGTTGATCGCCGAGGCCGGCGAGGGTCTCGTGGACCTCCGGTACGCGCCGGCCGATCCGCACGGCGTCGCCGACCGCGCGTTGCGGCTGGCGCGACTTGGCAAGTTGGAGGGAATGGGGCTTGCCAGCGAGCCCGCGCCAGGCCGCTGGCAATTGAGCGAAAAGCTGGAGCCCACCTTGCGCGAGATGGGCGAGCGCGTCGATATCATCAAGACCATGCACAAGGCACTGGGGGCGGAAGGGCTTCAGCGCGATGCGGCGAACCTCTGGATTCACGACGGCGCGCCCTCGACGCCAATCGTCGGCCGCGTCATCGACAAGCATCTCTCCGACGAGTTGGGCGAAAACCTGACCCTCATCATCGATGGCATCGATGGCCGCACCCACCACGTTCCCGGCTTCGATCCGACTGGAGTCGAGGTCATCAGCATCGGCAGCATCGTCGAGGTTGGATCGGCTGAGGTCGGCCGCCGTCCCGCCGATCGCGCCATTGCCAGCGTGGCGAAGGAGGGCGTCTATCGGCCGAGCCGCCATCTGGAGCAGGCCCGGTTCGACGGCCGCGGTCCCGGCGGCGACCATGACGGCTTCATCGACGCCCATGTTCGCCGGCTCGAGGCGCTACGTCGCGCCGGCATCGTCGAGCGGATCGACGCCGATAACTGGCGTCTCCCCGAAGATTTTGAGAGCCGGGCCGCGGCCTATGATGCCGGGCGAAATCGCCAGATCAACATTCGCGTCCTTTCGACCTTCGACCTGGAAACGCAGATCGAAGCTGACGGCGCGACCTGGCTCGATCGCCGGCTGGTCGGGCGCGGTCCCGCCGATCTGGTCGCGGCCGGCTTTGGGCAGGACGTGCAGCAGGCCATGGATCGTCGCCGCGAGCACCTGATCGGGCAGGGCGACGTCACCCGTCATGCCGATGGCCGCATCTTCTACCGCCGCAACCTGCTCGCCACACTCGAACAGCGCGATGTCATCCGCGCCGGCACAGCACTCGCTGCTTCGCGGTCCCTGCCGTTTCGGGCTACCGGCGATGGCGAGACGGTGCAGGGCGTCTTCAAGCAGACCGTCCAGCTCTTGAGCGGCAAGTTCGCGCTGGTCGAGAACGCCCACGAATTTACGCTGGTGCCTTGGCGGCCTGTGATCGAGAACCGGCTCGGCTGTGAGGTGATGGGCGTCGTCCAGCGTGGATCGGTGTCCTGGCAGTTCGGACGAAATAGGGGCCTGGGACTTTAATTCCACGGGCGCCAGACAATGTCATGACAAAGCGGGCCGGACGTGCTAGATACGGAGCAGGAGATGTCATCATGGCCAATGCGACCAGATCCGAGAAACTCGATTTACGCCTGACGCCGGAGGCAAAGCGGGTGCTGAACGCTGCCGCGCAAGCCTCGCGGCGCTCGGTCAGCGAATTCGTGCTGGAGAGCGCGCTCGACCGCGCACAGGAAGCTTTGCCCGATCGTCAGCATTTTGGGCTCGACGCGGCCCGCTGGAAGGCGTTTCTGGCTGCGCTTGATGCGCCACCCTGGCCGCTGCCGCGGCTTCAGCGGCTTTTGACCGAACCCAGCGTGTTCGAGCAAGAGCCGACGCAATAGATGACGTTCCGCATCGAGAAGCTGCGGCGCGATCATCGCGTCGAGGGATTCGATTGCGGCAAGGAACCGCTGAACCGCTTCCTGATCCGCTTTGCCCTGCAAAGCCAGCTTTCCAACAGCTCGCAGACTTATCTGGCTTTCTCGGCGGACGAGGTTGTCGGCTTCTACACGTTGGCGTTCGGGGACGTGAACTATGAGGATGCACCGGAGCGGTTGCGCAAGGGCGTCGCTCGGCATCCGATTCCCCTGATGATCCTCGCGCGCCTCGCGGTCGCCAGCGGCTGGGCCGGCAAGCGGATCGGGTCCGGTCTTTTGAAGGACGCGCTCGCCCGGACGCTTGCGGCGGCCGAGATCGCCGGCCTTCGAGCCTTCGCCGTCCACGCCAAGGATGATGAGGCACGGGCCTTCTACGAGCGCTTCGATTTCATCGCGTCGCCCAGCGATCCCATGCATCTGTTCGTGCTGCTGAAGGATGTCCGGGCCTTGATCGGCCCTTAACGCGGCGGCTCAGCCTTTTCGCCCGGATCGCCGCAGCAGATCACCTGGCTCGACCCCCAGCGCATCGGCGATCTGCCCGAGCACGGTGACGCTCGCCGACACATCGCCGCGCTCGATCGCGCCGACATAGCGCGCGCTCAGGTCGGCGCGCTCCGCCAGCTCCTCTTGCGTCATTTTCTGATCGTGGCGTTTCCGACGCAGGTTCATCGCCATGATCTCCTTGAGATCCATGACGAGATGGGAGCCTGAACAGGAATGATCGTTCTAGGAACGATCGTTCCTATTCGTATTGAACCGTGATATTCAGGGTAAGGCGAGGGGTGTTCCGGCCGCCTCC
>WNFD01004799.1_pt1 | contig 18530 bp, 14 predicted proteins | sample 5400491 | NCBI WGS metagenome assembly WNFD01 (sample SAMN13153343, study PRJNA577476) | soil metagenome | isolation source: 120 cm saprolite under Douglas fir tree site 2 hole 2 replicate 2 | place: USA:California | collected 2015-04-18 | reverse complement strand
ATCATTTTCTGCCGGGCACGCGCGTCTTCAGCATGGGCACGGCGGGCTGCAACATGGGCTGCTTCTTCTGTCAAAACTGGGACATTTCGAAATCGCGGTCGGATCAGGTGCGTTCCCAGCATGTTCCGCCGGAAGACGTCCCCCTGCTGGCGCTGAAATACGGTTGCGAGTCCATCGCGTTCACCTACAACGAGCCAACCATCTGGGGCGAATACATTATCGACATCTGCGAAGCGGCCAGGAAATATGGCGTGAAAACGGTGATGGTCACCAATGGCTACATCACCTACGACGCGTTCCACGATATTTACGATCACATCGACGCCGCGAACGTCGACCTCAAGGCCTTCACCGAGAATTTCTACGGGAAGATTACGCTGACGCATCTTCAGCCGGTGCTGGAGACGCTGGCGTGGCTGAAGAACGAAACGCCAGTGTGGTTCGAAATCACGAACTTGATGATTCCAACTTTGAACGACGATCCAGCAGAAACGCGGAAGCTCTCCGAATGGATCCTGGCGCATCTGGGACCGGACGTGCCGCTGCATTTCACCGCGTTTCACCCGGACTTTAAACTGCAGGACAAACCGCGCACGCCTCCGGAGACGCTTGATCAGGCCCGGCAAATCGCGCTCGACGTGGGCTTGCGTTACGTTTATGAAGGAAATATCTACAGCGAGGGCGCAAACACTTATTGTCCGAAGTGCGCGGAACTGCTCGTCCGGCGCTCCTGGCACGACGTTTTGGAAAACCGCGTGAAGAAGGGCGCTTGCCCGAAGTGCGGATTCACGATTCCCGGTGTTTGGGCGAACGATGAAAAAGGGAAGCACTTGCCAAAGCAAGGTGTGACATCGGCAGCGAACGCCTACACCCATTTGAATCTGTAAGCCCCACCGCTCATCGCGGATGGAACGTGTAGAAGCCGGGCCCCACGCGCATGGCGTGATGCCACACCACGGGAAACGCCCACCACACCAAAGTCCCCAAAATGCCTTGCCCGAGAGTGAGAGGAAGAATGTTGCGCTCGCGCGCGAACAGCCAGGACATCGCGACTCCGCCGATCCACGTGAGCGGAACGAGAACCGGATTCGGCCAATGAAGCGCGGCAAAGATCGTACCCGCAATCAGGGAAGCGCGCACCGGACTTTCGGTTGCGGCGAAAAGACGATTAGTTACGTAGGAATTCAACCCCACTTGCTGGAGAAGGCAAAAGGCCAGGTAGCCAAAGAAATGTTTCGGAATCCAGTGATGGTTGAACGGTCGATGCAAACCACCAAGAACGAGGCCCACGATGCAAAGACCAATGATGAATGGCACAAAGACGATTGCCGAGCGTTTGGTGGCATTCCACAAATTGTCGGCCCTCCAACCAATCGTTTTTGGAGTGTCCCCGTGAAGCACGAAGCTGGAGGCCAGCCAAATGGGAAACACGATCCACGATGACCCAGTGGAAGGCTGAAGCCGCCACGTGTACCACCCAACGTAGCCGCAGAATGCGAGAGCCTCAATCAGGGCCAACGCACGCAGGGCGGTCGCGGTCATCGCTCTGCTATTCCGTGAGGAGTCCTTCGTCCGGATGGCTGAGATCGAGAAGCTGCAGCGCACTTTCAAAAAGTTGATCGATCTCTTTTTCGCTGACTTCGTACGGGGCGAGCAGTTCTTTCAGGTCGAAGTCCGGAAATCCACGATTCATTACGCGCGCCGGCAGAAGCTCCCGCAACCGGCGGGAATTGATGGTTCCGAGTTCCCGGATTTCTTCGAAGACCACGCGTTGCAGAGGATCTGCGAAGAGGGCCGGATCGAGCAATTTGCATATCTCGACGCGCGTCCCGCCCTTGATCAGCACCGAGCAGAGAAAGCGCAAGGTGTTTTTCTCCAGTTCAAATCCAGTGTTCGTCTCTTTTCTATACATTCGAAGGCCCTTACCTGGGCGTTTCCCGTTCCAATTCCATTGCACAACGGGGGCGGCAATCAGAAAATACAGGAATCGCTGCGCAAGTTCCGCGCATCAACGCCGGACAATTTACGATAGATGAGATGATACCAGATTGGATGAGGTTGTTTTCGGGGGGACAATCGATGGGGAAAAAGCACCGGGTCGTCATTCTTGGGGGCGGATTCGGCGGACTGGCTGCGGCTCAAAAACTGAAGCGCGCACCGGTCGAAGTTACGGTGATTGACCGGCGCAATTTTCATCTGTTTCAACCACTGCTATATCAGGTGGCGACCGGTTCGCTGTCTCCCGGAGAAATTGCTGCGCCCATACGCGGTGTCTTGAGCCGTCAGAAAAATACAAGCGTACTTCTGGGCGAGGCGGTGGACGTCGATCCCCGGGCAAAACGCGTTATTTTGCGCGATGGCGCTACCTTCGAATACGACTCCCTGATTGTGGCGACGGGAACGGAGACCTCTTACTACGGGAACGACTCCTGGCGGGAGTGGGCGCCGAGCCTGAAGTCCGTCGAAGACGCCACGGCGATCCGCCACAAGATTCTGTACGCATTCGAACGAGCGGAGCGCGCCGCCACTCCGGAAGAAGCGCGCGTCTGGCTTACCTTCGTCATCATTGGAGCCGGCGCCACAGGCCTAGAACTTTCCGGAGCGCTTGCGGAAATCGCTCGGGAGACACTGCGGCACGATTTTCGAAAGATCGACCCGCAGAAGGCGCGAATCATTCTATTGGAAGTAGCCCCAAAAGTTCTTGGCCCCTTTCCCGAGGATCTGTCGGCCAAGGCAGAGAAGCTAGTCACTCGCCTCGGCGTGGAGGTGATCAAAGGCGTGATGGTGACGAAGATCGACGCGGTGGGCGTCACGTTCAAGCACGGGGATTCGAGCGAGATGCTGGCGGCGAAGACGGTGATCTGGGCGGGCGGCGTCATGGCCACTCCGTTTGGAAGGAAACTTGCCGAGCGCACGCAGTCGGAAACGGACCGGAGCGGCCGGATCAAGGTGAATCGTAATCTAACCGTTCCCCATTTCCCGGACTTTTTTATCATCGGCGATCTCGCGTACGCCGTCGATGATAAGGGAAAGCCGCTTCCCGGTGTCGGCGAGATGGCCGTGATCGGACGCGCGGCCGCGGTAGCAAATATTTTTGGCATCCACGTTTCCGGGCTGCTTGCCTGGCTGATGTGGCTCTTCATCCACTTGATTTACATTGTGGAGTTTAAGAGCCGCGTCTCGGTTTTAGTCCAGTGGGGATTCGAGTACCTGACGTTCAGCCGCGGCGCGCGCCTGATCACCGGCGAAGCTGCCACTGATTCGGTCGACCATGTGGGCACGATGGGTAACCGGCACGACAGCAACTAAGATGGAAGAGAAAAGACCTCAAACAGCTCACTGGCTGACGGTCGTCGTAGCGGTGGTTCTAAACACTTAGAAAGTGTTTCCCAGGCTTCCTCGATTAAGTCCTGACACGCTGAACTGGCGGCACTTCTACGAAACATAGCGAAAGGTAAATGGAAAATGATGGAAAATGCGGTCGGCATTCTTGTAGGACCGTTCTTCGATCTCTGCCGCGACATGGCAACTTGGAAGGGAAATTCAAGCACACCGAGGAGCACACCAGGACACAATGTATTGAAAACACCCAGCGGGGAACTGTTATTTTTCCCGTTTTGTTCCAATAAATAGACCGTTGGAATCCCGAATCCAAATTTGCGGACGGATTGGCGCCGACTCCGAGTTATTCGAGCAGTAATCCGGCGCACAAGAGAGGCATGGGATACTGGGAAGACGGGTTTGAAAATCTCAGGAGAATTCACTTCAATGAGCGGACAATGTGATCTCCCAACTCTCGAGAGCTCCTGGTACCAGGGAGATATTCTTCGATTCAAGGATTACGTGCAGAGGAATAGCTCCTCGATCCCCTCTGCCAAGAGGATCGTCGCCTGTTGCGAAGGCGGAGATCAGTACTGGCCAGTCGGAATGATTGACTTGCACATCCAGTGTCGTTCCGTTCGAGGTGAGTCGCTGGATTCGAGTATCGCCAAGCTCAACAGTCTCAAAATGGCTATTGCTGCTCGGAATTGCCAGCCAGAGACGGCGAATCTTCAGCGGCTTAGACGCAATCAGCGATTCCACTCTATGAAGACTATTTCCTTGCAGAGACCAGGTGACCTCAGAGACGAGGGCTGAGTCAACCGTTTCTCCAGCTTTGGACCCGGCCAGTACCCAACGCTTCCAGAACGCAGTGACGCTCTTTCCATCAAGTGCAGGCCTAATCCCATCCGCGCCGTCCGCCGGAGCAATGGTCCGCCCGTCTTCCAGCTCTAGAAATGGAACCAGGCACGGGTAGATCTTCTCCACGGGCACAGCGAAACCAGGAAATCCATGAGGCGCCGGCTCATAGTCGGATGTTGCAGCCTTCGGCCCGGTCACGAAGGGCAAGGCAAAATGGAGATTTCCCTGGCGAACAACCCAAACTCCAAACTTGCGGCCGGGACCGTCTCGGAAGTACTCAACGCGTGCAACGTCAGCCAGGCTTAGTTGGCGAGGAAAGCTTTTCACTTCTTCTTTTTCCAGTGCTTTCATGAACGTTCGGTGAGCAGCGATCACCTTTCCGAAAAAAGTTGTAGTCTGCTGCCATTCCCGTTCTTTTGTTATGTAGCTGTAGTCGCCTCTTCCGAACGCAAATATGGACAGCAAGTGCGTCTCACCGTTGAAGTCCCTTCGCAGCCACGACCATGCGGCAAAATAAGCGGACGCAAGGTGCGGAAGCGGAGCGGGCCGGAACTCAGGATGCTTTCCGAGAAAGGCCGCAATCTCCATGGTGTCCATGTAACTGATCGCACCCAAGCTCCGTCCCCAGGAGTAACCGTATCCGTCGGGCGACAGCAAGTCCCACCACAGTTTCATTTGTTCCTTGAGCGATGGCGCGACGGCCTTGATGAGGTCGTCGCGTCCGGCAAGTTCCGCCGCGTCATAGAGAGCCCTGGCGTACTCGTTGGAATATCGATCGTAACGGCCGGTGGGCAGTGCATCGTCGGCAAAAAGGACGCCGCCGGTGAATTGTTTAGCGGCCTGATTCAGCAGGTCATCCAGAGAAGTGCGATCCGTGTTAAGGCCGAGTTCGTAGCCGATCGCCGCGATGCGTGCCGCGACACCAAAATAATTTTCGGGGAGATGGATTAGAGTGTGAGTTTTGGCCTCGTAGAATCTGCCGGGGTCAAGCAAGGCGACGTACATTGTCCTCTCTTCGGAAGACAATCCCTGCCACAAGGCATTGTGTTTCAGGTCCGTCCCGAAGCTTTCGAGGGCCAGTGCTGCGTAGAGTTGGGCCCAGGTTTTTCCTCCGTGGTTCGATTCGACCTGAGCCATTTTTCCAATCATTTGCGGGACGTCGTGGTTCGCAATCGTCTTCGTCCCCGCGAACTCCGAATAGGCGCCGAGGGTTCGCATGAATGTTCCCCAGGAGAATTCGCCGGTGGTCAACGCGCCAACTACGCGGTCCTGAGGAGGGTCAAGAGCCGTAATATCGGCAACGTGGGCCGTCATTTCTCTCTGGAGAAAATCGCGGATCTGCTGATCGAGATTGGAAGTTTGGATTTGGGATGCGTCAGCCGGAGTTTGTGTTAACGAATCGCAATTCATGCAGAGAAACCCGGCGAGAGTTAATACAATGGGTCCTGCGGCGAGGCGCTTTGTTTGTCGCATTCGGTGCACTCTATTCATCCTGCGGGTCGTGCCGACGCTCGTTCGGCTAGGAGGAGCGTGCCATCGAGCTTATGATTTGCCGGCAAGCGCGCAATGTTATGGGACACTCGCTTCGCAAGCTTTTCATCCATGGCCTCTTCGTGCACAGGCTTGTCATTCGAGAGCATCATTTCTTTACTAAAGGCGCAGGGCGCTTATGTTGTTGAAGCCAAAGCAGGTCTTCCAGCAAGTAATACTGTCCGTAGATCAACATTGCATCATTGGGACGAACGCTGCTTCCATGGCGCAAGACGCCCGGGGGCGTGTGATCGTCGGCTCCCACTGGAGTTAAGTACCCGTCGATCAACGATTGCAGGATGCGTTCGCCCGCGTCTCCATAGCGCGAGGCGCGTGCGGAGTCCGTGGTTATGGTAGAGAGACGAAAGAGGCCGCCGGCGATAATAGCAGCCGCGGAAGAGTCTCGATTTCGATAATGAACGCCCTCATCGTCGAAGTCGTACCACGGCACAGAATCACTGGGCAGATTTTCCAGCGCATAGTCCGCGATTCGCTGTGCCGTCGCGAGAAATACGGGCTCGTGGGTCTCGGAGGAAGCTGCGGAGAAACCGTATAGCGCCCAGCCAAGTCCACGCGACCACATCGTGTCTGGGCCGTAGCCCTGATGGGTGTGCCCGAAAACCCATTCTCCCGCAGCGGCGGAATTTCCTAGCTTTAGCTCCACGTCCCTTACGCCGCCATGCAACTGGAAATCCTGCAGGTTATTTCCCGGATTGTAGTGCACGGATTGAAAAACGGAGCCATCGGGGCGCACAAACCATTCTGCGGTCCGTAACGCGTGCTTCTTCCCAATCTCCCGCCACTTTTCGTCTCCGGTCCTGTCACTCGCCCACCAAAGCAATTGCAAGTTCATCATGGTGTCAACGATCGTGTCGTCCCCATCGACATTCCAGGATGCGATCAATTGCGTCTTTGGATTGAACAATTGTTCTAGCCGCTCTGCTCCACGGATCGCGCCCGCCCGGAGCGCATCTTCGTGCGTCAAATCGTATCCAAGCGCCGAGGAGTAGTAGTTCAAAAAACCTGCGTCGTGATTCTGCTGCGATTCCTGGCCAATCAACTTGGAGCCCCACAGCTCCGCCCATTTGCGATACTTCTCGTCGTGAGTGGTTCCGTACAATTGCCAGAGTTCTCCGACCCAGAAGCTTCCCGTCCAGTAGTACCCGTTCTGCTTTTGCCAATCCCCTGACTGGTTGTCCGCCTCGGTGAAAAACCCCTGCCCCGTTTTTGTGCCGACGGGCTCCGGGGTAGCGCGAAGAATGGGTTCCCAGGTTGTAGCCGTGCGGTCGATTGCTTGACGCAGGAGTCCTAGCGCCTGCTCGACAGTTCTTGCTTGATGTCGGACAAGAGTATCGGCGGGAGCGGGTTCGGCGCTCGCCGCGCTCGACAGGATTCGAAAGGTTGCCGGCATTTCCATTCGGCCGGCTTGTTCCTTCACAGCACTGAGAAACTGGTCGCGATTTCTTAACCCATCGGATGGAAGCACGAGAGACGGATGCTCTTGCTTCTCCAGTTCGTTCCAGTAGCCGATCTTGCGATTCGATCCTTCCTGGTCCCACGCCGCCATGGCATACCATGCAGCCGAGCCATCCTTCAAATGGAAGACTACGAGGTGATTCTTGGCATCGTCTCGAGGTTCCGCGCCTTGCGCAGTGGTAAGAACCGCAAGTCCGAGATTTTGCCCCGGGATCTCTTCCGTTGCCGTAGCGCCAGGCGCGACGACCTGCTCTCCCCAAGTCGCGATCCAGGTCACTGGAGAATGTTTTTCGGAGTTCACAGGAAATATTCCAGACTTTACAGGAAGACCAGTCACGAATGCGAAGTTATTTCCGGAGTCCGCCGAAACCGCGTGCTCAAATCCGCGCTCTCCCGCCCACTGTGTGATTCGCGATCGAAGGTGGATGATCTTACCAGCGGCGTTCCATCCGTCGTACTCCAGTTCCGCAATGGAGCGCACTGGACCGCTCGACAGAATCCGCCACTTGCGTTCTTTCACATCGGCCACCTTGATCAGCTTTCCGTCAACCATGGCCGCGACGCCGCCTATTCCGATTGAGTCGCCCACCTTAAACATGTCGCGTCCTTCCGGAGATTCATCGTGATAGGCGTAATCCGGCGAAGCGTACATGGCCAGCTGCATGGTTGGACGGCGTTTTCCATAGATATCGATGGCGTTTCTCGCATCAAAGTAGATTCGAAACGCCACGCGCTCCGATTCCCAGCCGAGACCCTCGATCTTGCGGCTGAAAAGCGCGGCTGTTCTTTGCTTGTAATCGCTCCGCAAGCGCCAGATGCGGGCCCCTTCGCCATACGAGATCGTGACAATGCGAGACTGATGCGGGGCAAGGTCAACTTGAAAAGCCAACTCGTCCGCCATTCCGTCTCCATCCAGATCGTCAACTTGCGAGGGAAGCTCTTCCGTCTGCAATACGGCGGCGTCCTGTTCCAGCGTGCCGGCGTCGCTTACCGTTACGATCAGCGCGCCGGGCTTGAAGTCCGGAGCAACTTTCCGGATTTCCGCGATCGGGATGACGATGTCGGCGGCGCTCCTGGCGGTCGAGCTGGGATTAGAGACGGCCAGTTTGATGTTTTTGATGCGTTGCGCTCCCCAAGCCGGACCAGCGAATAGAAGCGGGAGGAGGCACAACAATCGAAAGTAAGCTTTGCGCATGGAGTATTGTTCTCCCTGAAAAATGAAAACAACGACGCCGAACAGACGGCTCAAGTGATGTAGTCCTCTCGGCACGGCGTGAAAACATCGACTACCAGAGAATTTTCGATTGCTGACGCGCCATGTTGCACGCCACCGCGAACGACGAAAGTATCACCTTTTCGAGCGTCAAACGTGTTGCCCTGACACGTGACCCGGATATGGCCGTGCACGACGTACACAATTTGATCGTGCGGATGGCTGTGCACCGTTCCAACCCAGCCTTTCACCATCTCGTGTTCGGCAAGAAACAGTTTGTCGTTGTACGCAAGCACACGGCGTTTCAGCCCGCTTTCCGGCGCGGACTCCTTGCCTTTCTCGTGCGCCACGACTACGAGGTCGGGAAAAATGTTTGTTCGCGTTTCCACTTGCTTTCTCCTATCAACGCAGACTGCTCAAATCCCCGCGGGAGATCTCTCTTCGTCCTTTCGCCTGAGATGAAGTTTCCTCAGCGCGCCAGCCAGCCTCCGTCCACGGCAAGGACATGTCCGTGCACATAGTCACTCGCGGAGGAGCAGAGGAATATCGCCGCGCCAGCTATATCACCCGGCTCACCCCAACGCGCCGCAGGAATCCTATCGAGTATTTGGCGGCTACGGACTGGATCGTTTCGCAATGCAGTGGTATTGTCGGTGGCCATATATCCCGGGGCAATCGCGTTCACGTTGATCCCTTTGGCAGCCCATTCATTCGCCAGCGCTTTCGTCAATTGCGCGACTCCACCCTTCGCCGCCGCGTATGCTGGAACCAAAATTCCGCCTTGAAACGAGAGAAGGGAAGCGATATTCAATATTTTGCCTCCCGTGCTTCGTTCAAGCATGTGCCGCGCTGCGAGCTGCGACAGGTGGAACACCGCCGTCAGATTCACGGCAATCAGTTCATTCCAGAATTCCGCGGGGTATTCCGCGGCAGGAGCCCTCCGAATCGTTCCCGCGTTGTTCACCAGGATGTCGATGGAGCCAAATTCTGAGATCGTTTTCTCAATAAGCGCCGAGCACGACTTCGAATCCGCCAAATCCGCGGAAAAATAAAATGTCTTGCGGCCCGCCGCGCGAACCTCGTCGCAGGCAGCACCAGGATTCGGGGCCCGCCCATGGCAGCCCACGTTCGCGCCGGCCTTTGCCAAGGCCACGGCGATTGCGGCGCCAAGGCCTCGGTGCGAGCCCGTCACCAGCGCATTCTTGCCGTTTATTTGAAACGCTTCCAGGTTCATCGGCTCACTCTAGTCCAATCTGTGCAGGTTCGAGCCTTGGGCTCAGCGTATGGATCAAAAGCAACGCTATAAGGTACGCCGAGGCTGCAATGAAAAACGGAATCATGTAGCTGCCAGTCCATTGCAGCACATGCCCGACAATTTCCGCGATCAGCATTCCGCCAATCGCTCCAAGCATTCCACCAATGCCGACCACGGAAGCGACGGCCCGGGAAGGAAAGAGATCGGAGGTCAGCGTAAAAAGATTGGCGGAAAAACCCTGATGTCCAGCTGCCGCGAGTCCGATCAGAAGCGTGGCGGGCCACAATCCTGAGATCCGGTAAACAGCGGCAATCGGCAAAACGCCCAAAGCACAGAAAAACATCGCCCATTTCCGCGCCGCATTCACGGAGAATCCCCGCCTGATCATACTCGAGGAAAGCCAGCCGCCTCCGATGCTTCCAACATCCGAAATGACGTAAATGGCCAAGATGGGAAGGCCGATTTGCGTTAGGTGCAATCCATGCTCCCGCTGCAAATAGTCCGGAATCCAGAACAGATAGAACCACCAAATCGGATCAATCATGAATTTTCCGGCCGCAAACGCCCAAGTCTGTTTGTAGCGAAGAAGAGTCCTCCATTTGATTTTTCCGGATGGCGCTGCGGGATCGCTCTGGATGTACTCACGTTCGCTGACCGTACAATAGGAATGGTCTTCTGGTTTTCGGTAGAAAATCAGCCACAGAATGAGCCACGCAAAACCAAGTGCGCCGGTGAGCAGAAATGCCCACTGCCAGCCCAGATGCACCGCGATCCACGGCACGATCAGTGGAGTGACAATCGCCCCAATATTCGTCCCCGCGTTGAAAATCCCAGTTGCCAGCGCCCGCTCTTTCTTCGGAAACCATTCCGCAACGCTCTTGATGCTCGCCGGGAAAACTCCCGCTTCGCCGAATCCCAAAGTGGCTCGCGCGATCACAAAGGCAGTGAGCGAATGCGCGAGGGCATGCCCCATCGACGCGAGACTCCAGAAGACCATCGCAGCGGCGTAGCCAATGCGTGCGCCCAGGCGGTCTATCAAACGGCCCACAAAAATCATCCCGAGTGCGTAGGCCGTCTGAAACGCGAACACCAGATTCCCGTAGTCGATTTCGTTCCATCCAAACTCGTGCTGAAGCGGGCCTTTCAAGACGCCAAGGACCTGCCGGTCCATGTAGTTCTTGGTTACACCGAGAAATAAGAGCCCGCAGATGACCCAGCGGAATCGTCCCCCGAGCATCCCGACTCTAATTAGGAATTTAGCAGGTCCCGCCGAAACTTCCGTGCCCCCGCCAATCCTGGCCTCGGCGATCGGATTCTCTTCTCGCATCGGCTCCCTTTGGCTTGATTCGGTCGCTTACTTGCGGCCCACTTCCAGTCCAGATCCGCCTTGTTGAAACCCCGGCTGAATATTCACGACACCAAACTGCCGGTCCTCCACCTCGCGATGAGCAGCCATCGCCCACAGAAAAGCGATTCGGTGGCCCGGAACGGAAACGTTCGGGTGATACCCGCTGGGCATGAGCACCGCGTCGCCCTCGCGCACTACGGTGACAAGTTCCGGATACTTCATGTCGTTGTATACCAACTGAATGCCATAGGCCGGCTCCGGCATATCGAAGTACACGTACATCTCTTCTAGCAATTTGGCGTGCTCATGCGGTGGCCAGCTCGTCCAGTTTCCGGGATCGGAGTGGGTAAAACCTGCTATCAGGCGGCCCGCTTCCACGTTCTTCGCGATCAACATATTCAACTGCCGCGAAGAACCGGGCCCGCCGGTGCTGAATTTCAACCCCGGGTCTCGAGATGCTTCCGCATAGCGTACGACTTGGAGGGGATACTTACCTTCGGCGTCGGAAGAGAATTCGGCGATGTCGGTTTCGCTCTTGGTGGATACCTCAATCGCGGAATCGCGTGGAATGTAAATGGCGTCGTACTGCCCGAGTTCGAATTCACGCTCGCCTATTTTTGTGAACGCTCTCCCCGATAAGCAGATCAGAGCAGTTTCCCGGCCTCCCGCGGAGAAAGCGACCCCAGGCATTGAAGAATTCAGGATGATGCGGCCATAAGCAAGGTGCCGCATCGTGCTGTTCTGGGGCGTCACAGAGACGTGACGCCCGGTATGCGCATTCGTCTTTCGAAAGATCATTCGTTCGAAGGCGACCTGTGTTTGCGTGCTCATGAACTACTCCTTTGCAGCGGTCCTTCCAGCGGGCTGCGAAAACGCAAGAGATTTGATCCAATCACCTGAATATTCGGTGGCCTTACACAATACGGGACGGCTCTTCCTTCCAATGGCCTGTGCCGCATACTACGCAAGTTCGGCTGATACTCGGAAAGCAAGACCCAAGCCGCGTACACCATCAGTTCAGAAACAGTTAAAGTGTGGCGGCCATGATGGTCGAGCATCCGGAACGGAAATCTGATTTCCGCTCCGGACCACTTCGCTCAGAAGTTGAACTTCAATCCAAACTGAACGTTGCGCGGGTTGCTGGCGCTTCCGAACCCTCCGAAGTTGCCGGAGCCAAAAGTCAAAGTCGCGTTGCCCAAACTGCCCAGGGAATAGTTTGCCCGATTGAATATGTTAAAAAAGTCCGACTCGAACATTAGGCCCATATTTTCTCTGGGCAATTTGAAGTATTTTCGCAACGACAGATCCGTCACGAAAACGTAGGGGCCGGTGAACGTGCCCACTCCGCTTGTGCCCGGGCTTATTGGAGATGGGTTCTTAAAGGCAAGCGGATTAAAGAATTGACCCGGAGAGGTAGCAGCGAGCGATACTCCCGCAATCCTATCCGCGCGCCGCCCGTTCACGGTCGTGTTGCCGAGCGGGGAATTGGCCAAAATCGTTATGGGTGGTCCAGACTGAACGCGGGTTATGCCGCTGATTTGCCAGCCGCCAAGTGCAGTGCCGACGAACCCGCCCCTATGCCGGAACAGCGGAGAGTCGTAGAAATAAGTTGTGGCGAAGACGTGCCTACGGTCAAAATCCGCCACGCCATAGTTGTACTTTCGATCGCGCCAATTGTCCGGGTTTGCAGTCAGAGAGCTGGAGTCGGCCAGCGTCTTTGACCACGTGTAACTGACAGTGGCAATGAAGTCGCCCTTTCGCTTCGTTGCGTAAACCTGGAACGCGTTGTAGTTGGCCGTACTATCGCTTAGATACATCCGAATCGAGGTGTATCCCTGGTAAGGGCGCAGCCGGTTGAGGGGTAAAGGCGCGGGAAGCGCCGCATTGGCCTGAAGCGCCGCGAACGTCGGCAGATTGATATCCGGCTGACGCAATATATGGCGCTGCTCGTTGCCAACGTACGACGCCTCGAAAAGAACGCCCCATGGCATCTCATGCTGCACGCCCAGGCTGTAACTCGTGGTCCGTGCAAGCTTCAAATGAGGATCAATCGCAGACACCCCCAAGAGAGACGCACCCCCGGCGGCGCCGCTGGAAGGGTTGGATAAATTGCCGTTCTGGAATGTCGAAGATTGGATAAACGGCGGGATGTTGAGCTGCGAGAAAATAATGTTGCCCTCAGGTTTATCGTAAAAAAGACCGATGCCGCCGCGAATGGCAGTCCGATCGTCCTTAAACGGTGAGTAGGAAAAGCCGAAGCGCGGCGCGAACAGGTGCTCGACGTCGTAGAAACCGCGAGGCGCACCTGCCGGCACCGCCAAGACTGAAGGACTGTTGCCATTGGGTACGCGGACGAGCTGGTCAGCCGGTACACCGGCGCCTGCGCGGACCAACCCGTTGAGTCGATTGCCGCCTTTGGTCGTATCAATACTGTTGCCATTTGCGGCGAGCGTGACGGCTTGTGTCGGATCGAACTTGCCGGGGTCAAAGCTCACGATGTTGTTCGCCTGTGTGTAGGTCGGCCCATCGTGCTGATACCTTAGGCCAAACTCGAGGCTGAACCGGCGCGTAGCTTTCCAGGAATCGTAAACATACGCTTCGACGTCCGTGAACCGGAAGTGCCCAATTGGGTCGTCCGATGCCTCGGTGTACGATAGAAAATTTCCAACTAGGGCGTCCGCAAAGGCAGTGCCCGTCGTGTTCGTGTTCGCTGCGCTGTTGCTAAAAGCAACCTGGCCGGTATATCTCGACCGGCCGTTCTGATCCTTGCGGTTGCGGGCTACCAAAACTCCCGCCTTGAAAGTATGGGATCCTTTCTGCCAAGTGATGTCGTCCGCTGGGGCGATATCTACCGTGGGCGATAGCAGCGAGAAGTCGGGACCTTGCGTACCCGAGATGGCCGGCATGCCACCTCCAGAGTTAATGGAGATGTCAGGAATGCCATCAGGGTATCTTCCGCCAGGGAACAACTGAGGGAAGGCGAAGCCATAGGTGGCGCGCTGCCAGTTGACGCCCGCTGGAGGTATGCGCTGGCCGTTCCAGGAGGCATTAATCTTGGCTTGGTTCACGATTTGTGGCGTAATGAGCCAGGTTTCGCCGATTTGAATGCCATAACCCGGGCGAAGCCGATGAGTTGGCGTTGTCGGTAAGACACCGGCGTCGACAAAGGTCCCAAAACCATCCACCAGGTCAAAGTTATCGTGCAAATACCGCCCGTAGAGACTGTGCTTGTCGTTGAGTCGATAATCGAGACGAACGAGATCCTGCCTCCAATTGAACGGGTTGTTGGGCTGAAAGGTCGCGTTGAGGGCTGGGGCATTTTTGACCGGGGAGAGCCCGCTGGCCAGTGCCGTCATCGTGCTGTAGATCTTGGCAATCGCTTTGCCGTCCGTAGTGAGTGGCGTGTTCGGATCGAGATCGAGGCGGTTGCCAGGAATAGGGGTGCCCGGTTTGCCCGGCTCGTGGAGTTGCACGGGAGCCGCCAATGCGAGCAACGCGCTGAAGTCGCCTGTCAGCTCTGCTGCTGTGGGAAGAGTCCTCGATTGCGGCGTTGCCGTAAGGCGTATCCTCTTCCATTCCTCGCCAGCGAAGAAAAACAGCTTGCCGCGTATGATCGGTCCGCCAAAATCCCAGCCGAAGTCGTTGAACCGCAGGGGCGTTTTCAGGGCGTTGGGGGCAGGATTTTTCGCATCGAGTTTGTCGTTGCGAATGAATTCAAAAACCGTTCCGTGGTAAGAGTCACTCCCACTGCGCGTTACCACGTTAATCGAGGCGCCAGAGTTGCGTCCATATTCCGCCGAAAAGTTTGACGACTTAATGGCGACTTCACGGATGAAATCGATGCCCACGTTGTTGACTTGGCTGGCGTTCGACCCCGAATCCATGTTAAACCCGCCATCAACAGACAGAGCGTTCGAATCGGGACGGTTGCCGTTGACCGACTGATTGTTGATGGCCAAGCTGGTGGTCAAGCTAAGTTGGTCATCCACGGTGAGGGCCGTACCGGGGGTAAGAGAAAGCAACTGCATGTAGTTCCGCGCGTTCAACGCGACGGTTTTCACCTGGTTCGAATCGATAGTTCGCGACAGTTCGCCGGAGGTCGTATTGACGCTTTCAGCTACCGCCGCCACTTCTACCTGTTGCGACATGGCGCCAATTTCCAGACCTACGTCTACAGTCAGGCGAGCGCCGGCCACCAAGTCGTTTCCAGTTTTCTTGACGGTCTTGAAGCCGGATTGTTCCGCAATCACACTGTACACGCCCACGGGCAGATCGCTGGCCACATAGTACCCGTTAGGATCAGTCGTCGTCTGCCTTTCGAGTCGAGTCTCTTCATTGACGATTGTGATCTTCACGCCAGCGATCGCGCCGCCTTGCGAGTCTGTGACACTTCCAGCGATACGCCCGAAGATGCCCTGGGCCGCTGCCCTGTTGACAGCCCAAGTCGTCAACAAGACCGCCAACATAAATGCTGCCGCCCTCAAAACAAACTTAGGAAACTCACTGCGCCAAACAACGCGATTTGATTTGGACAGTTTCGTTCTCACAAGAACACCCCCTTCGAAAAATAGAGATCTCGTCTTGCTCCCATTCTTCCTGGCGGACCCGTTTTTTTCTTCCACCCCGTTTTCTCCTGGCCACCAGAGGAAAATCTCGCCAAATTTCTGGCCGAACTACTGTGTACCGCATTGTGAGACGGCATCTCACTTGAGCGCTGGCCCTAAAAAAACCCCAGCTTTCGCCGGGTGCCGCCTGTAGATCAGACTACCCCGCAGCCTTACGCACAACTTCGAGCGCCGCGCCTTCGTACCCCAACTCCGCAGATAGCTCGTTTGCGGCCCGCATCACTGCACGGCCGATCTCCGGAACCCTCTCTTTGGTAATCCGGAACGCCGGTCCAGATATGCTCATGGCCGCAGCCAGTTCTCCGGAATGAGAACGCACGGCAGCGCCGACGCACCGAAGTCCTTCTTCCTTCTCCTCGTCATCGATGGCAAAGCCCCGCGCCCGGACCGCCTTTAATTCGGTTTTCAGCGCATTAGCCGTAGTGATCGTATTTGCCGTCACCTCCTTCAACCCCCAGCGCCGGACAATCTTGCTCACCTCAGCGTCCGGAAGTTCGGCAAGCATGGCCTTCCCGACTGCTGTGCAATATGCCGGAGCGCGGCTCCCCACAGTGCAGGCCGTGCGTACGCTACGTTGCGACTCGACCTTCTCCACGTAAAAAACCTGGCCCTCGTCGAGAATGCAAAAGAACACCGTCTCCCCAAATTCGTCTTGCAACCGATCCAGATAAGGCCTTGCGCGCCCCCGGAGGTCGCAGGGCACAGTTCCGCTAGGCTGCAATCGCTCGAGCTGTTTGCCAATATGGCCAAGGCTGCCAAAGCACGGTCGAGAACCTGGACCTTGTAGGGAGAATCGGTTGTCTTAGATTGTGGCACGCGTGCCATATTATGGACTTGCAACGCGGTGTCAAGAAGAAAATTTGATACTCCCCATTCAAGGATCGCCGCCCCTCCAATCTTCTTTCTGAGCGTGACTACCGACCTGATCAAATAGGCGGCACGGATTCCAGTCTCAAACAATGGCGACCTTCCCTACCGGGGCGTATGTTTCGCGAGTCGCACAACTGGCGCTGAAACCGTCTCTTAATCTCGCCCGGGAAGTAACACCCCACGTCGAGACCCATTTCGAGACATCGAGATTGTTCGTTACTCGGAGTATCTAGCCGTATTAACATGCCTGCGCGCGCCGGACGTTTCACGCGTTTGAAGGAGGCGATTCGATATGAAAAAACTCTGGTTGCTGTGCCTTATTGCCGTTCCGTTTCTCGTTGCGCAGTCGCAGGCTCCGCTCCCCGCGGGCGTTGAACATTGGACGGCCGCGGATTTGCAGGTTGTCAACAAAACGCTTGCAGCGAAAGCGGCGGGCGATTCGCATCACGCGGCTTCGAAGCCTCTTTCCGATCGTCCGAATGAGCTGTTCATGCTTGCTCATCGAGAGGCTGACGGCCAGCCCGAGCTGCACGAAACCCAAGCGGATGTGTTTGTTGTGGAGTCTGGGTCCGCAACCCTAGTAGTAGGAGGTACGTTAGTCAACGCGGAAACCATCGCCCCACACGAGAAACGCAACGGGACGATTCAGGGGGGCACGCGTCAGAAATTGTCGACTGGGGACATCGTGCGCATCCCCGCGAACATGCCACATCAACTGGTTCTCGATGGCGCGCAAGAGTTCACCTATTTTGTCATCAAGATTAAGGGTTACTAGCGTCGACGCGATCTTGATCGACGACACCTCCGAGCTCTTTGAGGCCGTTGAGCGTAGGTTCGAGATCACTCGCAGGCTATGGGGCGCAGGTGTCACACGCGCAGGTCTAACTCGCGGTCAAGCGAAGCAGGTCTACCCGCTTTCGGGATTGCTAGTCTGCGCCGAGTGCGGAGGCAGTGTCACGCTGGTGGGCGGGAGGACGATGACTTCGCGGTCCGGGTACGGCTGGTCGCTTCACGTCCAACGCTGCGACAGCATGCGCAAGAACGACCTCAGAATCCAGCTTCAGCAGCTGGAGGAGCGGTTGCTCGCCGGCCTTCAGGACCGGGTACGTCGCGAGGAGTTTATCGACTACGTGATTTGTGGGCTTCAGGCGGAATTGCGCCTGCGGCATGAAGCTCGGAATTCGGAACTCAAGACGCTGCGGGATGAAAGGGAGCGGATCGAAACGGAACTCAAACGTCTAGTGGAAACGATAGCAGTAGGGAACGGGACTCCGGCCGTGAGGGCCGCAATTATGCAGCGCGAGGCGAGGCTTCGAACGATCACTGACAAGCGGAGCGAGCCGGCCCCGGGTTCTCTGCAAAAGAAGCTCGACGAACTGCGGACCCTGGCGGTTTCCCGACTGACGCGGCCTCGAGAACTGCTGGGCAATCAGAGTGCGATTCACGAGGCGAGGGCACTCCTAGCCGAGTAGGTTGGGAAGCTCACGCTTGAACGCGTCGCGGAGATCGGTAAAATCAGCTTCAAAGCCAACGGAAGAATAGACTTTTTCGGGGACCGGATGCCTGCGCAACGGAGTGGTGCCGGGGGCCAGAATCGAACTGGCTACGCCCGCCTTTTCAGGGCGGCGCTCTACCAATGAGCTACCCCGGCACAGGTGATTTAGAAATTGTAGGGGTGATGCGGAGTTGTGTCAATTCGGTGAAAAACAGCCCGCCAATCAATGTGCGGAATCGTCGAATTCTTTCATCCAGTTGCGGTTTTTGAGGACCTCGCGCGGCTTGGTGCCGTCAGGCGGCCCGACGATGCCGTCCTTCTCCATAAGGTCGATGAGGCGCGCGGCGCGGCCATAACCGATGCGCAAGCGGCGCTGCAGTGTGGAGGTTGAGGCCCTGCCCGCATCGCAGACCACGCGGATCGCATCCTGGTAAAGATCGTCGTCGACATCTTCTCCGCCGTCGGCGTCACCGTCCGCACCCGCTTCGGCGTTGCCGTTCTCATCCTTCGGCGCCGCGAGGAGTTCTTCCTGGTAC
>WNFD01006095.1_pt1 | contig 18533 bp, 12 predicted proteins | sample 5400491 | NCBI WGS metagenome assembly WNFD01 (sample SAMN13153343, study PRJNA577476) | soil metagenome | isolation source: 120 cm saprolite under Douglas fir tree site 2 hole 2 replicate 2 | place: USA:California | collected 2015-04-18 | reverse complement strand
ATTCTCGACCATGACCGCCGACGTCCGATTCATTTCGCTGTGACCTCTAACCCCACAGCAGAATGGACAGCTCGTCAACTTTTGCAAGTATTCCCGTGGGACAATGCCCCGCGCTATTTGCTGCGCGACCGGGACAGCATTTATGGAGAGAAGTTTTGTGAGACAGCGAAATGGATGGGTATTCGGGAAGTCCTGACTGCGCCGCGATCACTATGGCAAAACGGCTACGCGGAGCGCTTGATCGGGTCCATTCGACGGGAGTGTTTGGACCACGTCCTTGTCTTCCGTGAGGCTGGGTTGCGCCAGACCCTGAAGCAGTATTTTGCATACTACGAAAGGTGCCGTACGCATCTGTCGCTCAAAAAGGATGCGCCTGTCGGGCGACCGATCGAGCCCCCCTCGTTTGGCGAGGTGATCCAAATCCCAAAAGTCGGCGGCCTGCATCATCTTTACACGCGCAAAGCTGCCTGATCCATAAAGACTTCCCAGCGCTCGGGTGAGAACGCAGCGAGCCTTGCCCTCGTTTGCTATGCGAAGTCTAGTTTCCTGTGGAAGGACGCCCGCGGTTTGATCCTAGGCGCAACGGACATGGAGTACCGTTCATTTGCTAGTGGGCGGCCAACTGCGTTTTTGCTAGGGACAACCTGGGATTTGTCCGCGCGGCGAGCCCGAGGGCATCACCGGGATGCGTGGATTGAACTCTTGCCGCCGGCAGCAGACAATTGACGGTCAATGATGTTAATGAAATCCGCATCGGACCGCACACCGCTCAAAAACTCACCGTTGATAAAAAAGGTTGGTGTCGCGTTGACTCCTGCCTCGGAACCGGCCTGGACATCTTGCTGCACCACCGCCTTGTACTTGCCGGATTTCAGGCAGGACTCAAACGAGTTCTGGTCCATCCCTAAGCCGGCAGCGGTCTTGGCCAAGGCAGCTCCATCGAGCTTCGACTGGTCGGCGAACATGGCGTCGTGCATTTCCCAATATTTTCCTTGTGTGAGAGCGCAGCGCGATGCCTCCGCCGCCACGTCCGCATGCTGATGGATCTGCGAGAGAGGGAAATCCCGGTAGGCCAGCTTTACCTTACCTTTATATTTGACGAGCACATCGTCCAGCAGGGGTTGCACCGTGCTACAGAAGGGGCACTGAAAATCCGCAAATTCCACGATGGTGATCGGTGCATCAGCGTTTCCCTTTACGCGAGCACGGTCGTAGTCCACTTGGATCACAGGCGGCTGAAGGAGAATGGAGACTTCGGCTTTGTCACGCAGGGAATCAGCGTACCGTTCGCGAGCTTGCTCAACCTCGGCGCTTTTCAGAAGCTGCTTAACCTGCGACTTGATCTGGTCGAAGGGCAAGGTAGTCTGGTTCTTGACTGCAAGATAATAACCTTTTGCTTTGTCGTCGGAAGGATCAGATATCTTGGAATCGACTTCCTGCTTAAGTAACGCCTCGGTGCTGAGGTCTTTCCTTTTAGCTTCCACCTCGATGAGTTTCTTGCGAATCGATTGATTGAGGGCGTCGCTTTTCAATTTATATTCCTGCTTGCGCAGATCCAGCAAACCCGGCCCGATCGCAGACATTAAGTCCTGCTCGTAAATCGGCTGGCCGGCAACAACGGCAATGGGCTCATCAGGTCGGGCCTGAGGCTTGGCCTGCGCAGTGCACAGGGTGGCAAGGGTCAAGCAACAAAGAAGCGTCAACCGAGAAACTCTCATAGGCTCTTGTCTGCGCATGGCCCACCAAATCGGAAAATACTTTGTGTACAACTCGCTTAAGCCTCAGCTTAATGCCGGCCACCTACCACCTGTCTCCGGTCACCTTGCGACTAGTTCTTCTGCTCACGTTGCGTCAGTTTTGGCAGCAAGTGCGGACGGGACCTTCGGCTTCCATGCTTCCGCAAACGCCTTGCCCTTGGCGATCTGCTCCGGGGTCATTTGTGCTTCCGCAGCAAGGAGCTCGTTCTGGTAAAACTCCAAATTCCCCTTGGCGGCCAGTCGCAGCCACATTTCGGCCTGCACGGGATCGCGCGGAAGTTCTTTGGCACCTTGCAAATAGGCCTTGCCAAGGATCAATTGGGCATCCTGCTGTCCCTGCTCAGCCGAAAGCCGCAGCCATTTCACTCCCTCGGCGATGTCCTTCTGCGGCAGCAGGTACATCGTGCCCAGGAAGAATTGCGCCTCAGCATTGCCCTGCGAGGCGGATGCCTTAAACCACTTGATCGCCTGATCTGAGTCTTTTAGAACACCTTGGCCCATCATGTACATCCTGCCAAGAAAGAGCTGGGCGGCCGCATTCCCTTGCTCCGCCAGCGGCGCAAACTCTTTGAGCGCAGTAGCGTAGTCTTTCTGCTCGTAAGCGCGCTTGCCGGACTCGATATCTGCCCCGGCGGAAAGGCTCGCGCAGATTAGCATCGTGAAAGCGAAAGTCGAAAAAAGCCGTAGCGACAAACCCATCATCATTCCCTCGTTCGGGTCAGGTTGCAGTACAGGCCTCAAGCTCGTCGCTTGAGGCCCGTATTGAAAGTGAAGATTAGAAGATGATCACGGGGTGGTGATCGGGGTCACACTTCCGGGCTTGTTGAAGCTGTAAACCTTGTTCTGCTGCACGCTCATATTGAGCGGCCCGACACAGGCCAGCGATTGGCTTATACCTGTGCCTGCGGTGGTATCTTTCCAAGTGGTTGTAACCGTGTAAACGCCAGTTGACAGATTCGTGACGAAGAAATCAAAGCTGTGAGCGGAAACCGTGCTCTCGTTGAGAGTGAGGAAGCATCCACCATCAATTGCCAGGCACTGGGTAGCAAGCGCTTGGAAGAGGTTGGTGCTGATCTGGACGTATCGCGAGTCATAGGTAACCGCGGTACTGGGAATCACCGCCGGATTGCCAGGGCCCGTAACCGATACCTGAAAATCTACGCCAGCCAGCGCGGAACTGCTCACCCCACCGGTGCTGCTTCCTGATTGCTTTGAGCTCACCATGACGTCCGTTAACAGGCCAACAACCGCCGAGGGCCTGACTACAAACAGGTTGCCGCTGCCGCTATTGGACTTTATTCCGGCGACCGCGGTGCCCATGCACTCTCCGGATTGCGGCACACACGTGCTGACACCAAGAGAGTCGATAGTGCAACTCGACTGGCATTGATATCCGCCGCTAATGGCGCCGTTAGACGAAAGGGTGCATCCGGTGAAGTTGCTACCCGTTGTTGAATACGAGAAACTGCCGCTGCTCTGCGCGTTAGCCAGAACTGGCGTCAGCACCACCACCGCCAAAATCAAACATAGTTTTTTCATGCTTCGTTCCTCCGTGTGGTACAGACTTCGAGTACTGAGTAGGTGGGCAGCTCATCGTGGGGCTCAGGTTTGTTGGTGACCACTGGCCAAAGGGACAGTTTTGGGGCAGCTGAACTTGAGCGGCCAGGTCTACTCTGGGGGTGAGTAGCTACGCCGCTCGCGACACCTTGCCGAGGGAAAGCGTCATCTTCGTTGGTTATAGTAGACTGGCGTATATTCCATATGTTTTATCCATACTTCCGGTGTAGAAGAAGCAATCATCAGATACAGAGACTACAAAGAGAAAAGTGCCGACGAATACGATCTTTCCGAGAGCGAACTCAACATGCTCGGCTACCAGCTTCTCTACGGCGACAAGAACTCGCAAAGTGCGATTCAGATCTTTATCCTCAACACGCTAGAGCCTCCATCATCATCGAATGCCTTTGACAGTTTGGCGGAGGCGTATCAGGTTGCTGGTCAGAAGGGGTTGGCGAAATGGAACTATCGGAAGGCGATTTTACTCGACCCTTCCAACGTACACGCAAAGACGATGTTGGCTCAGTTGGGCTCCTCACTGTACACCGTGGCTGGCATTCTCCTCGGCGGAGTTATTTTGGTTCTCCTTCTGTACTTCATCGCACGCAGGTTGAGAAGTAAGAAGCGATGAGCATTTCTCCGTCAGCTTCGAGACGACTGAGTGGATTAATGGAATCGCTGACGTCAAAGCTGCCGTGCGAGTTCCAACGCCTTCTGCATCCGAGGGTCTTCGCCCTGCGAGAAGCTGTCGGGACTGTCAAGGAGAACATCTATCTATCGACCGACGAAGACCGGATTTGGTTTCACAAAGTTCAAGTAGATTGAATTCGTGCAAACGTAAAGCGTCGGCCGAGTCGGAGCATATCCTCGCGTGCAGCATTCACGCGCTCTTGCTCACCATAAGCTGGAAACCGCCGAGAACGTCGGCGTGACGTGCTCGTGTCATTCCAGGTCGGATTGGCTGCACCTCAATACCAGTGAAACATCTGTGGGGTGGCCGGATGATAGCTGGGGATTACGATGCCTATCACGCAGCCATGAGCTGATACAGAACGATTAGCGGAGTGAGGTAAGGCATATACCGCCGCGGAGCGAACTCCGCGGCGATATAGAGTGGCCAGGGTTTGGGGTTGCTGGCCACAACTCTTGCTGCTAAGACCTCTGTTCAGCCTAGATAGTTCTACAGCCGCGTCGTATGCCTCGGTTGGCTACGGCCGGATCACAATCCATTGGGAGAGAGCAAAACCGCCACGCTTGAGTCACACCCGTTAAGATGCCTTCAAAGAGCGCGGCTCGATCCCAAATCTCCTCACGAATCCTCTAATAATTGTCCTGATGGCGCTGCGATACCGTAAAGATTCGTCAAGCTCGTGTAAGTGACTGTGCTGCATTCCCTCCGGTTATTGGCTGAGGCCAGGCCGCGATTGTGGCGTCGTGGTGGCGCCGCAGGCACCTATACGGGAAGAATTCTTTGAGCTGCTGCCGAGATGAAATCGGTTCGACTCCCGTATCTTGGTGCGAAGGCCATCCAGGATGGTTGGAATCGCGTCGCGTGCGATTCCGCGCACAGTAAAAATAACTAGCGCGGCCTCGCCTGGACGATCGGAGCTGGCGCCGATGCCGACCCCCTGGACGCCGTTCATCTTTAACAATTGCTGGATATGCCGGGCTTGAACGGTTGAAGCTCGCTTAATCTCTGTGTCAGTCATGGCGGAGCCAGCGTCGACGGTTGACTGAGAAGAGAGCGCAGCGCTTTCGCTGGCGGAGAGGACCTGCGACTGCGGTCGCACCGGGGTCACCACAACGCGGGTGACAACTCCATCCACGGATTGAGGAAAGGATTCAGCGGGCTGGCCTTTGGAAACAAAAAGAAGTAGTGCCGCTTCGCCGGGGTGATCGAGACTGCTGCCGACGCCAACAGATTGAACCGAGTACTTGGCGACGAGTTCGGCAGCGCGCGCGTCCCGGATACTGGAAGCAAGGAGAAGCCTGTCGGCGGCAATAGTCGACGTTCCGGCTACGCTTTGTGAGATAGCGGAAGCCGGACCAGGCAGGCTGCATGCCGCCACTGCGTGAACTGTCGAGGTGCCAACAAATACCGGCAGCTCTCCCGTGCTGGTATCGGCCAGGGCGCTAAGAATATCGGAGACAGGAGCAGCGATCGTATCCGTATCCGAACCGGCGATGAGCAGCGCGACCGGCTGAGCGGTGCTCTGATCTACGACCAGAGAACCGGAATCACCTTCAGCGCTGAAGCTGGCGCTCGAAATGGCGACGAGATTCGAGAGGGTGGCGCTGAATGTCGCATCGGAGCCGCAGCCTTTTTGATAGTCGAGGTTGGTCGTGAGATTGACGACGCTGATTGTTGAGCAAGTGAGTCCTGTCGAGCGTCCGCTCTTGGCGACTGCTAATCCTTGAGAGGGCACGCCACCACTGCCCGCTAGAGGCTGGCCCTCCGTCGGCGCGCCGTTCAAAGTAGTTCCGCCCAATTGCAGAACGTTTCCTTGCGTGTCAACTTTTCCGCTCACGACTTGCGCAAGCGCGGCATCAGCCACAGGTTTTCCCGAAGCGGGATTCTCCAGACTCGCGAATTGCGAAAGCGTTGCAATGGCAGTGGTCCCTGCAGTTGAGCAACTAGTGTCCAGCAAGCCAGGCTGGATGATAGATTCGCCGAGCGTCGATTGATCGCTCCTGGCGAGAACATGATTCGTGCTGAGCACATACTGTTTGCCGCCGCGAGAAACCAGGGCACCGAGTGTGCCACTGCAACAGCTCGAGGCACCGGTGTCCAAGGCATTCCCGCCGGTCACGCCGAGGGCCGTGGGCGAAGTCTGCGCAGATTGATTTGGCGTTGTTACTGTCACTACGACTGAACCGACCGCGGTGGAATCCGCTTGAGAGACCGCGGAGACAGTAACGGTCGCGACCTGGCTTTTTCCACTGCTGGCTTTTGTTGGAACCGAATTCGGGGCCTGATAGAGGCCAGCTTGAGTGATTGTTCCAGTAGCCGAACTGCTACTGGTAACGCCATTTACTTGCCAGGTGACGCCCGTGGAGGAAGTTCCAGAAACAGTCGCAGCAAACTGCTGAGTTCCGAACGTCGCCACGGTCGCCGGGTTGGGAGTTAAGGAAACGCTGATGCCGCCGTGGATCGTAACGCTGGCGGTGCCCGTCTTTGTGGACTCCACCTTGGAGATAGCGGTGACGGTCACGGCCACGGGCGTATCTGCGGAAGACGGCGCGGTGTAAAGACCGGAAGTGGTGATCGTGCCGACGGTCGAATTACCGCCGGTAATTCCACCGGCTTGCCAAGTCACGTCAGTATTGCTGTTGCCTGTGACCGTCGCCGTGAATTGCTGAGTCCCGGCAAGTTGAAGATTCACGGCAGCGGGCGAGACGCTGACCGAAACGCCTGACACAATCGTGACGTTCGCATTCGCAAGATCCGCTGTGTTCTCCTGCGAGATCACGGTCACCGTGACCGTAGCCGGATTGGGAACGGTGGCCGGCGGTGTGTACAGACCAGTCGCGGAGATCGTGCCGTAGGTGGAGTTGCCCCCGGTAATCCCATTAACCTGCCAGGTGACGGCAGTGTTTGCCGAGCCGGAGGTGGTCTCCGTGAATTGCTGCGTGGTGCCAAGCGCCACGTTGACATAGAGAGGCCTCAGCGTTACGTAAACGACCGTCGTTGTTGTGCTGCTGCTTCCTCCGCATCCCGCGACGAGAAACGCAGCGAACGAAAATAGAATTAAGAAAATTTTTCGCATGGACGCCTCGTTACCGCGGCAAGGGAACGACGATGACGCGGTTGTTGTTCTGGTCCACGACGAAAGCGCGGTTGGTAACCGGATCGACGGCCACAGCGAATTGTTGAGAAACCGGAAGCGGGATGATGGCCTTGATGGTCTTGGTCAGAAAATCCATCACAGACAGGGTTTGGCTGCTGGTGTTGGTCGTCACTAAAGTGCTGCTGCGGTAGTTGTAGTCAATGGACGTCGGGTTGATGCCGACGCGATTGAAAGTTACGGAGTAAGTGTCCGTATCGGGATGCGCGATCACCGAGCCGAAATTATTGGCAAGGCTCGATGTAACCAGGAAGGTGTCGGAATCGGGATCGTAGATTGCGCCAGTTGGCAGAGAGAAACCGGTTACGCGATTTAGGATTTGCGACGTCGCCAGATCCACGATGACCACCGTGCTGGACGCGCCTTCGGCCACCGCGGCGATATTGCGAGTCGGATCGATGGCAACGGACTCTGGACCGGCGTCCATGGTGAGCGTTGACGGCGTGCCGGGACTGGAAATATCGAAGAAGCTCACTTGAGAGGCGTTGCTGTCCGCGACGACGACTCTTCCGGAACCCGGATGAACTGCGAGACCTATGGGCTTCGACGTTCCGGAACTTGGGGCGACGGAGACCGTCGTTGATACAGCGATGTTGTCGAGGTCAATCACAGAGACGGTGTCGTCGTCGGTGTTGGCAATAGCGGCTCGCCCCGCGATGGAAGAGAGACCCACGCCCTGCGGAGATGTGCCCACATTCAGCGTGCCGGAGATGCTGAGTGAATTAGTATTGATTACGGAAACCGTTTTAGAACCGCTATTGGTCACCACTGCCAGATTGCGTTCGCGATCCAGCGCAATGCCTCGTGGTGAAGTGCCGACAGGAATCGCTTGCATCACCGTAAACGTGTTGACGTTCGAAGGAATGGTGCTCGTTGGATTCAAAGCGTCCACTATGTATCGGCCGGGACCGCCCAAATAAGAAGTAGGAATGGTGGCGGTGAGCTCCCGCGCATTCACGTAGCTGGTGGTCAGATTAGTTCCGTTGAAGCGCACCACTGCGCCAGGCTGAAATCCGTTACCAATCACGGTAAGACTTTGTGCCGTCGTGCTCGTGAAAGCGTTGAACGGACTCATCTCGGTGACCTGAAAAGATCGGATCGTTCCCAGCTTTATGATGGAGACTGTGTTGTCCGTCTGGTTGACCGTAATGGCAAGATTCGTCGTGGGATCAATCGCCACAGCAACAGGTTTGCGGCCAATTGTGAACTGCGTTGTGCGGCTCTTAGTCTGCAGGTTCAGCAAAGAGGCTGCATTGCCGAGAGAGTTTACGGTTACGGCTGAATTTGTCAGCGGATTCACTGCGCTCGCCACTGCGCCAGTCTCGAGCGTGATGGTGCTAACCGTTTGATCCAGCATGTTCATGAGAGTTACTGCTGACGAGGCCGGGTCGGCCAGCACCGCCATCTTTGTTTCCGGACTGATGGAAATGCCCCGCGTGTTTTGTTCTAGTCCGATGGTAAGAAGCGGGCTGGCGACACTCACGGTGCCGTTTCCGCTCGTCGTGTCGCTACCAGATTGCGAATACGTCAAGCTGGTACTGGAAGGAACGCTTGCCACCGCGAAAGTCCCATCGAAGCTGGAATCGTTCACGCCCGCAACTACGATGGTTTCTCCGACGGTCGCGCCGTGAGCTCCGGTGGTTGTGATGGTTACGGTGCCGCTGCTGCGCACGGCCCCATTGGCCGACGGAACTGCGATCAGCGAAACAACATTGCGGCCATTGTTATTCAGGTCCACGACGGAGACTAAACCGTTTCCGCCGGGCGTAACGAATGCCCAATTTAATTGTTGGTCCACCGCGATTTGTGGATTGGCGCCTGTGGTTTGAATCTGCCCCGTGGCAGCGACTGCAAGACTATCCAAATCGATAATCGTCGCGGTGCTGGAATTCTGATACACAACGAGTGCCTTGCCCGTCAGCGAGTTGACGCCGATCGCGAACGGAAAGACATCAAGACCGGTCGTAATAGTGGCTTTCACGGTTTTGGTGTTGAGGTCCACGACCGTGACACTCGAACCCGCGCTGGTATTACTCACGGTAAGCGCCAGGTGACGAAGATTATCGACAGCCACGCCAGTCGGTGAAGTTCCAACGACAATCGGATCACCAATTTTTTGCAGATAAGTGGGGCTGGCAGGTTCCAGGTCAACGAGCGTGATCGAATTGGAACCTGTATTCGCCACGACCGCAACGCCTGTCGAGGTATCGATCGCCACAGCGTTTGGACTGGTGCCAACGCCGAGCGTCGTCAGCACGACCGCCGCATCCGTGGGAGCAACCGCAAAATTTCCAGCTGTAATTTGCTGAGGCAAGCCGCTATTTAGCGCCGAAACAGAAAAGAGTCCGGCCGTGGACACGTCAACGCTCGTCGCAGCGATGTTAAGCTGGCGACTGTTGATAACCGTGGCGCTGCGCGCACTGCCACTGATTTGCGCGATGGTTTCCGAGCCGTAATATCCGCCATCAAAAGTGATGCTGAGGCTGCCTGCTCCTTGCGTCGTGCTATCGGGAGTCGTGCTGATCAGCGCGGGCGCCGCCGCCACGATGTTGATTCGAACCACGCCGGAGAGCACGCCGGACTGTTGCATCACGTCAATGAATGCGGGAACGGCGCTGTCCAGGTCTGTTGCCGGAATGCGCGCGCGCAAGACAGTGGACGATACAAAAGTCGTATCCACAGCGTTGCCGTTCACCCGCGCAGTGCTGGTCGAAGTGAAATTGCTTCCGTTGAGATACACATCCTCAAAGTATGAACTCTGCGCGACCGTGGAAGGGTTGACCGTGGAGAGAGTTGGGGCACCCACGGGAATAACAGTGGCATTGGTCTGGCCGCTGCTGGTGCTGTCGGATTGCAGCGTAGCTTTGACGACAAAGGTGTTGGAAGCGCCGATCTGCGAGGGCGCGGTATAGAGGCCCGTAGTGGTAATCGTACCCGTCGTGGCGTTCCCGCCCTGAACGCCGTTCACATACCAATAGACTGCAGTGGCTTGAGTCGAGGTGTCGATACTATTCGTGACGGTGTCTGTGAATTGATAGGTTTCACCCGGACTGAGCGTGATGCCCGCCGTCGGAAATACGGTAACAGTCGCGCCGGAGCTGATGGTGACCGTGGCTGAAGCGTACTTCGAGGTATCGGCGACACTGGTCGCGGTCACACTGACAGACGACGAGTTCAGCGCGTTCGCGGGAGCGGTATAAAGCCCCTGGGTTGTGACGGTGCCGACGGTTGCGTTGCCCCCCGTGACGCTGTTTACCGACCAAGTCACGTCGGTGTCGCTATTTCCGGTGACGGTGGCAGTGAACTGTTGCGTCGCCTGTAGCTTCACCGTGGCCGTCGTGGGGGTGATCGTGACTGCGACCGTGCTGGAGCCGCCCCCACAACCACTGCCGGCGACAAAAAATACGAGCAGCGCGGCGCACCCGAAGAATCTCCCCATCTTTTTGGACCACCCGAGATCAAGAGCTTCAGCTGACATGAGCTATTTCTCTCCCCCCTAAAACGTTCTGTTGACGGAAAACTTGAAAGTCGAGCGCCGCTCGTTGAAATCGACTTTTTGCGGAGTGCTCAGGAGATTGTTCAGATATGGGGCGATCTGCAGGTCATAGACCCCGGGTGGCAAGGAACTCTTGAAAGTGTCGCTCAAATAGAAACTGCTGGAAGGCGCGGTGACTGTGTGCGAGTACAGCGTCGGATTGAATGCCCAGTAAACGCGAAAAGGCGCCTGTATGATCGGCAGCTGCACCACGAACTCGACGCCGGTGGACGTGCGCGGCGCAAAATTCGATCCAGGCGCGAGCTGAAGAGAATTACTGATGGAGACGTTTGGAAAAGTTGTTTGCAGTTGGTTGTAGCCACTAGCATCGAGTTTCAACTGGCTGCGCCGAAGAATTCCGTTCACGCCTCCATCGAAGAACAACGACATCGAAACAGGTCCGGCAAGAGGAATGCGGTATTCGGCATTCCCAATGATTTGTGTATCGCCACCCGGATAAACAATGGTGTAACTAAGCAGCGGCACGCCGATGGTCCGCGGAATAGGTTGTCCCGTGCTTCCCAATTGATTGGGATCGTTAAAGGTGACCCCAGTATTTGAACTAACCGGCACGAATGCGATGGGCGAAACCGTGCGGATGTCGAATCCGCGAATACTATCGTCTCCTCCGGTGTAAAAGCGGTTGTTAGGCGAAGGTTCGATTCCGCCATAGCCTGTAATAAATGCGGATTGCAGACGAAAACCGAGAACATTGCGGTGATGGATGGGCCGAAAATACTTGGCTTCGAAAATAGTGGATATGCTGCGAGCGTTGCCGCCGATTCCTTCCACGCCGAGAGATAACACCATGCTTTTACCATGAGTCGGATTCATAGGATTATCGATCGTGTTGTAGGTAATCGTTGGCGTGATCTTGCTCGATACGATTCCATTCAGTGCGGACGGGCCGGAGAAACTGCGGAACTGGAGCGTCTCAAAAAGAATCTGCGAGGCGTTTGTCGTGGCGTCGATGTTTGTCTTGGAGAAGCCGTACGTGACGCCAATTCGCGTGAACGAAAATCTTTTCGGCAGAAAACTGGCGAAAAGTGTAAAACCCTTGCTGTTCTGCGTATAGTTTTGCGCCGTGGCGGGATTGATGCTGACATTCTGATTTTCCAGAATCGACAGTTCCTGTTGCTGGTTGTAGCGGTAAATGGAGTCAAACAGCGTGAAGCCGGTGGAAATGGGCCGGTCAAAAATATACGGCTCCGTGAAACCCAGCATGAAGTTCGTCTGACGGCTCCCGGTTTGCGCGGAAAAAGTTGATTTCCACGGCTTTATCGGCTTCGAGCCGGTCAAAGTAGTTCAGTTGGTTCAGGCGGAGAATGCTGATCTCCCATAGCCGCTTGTTGAAAAGCTGCCCTTCGTCGATCAGCAGTTCACGGCGGATAACTTTGTCGCGCGTGGTGGTGTTTCCCGAAAAATCGATCCGGCGGACGTAGTACTGTTTCTGCTCGTCGAATTTGAGTGTTGCGTTGATGACTTTGTTCGTGTCATCGACGTCGAAGTCCGGCTCGGCCGTGAAATCAATAAAGCCATATTCACCGTAGATGCTGGTGTAATCCTTCAGCGCTTTGCGCAGCTTCGATACATTCAAGACGTCGCCTTGTTTCAAGGGGAAAGCCTTTTTCAGCGCCTCCACTTTCAACGAAAGCGCCTTGTCGGGGTCGGCGCTCACGATCTTCAGCGTCCCCATCTGGTAGCGCGGACCTTCTTCGATCGGAATCGTGATGTTGACGGCCTTGCCTTGCGATTTGGCCATCAAGGGAACGGGAACACCCAGCTTGTTGTGTTTGGTATCGATATTTTCGAGGATCGGTTCCTTCACCAGGACGCGAAAATATCCGTTGTCCTGGTACAACCCGCGAACACCCACTTCAAGGTCTTCGTTGAGCTTGTCGCGATCGAACGTTTTTGACAGTACGGCGAGTTCCCTGAAATACATGGGAATCGCGTACGGCCGGTCGTGACGCATGGCCCGGATCAGCTTGCGGTCACTGAAAGCGTGATTACCGGCGAAATGAATCGTTCCAACCTTGACCTTGGCACCCTCCGCAACTTTAAAAATCAGAATCACCGCGTTGCTGCTGGCGATACGTTCGATCTGTGGAGTGATGGTCGCGAGTTGCCGCCCATGCTCACCAAGAAGTTCCTTCAAGACCACGCCCGCCTTCTTGATCTTCGTCGGGTCCAATTGACTTTCCACCGTCAGGCCCACTTTCCGTTCCTTGAAGCGGTCGAGAATGTCCGACTCCGAGATGGAATGAATTCCGTCGTAGCGGATGCGGCGAATCAGCGGTCTTTCCTTCAGTTCAAAAATCACGATCTTTCTGCCGGGGCCGGTCGCGGAGTCTTCGACCCGCAAGCGAACATCTTCAAAAAATCCAGTGTTCCAAAGTCCCTGAAAATCGCGCCGCAAAGTGTCTTCGTTGTAGGGATCGCCCGGCCGCACGAACAGGCGCGCTCTCAGCGTGTCGTTGCGGACTCGGCGATTCCCCAAAAATTCCACACGCTCGATTACAGCTCGCGGTTCTTCAGCAGTTTGCCCGGCCACACCCCTGGCCAAAATAAACGTCATAAACCCCAAGACGAGCAGCGTTACTGTCCCTAACCTCCCACGCCTGCCTGTGTGTGACCTTCTCTTGGTGTGGGGAGATTTTTCCGGGGGCATCCGCATTCGTCTGGGGCTCGTGACATCCATCCCAACACTACGGGCTCCGGCACGCGCCAATATTAGGAAGCGTTAAGTGCGAGTGAATCCCTGTTAAGAAATGTGGCTGGGCCTTAACACATCTTTACAGACGTGCTGTGCAGGTTGGCTAGGCTACCTTTATGTCCGAACACGCATCTGAGCCTGCTTACGGAATTCAAACTGAATCACTGGATTCAAGTGTGGACCGCGCCCTAGTTATCGACGATGACCGCGAACTGTGCGAACTGGTCCGAGAGTACTTAGTTCAAGAATGCTTCTACGTGGATCTGATTCACGAAGGACGCCACGGGCTGGAGCAGGCACTCTCTGGGAAATACGACGTCGTGATCCTGGATGTGATGCTGCCAGGAATGAATGGTCTGCAGGTGCTGCAAGCAATCCGGCGCGCGTCTCGCGTCGGCGTGCTGATGCTCACCGCGCGTGGCGAAGACGTAGACCGCATTCTTGGTCTCGAGCACGGCGCAGACGACTATCTTGCAAAACCGTTCAATCCCCGCGAGCTGGTTGCGCGTATCCGCGCCGTCCTTCGCCGATTGCGCCCCGCCGGCGCCAGCGATGGACTCTGGAGCCCGGAGCGATTGGAACTTGGCGATTTGCATCTGGACCAGGGTTCGCGAACCTGCAGCCTGGGCGGAGCGCCGATTGATTTAACTACCACGGAGTTCGATTTACTCGTCGCGCTGGCCAAGTCCAGTGGGCGCGTTATCTCGCGAAGGGATCTTGTAAGGGTTGTACTCGACCGGGAATTCTCGCCATTCGATCGCAGCATCGATGTTCACGTCAGCAATCTTAGAAAAAAACTTGGCCTGCTACCCGAGGGCATTGAGCGAATTCGCAGCGTCCGCAATGTCGGCTATCTCTACGCACAGCAATTGGGGCACTCAGCATCCCATTCGAGCATTGCTCCATGAGCCGTCTCTTCTGGAAAATTTTCGTTTGGTTCCTGGTGGCCATGTTTCTGGTCGGCGGCACGCTGGTATTGTCCGTCGCCTCCACAAGAGACGAGGCCGCGGACGCAAGATTCCGCTCCTTTGCCAGTCGCATCGCTCGCTTGGAGGCGGAACGTGCCGCACAGGTGTACGAACACGAAGGCCCTGCGGAATTGGAAAAATACTTTGCTGACATGGACGATGGCAGAACCGAGCATACACATTTGTTCGATACCGATGGCCGAACCGTACTTGGCGAGCAACCGAAAGATGGGCTCACGCCGTTGATTTTGCAGGCAGCTCAAACCTACGAAACTCAATTCGGAACAAATCGCGAATTCAGAATTCTCGCGCAACGAACCTACGGTCCGAGCGGAAAGCCCTACGTCTTCTACACACAATTTGGTCCTCCGCCGCAATTTGGACCTCTTCACTCCGGCTTGCGAGCGATGTTTTTTCGACTCGCCGCGATTATTGTCGTGGGCGTATTGGTGTGTCTCTGGTTGGCGCACTACATCACCTCTCCGGTCTTGAAGCTGCAAGGCGCTGCGCGAGAGATAGCAGCTGGGAAACTCAACACGAGAGTCGGCTGGGCGCTCGGCCGCAGGCGCGATGAGATTGCCGCATTAGGACACGATTTTGATCACATGGCGGAGCATATCGAGACCCTGATGAGCGTTCAGCGAAGATTGCTGCAAGCCATTTCCCATGAGCTGCGGTCGCCGCTGGCCAGAATGAATGTAGCAGTCGGAATCGGCAGGCAGCGCAGCGGACAGGAACTACAAGGTTCGTGGGACCGCATTCAAAAGGAAACCGATCGGCTGAACGCGATGATCTCCCAAATACTCACACTCGCGCGACTCGAGAGCGATAGCGACGTCGCCACGCAGACCACTATCGAATTATCCATGCTCTTGCAAGAAACCGTCGTGGATTCCGATTTTGAAGCTCGCAGCATGGAGCGATCGGTAATCGTTGTGTTCTCGGAGCCGCTGATGGTGAAAGCCAACACTTCCCTGCTGCGAAGCGCGATCGAAAACGTCCTGAGGAATGCCATTCGCTACACGGAGCGTGGTTCACAGGTTGAAGTCAGCCTGCTAGCGGATAGTGTTAGCGAACGAACCATCGCGATCATTCAAGTTGCTGACCACGGACCGGGCGTGCCCGTAAATGATCTCTCTAATATTTTTCGCCCGTTTTATAGAGTCGCTGACGCCAGGGACCGTGAGAGCGGTGGAGTAGGTCTGGGACTCGCAATCACCGATCACGCGATCCGCTTGTATGGGGGTACCGTATCCGCACGAAATTCGCCTTGGGGCGGCCTTATTGTCGAATTGCGGCTTCCGGCAGTCTAGCAGTCCCTTCTAGTACGCTACAAACACTCCATCCAATAAGCCCCTGGCTTGCAAAGGCCTGACCGCCTCTATCCCTGGAATGCAAATCAGCAGGCTACAACTAACTCGTCCAGATTTACTCCATGAAAGGTCTGACGAAGTTACAGGCAGGAGCTTGTTGGACCGGTTCTTACCGAGCCGTCCTTCGCGATACTTCTTGCGCCAATAAAAAACCTGGTTGGGCGTTCACCGCATGCCGCCGCGCTACGCGTGCTACTGATGCCCCAGCTTCTAACGTCTCTTCAACGATTCGTCGCTTCTCTTCGACCGATCGCCGCCGTCTCGCTTCTCGCTTGGGTGTCTCATCAAGAATGGTCTGCTCGGATGTGTCCATTTATTCCCTCGTGGACACTTCCTGATGTGTCCACAAGGGACATCATCCTTACCCACACTTATTCTGTCCAAACGGCCGTGGCCAGACGCTTACCCATTAAAGAAGTGCCATCCCGGGACAAAGATCCTAAGCCGTGCGGGTCTCAGGCTGCGGACCCGGGTCACGGCGTACTTCTGGGCACACACAAATCAGGGCGCCTCTCAAAGTAGGTTTCGCCAGAAAACTTGAGGACTCCAGCGTCCACAAAATCATCTACAGTGCTGTAGACGAAAAACCAGAAATCGCGTGAAACTGAAAGGAATGGTCGGGGCGAAAGGATTTGAACCTTCGACCTCCTGGTCCCGAACCAACGAACGGAAGTCGAGAAAATCAATCTAAAGCGTTGAATCGGCGTCGGATAGATGAGCAACTTTCTCTCTTAATTGGGCTCCTCGTTGGGCTACAAATTGTGAGTCCGGTTCGGCGACTATTCGCCCCGAACGGCCCGTGAGGATGCTCCAACCCAGGATCGTGGCTCACCGTGTGAACCACAAATCTGGACTTGAGTTTTTTAACCCCCGGGCCCCCTGGCCAAAATATTCTTTTCACTTCTTGCGGTTTTTCATCCGCCGTTTCCGCTTATCTCAGTAGGGACGGACATCGGGCCAACCCAGATTCAACTGCAAATTGAACTTTAGCAACTGGTGCGTCATGACACGCACCGTTGGATGCATATTGGAGGTTCCATCGTGAATTGTCTTCGGTCCACAACGTTTCGCCAACTTTTTGTAATTTCGGCGGTGCTGCTATCCGCATCGCTGCCATGCAGCGCACAAAAACTGAAGGGGATCGAGCAGGAGCCTGCCGCGTTGCCTGCGCACGACCAGGCGTCCGTTCAGCGCATGTTGCACCTAGGCGCGGCAAAGGTGAGACCGATGCGCGCAGCTGTAGGCACCAGTGTTCACTCCGAACCACAAGCTTTGCCGCACTGGGCCGGATCGTTCAAAGTCACCACTGGCGCAAATCGCACGGCAACGCGACAGACATACTCGTATACGATGGTGGGGACAGACCCTTCAACTGGGGGAGCTTCCGCCACGACGACCATTCGAACCATTGTGGTGCCGTTGCGCATGCAGTTCGCCGATGGGACCGTATTCGACGCGTCCACGGATATCGTGGCCCCTCTCAATACCTCCGCCATCAACAATGTGCTGGCTTCGCCGCAGTTTACGCCTTCTCCCGTCTTCGCGGGTTCAGTGAACCTGGGCAACACGCAATACGCCGATGCAGTGCAACGCGGCAACCTTTGGAATAAAGTCTCGGGCAGGCCGGACTATCACGTTTTGTTGAAACCGGAAGTGTACCCCACGCAGACCATAGTGGTGCCTGCGGCTTTGGGAGCCGTATATACCGATTACCCGAGCGGCATCGCATACGGAGTTGTTTATGGAGGACTTGATTATGGAAATCCCAACAACTCCAACAACAGCCCAATCAACACCTTCATTTCCAGCTTTGTCGCGCAGGTTAACGATCCCTCGGCGTTGTTGATGTTTGTCTCTCATAACATCGTGGATTGCGATGGCGGCTGTTTGGGCTATCACGATGTCCTTCCGCTTGGCGGCGGCACGGAACAGACCTACGTATACGCCAGCTACAATGACCAAGCCCTTTTCACATTTCCCCTTTACGGAGGCGAATTCGAGGGCTACCCCGATATCAACACCCTCTCCCACGAAGTCTCTGAATGGGTCAACGACCCCTTTGGCGACAACATCGTGCCGGCATGGAGCGTCATTGGTGATCTTGTCAGTACTTCCTGCTCCTATACGAGTTATTTAGAGGTCGGCGATCCGCTTGAAAATGCGGTTCTGCCGAAGCGGGTACTGAGTCAAATGGCTGGCGGCGTCACATGGCATCCCCAGGACATTGCTTTTCTTCCCTGGTTCGAACAAGCATCGTCTTCCACTTCCGTCAATGGCTGGTACACGTTCGCTAATTCGACGCCTGGCCCTACCCCCGAACCGTGCCTAACTTCGGGCGATTACAAATACACCACCCTTGATTTTCCCCAGGCTGCGAGAACAAGAGCGATCGGGGTGAACAATCAGGGGACCGTCGTGGGACGGTATGCGCTCGCAGGAGTGCACGGCTTCATCTACCAGAATGGCCAATACACCAGCCTTGACGTTCCCGGTGCAACGGCGACCTATCCCCAGGGAATCAACGATCAAGGACAAGTCGTTGGAACTATGTATGACTCGAACTTCAACCCGCACGGCTTTACCTACAGCGCGGGAGTGTTCCAGCTGATTGACTTTCCCGGAGGGCTGTTCACCCAGGTCTACGGAATCAACGACAGCGGGGTAATTGTTGGCCTTTATGGCGACGCAGCCAACTTTACGCCCTATGGTTACAACGTCCAGCACGCTTTCCAGCTTTTGGACGGGATTTTCACAACCATCGATGCTCCGCCATTTGCCTACG
>WNFD01002486.1_pt1 | contig 18534 bp, 19 predicted proteins | sample 5400491 | NCBI WGS metagenome assembly WNFD01 (sample SAMN13153343, study PRJNA577476) | soil metagenome | isolation source: 120 cm saprolite under Douglas fir tree site 2 hole 2 replicate 2 | place: USA:California | collected 2015-04-18 | reverse complement strand
ACCGAATGTGGATGATATCGCCGTCTTGCATCAGGTAGTCCTTACCTTCGAGGCGAAACTTTCCTGCCTCCTTGACCTTGGCCTCGGAACGCAGAGTGGCGAAGTCGTCGTAGGACATCACTTCGGCGCGGATGAAGCCGCGCGCGATATCGGTGTGAATTTCGCCGGCAGCTTCGAGGGCATTTGAGCCCCCCCTCAGTGGCCAGGCGTGCGCCTCCGGTTCACCGGCCGTATAGAACGTGATAAGACCCAGGCGCTGGTAAAGTGCACTGACAAGGCGGTCGCGCGCGGGAGCGTCGAGCCCTGCTTCGGCAAGTAATTCACGTCTGCTGGCGTCGTCGAGTTGCCAGAGTTCGGCTTCGAAGGCCGCTGCCAGCCGGAAAACACCACGTCCACGCGCGTTTAGCGCCTCGCGTTCATGGTCGGGAAGCACGGCGGCGGCAGCATCGGCGTCGCAGTTGATTACGACCAGGACGGGCTTGCGCGAAAGGAACCCAAAGCTCGAGAACATCTGAGTTTCCTGCGCGGTCATCTCGAGCATCCGCAAGGGCTTCCCCTCTTCGAGCCATTTCAAGAACCGCTCGAGCGCCGCCTTCTCGAACTCGACCGGGCCTTTTTCCTTTTTGAGACGCTCGATTCGGCGCTCGATCTGGTCGTAGTCGGCAAATACGAGTTCGCCCTCGATTCCCTCGACGGCTGAAACCAGCGGCATCTCGCGCCCGGCGAATTCGGGAATCACGAAAAGCAGGGCATCGAGGTCACGAATAAGCGGCAGCAGGCTTGGATCGAGCGCCGCGCCTTCTTTCTGCTCTTTTGGATTCGGCGCGAAATCGAGCACCGTCAACTCGGCCGGCACTTTCTTCTCTGAGGAGTAAATCGCCTCGAGGACATCCAGCCGCTGGTCGGCGACCTTGATCTGTCCGAGACGTGCGCGATTTTTTGAATCGGCTTGCCCCGGAAGCGGTTCAATCCCCGTCAGCGCGTGAAAGACGGTCGATTTGCCGGCTCCGCGCGCGCCAATTATTCCAGTTTTCAGACTCATTGGTTTCCGAGCCAAGACTTACACATCGAAAAACGCCGCGTAAGTCCCGCGACGCGGACAAATTGATCCCGTCCGGCGGCTGGTCCAGCCGCCGCGCGGGCATCTGTCTTTTCCGGTTGGATTTATCGTGCTACCTAAAGAGGCACAAGGCTCCGATGCCGTGCCACCCTAGCTCAGCTGGTAGAGCAGCTGATTCGTAATCAGCAGGTCGTCGGTTCGAATCCGACGGGTGGCTCCAAGAAACTCCCAGAAATCAAAGACTTTTTCTGCCGCCAATGCGGACATTACGGCACCAACAAGTCGGATTGTCCGCATTGTGTCCGCATTTGTCAAGGGGAGCGACATATTTGAACCCCAGTGCAGATCGAGAACTTGCGGGTGGCACATCTCCCCAGCGCTATTTTGGGATGGCGGCTAACTTTCGACAAACCGTACATTGACTGTCGGGCAGTGCGGACTCGGGCGTGTTCCTTAACGCGTAAGACAACGGTCCGACCAACGACAGATTTCTACCTGCTCCACAAAATCCTAGTCATCACAATGAGTCGTACCAGCTGCAGGTGAAATACATATGCGCGGACATTGAGCACCTGCGAGGTCGGGTGAAGCAACTTGAGCAGGACATCGAGTGCAAGCTTCAAGATCACGACGTTGGCAAACTCCTTACCACCATTGACGGCATCGGCTCGCGGCCCGCGGCATGCCTGATCGCAGGAATTGGGCGACCGTGCCGCCGCGCTCGCGAGCTATGTCGGCGTAGTGGCGCGTCTGCGGCAATCGGGCAAACGCGCGTTCTCCAGCGCGCGCTGCCTTCCGCTCGGAAATGCGCGGTTGCGCCATCGGCTCTGGATGCCGACATTGGTCGCCGTCCGGCGAAACGCTCGGTTGCATGCGCACTACGAGCGCCTGGTGTGTGCCGGCAAGGGGCCGAAGGTCGCGGGCGTCGCCTGTATGCGGAAGTTGCTCGGTGCGATCTACAGCGTCGCGCGCAACCGTCGTCCCTTTGTGCCCCATTTGGCCAAAGTCTGGACATGAGCAGCCGGTGACGGCGGGTTGACGAGGAAGTATGAGGCCCCCTGCTTCCCGGCGAACGCCTGATGGATAAAGGCGCCGGTCGCTTTCGTGATAGGGTACGCCAATGCGTTGTACGAAGTGTGGGACCGACAACGCCGCAGACGCCAGGTTCTGCAATCAGTGCGCGACGCCGCTCAATCGGCCGTGTCCGAAGTGCGCTTATCTGAACGCGCCCGATGCGAAATTCTGCTCGCGATGTGCCGCCGCACTAGGTGGGCAAGCCGCAGTTGGCTCCGATGCTTCGGATTCACCCGCCTCGCGAGGTGGCGTTCGCGTCGCGCCCGAACAGCCAGATGCTTCGACGACGCTCGACGGTGAGCGTAAGACGGTGACGGCGCTATTCGCGGATATCAAAGGCTCGACCGAGTTGATGGAGGACCTCGACCCGGAGGAGGCGCGCGCGATCGTCGATCCAGCGCTCAAGCTGATGATCGACGGGGTGCATCGCTACGACGGCTATATCGTGCAATCGACCGGCGATGGCATTTTCTCGCTGTTCGGCGCGCCGGTCGCGCACGAAGACCACCCGCAACGGGCGCTCCATGCGGCACTGCGCATGCAGGGGGAGCTGAAACGGTATTCGGCCAAAGTGCTGGCCGATGGCGACACTCCTATTCAGGGCCGCGTCGGTATCAACACTGGCGAAGTCGTGGTCCGCTCGATCCAGACGGGTGTGGATCAAGTCGAGTACACGCCGATCGGGCACACCATCAAACCTAGCCTCGCGGATGCAGACGGCAGCGCCGGTCGGTTCAATCGCGGTCAGCGAGAACACCCGCAGGCTGTGCGAAGGCTATTTCATCCTCAAGCCGCTGGGCGCGACCAAAGTCAAAGGTGTCAGCGAGCCGGTCAATGTCTATGAGGTGACAGGCATCGGGCCGCTGCGCACCCGGTTGCAACGCGCGGTTGGGCGTGGGCTGACGAAGTTCGTGGGGCGCGAGCGCGAGATGGAGGCGCTCAAGCACGCGGCCGAGCAGGCCAGGTCGGGGCACGGACAGATCGCCGCGGCGATGGCGGAGCCGGGGGTCGGCAAGTCGCGGCTGTTCTTCGAGTTCAAGGCGACTTCTCAAGCGGGTTGGATGGTGCTCGAGACGTTCTCGGTCTCGCATGGCAAGGCGTCGGCCTACCTGCCGGTGATCGATCTGCTGCGCAACTATTTTGACATTTCGGCCACCGACGACGAGCGCAAGCGGCGGGAGAAGGTTGCCGGCAAAATCACGATCCTTGATCGAAGTCTGGAAGACACGTTGCCCTACCTGTTCAGTCTGCTGGGGATCGTCGAGGGCGAAGATCCGCTGGCGCAGATGGACGGGCAGATCAAGAAGCGACGCACGCTCGATGCGATCAAGCACAACCTACTGCGCGAATCGCTCAACCAGCCGCTGATTGTGATCTTCGAGGATCTGCACTGGATCGATGGCGAGACCCAGGCGTTTCTGAATCTGTTTGCCGAGTCGATCGGCACCGCGAAGATTCTGCTGTTGGTCAACTATCGCCCGGAGTACGCGCATCAGTGGAACAGTAAGACTTACTACACCCAGTTGCGGCTCGATCCGCTGGCGCAGGACAGCGCCAGCGAAATGTTGACCGCGCTGCTCGGCTCCGGCGTCGAAGTGGCACCATTGAAGCGGCTCATCATCGAGCGCACCGAAGGCAATCCGTTCTTCATGGAAGAGATGGTGCTGGTGCTGTTCGATGACGGCGCGTTGGTGCGCAACGGCGCGGTGAAGCTTACCCGCGCCATCAACCAGCTCAAGATTCCACCCTCGGCGCAGGCTATCCTGGCCTCGCGCATAGATCGGCTGCCGCCCGATGAGAAAGACCTGCTGCAAACGTTGGCGGTGATCGGAAGAGAGTTCCCGCTCGCGCTGGTCGGGCGCCTGTTTTCAACCTCGGATGACGAACTGAACCGAATGCTCTCCGACCTGCAATTGGGGGAGTTCATCTACGAGCAGCCTGCCACAGGGGATATCGAATACATCTTCAAGCACGCGCTCACGCAGGAGGTCGCGTACGGCTCGATCTTGGTCGAGCGGCGCAAGCTCTTGCACGAACGTGCTGGGCAAGCGCTGGAATCCATGTTCGGCGAGCAGTTGGACGATCATCTGGACGAGCTGGCGCGTCACTACAGCCATAGCGATAACCTCATCAAGGCGGTCGAATATCTGGGGCGTGGAGGCCATCAGGCGATACAACGCTCTGCGTATGCTGAGGCGATCAATAGTCTCGGTGCGGCGATAGATTTGCTCCATAGGCTGCCGGCCAGCCCCGAGCGTATTCAAAGAGAATTGCTGCTTCAGTTGGCAGTTGGCCCGGCGTTAATCGCGTCTAAAGGCCAGGCCATGCCTGAAACGAAGCGGGCGTACACTCGCGCTCGGGAGCTTTGTGAGCGACTGGGCGACCCCCCGGAGCTTTTTCCCGCCCTGTTTGGACTGTGGCTCGTGTATTTGGTGCGAGGTGAGTTACGAACGGCGCATGAGCTTGCCGAGCAGCTCCTGCGGCGGGCACAAAGCGCGCACGATCCAGCGCTACCGATGTATGCGGGGACGGCTCTGGGAAACACCTCGTACTGGATGGGCGAGTTCCTTACCTCCAGAGAACATGGAGAAATCGCACTCTCCATCTATGATCGTGAGTGCCATCGACCGCTTACCTTCCGTTATGGTTTTGATGCCGGGGTGACGGGCCTGTCTTACGTGGCCCTGACTCTGTGGCACCTTGGCTACCCGGACCAGGCTCTCAAGAGGGGCAATGAAGCGCTCGTGTTAGCTCAAACGCTATCGCATCCCTTTAACCTCGCTTTTGCGGAGTATTTTTTCGACGTTCTGCGTCAATTTCGCGGCGAAGTACGCGAAGCTCAGGAGACTGCGGAGAGTGTGATTGCACTCTGTGCCGAGCACGAGTTAACAGAACGGTTGGGTTGGGCGACTAGCCTGCATGGCTGGGCGATGGCCCAACAGGGACACAACGAAGAGGGGATTGCACAGATACAGGAAGGTCTAGCCGCATCTCGCGCGACAGGGGCGGGATTGAGGAGACCGTATTTTCTAACCCTGCTGGCCGAGGCGTACATGGAGACGGGCCGCCTCGACAAAGGGCTAAGTGCTTTGACGGAAGCGCTGGCCGCTGCAGATGAGAATGAAAATCGTAACTACGAGGCTGAGACGCATCGGCTCAAAGGCGAGTTGCTGTTAAAGCAGAATAATTGCAACGCATCAGAAGCTCAGAGTTGCTTTCAACGCGCGATTGCCGTTTCACGCAAGCAGAGCGGGAAATCACTGGAGCTGCGCGCGACCACAAGTCTGGCTCGGCTGCTCGCCACGCAGGGAAAGCTTGCCGAAGCGCGCACTATGCTCGCTGAGATCTACAACTGGTTCACCGAGGGCTTCGACACCGCCGACCTCAAGGACGCCAAGGCGCTGCTCGACCAACTCAGAGCTAACTGAGACGTGGGCCAGATGCACTGCGCGAAATGTGGAGCGGGAAATCCGGTGGGCAAGCGGTTCTGTGGGGACTGTGGCGCCGCGCTAGCAATCGATGCGGGCGATGCGGCGCAGAGAATCCGCCCGAGAAGAAATTCTGCGGAGATTGCGGCAATACGCTCGGCAATGCTGTGGTCGGGTAAGGCGGCAAGCCGTCCACGGCCGAAGCACCTGTCGGCGTGCGCATCGCACCCGAGCGGCAAACTTCGGAAGCAATCAAGGGCGAGCGCAAGACGGTCACGGCACCGTTCGCGGACATCAAAGGCTCGATGGAGCTGATAGAGTACCTCGAGCCTGACGAAAGTAAATGTCGTGTGCGCTGCTTCTTCGTTCAAAACTTCGATCGCTTCGCCCTAGAAAGCTTTATTAGCTGGCACGAGTTGGTGGCGTTCCTTGAAAAAGAATCGATGGCGCCGGGCTTAAAATATATCCGCCAATGCGGACGCTTTCAAAAAAAGAGAAGGTTGGAAACAGAGCGCCAAAAAAAGACAATTCGCACCGGTGAGGTTTGAGATATGACTGGGCTGATAGTGCTCCTGATGGTAATCATCGGAACCTTGCTCGCGGTATTTCGCAATGGTCTCACTCCGAGAATTCAAACCCTTTTCTTTCTTCGATACGAGTTGCTGCTGTTGGTCAGTCCCGTTCTGCTGGTTTTGCTTGCCTGGATGATCCCATCGGTTACTGCAGAATCTTTTTATCCTTACCGCTATTCGCGAGGGAATATTCGTCGCATTTGTCAGTTATGGCAGCGCCTGGATTGCGCTTCCTCTCACGATCACGGTGCTTGATCGGGCCAGAGAGCGTTTTGATGTCCAGTATCACGCCCCGGTCTGGTTCTGGGACTGGGCGATTTTTTTGTACGCGATTCCGCCTACGATCCTGATCGTGGATGTAGCTTGGCACAGTCCGGTTTACAGTTATCTAGGAATTCTAGGCGGCGCCCTTGTCGCTTGGATTGCGGCCCTTGCAGTGGACGCGTTTGCCCGCGCATTGCACGGGCCTCCAGACGTGAATGTACCCGAGCGTTTTATATTCTATCCAGATAGTTATCCGCCGTTCATTCGTGGAATCTTCGAGGGTCGGCTACGATGGCTGCAGGTGCTATTTCGGTTTCTCCGTAGTCTTGGACCAGGATACACGTTCGAGGACAACGAACACCAATATTATCCGTACCCAGATCACGTATTGCCGGCCTGGTGGTTGCCCTGGTGCTGGTGGTGTATGTAATCAGCTTCCTGTTCGGATGGCATCGGCTCGCCTCAGGCAAAGGCTTTACAGGTATCCCGGCGCTTGCCTATCTCGAATTCCTGATCGCGATGTTCGCAATGTTCTTCTCGGGAGCCGCCTTTTACTTTGATCGTTACAGGATACCCGTGAGTCTCGCTGCGGCAGTCTATGTGATCGGTATTTCAGCCTTTTTCAATACGGATCACTACTGGAATGCGCTGCCGCCTCCGCCGGCCTACTCGCAACCACCTTTCCCCGATGGAATCTCGCAGTGGCTTAAAAATGCCGAATCGGCGAGCGCACCCCAGGTACTCCGCGCCGGCGGTAAACCGATCATCATAGTGGTATGCGCCAGCGGCGGCGGGATTGAAGCCGCGGCCTGGACAGCCAGAGTGCTGACTGGTTTGCAGGAAAGGATGGGCCACGGCGACCAACAGCGGGGCGCACGATTCGCCCGATCGATACGCCTTATTAGTTCGACCTCTGGCGGCAGCGTGGGCTCCTTGTTCTATGTGTAATCGATTTTCGAAAGAGGCGCGCAGTTGTCCGACGAGCAGCTCGAGGCGATTTTCACTGCTGCGCAGCTCCCGAGTCTCGATGCGGCCGGTTGGGGATTCGCGACTTCGGACTTTGCGCGAATGTGGTTTCCGTTCCTGAGGCCAATGTGGCTCGCTCTCGGGCCCGGCTACAACGTATGGGAGATTGACCGAGGCTGGGCGCTCGAGCAGGCCTGGCGCGTGTCGCTTCACTGACTTCATGGCGCGCCGCCAATCAATAGCCGTCTGTCCGACTGGCGGAAAGCCGTTAGCGAAGGAAACCTTCCAGGTACGGTGTTCAATGCGACGGTGACAGAAACCGGCCGTCCGCTACTGCTTACTACGGTCGATCTCGATATGCCCGATCCATCAGTTATGTTTGGCGCCGACAATTGCGACAAGGGCGCCGACATCAACACCGTTACCGCGGCCCGCTTGTCTGCGTCTTTTCCGTACGTCAGCCCTGTGACTCGCGAACGATACTACCCTGGCGAAGGTGACGCCTGGCTCGGTTCGCACATCGCTGATGGAGGCTACTACGACAACTACGGCGTGACAGCGGCGGTGCGTTGGATTCGGCACTCGCGTGATAAGCATCCCGGGGACATCGGGAAGGTTATAATAATCGGCATCGACGACGCACCGGAAACGGACAACACAAAACCGCTACGCGTAAGCGGGGGCTGGAGCAGCGAGCTCATTGGCCCGGCAAAGACGGCGGTAAACGCGCCTTTCGGTGCGCAGAGAGGACGAAACAAGATCGAGCTCGATCTTCTACTTGAAAGCCTGAATGGCAAAGCGAGTGGGTCCAAGCCGAATTGTCAAGACTTCGCAAGTGTATTCTGGTTTCATGCTCTCCACTCCGGCCCCCTCTCCTGGCAACTATCCGATGAGCAAGCAAAGGATGTACAGCAGGATTGGTCGCGCCGCGAGACTCAGAATCTAGTTGATCAACTGATCGCATGTCTTCAAAGCTGATCCATACTCGCGAAAGCGAGCGGGTCTTGGATTCGATAACTTGATCCGGGAGGATTCTAAAAAAAGTATCGTGCGAAACTCGACGCCCCAAGAAGCATTCAGTCGCTTTAATGATTGTTTCATCAGCGCTCGGAACGTATCCGAAGTGCTACCAGCCTCGGATCGTTTATCGAAGGTCCGTTCGGAATTGCACGATCCTAATAACAACATTGAAGAATCTGTTGCATCCCCGATTATTCGCGAGTGATTCTGGACAGCTGGAGATTAGCGCGTGCTGCGGGGCTTGCTTTCATCGCCGCGCAACTTTTTTCCGCGAGGCCATCTCACCTGGAACTGGATGGCCGTGCGCAGATTCCAGATGCGCGAGCGGAGCGGGCGGCAGGCGTGACGGAGACAGGAGGATCGGTGTCGTGTTCACTCGCCGAACCGGGCGCGGTTGCTAGCAGGGTGTTGAAAAAAGGGTGAATTTCGGAAATTCGTCTCTGATCGCGAAGCGTAGGAGCGTCTTGAGATCATTGGAGATCAGTAAGTGTGTAGCTAAATCCGTCATTTGGTATTTTTCAACACCCTGCTAGGGAAGCGAATGCCACCACTTAGAGCGGCGTCGAAGCGGAGATCGCTACGTGGGTTGGCGGGAGCGCGGGACCGGCACGCGGAGTTTACGGAGCGCTCGCGGGGCGGCTCACAGCGAAGGCGCTGCCGGGGATTCAGCATGGGGCAACGATCCAAGTACTGTTTTGGAACTGGGAAGCACCTGCGAGGTTGGGTGAAACAACTTGAGCAGGACATCGAGCGCACAAAATGGCAACCTCCTTACCACCATTGACGGCATCGGCAAGTTGGGCGACCGAGCCGATTTCGGGATGCCACCGCGCTCGCAATCTACGTGGGTTTGGTGCGCGTCTACGGTAATCCGGCAAGCGCGCCCTCTCCGGCGCGCGTGGACTTCCGCCGGGAAACGCGGGGCTACGCCATCGGCTGTGGATACCAACATTGGTCGCAGTCAGGAAAACCCCCTGGTTGCGTGCTCACTAACGACCACCTGTTGGCTGCCGGCAAGCGGGCGAAGGTGGCGGCCGTTGCCTGTATGTGAAAGTTGCTCGGCGAGCTCTACAGCGTCGCGCGCAACCGCCGTCCGTTCGGGCCCTCCTTAGCCACAGCTCAACAGATGCAGCCGGTGCGGCGGATTGACGGGAGGTATACGGCCTGTCCGAGGGGAACCTCAAAAACGGGCATTCTTTCCGATCCGAGTGACCGGCGAATTGAGCATTGAGCCGGGGGAGGAATAAATCAGCCGGGCACAAACTGACCATCCAAGCCCAAAATTTCTAGCGCCGGCGGGAATACTTTCGCGGGGCAGCTCAATAACAGGCCATGGCCGCTCGAGTCGAGCTCCTGAGACCGTTGCCGTTATGCCAAAGCCAGGCAAGCTAGCGAACCGAATTACCTTCGCCAACCACGACGAATGGAGCCCAAGCGTACGGATGAGAAAAGTAGGCGTGACCGCCATTTCCGGAATCCATCAGGCGGAACATGGCATCGTGGAGTTCACGGGCCAGCGACGGCGTAGCGTTTCGCTTGCGCAAAATAGCAGATTTGATGCGATCCCACAGGGTTGGTCGCACCTTCAACTCGCGCTCAGCGAGTGTCGCAGTTAGCAAAGCCCGGGTCGCTTCGTCATCAACGCTCCATTGCGAAACCAGCATCGATCGCGTGCCTGCATAGAAAAAAGCTCGCGCAAGACCAGACAGTCCTTCGCCGCTACCGTCCGACGCGCTTGTATTGCATGCTGAGAGTACGGTCAGCTCATTGCGCGCAAATCTGAAGCCTCTAGTATGTCCCCCATCGTCAAGAGGCCATTGTCCTTCTCTGAGGCTTTGCCGGCGGAGTCAGAACGAGAGCTGGCTGCCTGCCGCCTTTTAACACTCCTCCCAGCAGCGCGTGAGTGGCAAAGACGATTACGCGGGCTCTCTCGAGCCGGTCGCTGGAGAGACTCATGACCATCGGCTTGTTAGCTCGGTCTTCCATATAAAGGGCTTCGCTGGCAGGCGCGTTCAACGCTCGCGCATCCGCAATTAACTCCTCGCGAGCACCACAGAGACGAGACATCGAACGGACTTCGTCCGCCGCTTCGTCGACGCTGACGGAGACCATGGATCCGCTCCGATCGCCACCGCATTCGCCCCGCAAAAGAGGATCGCCTATTCCAACCAACGGTACCGGATACAGTGTGTCAAAAACGCTGGCGGGCGCCTTAGCGTGGGTACGGAGCACTACCAAAGCCGTAGCCGAGGGAACGATTGAAATCGCAAAGCTGCGTCGGGCCACCCATGAGATCTGCGGGTAGTCGTCACGCAATTCTTCCTGCGACGGTTTCTGACCGTCTCTCAGGTTCTTTTCGAGGTGCTTGTATGCCGGTCCCCGGTTGCTGGTGATAAGCGCCGCGAACGGAACTCTGAGCATCACGTTGAGATCCGGCACGATGATCAAATGATCGACACCGCTTAACTCTGGTTCAATCGGAGCTACAGTCTGCAGATAAATCTGATATGCGTCCCGAACATCATAAGGGGATGCGGTGCTGAGACTCGCGCGTAGCCGCTTGATTTCCGCGCCCAGATCATCGCGTTTTACGTTCTGTTGAAAGAACGCGACCTGAACTTTCGGCTTGATCATCCAAGTCAGCACTCGGTCCTCCAACGCGTACAGGGCCAGAATTGCTTCGCCCGAACGCAATATCGATGACGCTTCGCGTGCGCTCACCGGTTCAGGTACGACCAAGTTCGCATAGTCGGGAAACGCCGCGTAGAACCTGCTCGCAGCCTCACCAAACTGGCGGTCGAGAGCCTCGGAAGCACCGCGAAGACTCTCTAACTTCTGTTGGTTGCGCTTTTCGATCGGCTTTCCGTACTCAGAAAGAAAGGCACGTTTTGCACCGTCGCGCCTGTCTCGTAACTCTTGCATCCTTCGAACGGCTTCGCCCTCGGGTCCACCAACCGACCGGGCCGCCGCTTGAGCCACAGCGGACTGCGCTATGACCCCGCGCGCCTCTTCAATCACCTGGAAAGCATCACGGCCCGCGTTTTTCTTGGAGAGATCGTCTTCAGACGAACGCTCGATGTCGGCTAGTGCGGCGGCATAACGGGCCAATGCTGCCGTCTGTCACTAAAGAGACCGCGAGCACTTTCGTCGTCAAGCCCCACATTGTCCCGCTTCACCGCTAGCAACAGCCGGCGCGCCCGTTCAAATCGCTCTCGCGCTGCCGACGTTTTGCCCTCCTTGTGCAAGACGAATCCGAGGTCGTTCAGAATCTCGACTACAGCAAGATGGCGTTCGCCGAGAGTGGCGATGTCGGCGGCGCTTGCCTCGGTCAATAATTTCTCGGCCTCTGAATACCTGCGTCTACGCGTATAGACTTCGGCCAGGTTTCGCTTAACCGCGGCGACGTCGGGATGAGTATCGCCATAAAGCGCCGTCCGGATGTCCAACGCTCGAAGGAAAGACGCCTCGGCCCGGTCCAGGTCGTTTTGCTGAAGATAAACGATGCCGAGGTTGTTACTTGCCGTGGCCACTCCGGCCCCATGTGGATTGTCCTTCCGCCACGTCTCCAGTTCTGCGCTAAAGTTCTCCTCCGCCTTTGTGTAGTTTCCTTGCTGGACGTAGATGTTCGCTAGGCCATTGAGCGTGCCCGCCACATCACGCGGATCAACGTCAACCGTATGTTTTTGAAGATCGAGCGCTTCGTTGAAGAGCCGCTCTGCCAAGCCGTAGCTGGCCTGGTCGGAGTAGAAGACGGCCAGGTTCTTCAGACTCGCCGCGTACAGAGGATGCCGTCGGCTTAATGACTCATCGCGAATGCGTAGTGCCTTCTTGTACAGCGGCTCTGCCTCCGCGTAGCGTCCCTCTCCGTCGAAAACTGCGGCTAGATGTTTCGAGATTCCAGCAATAGTGGGGTGGTTGGGCGGCAAGACCTTTTGCCAAATCTCGCTGGCCCTGAGATACAACGGCTCCGCTTCTGCAAATTCCGCTTTGGCCCGATAAAGGTTCGCGAGGTTATTGAGGCTAGAGGCTATATCCGGATGGTCGTGAGGATGGCTTTTCTCTTCAGTTCGCGCGCTTTCTTGTACAGAGTCTCGGCTTCATCATAGCGTTGCTGCGATCGATAAAGATTGCCCAAGTCGCATGTCGTCTCCGCTATTTCTGGCAGCGAGCCACTCGAAGTCCTGATCGTCAGTGCTTCGTTGTAGTCTTTTTCTGCATCCGCCGTGCGGCCTTCCTCTTTGTCCAGATTGCCCAGATCGGTCAACACAGCCGCAACCTAAAGATCGGCTTGGCCCGGATATTTGAGCGCCTGTTCGTACAGTTCTCGTGCGTCGCGCCACCGCCCGGTCTGCTCGTAAAGAGAGGCGAGGTTAGCATAGGTAACTGGCAGGAGGGGCGAAGAGAGTTTCTCCTGGAAGTTCCTCGTTTGCGTATATAGCTCTTCAGCCTCAGCGTACTTGCCCAAGTCCTCTTTGACCACGGCTAGATCGTTGACTACCCAGGCAACGTAGCCCGATTCCGATCTATTGTGCTCTTCGATTTCCGCTCGAGCTTGGCCGTAAAAGATTTCCGCTTTGGGGTAAAGGCCTTGGGCATAGGCAGCTTGGGCCCGTCTGGCGAGGTTTACCCCCGAGTTGCTCACCGAGGTCGTCGGTGATTCAAGACGACCGTGCTGTGCAAGATCATCGTAGAGTGCTCCAAGATTGCTAAGTCCATGGGTTTTTGGCGGAATACTAGAAGGCGCGGCTGAGACGGCGGAGAGTTTTACCTCTGCCAATGCAACCGCGAGACAAGCCGCCGTCACACCTAAACGTCGCATGTGAAAGGATCGATTTCGTTTTCAGAAAGCCGACGGAAGATCAAAGTTACTACAACCAAACATGGTTAGTCGATAGGAGCAACTTTGTTACAGAGTGATTTGACGGAAGAATCACGCCCTTGTATCCTTCAGGCTGGCACGAAAGGCGAGGGGGATTCCGCAAGTGCTCTTCGCACGACGCTTCACGACGCTCGCGATCGCCGTCGCTCTCTGTCTGTTGGATTCGGCCAATACAAACGCAGCCGCCGCCTCACGCTGTCGTGTACTGGCTGCAACGGGGCACTTCGCTGTCGCAAATTCGACCCACGAACTCGAGGCCGGCGATTTTGTTCTGAGCGGAGTCGAAATCGCCTCCCACTGGTCTCCCAAGGGCAGTTACGTCGATATACTGCTTTCTGACGGAAGGTTGCTTTCGCGCGACTGCGGCGGCGCTTTTGCGTGCTGGCGATCGGTTCGAATTCCGGAGACCAGCGCTGAAGACTCGATAGCTGAGCGCGTGATAGCGGCAGACGAAAGAGTCTTTCATCACGCTGAACATCCTGTCAAAGATCCAGGTACAGCCACATTTTGGTCCGCGCTCGAAAGCATTTTCCTTCCCGAGGAGGACATAGAGTACGAAACTGGAAACGTTCGCGGCGTCACTCGACCCGGCGAGGCGGTTCTGGACTTTGCCGGCGAAGGTGCGGACCTATCTCCTTTAGTATCGGATTTGCCCGAGGGTTCTTACTCGCTGCGTTTTGTTCGAGCTGCCGAACTTGGGCAGCAGGTGAAGCCAATTGAAATCGAAATCACGGTACCTCCTCCCGCCGGTGCGCCGGCGACTTTTCCGGAAATAAAGCCTGGGCTATACGACGTATCGATCGATGGACCTGAACAAGCCGGTGCGTTTGTGCTGGTCGTCAAAGACGATGTTTTCGAGAAATCGCAGGCGCTGTTTTCAAAAGCAGTCGAAATCGCCAGTCGTTGGAAAGGTGCCCACTCGGACTCCGTTAACAATTTTCTGCGCGCATATCTGGCCGACCTGGCGGCTAGTCATGTGAGCGACTAGGCGAGGCTAAGCTAGAATTCTTGAAGTCTTCAGCGGCTCGATCTTCCGAAGCGAAAGAACGGCCTGTTTCACGCCGAGCCACGACGATCATCGCTGTCCTCGAACTTATCTTCGTCTCATTTATCCTGGCTCGGGTCGAAACGTGGATTCATCTTGATGATATGGTCCTCGACCACCTTGCCTACCTGCAAAGCAGCCGAACGAAAGACTCCAAACAGATCGTACTTGTCGCGATTACCAACGAAGACTACCAGCAGAAACACCTAAGGGGTGAACACGTCACACTCAGGCGCGACGGTCTTGAGGATTTGTTGGAACACATCGCGAACGCGAACCCGAAGCTCATCGTTGTCGACGTCGAGACGGCAGACTCAGACTACCGCGGTCTCGCGGCAACACCGAGACTTGCGGGGAAGAACATCTTGTGGGCACGGCCGCTGCAGAGCAACACCCCGCTACCGGTGCTCGGAATAGATCCGCCTCAAGTGCCGACGGGTGTTACAGCATTGCCCGCCGACGAGCATGACCGGATTATTCGATCATATCGACGTCTCGTTGAGATCAGCTCAGGCGAGGTGGTTGAAACGCTCCCATACGCCGCCGCAGTCGCCTTCGACGACAAGGACAGACTGAAGAAGGACCTTCGCTTGAGGGTCTTGATGTTCTGGGGGCATCCGATCAACTTCGAAAACACAAGCACCCAGCATCTCAATTCTCATGGTTTCAATGCGTACTCTTACGCGGATGTACAAGCATCAAAGCCAGGCGACCTTCGGAAAGCGCTTGAACGAAAGATTGTAATTGTTGGCGGTACGTATTCCGATGAACACATCACTCCAATAGGCAAGATGTACGGCATCGAGTTAGTGGCGAACATTTTGGAAACAGAACTGCGGCTGCCACGTGGTGGACCATCGCGCGTCACTCCGACGCTCCTCCTCTACTTTAACTTGGCCCTCGGTGCGCTGCTGATGTTTGTTTACGCGAGATATCAACTTCGAGTTGCTGTCGCGATTAATTTGGGAGTCTTCGCGATGCTAGTGGCGGGAATGTTCTTCGAAAGTCTCGCGTATCTAGCCTTCAACTTCGCGCCTTCGCCGTTAGTATTTCTTGCCGTCTATACCTACTGGAGAGTGTCGTCATTCCATCATCGATTGTTTCATCAGATCGTGAAGGTTTTAAGTCCACCAGCGCGAACAGCCTAACGATTCGCACTCGAGGAAGTCTCGCACTGACCGAGATGGTTCCTGTCCGAAAGGCAGCCAACCGAATTTTCCCTGCGTCCGGGGTTGTTTATAAGCCTGACCCAAAACCCGAAAAACCAGCCATGGATAAGTTGAGTCGGGAGCGGCAGGCGTGGTCCTCTGACGCGATCAGGGGAGGACACGCGAGTGGCGAAGAAGGGATGCTGGTGTCGCGACGAAGCCCGCGCGATGCTCGCCCAAACCTACCAGTGGTTCACCACGCCCCGATCTGGAAAGTCAAGACGCTCGAAGAGTTGAGCGCTTAGACTCGCCGATCGGAAGGAAATATGCCTTGTTGGAAAATGGGGGGTGCGATGCTCGGGACGGCGCAAATCCTGCACGAATAGCGGGCGCTAACGTAATACCACCGTATTTGCGCTTAGCGCACGGAGGACCTTATGCCATCTCACGCAGTGGAATTCCAGTTTATCACCGGCCTAAAGAGAGCGATTTTCCGCAATGCTCGCCTAGTCGGCAGCTGGGACTCGAACGGACGGTATTCGGACCTATGGACACAGTGCCCGATGCGAGAGGTGGTGGGCACCGACGATTGTCCGAGTTTCGCAGCCTTAGTCTCCCTCGACACCGCGGACCAGGGCAAGACATTCAAGTGGGGAGTCGTTCTCGACGGACCGCAGGGCGCCAACTTCTGGGGAATTCCCACGGAAGTGCAAGATATCAATTCCACCGATCGGTACCGTGAGTTTCGGCTCGAACCGGCCTCGCCTCAGGTTGAACGCTACTACTTTACGTACGTCCGCCGCCTCGGCGCCAACAAGTATTTGCCTACACCAAGCGTGGCGCCTCGTCTGCGGTTTGCCGCCTGGGCGCCCAACGCGCGCAAGGTGGAAGTTGTTTTCGGTGACCCGACTCGTGGTTACATCGCCAATAATGGCGTCGGCATCGACTCCGCGCAGCCGATCGTTGCATTGTCTAAGACCTCGGATGGCGTCTGGGAGGGAAGTCCACCGGAAGATTTCGAGACTTTCATGAGTCTTCCGTACATGTACCGAATATGGAACGCTCAAGACCAATTTGTTTACCGCACGGACATCTTCTCCCGTAGCCAGATCGGCAAGGGCAACGTCGATCCGGCAAACGGCGCATGGCCCGGTACACCCGAGACTCTGGATGGATCGGTAAGCTGCAGCATCGTCATTGATCCGGATGTGGTGCGCTGCGGTTTCGAGTCCGCGCCTCCGGGAGAGCGGCCTAACCTTATTTCCACAGAGGAATTTTGGGCTGGAGAATTCACGTCCGGCCTGCCAGTGCCCATTCGCCTCGAAGATCTGGTCATTTACGAGCTGCATGTGGGCTCGTTGGGGTTCTGGAAGAAAGGGCCGGGTGATTTGAGCGACGCCCTCAAGTTCCTAGATCACCTCGTCGAGTTGGGAGTGAACGCCGTGGAGATGCTCCCCATGGCGGAGTTTTCGGGGAATCTTGGGTGGGGTTACGGCGACACCCATCACCTTTGCATCGAAGCGGGTGCCGGTGGACGCGACAAGTACCGCCATTTCGTTCGTGAATGCCACCGGCGCGGAATCGCGGTCATTCAGGACGTCGTCTACAACCACTATGACTTCAAAGCTGACCGCGCCGAATGGCAATACGATTCGACGGCTCCGCAAGACAACATCTACTATTGGTACGAGGGCAGTCCTTCGTCCCCCGATAGCGGATACCTCGACAACGGATCCTCCGGTTATACACCGCGCTTTTGGGAGGAAGTTGTCCCCAGCAATTCATCAGCAGTGCGGCGTTCCTAGTCGAAGAAATGCACATCGACGGATTCCGTGTCGACTTAACGCAGGCGATGCATCGCGACAACAACCTTCACGGGCGCTCAATCGCCAGCGCCAATATCTTCGGGCAAAAGCTCCTGCGAGAGTGGAGCCGGACGCTTCGCATGATCCGCCCGAACGTGATGCTCATTGCGGAAGACCACACCGGTTGGGACGCAGTGACGAAGCCTCCTGCCCAAGGCGGCCTAGGATTTGACGCCAGGTGGGAGGTGGCATTTTATCACAACCTGATCGGCGATTCTGACATGGCTGGCGATAAAGCTCGGCTCCTTAAGCGAGCTGGATTCGGCGGTAATGAGCCGCTACGGATGGACTGGTTCGCAGGAGCGCTTTATGGGACGCACTCCAACGCGGTGGTCTTTAGCGAGTCACACGACGAGGCCGGCAACGCCCCGGGCACGGCGCGGACTGTTGTTGTAGCCGTGAACGCCGCGCCTCTCATTGATGCCACACGGATTGTAGCGGAAGCACGATCGCGAGTGTGTTTCGGGCTTGCGTTGCTGTCCGCCGGCACGCCGATGTTTTTCATGGGAGAAGAGATTGGAGCGCAGAGGCGTTATACGTACGACAATTTCATCGCCAATCGCGAAGATATTCTCGGCGAACGGACGAGAAACGGTCGACGATTGTTTCTTTTCTACCGGGACCTGATCACTCTCGGTGGGCGACTGCGCTCGGTGCGCAGCCGCAACATCGACATTCTCCACCAATCGAACGAGAATCGAGTCATTGCATTCAAGCGCTGGGATGGTAGCGAGCAGATCATCGTCGTGGCCAGTCTGAACAACACCGCCTTTTCAGCTGCGTACGTGCTCCGGAAGGATTTGCTTGCAATTCCCGATGGAGGCTGGAAAGAGGTCTTCAACAGTGACGCGGCGATCTACGGCGGGCAGAATATCGGCAACTATGGTGCCACCCTTCCCGCTAGCGGTGGTAGCCTCACCGTGACGATTCCAGCCAACGGATTTGTGCTACTCGTCAGGCAATGGTGGCATAGTAACCGGCTGGTCGGCCGCGCTTAGCCGACTCGGATGATCTGCATATGATCGGCTCGCGGCGGTCATTCTAGACCGGGAGCAGCGGCGTAAGCGGAAATGGTCTAGCAGGATGCGGAAAAACGAATGTTTCTCAGTCGATTATATAGTAGGATAGTGGTCATCAGTGATGTGGGGAGGAAGCGGGGATGCGCGGGACGGACCATCAGCAGTCTTGGATGTTCAGCTACATTTCGGCGGAG
>WNFD01012546.1_pt1 | contig 18535 bp, 14 predicted proteins | sample 5400491 | NCBI WGS metagenome assembly WNFD01 (sample SAMN13153343, study PRJNA577476) | soil metagenome | isolation source: 120 cm saprolite under Douglas fir tree site 2 hole 2 replicate 2 | place: USA:California | collected 2015-04-18 | reverse complement strand
CACCGTTGCCACCGCGCTCAGCATGACAACCGTTCAGGGCTGAGGGCGGGCGGGTTGGGGTTTGGGTAGCGGCTTGCGCGGGAGCATTTCGTCGCGGTTGGCAGTCAGGTAGACGAAGGAAGCGACAATCACGGCCATCTGCTTCATGTCCGGCTCCTGAATGCGCTCGTAGACGTCCATGTTCGAATGGTGCGTTCGCGCGTCGTAGTCCAGAGGATCCTGGATGAATTGAAAACCGGGGAGCCCGACGGCATTGAAGGAAAGGTGATCGGTGCCGCCGGTGTTGCGGATAGTGAGCGTGTTCATGGCGAGGTCGTGGAACGGGACCATCCACGCAGAAAAGATCGGGGTGACCATTTCATTCCCCTGCAAATAGACGCCGCGAATCTTACCGGTGCCGTTGTCGACGTTGTAATAGGCGTCGAGCTTGGCATGCTCCGGAGAGAGCTTCATCACTTCGGGATCGGCGAAATGCTGCTTGACGTAGGCGCGCGAGCCGAGCAGGCCCTGCTCCTCGCCGGTCCATAAGCCGATGCGCACAGTGCGGCGCATCTTCAGGCCGGTGGTCTTCAGAATGCGGATAGCTTCCAGCATCACGGCGGAACCCGCGCCATTGTCCGTGGCACCGGTTCCCGCATGCCAGGAATCGAAGTGCGCGCCGAGCATGACCACCTCGTCGGTTTTGGCTTTGTCCGTGCCGGGGATTTCGCCGATGATGTTGAAGGAATTCAGATCGTCGTCGTAAAACTTGTTCTCAATATCAAGCTGCAGTGTGACTGACACCTTTTTCTCAAGCATTCGGTAGATGCGGCCGTAGTTTTCGCTGGCGACAGCCACGCGCGGAGGAGCGGGGGGATCTTTCTCTTTGTCGCGGCCGCCTCCCTGCTGGACAAAAACGGTTCCGTCATCGCTCCGCGAAGGCTCAATCCATGCAGCAACACCTTCTTCGACGAGGAATTTTTGTATCTTCAGCTGGAATTCGCGCTGAGCGCGGAATTGCGCAGCGCGATCTTCGGCGTTCGCCACGGGTACCGGCTGAGTCGCTAGATCCGCTAACTCAGCATCCGTGTAGCGATGAGCTTGTGGCTCGAAGCGCTCGGGATTCTCGGGGATGGCGGCGGTCAGCACAAACTTGCCTTTCAGTTGCCCGCGGTACTTCTGCATGTCTTCTTCCTTCAAGATCGGCGCGAGGAACGCCGCAGCGGTTACCGGACCATTCGTGCCGGGTGTCCAAGCCTTCGGATAGGCAATCAGAAGAAACGGCCGGGGCGAAATCACCTGTGCGGAGAAACGCTCGTTGGACCAGCCTCGGCCGAACGGTCCCCAAGGCTCCAGATGGACGTTGGCGAGCTGCCATTCCTTCATCTTGCCGGTGGTCCAGGCCGCCGCCTCCTTGAGGTCCGGCGAATTCGTCAGACGTGGACCGTACACATCGCTCAGGTAGCTGATGATTTCCATTACCTTGGAATCGTTGAAGCCTTCGTCCTTGATTTGATGGATCGCGGACAACTCCGACTGGCTGGGAGCCTGCGCCACCAAAGGCCGAACCGCTAACAACACCACGAATACCGCTAACGCGCTCGCATGCTTTCGCACCATCGTCCTCCGGTCGCCGTATTTACATTTCTCGCGTGTCAGGAAATCACCCTAGAAAATGGGGCGCTTGTCATGGGACGCCTGCGGCCCTAAATCCGTTTCATTCTGTCCCCCAGTCGCTCACTTACAAAGTTAGCGACACTGGAGGAACAATATTCCCAAATGAAACACTGGGGTGTTTCCGTTGGCGCTCCTCAGCCTGGCGATGGTGGAAAGCAACCACGAAACGGTGCTGGGGGTGAACGGCCTCCTGTTCGGGGTGCTCGTTATCTTGGCCGGGTTCTTGATTTACTTCGTAACCGGCAAGTTGAAGATTCGCCAGACGAGGCCGGTGGTGATGGAGGACATCGAAGAGTTGGAAACAGCCTAAACGATTCCTCAACCGAACGATTTCTTGCCGCCCGGTTCGAAAGAGCCGGGCGGTTTTGTTATGCGGCTGAGATATACTCAGCAATCTTTGGAGAAGCTTGCCTATCGCCAGGAGAGTCCAGACGTGAGACTGCGCCGCTTCGCTCTTGCATTATTATCTGTCCCTTTCGTGCTCAGCGCGTCGGTTCGGCTGTTTGCCGGACCTGACGCGCCAAAACAGTTTGACACAAAACTATTTCAGGAGCTGCGGTGGCGACTGATCGGGCCATCCCGCGGCGGGCGCGCGCTAGCCGTAACGGGCGTGCGCGGGCAGTCCGAAATTTTCTATTTCGGAAGCGTGGGCGGAGGGGTTTGGAAAACCAATGACGCAGGACGGACGTGGAAGCCCATCTTCGACTCGCAGCAAATCGCATCGATCGGGGCCATTGCGGTTGCGCCGTCGGATTCGAACGTAATTTACGTGGGCTCCGGTGAAGCCGACATGCGCTCTTCGATCTCCTACGTGGACCCACGGGACCCAAACAGGGTTTTCGTAGCCGCGCTGGGTCATGCCTACGGGCCAAACCAGGAGCGAGGCGTCTTCCGTTCGAAAGATGGCGGAAAGAGCTGGCAAAAAATCCTGTTTCACGACGAAAACACAGGCGCGATCGACCTGACGTTCGAACCGGGAAATTCAAAAACGATCTACGCATCGCTTTGGCAGACCCGAAGGCCGCCGTGGAGCATCTACCCTCCTTCCAACGGACCGGGAAGCGGCCTGTATCGCTCGAATGATGGGGGCGAGCATTGGGAACGCGTGAGCGGACAGGGACTACCATCGGAAGGTCTCGGACGGATCGGCATCGCTTTTGCGCCGAGTAATACGCGGCGAATTTATTTGATTGTGGACGCCAAAGAAGGTGGGCTCTTTCGTTCTGACAATGGTGGGCAGAATTGGCAGCGCGTTTCGAATGACCGGCGCATCTGGCAGCGCGGGTGGTATTTCGGGGAAGTCAGCGTGGATCCCAAAGACGCTGATATCGTATATGTACCGAACACCACAACTTATCAATCACACGACGGAGGTAAGACGTTCACGGCGTTCAAAGGCGCGCCCGGCGGCGACGACTATCACGAACTCTGGATTGATCCCGATGAGCCGCGGCGGATGATTCTCAGCTGTGACCAGGGTGCGATCGTGACGCGTAACGGCGGGGAGACGTGGAGCTCGTGGTTCAACCAGCCAACGGCGCAGTTCTATCACGTCGTGACGGACAACCAATTTCCGTACTGGGTGTATGGCGCGCAGCAGGACAGCAATTCGGTGGCAACACCAAGCCGCAGCAGGTACCGCTCGTTGAATTTTCATGATTGGCGGCCGATAGATGCGGGCGACGAAAATGGCTACATCGCGCCGGACCCGCTGAATCCGGGCGTAGCGTTCGGCGGCTTCGTCGCGCGCCAGGATTTCAGCAACGAACAGGTCCAGCAAATGCCCCCGACACTTGCGCATTCCGGTGAGTATCGACGCACATGGACGCTGCCGCTAGTCTTTTCACCGATCGATCCGCACGTGCTGTATTTCGGCTCACAAGTTTTGTTTCGAACGGCGGACGGGGGCAGCTCTTGGCAAGTGATCAGTCCCGACCTCGCGCGCGAAGATCCCGGAGTGCCGCCCAATCTGGATGCGGCGGCTGCTGCGGATGCCCCAAAGGGGAAACGACGCGGAGTGATCTACACGATTGCACCGTCCTACGTGCGGGCTGGAGAAATCTGGGCAGGGACGGACGATGGCCTGATTCAAATGACGCAAGACGAAGGTAAGACGTGGGAGAACGTTACGCCGTCGGAATTGACGCCCTGGAGCAAGGTGACGCACATCCAAGCCTCGCATTCAGATGCCGGGACGGCTTATGCAGCGGTGGATAGGCATCGCCTGGATGACTATCAGCCGTATCTCTACCGTACGCGCGATTTCGGCAAGACCTGGCAGCGCGTCTCGAATGGGATTCCGGAGGGAAGCTTTCTGAACTGCATGAGGGAAGATCCCGCTCGAAAAGGAATGCTCTACGCGTGCACGGAGAAGGGCGTCTACGTTTCTTTCAACGACGGAGACGATTGGCAGTCTTTGCAACTCAATCTGCCGGTGACGTCAGTGCGCGACCTGGTGGTGCACGAAAACGATTTAGTGATTGCTACATTTGGGCGGTCGTTTTGGATTCTGGACGATATGACGCCGCTGCGGCAGCTCGATTCGCGCGTCGCCGGAGCTGATGCCTGGCTCTTTCGTCCGCAAACCGCCATTCGAATGCGGGCAGAGTCAGATCAAGGAACTCCGGTGCCGATGGATGAGGCTTTGGCAGCGAACCCGCCGGAGGGCGCCGTGTTGGATTATTACCTGAAGGAGAAGGCATCATCGCCCATCCAACTGGAAATCTTCGACGCTGAAGGAAAACTGGTGAGGCGATTCTCGAGTGATGACGTCTCGCACAAGACAAATCCAAACGACGTCCCGATTCAAATCGAGTGGGTCCGCGACCCGAAGCCGCTTTTGGCCGTGGCGGGAATGCACCGATTCGTCTGGGATCTTCGTTTCGCACCGCCGAAGGGCGTGCGCCGCTCTTTCTGGGGACCTGCCGGACCCTTGGCAGTGCCGGGCAACTACACGGTGAAGCTCACAGCGAACGGCAAAAGCAGCACACAACCGCTGACGATCAAACTGGATCCTCGCGTGAAAACGCTGCAAGAGACGCTCGCGCGGCAGTTTGGCCTGGCGTCCAAGCTCGCAGCACGATTGGGTGAGGTTTCGATAGCATCGCAACAGGTCGGCGACCTGCGAAAGCAAATTGACGCGCGTAAGAAGGAGGCGGGTGGCAACACCGAGCTTCTGACGGCTTTGCAGGGCCTGGTGGAGAAGATTGAAGCAACGGTCGAACCCGATAGTGATGCCGACTTTGGGTTGTTTGGACTGGCCCCACCGGGCCAGGAGCATGAGCCTATTCCCCGAGTCGTGGCGGCGCTCAGTGGTCTCTTGATCATTGTGGACAGTTCCGATCTGGGGCCCACGGCTGATGCCGCGAGCGCCAGCGCAGCGTGGGAAGAAGCTGCGCAGGAGACGTTGGCGCGTTGGGCCGCGTTCCAAAAAGACGATCTGGCGAGCGTCAATGGCTTGCTGGAAAAAGCCAAACTGAAGCCGCTGGTCACTCCTGCGCTGAACCCTGGGGATGCGCCGGCGGCGCACTAACCTTTGCAGGGAGGGAGACGATTCGGGATCGAAGGAGCAGCTTTTAGGGCCGTTCCTTTCTCGGCCCGTTTGCGCACTTCGAGCGGCACGAATTGAGGGGCGGATTTGGTATGCTGCTCTAGGTGAAAAACATTATTCGAATCAAGTGTGTCTCGCTAATTGGGCTGGTGTCCGTTGCCCTTCTGGCCGCGGTGATGGTCTCCCCATCTCCAGCTCCCTCGCAGGCCGCGCAACCAGCGCCTGGCACGCCGACTCCGCCAGGTCCCTCTGTACCTTCTCCGCAAGGAGGAGTGGCGGGATCGGCGGCTTCCCCGTTTGGCGCGCAAACCCAACAAAGCGGGCTCAACATCGTGGTGCTGGATCCGGCCCATGGTGGAACGGACCCAGGCGCGCGTGGCACAGGCGGCATTCGCGAAAGTGAGATCGTGCTGGATTTCGCAATTCAGGTTCGCCGCGCGCTAGAGCTGCAAGGCTTTCAGGTGGTGCAAACGCGGCAAGGGAATGAGAATCCGTCGTTTGACGACCGTTCTGCAACCGCCAATGCGCAGCGTGGGGCAGTATTTGTAACTCTGCACATCTCGTCCACAGGATTGCCGGGCACGGCGCGCGTCTACGTGAATTCGGATTTGCCAGCGGTGACGGATTCGAATGGCATGATCCCCTGGGACCGCGCACAGGCGCCGTTTCTTGCACTGAGCCGGACATTCGGCAACCTCGTGCAGGGATTTCTCGCGCAGCGATTCAAAGGCTCGCCGGATACCGCGCAAACCGCTAGCGTGCGCCAGCTTCGAACTACGGCAGCACCGGCCATCGCGGTGGAAGTCTCCAGCGTGACTGTGGACGACCGCGCCGACTTGGATCGTATGGCACCGGGTGTTGCGGATGCCATCGCGCGGGGTGCCGCAGCCTTTAAGCCTTCCTACGTCGTTCCGAACACGCCGGGAGCACTGCAGTGACGCCACGCTGGAAATTTTGGCTGATCGGCGGATTGGTCTTCGCTGTGCTTGCTGCGGCGGTCTATTTTCCGATTCTACGCAGACGGGTGAAGCGCGCCGCGCGGCTCCAGCAACAGAGCGAAGAACAGGCGCGGCGTGAATTGACGCAGCCGATCGCCATCAATCCGGGCGATCCTCGCGTGAAGACCAAACTCTTTTGGGTTTCGGATACGATCGATTCCACGCTCGCGCCAGTAACGGTCGAATTGCCACTTTCTAATGACCCGGTACTGCGATCGAAACAGGTCCTGAACACGCTGCTAGCGGGACCTGTGGATGCGGAGTTGCGCACGCTGCCCCCGGACGCACTGCTGCTTGCGTTTTATCTATTGCCGGATGGAACGGCGATCGCGGATTTTTCCGAGGCGCTGGCGACTTCCATTCCCTCCGGGATCGTAAGTGAGCAGCTGGCCGTGAACTCCATCACGCGGACACTGGAAGCCAATGTGCCACAGGTGCAGCGGCTGAAAATCCTGATTCACGGGCAGGAAGTGGAAACGCTGGCGGGGCACCTGGACTTGACGGGGACATTTGTCGTCAATGCCAAGGTGGCTCAGCTGCCCGCGAAACCTATCCCAACGACGTCCGGTGCGGACAAACCGGCATCGCCGGCGGCCGACAAAGCGCTCGGTCCATCTGACGGAACGTTGACACCGGATATAGGCCTCGGCACACTGGGACAACCTGAGCGCAAATCTTAGAATTCTTGAGTGCGGGAATGATGACCACAGGAGGAAAAGTGAGAGCCGACGGCCGGACCGCGGACCAAATGCGTCCACTGAAAATCACGCCGGATTTCATCTCCACGGCCGAAGGCAGCGTGCTCATTGAGTTGGGAAATACCCGAGTGATCTGCACTGCAACAGTCGATGACGGCGTGCCTAGTTTCCTGAAGGGCAGCGGCAAAGGCTGGGTCACCAGCGAATATGGAATGCTCCCGCGCGCGACCGAGGAGCGGACGCCGAGGGAAGCGGCGCGGGGGAAACAGTCAGGGCGGACGCTGGAAATTCAACGATTGATCGGCCGCTCGCTGCGCGCGGTGACGGACCAAGAGGCGTTGGGCGAGCGCACCGTATGGCTTGATTGCGACGTGATTCAAGCGGATGGCGGAACGCGTACAGCGTCCATTACTGGAGCGTTCGTCGCGCTGGCGCTGGCGTTCGAACGCTTGGCCGCAGCGGGGATATTGAAGAGTTCGCCGCTGATCGACACCGTGGCGGCCACGAGCGTCGGCATTGTGGACGACCGCGCGCTGCTGGATCTCGCTTATGAAGAAGACTCTCGGGCCGAAGTGGACATGAACGTGGTCATGACCGGCGACGGGCATTTTGTCGAAATCCAGGCGACGGCGGAGGGACGCGCGTTCTCCGGAAGCGAGATGCAGGATTTGCTGGCGCTCGCCGCCGCGGGGATTCGCCGCCTGACCGAAGAGCAACGCGCGCTTCTGCCGCTAAAATTCAGTGCGCGCGCCCGCTAAGCTTTTTCTCGCCTCTTCTAACCCGGGGAAACTCGCCGAGTACCGCGCGCTCGCGAGAGAGGCCTCGCCCTCTCTTCCTATTGAACTGGATTTGCTGCCGGGTTTCGACGCACTTTCCACGTTCGAGGAAAACGCTCCGACGTTCGCCGAAAACGCGGCAGGCAAGGCGCTGCATTATTCGCGGCTCTGGGATGGACTGGTCTTTGCCGATGACTCGGGTCTTGTCGTGCCGGCTCTCGGCGGTGCGCCTGGGGTTCATTCGGCAAGGTACGCTGGGCTACAAGCGGCAAATTCGCGAAGGATTGAAAAACTGCTGGGCGAGATGCGAGGCAAGGCCGGATCCGAGCGTGTTGCGTATTTCGTTTGCGCGATTGCGCTAGCGGAACGCGGGCGCGCCATGGCCGTCGTCACGGATCGGGTTGACGGAGAAATACTGGAGACGCCGCGAGGATCAGGGGGATTTGGGTACGATCCAGTGTTCTACGCCGCAGCGATCGGGAAGACATTCGCGGAGCTTCCCGCGGAAGAAAAAAATAGGCGCAGCCATCGGGGGAAGGCTTTCCGCAGATTGCTTACTGTGCTTTCCTCCATGTTATAGTTTTGGCTACTATGGCCGCGAAAGCGAAGAAAAAATCATCGACGAAGAAGGGACCTGCTTCGACAAAATCGAAAGCAAAGCGATCCTTGAAGACAGCTAAGGCTGGCAAGCCGGCTGGCGCGGCAGGAGCAGATCCCAAGCGCGTGGCGGCAATCCTCGCGAAGCTGGATGAAGCGTACCCCAATGCGACCTGCGAGCTGAAACACGAAAATGCATTTCAACTGCTGATCTCCACGATTCTTTCCGCTCAGTGCACCGACGTGCGCGTGAATCAGGTCGCCGAAACGCTTTATAAGAAGTATCCAGATCCGAAGGCGTTCGCATACGCCACGCCAAGCGAGTTGCAGCAGGACATCCGGCCGACAGGATTTTTTCGGAACAAGACAAAATCGGTGATGGGGGCGAGCAAGGCGATCCTTGAAAAGTTTGGCGGGCAAGTTCCGCGCACGATGGAGGAGATACTCACGCTGCCGGGCGTCGCGCGAAAAACGGCGAACGTCGTGCTAGGCACGGCGTATGGGATCCCCAGCGGAGTCGTGGTTGATACGCATGTGCTGCGCCTCTCAAACCGCTTGGATCTGTCGCGGAACGAAGATCCAAAGAGGGTCGAACAGGATTTAATGAAGATCATCCCGCAGGAGAAATGGATCCAGTTTTCCCACCAACTGATCTGGCACGGACGCCGAGTCTGCTACGCGCGCAAACCGAAATGCATCGAGTGCAACATGGAATCCCTGTGCTACGCAAAAGACAAGACGATCTGAACTTCGAAGATCGGCGTTATCTATCTTGTTGATTAGTTTACGCGAAGGATATCTAGCGTGGTTTCTTATCGGTCTTACGCGGACCGAAGTCCGTTGGGAACCATTGGCAGGCTGTTGAGGCGAACGCCGGTAGCATCAAAAATGGCATTACCAATGGCGGGCGCCACGGCCATGATCGGCGTCTCGCCCGCGCCCGCTGAAGGAAGATCCTTTCGATCCAGCAGGATCGCTTCGATTTCCGGCACGTCGCGGAAGCGCGGAACGCGATAGCTTGCGAAATGAGGATTCTTGATGCGGCCGTTTTCAAATTCAATAGCTTCGAAGAGCGCCCCGCCCAGCCCCTGAATCATCGCGCCGACCACCTGGTTGCGCAGACCATCGGGGTTGACGATGGCGCCGCATTCGAACGCTTCCACCAGTCGCACCACGCGCACAGCGCCCGACTTCTTATCAACTGCCACTTCCGCGAAAGTCGCCACGTAACTGCCCTTTTCGCAGCCGCACGCAAGCCCGAATCCTTGCCCCTCTTGCGTTTTCTTGCGCGGCCAGCCAAAGGACTTTGCCGCTGCCTCCAGCACCACGCGAATTCGTGCATCGGAAAGATTCTTCATGCGGAATTCGAGTGGGTCCATCTTCGCGGCGCTCGCTAGCGCATCCATGTGCATCTCACGCGCGAAGTGATTTGCGGTCGCCGCAAGCCCGCGATAGGAACCGCTGCGCAATATCAGCGGCACCTGATGGTATTCCGTTCGCTGATTCGCAACGACGTACGGCGTTTCGATCCCCGAGGCTCCGGAATGGTAGTTGTGAAATTCCCATGCCGTTAGCGCGCCGTCGCTCGCGATGCCACTCTTGACCTCAATTACGCCCGCGGGCCGGAAATACGCCCACGTGAATTCTTCCTCGCGGGTCCAGACGACTTTCACCGGGCGGCCCGCGGCGCGTGCCAGACGCGCCGCTTCAATCGCCGCGTCGCTGGTGTGCTTGCCTCCATACGCCGAGCCCGTATCCGGCACAATCAGGCGCACATTGCTCTCAGGAACGTGGAACGCTGCAGCAAGCTCGTCGCGGACGGCAAAAGGCCGTTGCGTGCCGGTCCACACCGTGAGTTTTCCCTCCGCCCATTGCGCCACGGCAGCGCGCGGCTCGAGGGGAGCGTGCGCGATGTACGCGACGGTGTAAGTTGCGTCGAGCCGAAGCGTGGCGTTCGCCAACCCTTCTTCCAGGGAGCCTTTCTGTTTTCGAAAGCGATCGTCGGATTTGGCAACTGCATTCTGCCTGAGGTAGGCGAAAAGCTCTTTGTTGGAAATCTGTGGAACCTCTTTCCATTGGGCATGAATCGCATCGAGGGCGCGCTGAGCCTCGTGCGCGTTCGGCGCGGCTACTCCGATAAAGTCTCCGTCGCGCACAACGAACACGCCGGCCATGGCCTTTGCAGCGCTGTCATCGGAGGAAGTGAGCGTCGCACCGAACGACGGCGGGCGCAGCACTTTACCGTAAAGGATGCCTTGCGTCTCCAGCTACCAGTCCCGCCGGCGCAACATTCCATTCTTTGGCCGCCACTCCGACGAGAAGATCGCGCGTGGCGGCTGCCACACGCCGCAGCAGCGGCGTCATCGTGGGAGTCGTTCTGCTGCCGAAAGTTCCAGCATCAAACGGAGTAAGCGCGGTATCCGCCATCACCATGCGCACGCTCTCAAACGGCACGCGCAATTCGTCCGCAATTGTCTGCGCCAGCTCCGTTCGAATGTTCTGCCCGATCTCCGCCTTGCCTGTGAATCCAGTTACGCCGCCGTCTTCGCCGATGTGCAGCCATGCGCTGATATCCTTCGGCAGTTCTTCATTGTGAAAACTCCCGTGCCCCGGCGCTGTCTCCTGCGCGCCCATCGCATCTTTCGCAATCGCGAACACAGCAATTCCCGCGCCAAGAATTTTGAAAAAATCGCGGCGCGCCAATTCGAATTGATGGAACGGAGCAGCGGTAAATTCGTAGCGCTCCGGCTCGATGAAATATTTTCCTTCGACGTTATTCATCGTCCGTGCTCCTGCATCATTTTGGCCGCCTGGCGGACGGCGTCGATGATGCGCGGATGCGTGCCGCAACGGCACACGTTGCCTTGCAGAAATTGAACGATCTCTGCCTGACTGGGATTCGGATTCGTTTGCAGCAACCCCACGCTGCTCATGATCAGTCCCGAAGTGCAATAAGCACACTGAAAGGCGCCCGCGTCGAGAAACGCCTGCTGCACGGGATGCAATCGGCCTTCTTTTTCCAGGCCTTCGATCGTCACCACGGGTTTCCCCGCGGCCGCGCTCGCAGGAATCTGGCAGGACCGCCGGGGCGCTCCTCCAATCAATACGGTGCAAGCTCCGCATTGCCCCTCCCCGCAGCCGTATTTGCTGCCGGTCAGGCCGAGCTCATCGCGCAGGACATACAAAAGCGGCGTATCCGGAGGGTAGTTGACCGGATACCGCCTACCGTTGACTTCCAGTTCGGTCAGCTTCGCCATGGTTCCCCCTCAGGAAAAAATTCTGCGCCGAATCAATGTTTGTGGCAAGCGTCACAAGCAGTCTTCGCATGATTCAGTTTGTGGCAGTTCAAGGAGCTATACATGGCCGTCACGCTCGTGACTGCCGTCGTCAGCAGTGGCACATCCAATTGCTGTCCCAATTCCAGGGCTAGGAAGCCTCTTCAATCCACACTGTCTTAATGTTCGTGAACTCCCGGATTCCATGCGCTCCCAGTTCCCGCCCATGCCCTGACCACTTCACCCCTCCAAACGGGATCCGGGGATCGGATGCCACCATGCGGTTAATGAACACCATCCCCGATTCCAGGTCATTGATGAACCTTTCACGCTCTTTCGCGTCATTCGTCCACGCGCTTGCACCTAGGCCGAACCGGCTGTCGTTCGCGATTCGAATCGCATCGTCCACGTCCTTCGCCCGGAATACGCTTGCCACTGGGCCAAATAGTTCCTCACTGTGCGCTGGCGAGCCCTTCGGAATATTTGTCAGCACCGTGGGTGCATAGAAATTACCAGGACGATCCAGCGCTTTTCCACCCGTCAGAACTTTCGCGCCTGCCTCAACCGTCTTCTTCACATCACGGTCCAAATCGGCCAGGCCATCCGCCGTCGAGAGTGGACCGAGTTCTGTTTTTTCATCGAACGGATCACCTACCTTCAGCGCCGCCATTTTCTCTGCGAACACCCGTTCGAATCGGTCTGCGATCGATTCGGCCACAATAAAGCGCTTGGCCGCGATGCACGATTGTCCGTTGTTGAAGATCCGGGCCTTTACCGCGGTGGTCGCCGCCACCTCCAGGTTCGCGCTTGGCATCACGATAAATGGATCGCTTCCGCCCAGCTCCAGCACAACTTTCTTGATTCTTTTCGCCGCGCCGATTCCTACTTCAATTCCTGCTCCTTCGCTTCCCGTCAATGTGGCCGCCATTACCCGCGGGTCTCCCAGTATTTTGTCCACTTTTTGCGAGCCCACCAGAAGTGCCTGGAAAGTTCCGTCGGGAAACCCGGCTCTCCGGAAAATGTCCTCGATGGCCAGCGCGCTCTGCGGAACGATCGATGCGTGCTTCAGAAGTCCGACGTTCCCGGCCATCAACGCTGGCACGGCGAATCGCAGTACTTGCCAAAAGGGAAAGTTCCATGGCATCACCGCCAGCACCGCTCCAAGCGGCTGATAACGGATGTAACTGCGGCTCGCCGTCGTTTCCACGATTTCGTCCGCAAGAAATTTTTCTGCATTCTCCGCGTAATAGCGGCAGACCCAGGCGCATTTTGCGGCTTCATCGGCCGCGGACCGCAACGTCTTGCCCATTTCGGTCGTCATTATCCGCGCAAAAATTTCCTTTTCGCCTTCCAGTATCTCTGCCGCCTTCAACATCATCTGTGCGCGCTCGGCGAACGGCACTTTCCGGTAGCTCACAAACGCATCTGCGGCCTTCTGAAGTTTCACTTCAATCTCTGCATCCGATAGCGGTTCGAATGTTTTGAGCACTTGCCCTGTCGCCGGATTGATGGTTGCAATCGCCATTTCTGTTCCCCCTCTAAATTCTTACCGGTGACCCTCGATCATTACCTTTTTCGCCGAATGGCACAAGAAGAGCCAGGATTAGGCCCAAAGATGCCGGTTTCTCGCGACGCGCGTGGCAGGCGCCAGACGCGAATTACAATTGGGAGGCGTGGGGCGAAGACCGCAGACTCTCTTTACACCAATTGTGATACTTTTGCGACGTTTTGGCAGTCCAAGCGTCAATACCACGAAGAGGTATGTCCCCCATGATGAGAACCACTCGGTTGGTTATAACGATCGCTTTCTTTTTTTCCAGCGCGTTGCAGCTAGTCGCGCAATCCAAGACCTCCGCAGATTCTCCCCGGAAACAAAACGACCAGGAAACGCGCATTCAACGCGTCGCAGCGACGGTGGTCGATCTGCCCATGGGCGAGAATCAGGCACCGCTGCGGATGGACCTTTTGCAGTTGATGAAGCTCTACAACGTGCCCGGGCTGAGCATTGCAGTGATTGACGATTACAAAATCGTTTGGGCCAAGGGCTATGCCGTAATTGAAACCGGATCGAGCACGCCGGTTACACCTAAAACGTTGTTCCAGGCGGGCTCGATCAGCAAACCGGTGGCGGCGACGGGTGCGCTTCACCTCGTCGAACATGGCACGCTCTCGCTCGATGAGAGCGTGAATGAAAAGCTCAAAACGTGGAAAGTGCCGGAAAACGAGTTTACAAAAAACGAAAAAGTGACGCTGCGGCGGTTGATGTCGCACACCGCGGGGCTCACGGTGCATGGGTTTCCAGGGTACGACCCAAACGAGACGCTGCCGAGCCTGGTGCAGATCTTCAACGGCGAGAAACCGGCAAACACGGCGCCGATTCGAGTGGATATTGTGCCGGGCACAAAAGAACGCTATTCCGGCGGTGGCGTTACGATCGAGCAACAGCTCATGATGGATGTCACCGGCAAAGCCTTTCCCGTTCTGATGCGCGAGCTGGTGCTCGACCCAATTGGCATGGCGGACAGCAGCTACGAGCAACCGCTGCCTCCGGCGCGTGCAGCCATGACCGCCAGCGGGACCCGTGCGGATGGAAAAGTGGTTCATGGAAGATGGCACATTTATCCGGAAATGGCGGCGGCAGGTTTGTGGACTACACCCACGGACCTGAGCCGGTTCGCGATTGAAATCGCGCTGTCAAGAAAAGGCAAGTCGAACCGCGTGCTTTCCGAGAAAATGACGGCCGAGATGCTGACGCCAGTGCTGGAAGAGGCAGGGCTCGGATTGTTCATGGATAAGGACAATCCCGGCCAGTTCGGCCACAACGGAGCCGACGAAGGCTTTCAGGCGATCCTCACGATGAATGCGGAAACGGGAAGAGGCCTGGCGATCATGGCGAACTCGGATAACGGGATCGCCGTGGGGGACATGCTGTTGCAGAGCGTTGCGAAAGAGTACGGATGGAATTACAAATCCTCCGGGCCGGGCACAGTTCAGGTGCTGGTGCTGATCGCAAAGTCCAAAGGCACGCAAGCCGCGCTGCAGCGGTACGCGGAACTCAAAAAGACTCCGTCCGCGGACTACAAGGTCGAAGAGCGCACGCTCAACATCCTGGGTTACACGCTGCTGTTCTCAGGCCAGGCGCAGGACGCGATCGCCGTATTCCAGCGCAACGTGAAGGAATATCCGGAGTCGTCAAACGTGTACGACAGCCTGGGTGAAGCGTACATGAAAGCCGGGCAGAAAGAGCCGGCCATTCAGAATTATGAAAAGTCGCTGCAGCTGGATCCGAAGAACCAGAATGCGGTGGAGATGCTGAAGAAGCTGAAAGAAATGAAATGAGCGCGAGTAGTTCAATGCCCGCCTGCTAGTCTCGCTAGTCGTGGTACTTTCCGCTCGTTGGCTCCCTCAGGTGGGCGAAAGTAGCGCGGAGGGCTCTGATGGTGTCGAGCGACTCATGCATGTAACAAAAGGTTGACTTGACTCGGGCAGAGTCGAGGCACAGAATACGCGGCAACACTCCCTCCAGATCATTCTGTGTCCCCCAGAAAGGCTTGCTACATCCACAGAGGGCAGATGAAAGGAAAATAAGATGACGCCAGGTCAAAAACGCAAAGTTGTGGGAGCGACCGCGGCTTTTACCGGGGTTGTTCTTGCCGGAATGTTTCTTACTTCTCCGCGTGGAAGGGCACAAGACAGGGGCGACGGCGCCGACTCGAGGATTGAGCAGGGATTCGACATCGCGCCCGTTCCTCTGAATCTGGAAGGAAAGAACCGCGCGTTGGTGGGATTGGGCAGCTATATTGTCAACGCACAGAGCGGCTGCAATGGCTGCCACAGCCAAGGTCCGGCCAGTGAATTCGCCCGGGGCGGAAACCCATACTTTGGCCAGCCGGAGAAGATAAACCCGGCGACCTACTTGGGTGGCGGCAGGGATTTCGGTCCGTTTCCCGGGCCAGGTCCGTTCCCGCACATCTTTTCCCGCAATCTGACGCCGGATAAAACCGGGCTGCCTGAAGGGGGCCGCACGTTTGCTGAGTTTGTACAGATCATTCGGACGGGCGTCGACATGGATCACCTCCATCCGACCTGTACTGGCGCCCCCAACGGGAGCTGCCTCCCGCCTCAGTTCGACGGGACTCGTCTCCAAATAATGCCATGGCCCACTTATGAACAGATGACGGATCATGACCTCCGCGCCATCTACGAATATCTGAGCGCTATCCCGTGCATCGACACTATCGTCCCGGGCCAGCCACAGCTGCGCAACGATTGCCAGTAAGAGCGGAGAAAATAGGGAAGATACAGACACGTCGAATTAGGGCGCAGCGGTGCTGCGCCCCCACAAATCAGGAAAAGATGGCGAGGTAAACTCGCCGCTACAAAGAAGAGAGGGCGGACTGAAGTCCGCCCTTATAAAAAATCAGAAGAGGTTAGGCCCAGGAGAAGCCGTGCTTGGAGAGCGGCAACGAACGGATGCGCTCGCCGGTCGCGGAAAAGATGGCGTTGCACACTGCCGGAAGAACCGGCGGGAGGGCCGGTTCGCCGAGGCCGGTGGGTGAGTTGTCGGTTTTGAGGAAATGGACTTCGATTTCAGGCGGCACCTGGTTCATGCGGACCGGGGGATATTCGTTGAAATTGCTCTGGACGGCGCGGCCACCGTCAATGGTGATTTCGTAAGACATGACGGAGCTTAGTCCTTCGATGATACCGCCGCGGACCTGATTTTCGGCGTTGGTGGGATTGATGATCTGGCTGCCAACGTCGCCAGCAGCCCAGATTTTGTTGACCTTGATTTTCTTCCTGGCGTCGACGCGGAGCTCGACGACTTCCGCGAAATAGCCGCGATGCGCAAATTGGAAGGCGACACCCATGGCGGTGTCCGTGGGGAGCTTGCGCGCGCCCCAGCCGGACTTCTCGGCGACAAGTTTCAACACGCCCTGCATGCGAGAGGCGTCGAGCTCGACATCGCCAGGATTAGAAGAGGGCGAAGCGCTGGGGACGCGAGGAGCACTGAGGAGATCCAAGCGGAATTGGACGGGATCTTTTCCCGCGGCGTGAGCGAGCTCGTCGGTGAAGGATTGAAAGACCCAAGAGAAAGCGTTGCTGCCGGGCGCGCGAAGGGCGTAGGTGGGAACGCCGAGAGGCATGAGGGAAGCGCCGAAGAAAAAGTCTTGGAGAAACGTGCCGGGGAATTGGTTGCCGGCGATGCCTGCGGAGGGAGCAAACTTCTCGCCTTCGCCGAAACTGACGAAATGATTTCGCCAGGCGACGAGTTTGCCGGAGGAGTCGACGCCGCCCTTAAGGAAATGAAAACCGGCGGGGCGATAGTGATCGTGGTGAAAATCGTCTTCGCGGGTCCACAGGAGTTTGAGGGGAACGCCGACCTGCTTGGCAATGGCGCCGGCTTCAAGCATGTAGTCGTTGGTGAGGCGGCGACCGAACCCGCCGCCGGCACGCTTCAAGTGAACAATGATGTCATCGTGGGGAACATTGAGAACTTTGGAGACGAGCAAGCGGCCATTTTCGGGAGTCTGGCTGGGCGTCCAGAATTCGAGCTTGCCATCGTGGTAATGGGCGAGACAGTTTTCAGGCTCCATGGGAGCGTGCGCGAGGAAAGGATAGGAGTAGGCAGCTTCGACGGTTTTCGCCGCAGACTGGAGGGTTTTCTCGGCGTCTCCGTCCTTGCGAAGCGTGATGGCGGGAGGCTGCTTGGAAAGTTCCTCGGCGTGACGGGCGAAGCCTTCACTGCTTTGCTGCGAGGTAGGGCCTTCCTCCCACTTGGCGCGTAATTTTTTTCTGGCGCTGTTGGCTTGCCACCAGGTGTCGGCAACGATGGCGACACCGCAGTGCAAACCGAGCAGATCGGAAGTCCCGTCCACGGAAAAAGCATGGCGGACGCCCGGCAAGGCTTTGAGTTCGTCGAAATTGGCGCTGACGAACTTGCCGGCATAGACGGGGCACTTTTCGTAGACCGCGTACAACATTCCCGGAACTTTGAAGTCGATGCTATAGAGAGGTTTCCCGGTGACGATGGAAGGGTTGTCCACGCTGCGGATGGAATGGCCGATGATTTTGTAATCCTTGGGATCCTTGAACTTGACGGAGTTGAGATCGGGCGCCGGCAACGCGGCGGCTTTTTCCGCGAGCGCGCCGTAGGTGAGAGTGCGGTTTGACGGTTCGTGAATGACGCGGCCGGAAGAAGTCCGGCATTCGGATTCGGGGACGGACCAGGTCTGCGCGGCGGCGGAGACGAACATCTGGCGGCAGGCAGCGCCAACACGGCGGAGCGGATCCCAGTTGGTGGGAGTGGAAGTGCTGCCGCCGGCACGCTGGGGGCCGAATTTTGTTTCGTCGAGATCGGCTTGCTCGATGCGGACGTCTTTCCAATCGACGTCGAGTTCGTCAGCGATGAGCATCGGAAGATGCGTTTTGACGCCTTGGCCGATTTCGGGATTCTTGCTCATGATGGTGACGATGCCGTCAGCAGCGACGCGCAGAAATGCAGTGGGCTGGAAAGCGGCAGGCGGGGCCTGCGGCGCCTGGGCAAAAATTTCAGTGACGGGATCGAAATGGAGAGCGACGAGGATGCCTCCGCCTGCGACGGCTGAGACGCGGAGAAAACCGCGGCGATCGAGGAGTGTGGAGTTCACAAAGCCTCCTTCGGCGAGAGATGCGATTCAGGTGGAGGGAGACACCTGCATCGCAAGCATTGTAAACCCATCTTGCAACTTTTCGGTACTCTAGCCGGCCTTGGCTGGAGCAGCGTGGATGGTGGTCTGATAGCTGATCGACATGATCCACTGACCGTTTCTCAGCATCAACCCGATGCAGAGCTCGCGAACTTTTTTCGTGTGCCCGTAAGATCATGGCGCCTGGGGGGAATCGTAAAGTTGGTCCGCACCCTCTATATGCATGTCCAAGAACACCCTGAACTATCGCTCGTTGCGGTGCCCCGCCAAACAGCGGGGTGATTGGAGCAGCAAGA
>WNFD01003454.1_pt1 | contig 18536 bp, 13 predicted proteins | sample 5400491 | NCBI WGS metagenome assembly WNFD01 (sample SAMN13153343, study PRJNA577476) | soil metagenome | isolation source: 120 cm saprolite under Douglas fir tree site 2 hole 2 replicate 2 | place: USA:California | collected 2015-04-18 | reverse complement strand
CAGCTGCCCGCTTGCGTCGAGGAGGCTGGTGTAGTGAGGGTCCGGGCTCAGCCGGCCCGTGAACCAGGCATAGCGGAAAACGTCAGCGCGGCTCTCGCAGGTGCCGACCATCTCCGTCATCTGAGCTTCTTGCTTCGCGAGCGTGTCGATCTGCGCACCGTCGTTCGGGTTATGCCAATTTGCGAATTCGGTCACCCAGAAACTCTTGCCGTACTTGGTGAGCCGGTCAAGTTGGCCGCCCAACCCGTAGTCGTACCAATGGAACGCGAGGTAGTCGATCTGAGGGCTGCGATTTCCATTCGCCGCTCGGTACGCTGCGTAGAACGCGTCGAGCCACGCTACGGGATCCTGGTAGTTGGGCATCGTGCCCCAGGTGATTGCCGGTCCGACAATCTTCACGCCTGTGTGAGCCGACACCGCCTCGTACCGCGGCCACAATTGCGCCGCCGCCTGCGGGGTGAGGTTCGACTGGCTGGTGAGGTTGGGCTCGTTGAGCACCAAGAGGTACTGGATCTCCGGGTGCGCAATCAGAAAGGCTTCGACGTTGGCGCCGTTGAAATTGCCGTTCCACAGCATCGGGTAGAAGTCCATCCCGTAGCGGGCGGCCGCGTCAGCTGGCAAGGAGGTGCTGGGGGTGAGGCTCCAGTTGTACCACCAGCTCACTCCAGCGGAGAGCGCAGTCAGGTCGGCTGCGGAAGCGAGATCGTAGGCAATTCCTCGCTTCGCGCTCCTGCTCGCCCCGGCGTCCGGGGCGCCTGCGTCCGATGGGCCGCTGCCCGAGTCCCCAGAGTCGACGAAGCCCGGTGCTTCATTTCGGCACGCCGTCAAACTCAGGCAGGCAAACAGCGCGAGTAACCGGAACACGGGCGCAGTAGAGCACGCAGATCACGTTCAGGAAGAGAAGGGCGATACCCGCTGATGTCACCTGACGTCGGTCAATGCAGGACCGAAGACGAAAGCCGATACTCGTTCCCTACTCGCGCGCCGGTTGCGTGTCTGCTCGATCGGAGGTCAATGATCCGGTTCGATTCCGGGGAGGGCCATCTCAGTACTTAGTGGTCTCGACGATAACGACGCTGCGAGCGCCCGGGAGACGAGTCTGACTCACCGCTCTTCTGCACTGGGTTGCCCCGCTCACCTACGCCCCCGCGATTCCCGCCCATAAGACCTTCGCCTGGTGCCGGGCGAACCGGTTAACGACTCGTTCAAGCAGATTCACTCGCTGTCCCTTGTTGAAAGGATGAAAAACCGATGATGAAGCGTCTCTGTGTCACTGCAAAAAACCATACGGGTAAAATATTACTTCTCTTGTCACTGGTCCTGTTTACATCGTCTTGCGGGAAAGACGGAGCACAAGGCCCAACAGGTCCAGCTGGCCCAACAGGGGCAACTGGCCCAACAGGAACAACTGGCCCAACAGGTTCCGCCAATGTTATTTATTCTGATTGGTTTACACCTTCGTCCTGGACCGTAACCACAGTCTTTGGAATTAAGAACTTTGACTCTACAAAGGCGGCTCCAGGCATCACGCAAACCATCCTGGACCGGGGCACAGTTCTTACTTATGGTAAATTGAATGGATATAACGCGCTTATCTGGCCAACGGACCAGGTTGGACACCTACCCATCGACCTGAACTATATCGCGTCCGGTACACAAACAGACACCTGGTCTGCCTATGAAACAGTAGGCAATCTGCGTATCAATTTTCAGAATAATACTAATGCTTACACTTCCATTTCGACTGCTCACAGCTTCCGATACATCATTATTCCGGGAGGAGTTGCAGGCAGCATCGTGTATTCGGGTGTTGACGATGTCTCTTCCGCGTACGACCAAATGGATTTGCATGCCATGACATATGACCAGGTTTGTGATTACCTTCAAATACCCAAGTAGCCCGGTTATTTGTAAATGATTTGTGCTCGTTGGGGCCGATCTGGCGATGATGGGAAAGATGGCCGTCGCGGTGCTCCGCGGCGGCCCGGCCGCGTTGCCTCCGGACTGGGCCTGAAGTCGTTCGATCGGATTGCAATGTGCAGGTTGCGCTGGCCTTCAGGCCGGTGGCTCGAATAGGGTGCCGCGCCATGGATCGACGGACCTTCTTGCGAAACGTGGCGGTGGGCGCAGCGGGATTGGCGGTATCGGGGCGCAGCTCCGCAGCGGACGACCTGGGCGGCGTCCGCGCCGAGATCGAAAAGCGCCACGACGAAGCGGTGAAGAGGCTGCAGCAATGGATCGCCCAGCCCACCATCGCGGCGGAGAAGCGAGGCGTCGAAGAAGGCTGCGATCTGTTCATCCGCATGCTCCGCGACGCCGGCTTCAATACCGCCAAGCGCGTTCCCAGCGATGGGGTGCCGGGCGTCTTCGCCACCCTGGACGCGGGCGCGCCCCACACCCTCGGGCTCTACTTCATGTACGACGTGAAGCAGGCCGACCCCGCGGAGTGGTCCTCGCCGCCGTGGGAGGCGCGGCTCGTCGACAAGCCCGGTTTCGGCAAGGTGATCGTCGGCCGGGGCGCGGTGAACCAAAAGGGTCCGGAAGCCACCTTCCTCGCCGCGCTGCACGCTCTTCGCGGCGCCGGCCGCAAGGTCCCGGTGAATCTGGTGCTGGTGGCCGAGGGCGAGGAGGAGATCGGCTCGCCGCACTTCAAGCAGATCGCGGGCCGAACCACGACATCCACTCCAGCCTCAAGGCGAACGTGGACAGCCCCGCCTGGCACCTGGTGCAAGCGCTGCACACCCTCGTCTCGCCGGACGGCAACACCCCCGCGATTGACGGATTCGCCGACCCGGCGCGCCCGTTGCACGATTGGGAAAAGAAAATGATCGTCGAGGCGACGAGCAAGCGGAACGAGGCCTCGATGAAGAAGATGCTCGGGATTCAGCGCTGGGTCCACGACCTGCCGTTCGTCGACGCGGAGGAGCGGCTCGTCTCGCAGCCCACCGTCAACATCGAAGGATTGGTGGGCGGATATACCGGCCCCGGCGGAAAGACCATCCTGCCGCACCGGGCCGTCGCCAAGCTCGACCTGAGACTCGTTCCGAACATGACCGCTGCCGGCGCGCTCGACGCGCTGAAGAAACACCTCGCCAAGCGCGGCTTCGGCGACATCGAGGTGAACATGACCGGCGGATACGATCCGAACACGACGTCGGCCGATACGCCTCTCATCCGTGCCGAGCAGTCGGTCTATCGGAAGAATGGAGTCGAGTCGGTGCTCTGGCCGAGACTGGCCGGCTCCTGGCCGGGGTACGTCTTCACCGGCGAACCGCTCCGGCTTGCCGCCGGGCACTTCGGCCTGGGGCACGGCAGCGGCGCCCACGCGCCCGACGAGTACTACGTGATCGAATCGTCGAATCCGCGCATCCAGGGCATGGACGGCGCGGTTTTCTCGCACGTCCAATACCTCTACGAGCTCGCGGTAGCTTCCTAGAGAGAGCGGGCGCGGACGCTCTGTCCGTTCACCTGCATCCGCGCCGACGCTCACGCGGCGCGCGTCTCTGACCAAGCTGGCCTAAAAGCAATTGCCGACCGGCAACATGCGTCTGCCGCGCGCAATGGACATGGACAGCGGCGGACGTGGGGACGCAGGTCGTGACCCTGAGTGCCAATCGCCTGGGCGATGTGGGAAGGTCATCGACCAGCGTCACCATCCGAGTGCCGCAGCAGCGAACGCTGGCCGTGCAGATCTTGTCGCCAATTCCCGGTGCCCTCAGATCCTTCGAGAACCACGAGCGGAGCTTCCGAGGTTCCCATATGCCTCCGCCCAGATGAGCGGCGCGCCTTTCGACGCGTACATCCGCACCTCGCCGCACGGCCGGCCGCCCGAGAGCGTCCGGCCGGTCCTTTCGAAGCTTTACTCGACGAAGATCAGGCCCTTCGGGCTGGAGAAGTTCGTGACCACCGGCGTGATCAGCCCGGAGGTGGTGTCGAGCGTCCCCAAGCTCGAGGTGAAGGTTCGCGAATCGTTGCCGACCGTCACGTAAGCCTGCGCCGGAGTGAAGCCCGGCGTCTTGTGGACCACCCAGATCGCGCCAGGGTTGCCATGGTCGGCGACGAGGAAATGGCCGCTCGCCGAGGTGGTCCAGGTCACCTCGTCCACCACTGGCGCCGCGGGGCTCGCAGGCTGAAGAAGGAGGCGGCTCACCTCGTGCGCGTCGCTTCCTGCGTTGTGCACGAAGATGATCTGCGAGTCTCCCTGGTCGTCGAGCACAACGTCACCCGTATTCGGATCAACGGAGAGGCTGTCCGGGTCGGTCAGATTGAGCCGCACACGCTCCCCAGAGGTGCGGTCAGTCGCCATCGCGTCGCCCTGCAGAACGGGAGTGATGACAGCGGAATCGTCCACCAGGCGGATGAGGCCGATGGCGCGGTAGGTGTTGACGCCGTCCCTGTCCAGCGCCGGGTTGGAGGCGGAGATAAACGCGCCGGAGGGGGTGAAGGCGAGGTCGTCGTAGCCGCCAGCGAATGGCGTCTCGGTCGGGAGCGGCTCGTACGAGCGTTGCTCCTGGCCCGTCCTCGGATCGATGATCGTCAGCCGGGGATTTGCATCCTCGTTGGAGAGCGCCTAGAGCAGTCCGGTCGAGGGGTCGATGCGCAGCCCGTCGCATTTACCGTTCACGGGAAACTGCCTCAGCGCCGCGCCGGTGAGCGAATACTTGACGACGACGCTGTTTCCCGACGAACCGTCCGCTGCAGCGGAGTTTTGGTAGCCGGCATAGACGAAGCTCCCGTCGGTGGTGAGCGAGTCCGGCGCCACGTAGACCCCGGCCACACCTCTGGCAAAGAGGGTGACCGTGTACCCGGCCGTGGGCACGGGGTCTGCGAGAGACGGCCCGGTGAGCGCGGCTGAAACCGCGAGCGCGGTCAGGACGATGGCGGTGGATTTGGTAGGCAAAAAAACCGAGGTGGTCATAGCGCATCCTTTGTTGGGGTTTCGGGATCCCGGCCGCGAACGCAACCTCAACCGGGCGAGGCGACGTAGTACGCGTCGGCCAAATCGGAGCAAGTTACAATTGCTGCCGGTCGCCAGATGTTGCATGCGCGCAACGCGAACGTCACACAGGCCCCAGCACGTAGAACTGTTCTCTATGGAGCTTGGAGCGTCGGAAAAGATTCTTGGCGCAAGGAATCATTTCCGACGGATTCGCGGGCGGGTGACTTCCGCGCGGGGAATCTGTCCTATCCATGTTCGCCGCCCTCCTACCGGATCGAGGAAGGGCTGTGGATAAGTGGTGGCCCGGCCACCCGACGCGAAAAGCGAGGCAATTTGCCCACGGTCGGTCAGTGCGACGTCGCCCGATTTGAGCGAAACGAACGAAATAAACGAAACGAGCCGTGGCCCGGGCCACGGGTTGGGATCGAGCGTCGGAACAAACGTCGGAAGATTTCTTCAGGGATGGCTCGAAGCGTTGAGAAGAATTCCCAATTGGGAATTCTTCCCAACGCCACAGGCTCACGCGATCACTTATCCAGAGCCCGTCGAGTCGGTCGATGGCCGGGCCATCAAAATAGTCCGTGGCGGTCTTCAGGGTGATTGCCCAGGCCACCAGCAAGAAGGTGCGCTGTGGACGATGCGAAAAAGCGAGGCAAATTGGCCGCGGTCGATCGGTGCGACGTCGCCCGATTTGAGCGAAACGAACGAAATAAACGAAACGGACCGTCGCCCGGGCCACGGGTGGGGATGGCGCGTCGGAACAAACGTCAGAACAGATTCCCTGCGCAGGGAATCTGTTCCGACGCTCGGGCTCGACCTGGACCCCGCAGTAAGATTTTTTCTTACAACGAGAAAAAATCTTACGGAGGACGGGAAAAGATCGCCGCCGGCGAGAATCCTTTCTTACGGATTCGCCGCGGAAAGGCTTCTGGGCGGGAATTCGTCCTATCCATGTGCGCTGCTCGCCTACCGCGCGGCGCGCAGTGGGTGGGCTTCCCGGTCGTCGCTCGATGGCCGGGCCATCACAGCGCGGATGCTGCTTGACGGCCTGGCCGGTCCCGCGAGCCGGTCATGTGCGCCCGACTTATCGGCCGGTGAGTCAGGACCGAATGTTTTGTAAATTTGTTACGCTTTTCGGAACATTCTTCACAACTGATCGGCCGAATTGAGGTAGTGCACGCGAGCCATGGCTCCGGTCGAGGCAATGACGACCGGTGCCGTCTCGAGGTGAACGCATTTCTGCCAGAGGCATGGAAGCCACCGGCCATGGAAATCGTCGGCGATGTGCCTTCGCGTGCCTCAAGCCACATCGATGCGGCCGCGATAGGATGTCCTCAGCGTCGCCGTTCGAGGCCGTCGATCCCCCCGGACCACCGGAGACGTAGCTCTCAGCGAGCGCGGCCGTCCGCGTCCGGCCCGCCGCTCGCGCTCGCGACGCGGCCCTCCGGTGGAGGTTCGGCCTTCGACGAGAGCTTAGACGCATCCCAGCCGCCCCCGAGCGCCCGGATCAGCGAGACGCTCGCCGTCATCTGCGCCATCCGAATGGAGGCCGCGATGCGTTGGTTGGAAAGAAGCGTGGTCTGGGCGGTGATCACGTTGAGGTAGCTGTCGACGCCAAACTTGTACCGGTCCTCGGCGCGCGTGAGGGCCGTCTGCGCCGCTTGGACGGCGTCGTCCTGCTCCTGCCGCTCCTGCGAAAGGATCCGCAGCTCGGCGAGGAAGTCCTCCACTTCCTGGAACGCGAAGAGCACCGTGCCACGGTAGGTCGCTACGAATTCGTCGTACAGCGCCCAGGTGTTCTCGAGCTGCGCTTGGCGCTTCCCGCCGTCGAACAAGGTCTCGGAGAGCGTCGTTCCGAGGGACCAGATGAAGCTCGGCGCCGACAGCAGGCTGCTCAGCGCGGTGCTCACGAAGCCGGTCTGGCCGCTCAAGGTGAGCGTCGGGAAGAATGCCGCCCTCGCCACCCCGATGTTTGCGTTGGCTTCGGCGACGCGCCGCTCGGCGGCGGCGATGTCGGGTCGGCGCTCGAGGAGCTCGGATGGAATGCCCACCGGGATCGCGGGTGGGTTGGCCTGCAGAGGCGCGACGGCGATCGAAAAAGTCGAGGCGGGCTTTCCCACCAGCACCGCGATCGCGTGTTCGAAGAGCGCCCGGTTGATGCCAAGGTCGGTCCCCGCGGCGATGGCCGCCTTGAGCTGCGTCTCGGCCTGAGCTACGTCCAGATCCGACGCGATGCCTCCCTGGTAGCGGATCCGCACCAGATCGAGATCCTTCTGGAAGGCGGCCACGGTTTCGGCGTACAGCTTCACCTGCGCGTCCTGACTGCGAAGCTGGAAGTAATTGATCCCGACCTGCGCGTGGAGCGAGAGGCGGGTGTTCTCCAGATCCGCGGCGGTTGCCTGTGCCTCGTTCGCAGCGGAGCTCACCGTGTTTCGCAAGCGCCCCCAGAGATCCGCCTCCCACGACGCCTGAAGCGGCAGTTGGTAGACCGTCGCGAGCCCGGATGAGCGGACGGCAGTGCCCGTCCCCGAGCTGAATGCCGAGCTGCTCGATCGCTGCCGGGAGACGGACGGCGAAACCGACACGGTTGGCCAGAGCCCTCCGCGAGCCTGCGCGACCAGCGCCTGCGCGGCGCGATTGCTGGCCACTGCCTTGGCGAGGGTCTGGTTGGCGACGTCGACCTCCTCCTCGAGCTGGTTGAGCAGAGGATCGCCGTACATCTCCCACCACTTGCCGCGGATGGCGTCGTCTTTAGGCTGCGCCAACTTCCAGCCCTGCGCGCCCTTGAAGTTGGCAGGCACGAGCTCGCGGTAGCTCGTGGCCGGTGGCGAAGAGGGCCGCGTGTACTTCGGAGCGAGGTTGCAGCCAGCGGTGGCGAAGAGCAACGCCGCGAAAAACCCGCGCCGCGCGATCACGGCGCGACCTCCGGGCCCGCAATCGCCGGCCCGCGCCGGCGCTGGAAACGAAGGCGCAGGCGATCGAGGGAAAGGTAGACGACCGGGGTCGTGTACAACGTGAGCAGCTGGCTGGCGATCAGACCGCCGATGATGGTGATGCCCAGTGGCCGGCGCAGCTCCGAGCCGGTCCCCGTCCCCACCGCCAGCGGCACCGCGCCGAGCAGGGCCGCCATCGTGGTCATCAGAATCGGGCGGAAGCGCAGCACGCAGGCCTGGTAGATCGATTCCGCCGGGCTCTTTCCTTGGGCCCGCTCCGCCTCGAGCGCGAAGTCCACCATCATGATCGCGTTCTTCTTGACGATGCCGATCAAGAGGATGACGCCGACCAGCGCGATCACGCTCAGATCCATCCGGCAGATCAGCAGGGCCGCGACGGCGCCCAGCCCGGCGGACGGCAGGGTGGAGAGAATGGTTATCGGGTGGAGGAAGCTCTCGTAGAGTATGCCCAGGACGATGTAGACCGCGGCGAGCGCGAGGGCGATGAGCAGCGGCTCGCTCGCCAGCGACGCCTGGAAGGCCTGCAGCGTGCCGACGACGTTTCCGTGAATGGTCGACGGCATGCCCAGCGATCGCTGCAGCTGCTCGATCTCGGCCACCGCCTGGCTGAGCGCGACGCCGGGCGTGAGGTTGAACGAAACCATCACCGATGGCGAGAGCCCCAGGTGGTTGATCGCGAGCGGCGCGGCGCTCGGCGCGTACCGGGTGACGGCGCTCAATGGAATCTCTCCGCCACCGGACGGGTGCAGGTAAATCGCGTCGAGTCCGGCGGGGCTCTGGGTGAACTTTGGATCTACCTCCATCACCACGTGGTACTGATTGAGCGCCGTAAACATCGTCGAGACCTGCCGCTGGCCGAACGCGTCGTAGAGCGTGTTGTCGACGTCTAGAGGTGTCACGCCCACCCTCGCCGCGGTGGCGCGGTCGTAGACGAGAGACGACTCCAGGCCGCCGTTCTGTTGGTCGGAGCTGACGTCCAAAAAGCCCGGGAGCTTGCGCATCTCGGCCAGGAGGATCGGTCCCCAGTGGTTCAGCTCGGGGATGTTTCCGCTCTGAATCGAGTACTGGTACTGGGCATTGCTCCTCACCCCGCCGACCTGGATGTCCTGGGCTGCTCTCAGATATAGCGATGCGCCCGGCACCTGGGCCAGCTTCGGACGCAGACGGGCGATGATCTGGTCCGCGCTGGGGCGCTCGCCCGCCGGCTTGAGCGAGACGAACATCCTTGCGGTGTTGGTCGGGCCACCCGCTGACCCGGTGAAGGCCATCACCGTCGCGACGGCGGGGTCCGACTTGATGATCTCGACATAGCGCGCCACCCGCGCCTGCATCGACTGGAAGGAGCTGTCCTGTTGCCCCTGGATGGCGCCGATCACCCGGCCGGCGTCCTGTTGCGGGAAGAAGCCCTTCGGAACGATGGCGAACATGTAGACGTTGGCGGCAATGGTGACGACGAGCACGGCGAGCGTTGCCCCCGGGTGCCGGAGCACCACCGCGAGGGTGCGCTCGTAGAGGCGCAGCATCCCCGAGAACATCCGCTCGCTCATTGAATAGAGGCGCCCGTGTCTCTGCCGCGACTCGTTCTTGAGCAGCCGAGCGCACATCATCGGCGTCGTGGTGAGCGAGATGACCAGCGAGACCAGGATCGCCACCGACAGCGTCACCGCGAGCTCGCGGAACAGGCGCCCGACGAGGCCGCCCATCAGTAGGATTGGGGTGAACACCGCGACGAGCGAGAGACTGACGGAGAGGACGGTGAAGCCGATCTCCTTCGCGCCCTGGAGGGCGGCCTGCATCGGGGCCATGCCCTGCTCGAGGTGGCGCATCACGTTCTCGCTGACGACGATCGCGTCGTCCACCACGAAGCCGGTGGCGATGGTGAGCGCCATCAGCGACAGGTTGTCGAGGCTGTAATGGAACAGCAGCATCACCGCCAGGGTGCCGATCAGCGACACCGGCACCGCCACTGCCGGGATCAGCGTCGCCCGTCCGTTGCGCAGAAAGGCGAACACCACGGCGACGACGAGGACGATCGAGAGGATGAGCGTGCGCTCGATGTCAGCGACGGAGGCCCGGATGGTGGTGGTCTGGTCCATCACCACCGTGGTGGCGATGGCGGATGGGATGGACGCGGCGAGCTGGGGAAGGGCCGCGCGGACGCGGTCGACGGTGTCGATGATATTCGCACCGGGCTGGCGGGAGATGACGACGAGCACGGCCAGCTTTCCGTTCGCGTTCCCCGCCGCCCGCACATCCTCGACCGAATCCTTCACGCCGGCGACATCGGAGAGCTTGACCGCGCTGCCGTTGGAGTAGCTCACGATGAGCGGCGCGTAGTCGGCGGCATGGAGCAGTTGATCGTTCGTCGCCAGATCCGAGGTGGTGTTCCCGTCGTCGAGCTGACCTTTGGGCAGATTTGCGTTCTGCGCGGCGAGCATGGTGCGCACGTCCTCGAGGCCCAGTCCGTACGCATTGAGCTGCGTGGGATTGAGCTCCACGCGCACCGCCGGCAACGAGCTGCCGCCGACGAGGACCTGCCCCACGCCCTGGATCTGAGAGAGGCGCTGCTGCATCACCGTGGACGCCACGTCGTAGAGCTGCCCGGGTTGGTACACGTCCGAGGTCAGCGCCAGGATCAGGATCGGCGAGTCCGCGGGATTGACCTTTCGATACGTCGGATTGTTCGGCAGATTCGTCGGCAGGTACCCGCGGGCGGCGTTGATCGCGGCCTGGACGTCTCGCGCCGCGGCATCGATGTCGCGGTTGAGGTCGAATTGAAGGGTGACGGCGGTCGAGCCGAGATAGCTCGTCGACGACATCTCAGTCACCCCGGCGATGCGGCCGAACTGGCGCTCGAGAGGCGTGGCGACCGAGGACGCCATGATCTCCGGGCTCGCCCCCGGCAAGACCGCTTGCACGGTGATCGTCGGAAGGTCGATCTGCGGCAGCGGCGAGACAGGCAGCTGGGTGTACGCCGCCGCCCCCGCGAGGGCGACCGCCGCGGTCAGTAGGACGGTGGCCACCGGCCTCTCAATGAATGGCGCCGAGAGGTTCATCGCGTCTCCAACTCCGCGCCCCCGGGGGCTGCCTCCTGCCGAGCGGCGCGCCAGGCGGAGACCCTCCGCGCGATCTGGTCGAAGAAGACGTAGATCGCCGGGGTGGTGAACAGAGTCAGCACCTGGCTCACGATGAGCCCACCCACGATAGCGATGCCGAGCGGGCGGCGCAGCTCCGAACCATTACCCGTGCCCAGGGCCAGCGGCAGACCGCCCAGCAGAGCGGCCATCGTCGTCATCATGATCGGCCGGAAGCGGGTCACCGCAGCCTGGTGGATCGCCTCGCGGGAGCTCACTTTGCCCTTGCCCTCCAGCTCGAGAGCGAAGTCGACCATCATGATCCCGTTCTTCTTCACGATGCCGATGAGCAGGATGATGCCGATCAGCGCGACGACGTCGAGCTCGGAGCCGCAGACGATCAGCGCGAGGATCGCGCCGACCCCGGCGGAGGGGAGGGTGGAGAGGATGGTTAAGGGATGCACGTAGCTCTCGTAGAGCACGCCGAGCACGATGTAGATGACCACCAGCGCGGCGAGGATGAGGATCGGCTGATTGGCGAGCGAAGTGTGAAATGCCTGGGCGGTTCCCTGGAACGCCGCCTGGATGCTCGGAGGCATCGCCAGCTCCCGCTGTGCTTGTTCTACCGCCGCGGTGGCCGCGCCCAGCGACGCGCCCGGCGCCAGATTGAACGAGATGGTGGCGACGGGAAACTGGCCCTGGTGGTTGACCGAGAGCGGCCCGATCCCATTCTCGAGGCGGGTGAACGCGCTCAGCGGGACGGGTCCGCTGGAGCCCTGGAGGTAGATGTCTTGGAGGCTGACCGGCGACTTCCGGAAGTCCGGCGAAGCCTCGAGTACCACGTGGTACTGATTGAGCTGGGTGAACAGCGTCGAAACCAGGCGCTGGCCGAAGGCGTCGTAGAGCGCGTTGTCGATCATCTGCGGGGTGATCCCCAGGCGCGACGCCGTCGCCCGGTCGATCACCAGCGAGGTCCGCAGCGCGTGGTTCTGCTGATCGTTGGCGACGTCGCGAAGCTCGGGCAGCGCTTTGAGGCGATCGGTCAACTTCGCGGTCCAGATCGCCAGCTCGTTCGCGTCGGGATCCTCCAGCGTGTACTGGTACTGGGTGCGGGTGATCCGATCCTCGACGGTGAGATCCTGGACCGGCTGCATGTAGAGCGTGATTCCCTGGACTTGCTGAAGCTGCGGCTGGAGCCGCCGCATCACCTCGAGGGCGTTCACCTTCCGCTCGGCGAGCGGCTTCAAGTTGATCAGGATCCGACCGCTGTTGAGCGTCGTGTTGGTGCCGTCGACGCCGATGAACGAGGAAAGGCTCTGCACTGCGGGATCGCGGAGGATGACGTCGGCGAGGGCTTGCTGGCGCTGCGCCATTGCCGGGAAAGAGACCGACCCGGGCGCATCGGAGATTCCCTGGATCACCCCGGTGTCCTGCACCGGGAAGAAGCCCTTCGGCACCACGATATAGAGAAGAACGGTCAGCGCCACCGTCGAGGCCGCAACGAGCAGGGTCGCCGTCTGGTGCCGGAGCACCCGACCGAGCATCCTCCCGTAGGCGGCGGTCATCCTGTCCAGCACGCGGCCCGAGGTGCGCGCGAACCAGCCCTCCTTGGCTTCCGAACGTGCGCGCAGAAGCTTGGCGCAGAGCATCGGCGTGAACGTCAGCGAGACGACCGCGGAGATGAGGATGGTGATCCCCAGGGTGACGGCGAACTCCCGGAACAGGCGGCCCACCACGTCGCCCATCAAGAGCAGCGGAATGAGGACGGCCACCAGAGAGATCGTCAGCGAGACGATGGTGAAGCCGATCTGCCGTGCGCCTTTGAGCGCCGCCTGCAGCGGCTTTTCGCCCTGCTCGATGTAGCGGACGATGTTCTCGATCATCACGATCGCGTCGTCCACCACGAAGCCGGTCGAGATGGTGAGCGCCATCAGCGTCAGGTTGTTGATGCTGTAGCCGAGCAGGTACATCGCGGCGAACGTGCCCACCAGCGAAAGCGGCACCGCCACGCTGGGGATGAGGGTGGCCGACGGGCTTCGCAAGAACAGAAAGATCACCATCACCACGAGCCCGATGGTGAGCATCAGCGTGAACTGCACGTCGTTCACCGAGGCCCGGATGCTCGAGGTGCGATCGGTCAGCACCGAAACCTCGATCGACTTGGGCAGGGAGCTCTGAAGCTGCGGAAGGAGCGCTTTGATCCGGTCGACGATGTCGATGATGTTCGCGCCCGGCTGGCGCTGGATGTTCAGGATCACCGCCGGGATCCCGTTCATCCAGGCCGTCTGCTTCACGTTCTCGGCGCCGTCCACCACCGTCCCCACGTCGGAGAGCAGGACTGGCGCGCCGTTGCGGTACGCGATGATCACTGACCGGTAGTCCTCGGCGGTGAGCAGCTGGTCATTGGCGGCGATCTGGAAGGACTGCTGCGGTCCATCGAAGCTGCCCTTCGGCTGGTTGACGCTCGTCGCCATCAGCGCGGCGCGGACCGTCTCCAGATCGATGCCATACGAGGAGAGGGCGACCGGGTTGGTCTGCACCCGGACCGCCGGCTTCTGGCCGCCGCTGATGCTGACCAGGCCGACCCCGGATAGCTGCGATATCTTCTGCGCCAGGCGGGTGTCCGCCAGGTCCTCCACCCTCGACAGCGGCAGTGTCTTCGAGGTGAGCGCCAGCGTGAGGATGGGGGCGTCGGCGGGATTGGATTTGCTGTACACCGGCGGGCTGGGAAGGTTGGTCGGCAGAAACGTCTGAGCGGCATTGATCGCCGCCTGCACCTCCTGCTCTGCGACGTCGATGCTCAGGTTGAGCGCGAACTGGAGGGTGATGATCGAGCTGCCGTCGGAGCTCGTCGACGTCATCTGGTTCAATCCCGGCACCTGTCCGAACTGCCGCTCGAGCGGTGCGGTGACCGCGGAGGCCATCACGTCCGGGCTCGCCCCGGGGAGGAAAGTGACCACCTGGATGATCGGATAATCCACCTGGGGCAGGGCGGAGACGGGCAGCTGGCGATACGCCACCGCGCCGGCGAGCACGATGGCTGCCATGAACAGGGACGTCGCCACCGGCCGAAGGATGAAGATGCGCGAAGGATTCACCGGCTCGTCCGTGCCGCCTCGGCCATCGGTTTGTTGCCGGCGATGCGGGCCCCCTCCTGAAGTTTGTCGAAGTTGTCGGTGACGATGGTCTGCCCGGTTTGCAGCCCCTTGACGATCTCGGTGGTGCTTCCATCGGTTGCGCCCACCGAGACCGCCTGGATGGCGACGGTCTGGTCGGGTTTGACCAGGTAGACGAACGGGCCCTGAGCGTTGCGCTGGACGGCCGCCGCCGGCACCAGGGTGGCTCCCCGGTGCACGTCGAGTTGCAACCGGGCATTGACGAACTGGTTCGGAAAGAGCGCGCTGTCCTCGTTCGGAAAGATCGCCTTGAGCCTGACCGTGCCGGTGGTGGTGTCGATCTGGTTGTTGAAGGTGAGGACTTCGCCGGTGGCGATCCGCTGCTGCTGGGCGCGGTCGAACGCGTCGACCTCGAGCTTGTGGCCCAGGCGGGTCTGCTGTTGGATCTGCGGCAGGTAATCCTCGGCGACGTTGAAGATGATGGTGATCGGCTGCAGCTGGGTGATCACGAGCAGGCCGGTCGTATCCGTGACGTGGACGATATTGCCTGGATCCACCAGCCGCAGGCCGACGCGGCCGGAGATCGGCGAGCTGATCCGGCAGTAGACGAGTTGGACGCGCGCGTTCTCGAGCTGTCCCTGGTCGAGCTTCACGGTGCCCTCGAACTGATGGACTGTCGCCACCTGCGTATCGAGCAGCTGCTTGGGGATCGCGTCGCGCGCATAAAGATTGCTGTAGCGATTCAGATCGACCCGGGCGTTCTCGAGCAGCGCCTGGTCGCGTTGAAGCTGGCCCTGGGTCTGTGTGAGCTGTGCCTGAAACGGCCTGGGATCGATCTCCACCAGGAGATCGCCTTCGTGAACCATCTGCCCCTCGCGGTAGTTGACGCTCATCAGTTGCCCATCGACCCGGGTTTTGACGGTCACGGTGGCAAGCGGCGTCACGGTACCGAGGGCCTCGAGGTGAACTGGAATGTCGCCTTGCCAGGCGGCGTGGGTAGCTACGGTCGGCGGTGGTGGCACCCGGGGCGCCTGCTGCGCCGACTGCGCCTGCGAGTGCCGCCAGAAGAGGAAGCCCGCTACGCCGACAACGACCAGCGTGGCGAACAAAATCCACGTAAGCCAGTGGCGAGGCCCGTTACGGTAGCGCTCGCCGGACGATGGAGGAGGGGTCCCAGCGGCGGGCGTGGGGCCGCCGTCGGCGTTCGCTGGTCGAGAGCCCTCGGGGCGTATGCCGCCCGCGCCGTGTTCGGCAGCTGCTGGCGAGGAGCCGTCTGAACGGGCGGCGCCCGTTGGGCCATCGTCAGCATCTGGCGCGGAGCCGGCCGCAGCTGCGCCGCCCGCGCCGCGATCGGTGTCAGTCGGCTCCATCTCTTCTGTTCAAGACAACCGGGGACCGAAATCATTACAGCCGGTGTCTGCACGGGCGCGGCCTGATGCTCGCGCTTCACGCCCAGGAACTGACAGGGGTTTCGAACGTTTTGCGCGTCTAACCAGGACGGCGTTTGGGTCATTTCTCCCGGCGTTTGGGTCATTTCCAAAGTGGTTCCAGTCGTGCCAAGTAGCCGATTGCACCCGCATCTGGGTCGATGAGGCTCTGCACGCCGTCGGGAGGTGGCCATGCTCTTCCATGAGATCAACCGAGGCAACTGCAAGACATATCTCGTCGGCTGCGAGCGAACGCGAAAGGCGGTGCTGATCGACCCGATCAAGGATCGCGTAGACCGCTACCTTGCCGTGCTCGCCTACCAGGGCTGCCGGCTGGAATACGTCATCGATACGCACACCCACGCCGACCATCGCGCCGGAGGGTGGAACCTGCGAGAGCTCGCCGGGGCGCGGGTGGTGATGCACCGGCGCGCCCCGGCCCCGCACGTCGACCTCCACGTCGATGACGGCGACAGGCTCGGCGTCGGAGACATCGAGCTCAAGGTGCTGCACACCCCCGGCCACACGCCGGACAGCATCAGCCTGTGCGCCGAGGACCGGGTCTTCACCGGCGACACGCTGCTCGTTCGGGCCACCGGACGCGCCGACTTTGCCGGAGGCGATCCAGGCGCGCAATACGACAGCATCACCGGGAAGCTGTTTGCAATGCCGGACGCGACGCTCGTCTACCCGGCGCATGACTACCGCGGCCATACCCATACGACGATCGGCGAGGAGAAGCGCGCCAACCCGCGCATCGCCGGACGGAGCCGGGCAGCCTACGTCGAGCTGATGAACAACCTCGGCCTGCCGCTGCCCGAGAAAATCCAGGAAGCGCTTCAGTGCAATCAGAGCGCGATCGAGGATGACTCGGTCAAATTTCCCAGCTTCGCGCAGCTCGATGCGGTGCGGCAGCTTTCCGCGCGCCAGGTGAACGAGCACCGCGTTTGTCGAGATTCGACCGTGCTCCTCGATGTCCGCGAAGCCGACGAGTACTGCGGTGAGCTGGGGCACATTCCCGGCAGCATTTTGATATCCCTTCGCGATCTGGCGTCGCGGGCCGAAGAGCTCGCGCCGCACAAAAACAAGCAGATCATCACCATCTGCCGCGCTGGAGTTCGCAGCACCACCGCCGCCGCGATGCTCAGCGGCCTCGGCTTCGAGCAGGTGTCAAACCTGACGGGCGGGATGCTCGACTGGAACGAGCAGAATCTGCCGATCGAACACTGAGAGGGAGAGTCGTGGCTCTATTCATCATTCGCCATCAGCACAGCCCAGAGCGGTGCCCGGCCAGGGATCCGTTCGCGGGCTCATCGCTCCTGAATCACCTCAGCCGGGCCAACGCCAGACAACAGGGCGTCCACATCCAGGGCGAGGCGGTGGTGGACGGAGAACACTCGCTCTTTCTCATCGTCGAGGCGCCGGATCTGGCCAGGGTAGGATCGTTCTTCGAGCCCCTCGGCGCCGCAGGCAGGCTGAACGTTTATCCGGCATCGACCTGCGCCCGGGTGGTGGCGAGCGGCGGTTGCGCCTCGGCAATGCCTCGCGTGGATGAGCTCGGCCCCGCCCTTGATCCGGAGGAGGCCTGTCAACGCGCGATCGAGGCCGGACTGGTGGTCCACCGCGCCCATCCGCTCAACTGCGAGACGTCGATCCCTGCGTTGATCGGGGGAGCGGTGATGCCCAACGCTAACTTCTACGCGCGTAACCACTTCCAGATTCCGCTGCTCGATCCGGCCTTCTGGCGCCTCGAAGTGCGCGGTCTGGTCGATCGATCGCTGAGTCTGACCCTGCGCGAGCTGCAGAATATGCCGTCGCAGTCTTTGGTGGTGACGCTTGAGTGCGCCGGCAACGGGCGATCGCAGCTCACCCCGCCGATCAGTGGCGAGCCGTGGCGCTTCGGCGCGGTCAGCACAGCCGAGTGGACGGGGGTTCCTCTCGTCGAGGTCCTCTCGAGGGCGGGCATCAAGTCGACGGCGAAGGAGGTGCTCTTCCGCGGAGCCGACGGTGGAACAGTGGAGGGCCGGGCCGATCTCACGCGCTTTGAGCGCAGCCTGAACGTCGACGAGGCAAGCGCTTCGCAGGCGCTGCTCGCCTACGCGATGAACGGCGAGCCGCTCCCGGTTCAGCACGGCTATCCGCTGCGCCTGATCGTCCCCGGGTGGTACGCGGTGGCCTCGGTCAAATGGCTCACCGAGATCGAGGTCATCGATCGGGCCTTCAGCGGCCATTTTCAGACCGACCGCTACTACTACGAGTGGCGGCGCAACGGCGGCGTGACGAGAGAGCCGGTGACACTCCAGAGGGTCCGCGCGCTGATCACCGATCCCGCGCCCGGGCAGGTAATCCGTCGCGGCGATCTCACCGTGCGGGGAGTGGCCTGGTCCGGCGCGGCGCCGATCGCGCGCGTGGAGGTGAGCGTTGGCGATGGAGCCTGGCGAGAGGCTCGCCTCGTCGGAAATCCCAAGCGATACAGCTGGCAATGGTGGGAGCTGGCCACGCGGATGGACCAACCGGGCACGATTTCTCTTCGCGCCCGCGCGACCGACCTCGCCGGCCGCACCCAGCCTGAAGAGCCCGAGTGGAACCGCCTCGGCTACGGAAACAACAGCGTTCAGGAACTGCTCGTGCGCTTAGGCGAAGCGTGATCGCGCTGCGCCGAGATCATCCGTCACCGATCGTCGCCGCATGGCCGGCGGCCGCCGATGATGCAAGCACTATGGCGCTATGTATAAGCAGTGAGGAGACGGCGACGGCGCAGGTGGTCTGGGCGGGCGAGATCCCTGCGGCGTGCTACGGCCCTCTTCTCCCAACTTTCGAGAGCCGGAGTGTGTCCACGCCTCCCCGCATGCCGGGGTCGGGCGCGCGAAAAAAGCCGGCCCAGAGGTATTAAGCCCCTCGATTAAATAGCGGGTTCCCCGATTTTGCTGGAAAATCGAACAGATAGACCGACACATGTCACCGTTCTCTTAAATCCAAGCTCTTCATACCTCTGGCACCCCCAAAAACCTCTGGCACCCCCAAAA
>WNFD01002483.1_pt1 | contig 18538 bp, 17 predicted proteins | sample 5400491 | NCBI WGS metagenome assembly WNFD01 (sample SAMN13153343, study PRJNA577476) | soil metagenome | isolation source: 120 cm saprolite under Douglas fir tree site 2 hole 2 replicate 2 | place: USA:California | collected 2015-04-18 | reverse complement strand
GGGATGACTTGCGTACCGTAAAGCTCGATGTTCGTCATGAGGGCCTGATGCGCGAGACCTCCCATGCCGTATTTCAGGTCGAAGCGGGTAGCGCCGAGAGCGGTGAGATTGGCCGCGATCTTCTGGGCGACGGTTTCTGGCGATCCGACGTAGAGCGCTCCGTGTGGCCCGACCTCATGGAGGAAGGACTCTTTAGTCGGGACGGCGAAGCCGCGGATCTTGCTGTAATGGCGGATGACCTCCAGGTAGCGCGGCCAGAACTCGTCGCGGGCCTTTTCGTCAGTGACGGCGACATGACCCGGCGAGTGGACGCCGACCGGCAGCGGGGGCCGGCCGAAGCGCTCCAGGGCCTGCTGGAACAGCTGGGAGAAGGGCGCGAAACGCGCCGGGGATCCGCCGATGATCGCGAGCATCAGCGAGAATCCGTAGTGCGCGGCGCGGATGACCGATTGCGGGCTTCCGCCGACGCCGATCCATGCCGGGAATGGCCCGGCTTCGGTGTGTGGCACGACATCCTGGTCGTGCAGTGATGCGCGGGTCTTGCCTGGCCAGGTGACCGGTCCGCCTTTGAGCAGCTCGGCGAACAGGCTGGTTTTCTCTTCGAAGAGGTCCTCGTAGTCGGCCAGGTCGTAACCGAAGAGCGGGAACGAGTCGATGCTGGAACCCCGGCCGAGGATGACTTCGGCCCGGCCGCCGGAGATGGCGTTGAGCGTGGAGTAGCGCTGGAACACCCGGACCGGATCGTCGGAGCTCAACACGGTGACTGCCGATCCGAGGCGGATACGGGTCGTGCGCGCGGCGATCGCGCTGAGCACGACGTCGGCGGCGGGCATCGGGAAATCCTCGGTGTGGTGCTCGCCGATCCCGAAGAAATCCGCGCCCACCTGGTCGGCAAGCACGCCTTGCTCGACGACGTTGCGGATCGTCTGGGCATGCGACAGCGGGCGGTCGTCCTGATCGTGAGTGACGTCACCGAAGGTGTCCAGGCCGAGGACAAGCGGGAACTGTGCAGGCTCGCCCGCGGAGGCTGCTGCGGTATCTGACGGTGCTGTTGTCACGTCGAGCCTTTCTCTGTGGTGTGAGTCTGAGTGAACGAGGGCTGTTCTATACGGCTTCGGCGTGCACCGATAGCTCGAACTCGGTCCGGGTCAGCGATGCACCGAACACGGGGCCGCCAGGTTCGAGAAGGCGGCCCGCGCCCAGGCTGGGCAGCCGGACAGCGTCGTAACCAATGCGCTCGATGAACTCGGCCACGACGTTAAGGGCGCCGGGATCGTCACTGGCCACGCCGAGCGCGCGGCGTCGCGGCGAGCCGACGGGCCGGCGCTGGTCGTCAAGCTCGTGGTAGCCGATGTGGTTGAGGGTCTTGACGACCGTCGACCGGGCCAGCCGGTGCGCAACGATCTCGCTGCTGCCGTACCGGCGATCTTCGAACATCTCCTGAACGCCGTCGATGGGCGGCCAGTAGTTCATCGCATCGACGACGAGCTGGCCGGCCACCAGAGCAGGGTCGAGTGTCGCGAACTTGTGCAGCGGGATCGCCAGCACCACGATGTCCGCCTCCCCCACGGCATCGGCCGCCCATCGCGGCTCGGCGCCCGGTGCCAGCACCTGTGCTATCAGCCCGATCTTCTCCGGGTCACCCGAAGCCGCGATTGACACCCGGTAGCCAGCCTCCATCGCGACCCGCGCGATCACCGGGCCGACATGCCCCGCACCCAGCACGGCGACCCGCGGCAACGACGCAGACAACAACGCCCCGGTCATGAACGACCACCACGTCCGGGCTCAGCGCAATGCTCTGGGCAGACGGCTGGGCTGTGTTCCGGCTGGTGTAGAGGCCGCATGCAAGCCTAAACGGACTTTACCCCGTTTAGTATTCCGGCCGTTTGGGGCGGGTCGGCGGCAGCACGCTGAGAGCCATCCGCCAGCCGTCTTGCCACTGACCGGCGTCGCTCAGCCTGGTTCGGCGCTCGGGAGGCCGCCGACCTCGCCGAGTTCGCCGGCGAGCGCGTCCGGGGCACGCATCCGCCACGCGTCGGTCACGAGCTCCTCCAGGCGCCCGGCGTCCACCTCGGCCAGCCGCAGCATTACCAGCGGCCAGCCGTCGTAGCCGGGCGCGGTGAAGAAGACCGCGGGCTCGCCGAGGAGCAGAGCCTGCTTCTCGGCCTCGTCGCCGACGAACAGCACCGCGATGTCGGTCCGGATGCGCCGCGGCCGTCCTGGCCTGCGCTCGGGGTAGGACCAGACGAACCCCTTGCCGGCCACCCGGAAGTCGAAGCCGTCGCTGTCGATCTCCACCACGTCAGGCAGGGCCAGCGCGAGGCGGCGTACGTCGTCGGCGTCAGCCATCGAGGTGCCTCCCGGATCGCGGCACCAGCATACGCACAGGCTAGGCGCCGGCCCGGCAGCCGGCCGTGGCTGAGTCACACCCGTCGTCGGGGATGCTCGAATCGCTCGCGACCTGGTGGGAGAGGCAGGGAAAGGTGATCTACCACGGCAGAGGCCGGCCGTCGCGGCCAATGCCGCGGTTGGCGCCGGTGACGACGGCGACGGGCCGTTCAGCGGGCATACGAGGTGTCCCCCGGGTTCACCGGCCAGGCTCATGCGCGCCCAGGCTATGACTTCTGAACGAAACTCCGCCGTCCTCACGACCTACGGGGAAATCAGGCGACCGGTGCTGGCCTCATGGTTCGGGCGGGAGCCGCAGCGCTGCGAGCGGGATGTGTTGCTGGCCCGCGTGCATGTCGCGGTCGGTGAAGCTGCCTTGTGGCGTGGGCCGGGGGAAGGAGATCTTGATGGCGCGGAGGCTGGGTAGCCGGAAGATCCGGATCTGGCCTGCCGGGACCTGGTAAAGGCGGGCGATGGTGGCTTCGTCCAGCACTCCGGGGGCGCTGACGCGGCGGTAGTCGGCGTCGTTGGCGAGGAAGACGTCCAAGGTGATCCAGAACGGGCCGGCGTTCTTGGACCGGACGAGCTCGGCAACCGTTCCGAGGGCCTGATCAGGCATTGGTCACCTGGCGGAATTCGGTGCGGAACAGTTCATCTGGACTGGTTATGTCGATCGTGTGGTTGAGGACGAACTCGTAGACCGGGCCGCGTTCGATCTCGGCCGGTGATGTGGCGAACGCGAAACTTGGCATGTGGGTCATGCCCGGCAGTGGCAGGTGGTTCAGGCCGGGGTTGGCGATTTTGGCTATCGCTGTTGCCGTTGCCTGGTCGCTGGCCCGCACCTTGAGCAGCACGCCGACCTCACGGGGAGTGGAGCGGTCTGGGTCGAGGGAGCCCAGGACGGCGTTGTAGCCGTAGGCGCGTAGCTGGGTGTCGTAGTCGCTGCGGTCAAGGCCGAGCAGCGTTTGCACATGGTCGTTGATCGTGCCGTCGAGGATGTCGAGCCAGGTGCTGATATCGGCGAGTATGTGCGGATCGCGGATCCCGACGATGCTCACCGTTTCGTAGCCTGCGACCGCGCTGCCTTCGAGCTTGATGGTGGCCTGGCTGGCTTTCTCGAATTGAGATCCTTCGACGCGCACGGACCGGTCGTCGCATGCGGTGTAGGTGGCTTGGGAAGTGTCGAGCGTGCCGGACGGTTCGCGCATCCGGAAGGGGTCCGCGTTCTCGTAGAGCATGTGCGCGGCGACCGTGGCAGGCGTGCAGGACGCGTGCGGGGCGAGCGGTTCTACGGTGAAGCCGGTGCGGTCGACTTGGACGTAGACGCCGCCGCTGCGAGGGTCTGTGGTGCACAGGCCGCCGCATTCGACTGTCTTCGCGGCATGCCAGGCGGGCCCGGCGGGCAGGCCCCGCCGGAGCGCGAGTGCCGCCACTGATGCGGTGTCGGTGGCCCGGCCGGCCAGGACGACGTCGGCGCCGGCATCGAGGGCGGCCGCGATGGGCTCGTGTCCCATGAGGCCCACGATGTGAGTGCACCTGAGCACGGTGCTCGCGGGCAGGGAACCGGCCGGTGGCAGCGCCGTGATCTGGCCGGCGTCAAGGGCCGCGAGCACCGATGCGGCTGATTGCTCGCTGTAGATGGTAGCCATCGTGAAGGTCAGCCGCTCGGCGCGGGCGATGGACTCGACGATGCCGGCCATCCAGTCAACCCCGGCGTCGATGCCGGCCGTCGCGCAGGAGGTGACGATCAGGGGTAGGCCAGCCTCCCGGGCGGCGGTCAGCAGGATCTGCACATCCCGCCGGATAGCCGCTTCGCTGGTTCTCGCCATCCCGGTACCCAGGTAGTAGGGGCCTGAGTCGGTCGATCCGCCATCGACAGCGATCGCGTCGGCGCCGAGTTCGATACCCCGCTTAACTGTTTCGCGGGAGAATCCGCCGCCGAGCATGCCTACCGGAAAGATGACTCCGACGCCGCGGCTGGCCAGTTCCGGGCCGCCGGAACGCGGTCGCAGGCCCGGGAGCGCCGGATCGTGATGTGTCGCGTCAGCAGGTTCCGGGACGCGGTCGCTTGAGATCATGTTCGGTGCTTTCGTGGAGAGGGCCGTTATCCGACGAACGTGGCCACATCCGGGGGGATGTGGAGTTGGATGGCGCCAGTGCCGAGGCGGTGCGAAGAGAGCGCAATGAGCTGAATGTCTCCGACCGCGAAGCGGTACTGGTAGTGATCGCCGAGATAGGACACGTCGAGCACGGCGGGTTCAGGACCGTCGTGCCGAACGGGACTCTCGGTCACCACGATGTCCTCTGGCCGCACTGCGATCGTTGCTTCCGCGCTCGGCTCGTTGCTGCGCACCACGATTCCGTCCGGGAACTCGGGGGTGATCAGGCGGTGGGTGCCATCGGCAGCCCTGGCCAGCCGGCCGGTGAGGAAGTTGCACTGGCCGAGGAATTCGGCGACGAACCTGCTGCCGGGCTCCCGGTAGATCTCCTCCGGCGTGCCGCTGCGAAGAATGCGGCCGGAATCCATCACCATGATGCGGTCGCTCATCGACAGGGCTTCGTCCTGGTCGTGGGTGACGAATACGGTGCTGACCCCCAGGCTGTGCTGCAGATCCTTGAGCCACGCGCGGGCTCGCTCCCGCAGCTTCGCGTCGAGGCTGGAGAACGGCTCGTCGAGCAGCAGCACGCCGGGAGAGCAGGCAATGGCCCGGGCCAGGGCCACGCGTTGCTGCTGCCCGCCAGATAGCTCATGTGGATAGCGGCCAGCGTGCTCTCCCATCTCCACCAGATCCAGTACCTCGGTGACACGTTCGGAGATAGCCCGCTTGCCCATCTTGCGGATCTTGAGCGGGAAGCCCACGTTGCCGGCCACGGTCATGTGCGGCCAGATCGCGTACGACTGGAAGACGATGCCGAGGTTGCGCCGTTCGGCCGGGCGATTGATCCGCGTCCCGCTGTCGTAAAAGGCCTCGTCCCCGCAGGTGATGACGCCGGCGTCCGGAGTCTGGAATCCAGCGATCGACATCAGCGTCGTCGTTTTCCCGCAGCCAGATGGCCCGAGCAGCGTGACGAATTCCTTGTCCTTGACCGTGAAACTCACATCGTCAAGGACGCGGACGGGCCCGAACGATTTGGCCAGGTGTTCCACGCGGATCTCAGACATGTCGAACGCTCCTGACTGCGCGCGCGCCAAGGGCGAGCACGACCGCGACGATGAGGACCTGCACGACGGCCAGCGCGGCGACCGGGCCCACCACGCCCCGTTGCCAGTACTGCAGCATGGTTACCCCGGCGATTTCAGTGCCGGGCTTCTGCAGGAAGACGACGGGGTCGTAGTCGCTGAGCAGGGTCACGAACATCAGCACGAACGCGGCCAGCATGGCCGGTCTCAGCGCGGGGAGCAGTATCCGGCGGGCGATGGTCCACCAGCCCGCTCCGCTGGCCCGGGCAGCCCGGTCGAACTCGGTGCTGATCCGCATCAGGCTGGGATAGATGACCACATAGGCCAGCGTCAGGTTGCGGACGCACAAGGCGATCAGCTCGCCCCACAGGTTGTTGCGCACGAAGGCACCTGGGCTGAACATCAGATAGGCCCAGAAGAAGCCGATGCCGAGGACGATGCCGGGGACCGCTCTCGGGTAAACGAGGGCGGGGGCGAGGCTCCGCCGCAAGACGAAGCCGGAGCGATGTGCGACCAGGGTCGCCACCACGACCAGCAGCACGGTAAGGGCGCCTCCGCCGCCTGCGATGATCAGGCTGTTGGACATCGCGCGCCGGAAGGTCACGTCGGACACGACCTGATGCCAGTTAGCCGCCGTGAGCAGGTGCCACGGCGCCACCAGCGTGGTGAGCGCCCTCACGCCGGACATCACGACGAGCCCGGCCAGCGGGATGATGCTGGCGATGGCGACGCACGCGCCGGTCCCGGCGGACAACGGCCATCTCCACCGGCCCAGGTCGAGCGGGCGGCGCGTCGCGCCAGCGCCGGAGCTTGTGGCGGCGAAGCGCTGTTCGGAGCCGGCCAGGCGGGCCCGGATCAGCAGCAACACCGAGACAGCTATCAGCAGCAGGACCGCCCCGGCCGCCACCGAGGGCGGGTCCGGTGTCGCGCCGCTGTTCCATGACTTGTAGAGGTAGCTGGCATAGAAGTCGATATTCGTTGGCGTCCCGAGGAACAGCGGGATGCCGAGCACCTCGAGTGACAGCGCGAATATCAGCACCGTGGAGTTGAGGATCGCCGGCCGCAGCATCGGCAGCGTGATCCGCCTGATCACTTGCCCGGGTGTGGCGCCAGCGCTGCGGGCGGCATCCTCGAGCGCGGAGTCGGTGCCGGCCAGGGACGCACGGCACGTCAGGTAGGCGATCGGGAGGGCGACCGCCGCCCCGAGCACCGACATGCCCGGAATGGAGGACAGATTCCAGACCGGCAGGTGCAGGTTCCGGCCGACCAGGCCGGTGAGGTAGCCGCTCTGGCCGTAGATGGCGACCCAGCCGACGATCAGCCCGAGCGGCGGGATCACCACCGGCGCCAGCAGCAACGGCCCGTAAAACCTCCCGCCGGGCATGTTCGTCCGGCCGCACAAGATCGCGAATGTGACGCCGCCCGCCACGGCCAGGACGGTCGTCGTCAGCGCGAACCAGACCGTGTTCTGCACCGCATGCCAGAACAACGGGTCGGCGAACAGGGTTTGGTAGGCGCCGAGAGTGAAGACACCACCAGGCAGGTAGTAGGGCTTGCTGCGCACCGACGCGTACAGCAAGGGCAGGAACGGCCCCACGACCAGGACCACAACGATCAGCCACACCAGTGCTTGCCCGAAGCTCGCGGGTAGTGCGGCCCGGGGCAGTGTCGTCGCCCGGCGGCGGCCGAGCCGGCCAGTCTGATCGGCCGTCGTTGTCATGGGGCCGTTCCTTCGGTCATCACGGTGCTGAGTCCTGGCTGCTGGTCACTCAGCGGTGGAACGCCTTGTTCCACTGCTTGGTGATCGCAGGCACCTGATCGAGCACGGCCTGGGTGATCGGCACCAGGTAGGTCGTGTTGGCCGGGACCTGTGCCTGCAGGCTGGTCAGCGACGCCGTGCAGCCATTGCTGGGCTGGTAGTTGTTCATGGATGCCTCGAAGCCGCCCGCGCAGAGCGCATCCTGTCCGGGCTTGCTGTACAGGAAGTCCATGAACAACTGCGCCGAGGCCGGGCTGGAGGCCTTGGCCGTGACCGCGACCGCTCGCGGCACCAGAGGCGTTGCATCCTTCATGAAGGTGTAGGACGCGAGGCCTTTGTAGTGCGGGACCACCCCCTGGGCCAGACCCGATGACATGTAGCCGATCGTGGCCCCGCCTTGGATGATCTGCTGCAGCCCCGCGAGGCCTTCGCTGAGGGTCTTGGTGTTGGGCCCCATCGCGCCGTAGTCATGCCAGACCTGGGATGCCCCGAGAACATGGATCAGCCCGTAGATGCCCGCGTAGTTGAGCGGATCGTCGATGGGATAGGAGACCAGCTTGTACTTGGCCGGATTGCTGGCGGTATCGGCAGCCAACTGGGCGTATGTCCTTGGCACCTGCGATACCGGCAGCAACTTGGGGTTATAGACCTCCACGATGGGCTCGGCGGACATCACGAAGACGCCGTGCCCCTGATTGACCCACGAGGGAAAGTTCGATAGCCCCAGCGGTGTCACGTTGGCCGTTACGCCGTTGTGCTCGGCCTGGACCCAGGACGCGGGCGCGCTGGCCATCAGGATGTCGGCGGTACGCGCACCCTGAGCGGCTTCGGCCTCGTACTTGGAGAACGTGGTGGTGTCGCCCAGGGAGGTCTCGGTGACCTTGATCCAGGGGTATTGCTTTTGGAACGCGTTGAGCACCGGCTGCAGGTACTGAGTGGGCGCGTTGCCGTAGATGACCAGGCCCTTTTCGGACTTTGTGGCCTTCGCCAGGCTGGCCACCGAGGCAGGTCCGGTCGGCGCTTTCGACGGCGTGGCCGTGGTGCCTCCGCCGCTAGCCGCGCAGGCGCTCAGAACCAGCGCGGACACCGCGGCGCACAGCGCCCCGGCAGTGTAGGCGTGATACTTCATACTTTGACCTCTCTGCTATAGCAACTTTGCTATAGCAACTTGGCGCGCAGTTCTGGCGGGACGAGGACGGCGCGTGGTGGGGGTGCTACGTGTGGATCTTGCTCGTGTGTCTCTTGCTACGTGGTGGCTCTTGCTTCTTGCTACGTGTGGATCTTGCTACGTGTGGATCTTGCTTCGTGGTGCGGGTGCTACGTGGTAGAGGCTGGGCGCGCGGCGCCCGCCTCGGTGTTCCCGAGATCGGCCAGCGCCAGGAACTGCTGTCCGGTCCGGAGCGTGTGGGCGACCATCAGCCGCTCGGCACGCTCACCGTCGCGGGCACGGAGGGCATCCAGGATCTCCGCATGCTCCCTGTGCCCCTCCCTGGCCGGGTATCGCCGTCCGAGAGTGCTGGCCGCCCGCAGGCGGAGCGCCCAGTCGAATGCCGTCGCGGTCGCGATCATGTCGGCCAGCATCGGATTGTGGGCGGCCTGGTCGATCTTCGCGTGGAACAGGCGGGTGCTGGCGAGCACGTCTCGCGCGACGTCCTCGACCGCGCGCCCCCGCTGCTTCACGCGCTGCGCCTGAGCGTGGATAGCAGCGATCTCGGCCACCTCATCGGCTGTCGCGCGTTCGGCGGCGATCCGCGCCGCGACCCCGCGCAGGGCGGCCTCGATGCGCACCAGTTCGCGGAGCCGGTCCACGCCCGGTGCGGCGACGGTCAGCGCACGCCCGTCCCGTTCGAGCAGCCTCTCATGCTCCAGTCGCGAGATGGCCTCCCGCACCGGAGTCGGGCTGACGCCCAGGTCGCCCGCCAGGGCGCGTTCGGTCAGCGTCTGCCCGGGGGCAAACCTGCCGGAGGTGATCCCCTCGCGCAGCGCCGCGTACGCCTGATCGGCCAGCGACGGGCCGGTCGACAGCTTGTGCACGGGGCTGGAATTCATGGCCTTCATCCGAGGGGAACAGTGTGGGTAGGCACGGCCGGTGTGACGTGCGCCATTTGCTATAGCAAACACGCTACGTCGGCTGTTGTCAATGCACCCGCCACCAGGTGTTTTACGGTGGCCCGGTCACCCGCGTAAGCGTGGCGCAAGGTTGTCCCGCCTAGCGTCGCCCCTGTCATCAAGACAAAGCGATGTGCGGGAGGTTCACGTGGAAGGTCTGAGTAGATGGGTAGTCCGGCACCGGATGGTGGTCAGCCTGCTGTGGCTGGCGATCACCGTCGTGGGCGTGTTGGTGGCGCCCACGGTGTCGGCACACCTCAAAAGCGGCGTGCACGTGGATAGTGCCGCCTACACCGCCAACCAACAGATCGCGAGGCAGTACGGGGGGGTTACGTCAAATCCGGGCATCCTCGTGATCAACCTGCCGAACGGTCAGACCGTTAACTCAGCGGGGGTAAATGCTCGGCTGCACGCGTTTGATGCCCAGGTCGCGAAGGCGTCTCCGGGGCTCCGGGAGGTGTCCTACGCGTCCACGGGAAGCCGGACGCTCGTGGGATCTGGCGGCAAGAGCACGATCGTGCTGGTCTACCCGCCACGTGCCGGGGCCGACGTGCCGGCCAGCGTGCTCAACCAACTCGCCGCGGCGGCGAGGGCCGCGGTGCCGGGGGCGACGGTGCACAGCACCGGATTGAACGCGCTAGCGGCCGGCAACGCCTCCGCCGCTAACGCCAGTGTGCTCAGCGAACTGCTGATCGGCGCGCTGGGCGCGTTGCTGGTGCTGGCGTGGGTGTTCGGGTCGTTCCTGGCGCTCCTGCCGCTGATCATGGCGCTGGTGTCGGTGCTGACCATGCAGTTGTTCATCTACGGGCTGACCTACGTGGTGCCGTCGTCCACGCCGATCAACCCCGCGGTGCAGTTCATCGTGGCGCTGCTCGGGCTGGGACTGTCGATCGACTACTCGCTGCTGATCGTCAACCGGTGGCGGGAGGAACGAAAGGCGGGCCAGCCGAACGCGGAGGCGGTCCAGGCGGCCATGCAGCGCGCCGGGCATGCCGTGCTGGTCAGCGGGATCACTGCCTCCCTCGGGCTGTTCGCGCTGATCGTGGTCCCGGTGTCGCTGGTCCGCGGGATCGGGATCTCCGGGCTGTTCATTCCCTCGACCGCCACCTTGGTGGCGCTGACACTGCTGCCTGTCGTTCTGTCGAAGATGGGGCCGCGGCTGGATTGGCCGAGGCGGCGCTCCGCAGGCGCAGTAAGCCGGTTCTGGACGTGGTGGGCGCATCGCGTGATCCGCAACCGGGTGGCCGCCGCCGTGCTGGGCCTGGGCATCCTGTGCGGGCTGGCCGGGATCGCGACGACCATCAACATCTCCCAGCCCACCGGGGCCGCCCTGGCGAGCAATGGCCCGTACGCCAGCGGGCTGCACGCGCTGCAAGCCGACGGCTTCCCCAGCGGGACGCTCACCACCGTCCCGGTCTGGATCCCCGCCGCGGCACAGGCCCCGTCCGTGGTCACCTCGCTGAACAGCGTGTCGAGCCTGCGTGGCGCGGTAACCCCGGCTGGTGCGACCTGGCATAAGGGCGGCAGCGCCATGGTGCTGGCGATACCAGCACACGAGATCGCGACCTCGCAGGGCGGCACGTCACTGGCCGACATCAAGCACACCGTGCCGCGTAACGCGATGGTCGGCGGGCAGCAGGCGCAGCAGATCGATGAGGTCCACAGCACCTACGCGGCGTTCCCGCTCCTGTTCGGCGTGGTCGCGATCGTCACCTTCCTGCTGCTGGCGCGCGGCCTGAAGTCGATCCTGCTCCCCGCGAAGGCGGTGCTGCTCAACGCGCTGTCGGTCGCCGCGACCTACGGCATCATCGTCCTGGTGTTCCAGCACGGCATCGGCACCCAGGCCCTATGGGGGACGGCGGCGACCGGCTCGGTCGGCACCTTCGTGCCGATGCTGCTATTCGGGTTCCTGTTCGGCATCTCCATGGACTACGAGGTATTCATCCTGTCCCGGGTACGGGAAGGTTACGACCGCACCGGCTCCACGCACGACGGCCTCGTGGAGGGCGTCTCCCATACGGGGCGGTTGGTGACCAGCGCAGCGCTGATCCTGTTCTTCGCGCTCGCCTCACTGTCCAGCGGCAACAACCTCACCGTCCGCGAACTCGCCGCGGGCATGGCCGCCGGTGTCCTGCTGGACGCGATCGTGGTCCGGATGCTGCTCCTGCCGGCGCTGGTGTCGCTGTTTGGCCGGGCGAACTGGTGGATGCCCGACCGGGCCGCGCGGCTGCTGCGCCTGCCGCGCCCGCCGCGACCGCAGGGTGATGAGCCACCGGCGCCGCAGCGGATCGGAGCCGGCGTCAGAGATGCATGAGGACTAATGAGGAAGAATTCCATGATCACGGAACATTCGCGGACGTATAGGGGCGGGTAGAGGATCCGAAAACCCACCCCCCACCGACCACGCCCGCCGGCTGGTGATCGAGTGGACAGCCGAGCTTTGACCACCAGCCGAGCACACCACACGCACCAAAGCTAGCGACAAGGAGACCAACCCACCGGCCGCGCGGGCAAACCCACACGGGGCGCACCCGCGCGGTCCCGCACGAGGAACCACACGCCTAAGCATGGCGGCCCTCCCGCCCCCGGCCGGCTCCGGTCCCCGCCGCGCGGACCCTGCACCGCCATCCCAGCCTGGGTCACCCCCAGCAGCGCTTTCTGGGCGCTCCATCCTCGGGCCTGCTGTTAGATAAGTACGTGATCCTCGCCGGCCAGTGGTACGCCTCAGCAGCCTTCGTAGACACGCTTGCCCTGGTACTGGTGGCTCTGGTAGCCATGGTGGTAGGGGCACGGGTGGCAATTTCCACTGGGTTTCCCAAGCGGCGCCTGGTTTGCGGCATGCCAGTGATAGCCCCCTTGCTGTCTGCGCCTTCAGGTGTGCGCGGCGATCTCGAACTCCTCCGCAGAGGCAAACCCCTCAGCGATCCCCACCTGCTGGAAGTCCACCTCACCAGCCGGAGCCGCAGAGACATACCCAGCGAGGACTTCGACAGTCACCAACCCCTGCTCATCGACGTCGGCGCACCCATCGTTGAGATACTCCGGATAACCTCTACCCCTATCTCACCACCCGCCCCGGACGTTGCTTACGACGGCACGGCCCTGAAGATCGGGCCGAGCCTCATCGGCAAGCGCCAGAAGATCACCATTACGGTCCTCGCAGATGGCCCCGATCCCCGCCTTACCTACATGGCCCGCCTCATCAACGTAGACGTGCGAGAACAAAAACCCGAGGACCCCGCAGTGACAATCCTCAGCCTCCAGTTGGTGCGCGAGCAGTCAGTCGTCATCGTCGGTGTAGCGGCCGGGCTGGCGGCGTTGGCAGTAGCGGCAGCGAGCAAAGGCGCGCTCACCCTAACGGCCTCTTGGATAGCCCTGTTCATGCTGGGAACAGCGGCCATAGCCCAGAGCTGGATGATCGTGACCGTGGTTCGTTCACCGGTAAGGCACCTTCGCCGCAAGGCCAGCCCAGATTCCTAGGGGCCAGGCAAGCCCGTACACACTGCGAACTTGCGCATAATCGACTACCGGCAGTCAACGTCGCCTGGCATGCTTGACGGTATGGAGACACCTGAACACGAGCGGCGCGCCATCGAGGAATACCTTCGGTCACAGTCGGGGACTGACTTCGAGGTCGAGCATGTTGAAAAGCTCACAAGTGAATATGTCCTTGGCCACCAATATGACGTCTGGGACGCGCATACCAATGAGGGCCGCTGGTGGCTGATTACCAACCCAACGAACCTCTATAGCCAGGAATCGATCAAGAGCATGGACATAGCCTTGTCATTCCATATTGGCCTGATGAGCCGCATGATGGCCCGCGAGTCTCGCCATGCTAACAGTAAAGATAGCTGGGTCCTCGAAGTGCTACGCCGGCTCGACCTGGCAAGTGAGAGCCTAGACAGGGCAAAGGAGGTCGAGGACTTCCAGGCTGTCGGAATGCGGCTTCGGGAGGCACTGCTTACTCTGACAGCGAAGCTGGGAGACCTTGGCCCTCAACTGCCGGACGGGGTTGAGGAACCCAAGGCAGCCAATTTCAAGGCATGGGCGAATATCTATGCCGATTTGCTCGCGGCAGGAGCGGCTTCGCAACACCTGCGGTCTCTCTTGAACGCGCTGAGCGAGAAGACCTGGAACTACGTCAATTGGCTGACACACGCACGCAACGCTGGCGATCTTGATGGCCGGATCGGCCTCTCGGCTACCAATCAGACGGTCGAGACATTCCTTTTCGCAGCGGCCCGGCTACAGCGAGGCGGACCGGAACGCTGCCCTCTGTGCGCTTCGTACCAGCTTCCGCATGAGCGGACAGAGGAAGGTGACTGGATCAAGCGCTGCGCGACCTGCGGCTGGAAGTCTGCTGCGATGGACTTGCCGTCAGTGATGCATCACGATCCAGAGGAAGACGAGCCGAGGCAGGATCCAGAAGGCGACTGCATCGAAGTCGAGGATTTCGGAATATATCTATCCCCGAGCCAGGCTAGATCCGTATTGGACGAGGTCAGTAACCAAATAGAATCTGAAAATGAGCAGCCAAGTTGGACTAACCCATTTGCCTTCCTCTTCGTCGAAGACGGGAGTGTGGTCGACGCTCATCGGCTGGTATTCATGTCGTTCAAGCACCCTCCAGCATCGGGGTCTGAACTGGCATATGCTTGCAGCGAGGTTAGCTGTGTCAACCCAGACCACGCGAGGGAACTCCCTCTCCCGGCTGATTCTGGTTGGACAGTCGGCGTCATCGAGAAGGTAGTCTCTCACACCTCGCACCTAGAGCTTCAGATAGGTGGCGTCGATATTGGAACTCAGCGAATTTTCGTAAACCGCGAGATTCTCAACCGCTACGGATTCGGGGATGCCAGCAGTCTTGTCGAGCGAGCTGTGTTTCTTACAGCGACCGACGACAAAGGTTGGGTCCGGCTAGTCCCGGCAGAGCGTCGAGTCGATTATAGCCAAGGATCAGCAGTCGCAGGATGGCTCCACCCGCCCGACGACGTGGTCGGAGATGACCCGTGCCCGTGCGGCGCGGGAGGAGCCTATTCGACCTGCCACGGCGAACGCATGTCGCGGTAAGTCACCCTCGTGGCATCAGGAAAACCAAGCGCGGGGACGCGATCCTCCAGTGCCGTCGGCACTGCGCCCGCACATCACCCGCACAGCCCCGTGACACGCCGTGCGGCCACTGTGCGGACAGAGGACTTGGCCAACCGCCTGTCCACCAGCCCATCGGCCCTTCGGGCCGGCCGTCAAGAACAAGGTCAACAACAAAGATCAAGGTCAACAACAAAGATCAAGGTCAACAACAAAGATCAAGGTCAACAACAAAGATCAAGGTCAAAGTCAAAAGCATCGGGCCTACGACCCGAGCGGGGGGACCACAGGCGCACCCTTCCCCACAGCCCCAGGGTTCCCCTGAGGTTCCCCCACACCCCCTCCTTTACCCCTCCGAGCCCACCCAAGGCCCCGCTACGCGGAGCACAGCCGACCCACACGACCGCAGTAAATCAGGCAGAGGCGGAACGGCATCCAGCACAGACCGAAACCGGGGCGCGACCACGTAGGCAACAAGCGAGGAACAGCCCCCCGATTTACTCGTTCTAGGCAAGCGCGTAGAATGGATGATTTGCCCGGGTACGCTATCCTCGCTCTATGAGTAACGGCATGCACACCCGGCTCGAAAGCGCCGCGACCGCTGAAGGCATCTTCGATCAGGTCTGCCAGCTCTACGCATCGGTATTTGGTGCGCCGCCACTCAATAGATCCCCGGAGAAGCTATCCGCCCAACGCAGCAGCCTGCGGAGGCTTATTGCTGACCCTACGTTCGGGATGGCAACAGCCTGGGATGGGATCATGCTCATCGGCTTTGCCTACGGCTACGCACTCGGGAGTGACACACACTGGTGGGATGAGTTTTTGGCACCTGTTGCCGAAGAAATCACGCGCGAATGGGATGGGCGTACCTTCGCCATCATCGACATGGCCATTGCGCATTCACACCAAGGCCACGGCGTGGGCCGCAGGCTGCTTGAGACGCTGCTAGCTAGCCGACCCGAAGAACGAGCATCGCTCTCAGTGGTTCCCGACAACGATAATGCGCAAGGCTTCTACCGCCACATCGGCTGGCAGTACATCGGACGGGTCAAGGGAGCCGCGCACCATGCCGCGCCCTTCTTCGACAAATATACCCTGCCGCTCCCTAGGTGATACGCATTTCAGCGCAGCGGGCCTTGAGGTCACGCACTGCCGCGACATCCTTGCATGGCGCGAGATCGTCGAGCACCTGCCGTAGTTCCTCCACGAACCTAGGCGAGCGGTTACGCATCGCAAGCTCTACGGCATCACCGACGACGCGGGCAGCTTCGGCCACCTCATTCGCCTGTAGATGAGCCCGGCCCAGGTAGAGCGTCGCAAAAGCCCGGTTACGGACAAATGACGTGTCAGCGTAATAAAGTGACTCCTGCGCTGCGGCAGCCGCTTTACCTGGGCTGTCCAGAAGCAAATGACAGCGGCTTTGATCGGCGGTCAGTTGCGCACGGCCATTGAAGTGCGCAATCGAAACACCCTCATCATGGTGGCCGATATAATCCTGGGCATATTCTAGCTCGTCCAGCGCTCGCATCTGGCCATCTGCCGCGTAGGCCCGTGCCGCCACCTGATGAGCATAGGCTTTCAGCGGCGCGTCGTCGGTTTGCGCCGCCCAACCCTGAGCAGCGACCGCATGATCAATGCCAAGACGTGACGTGCCTTGCCAGGTGGCAAGATGGCTCATGTTGCACAGCACGTACGCACCCAGTGCGCTGTTCCGTGCCTCGTGCGCAGCGCTCCGAGCTTGCTCGTAATAGAACCAGGCTCCCTGGTAATCGCTCATGTCAAAGGAAAGCCAGCCGGCCATGCGGGAAGCAATGCTGAGCAGTGAGAGCACTTTAGGCCGAAGGGATGCCGGGCAATCAGCCAGTAGCCACCCGATGACGTTGCGCTGTGATAGAATTGTATGTAGCGATGCTTGCGGCCCGAGCAAGTCATCTTGCCGCTTCGCGTGCCAGAGCACAGCCTCAATGTGGTCAATCACACTGGCGTCAACTCGGTCCGACGCAGATATACCGCTCCCGATGCGCTGCCGTTCCTCCGGTCCCAGATCCGGCAGCAGAGGTGCCGCCGCGACATAGGAGGCGGCCCATCCAAGCAGCCGCAAGACCTCACGACGTTTCATAGTGCCAGCCCAGCGAGTGAACAACTGTATCAAACGATCATACGTCCGTTCGCGCTCCTGTGCTGAGCCAAACGGCTCCTCGCTCAGCATACGAAGCTCGTGCAGGTACGGCGCAAGCGCCGCACCATCCGCACCGCTAAACAAAAGACCCTGTGCGGAGAGGGGTTCTGTCTCAGAGGGGAAGAACAACGCCTGAACCGTCTCAGTTCCATCTGATTCCCGCACCGATGGCAGCGAGCCGACATTCCCCCATGCCGCGATCACCTCCCCATCCGCGCCTCCCTCCTGCTTTGCCGTATCCAGATGACCGTAGCTGCCATCATCAAGAAGGTCGCCCACATCACACTGGTAAAGCTGCGCCAGCCGCTTTAAAGACCTAATCGACGGCTCGTACCCGGACTCCGGCCAGGTCTCCCAGTAAGAAATCCTCTGGTCCGAAATACCGGGACCGCCATCCCCGGCCGGCCATCGCTCGTTCCACAACATCGCCACATGGCCCTGTGTCCACCCGTGCGCCATGCGCATAGCGACACGGCAGTTCACGTGCTCCGCCTGCCTGATGTACACAGCGATCTGCGCCCAGGTCCGCCCCTCAGCCCGGAGCCGGCTGCTCAGCGCCGCCAACCGTGCCCGCCTGCTCCGATAGTTCCGCTGCATCGCTCAATGCCCCTCATGCGTCACACGATGTCCGTCCCTGGTCATGGTACGTCCCGCACCAGCAGACACTCCGGTACTTATGACGTGACCGGCGCATACCCGGCAGCAATTCCTTCCCCGGGACAGGAACTCTTAGCCCGGCGCGATGTTCTTACCCCCGGCGCAGGCTATTGCTCAGCGGCCCCGGCGAATCCGCCGCGTGACCTACTGGCCAATGCTGGGTCAGCAAGGCACAACCGGCTTACCTAAGACTCATCCCGAACCGGCCGGGTCGGCGATACCCGCGATTACCTGCCGTCGCCGACCTGGCCTTCCAACCAGCACCAGAACCCCGCCACCGGAGGAACGATGACGCCCGCCGGGACCAGCCCGCGCGCCGCCGCCGCCCCGCCGCGCATGGGTGACCAGGTGTTCCCGGCCCGCCCTGATCAGGTCCGCGAGGCCCGTAAGTTCCTCAGGGCCGCCCTGGAAGGCTGTCCCGCAGCCGACGACGCCATCCTGTGCATTTCCGAACTAGCGGCCAATAGCTGCCTGCACAGCGCCTCCAGGGAGGCCAGTGGCACGTTCACCGTCCGCGCCGAGATCCACGAAGGCGACTACGTGTGGATCGAGGTAGAAGACAGCGGAGGCCCCTGGAACCAGCGCGCCCACCCTGACGGACGCCCGCACGGCCTAGACATCGTCCGCGCGTACGCCGCCGACTGGGGCATAGACGGCGACCCGTTAACCGGCTGGATCGCCTGGGCGAAGCTCAACTGGCTCCCGGCGAACGGCACCGCCCGATGACCGCGCCCTTATACGACCCCGACCAGCGCCGCGCCGCCGCGCGGATCGCCCAGCACAGCCCTCACTGGGTCGTCATCTGGGGCACCGCTACGCGCGAATTCTGGGCCTTTCCGGTGTTCCAAGTCCCCGCCGGGACGATCGCCCACCACGGCGACCCCGTCGCGCTGACCCGCCAGATGCTCCAGATACAGACCGCCGTGGCCTACCAGGGGCACCGCGAAACACCCAGGAACGCCCAGGCATGACCAGCGACCACGCAGCCGCCGCAGCAGAGCCGATGCTAGACGACGTTGCCCGCGAGAACCCCCGCTGGCACTGCTGGAAAGGCGTGTCTGGCCTGCTCTACGCCTCGCTTCGGCATAGTTCCCCGCCTGTCGCCATCCGGGGCGAAGACCCTGCGGACCTGCGCGACTCGATCCGCCGGGCGGAGGCTGACCTGGCCTAG
>WNFD01003274.1_pt1 | contig 18540 bp, 14 predicted proteins | sample 5400491 | NCBI WGS metagenome assembly WNFD01 (sample SAMN13153343, study PRJNA577476) | soil metagenome | isolation source: 120 cm saprolite under Douglas fir tree site 2 hole 2 replicate 2 | place: USA:California | collected 2015-04-18 | reverse complement strand
TTCACCCTTTTTAGAAACTCCACGGGTGGTATGAACCGGCCGTCTGCCTGTTGATTCCACAATTCGACCCCGTTGATCTTGTACTTCTCAATATGTTCACTGATCCGGTCAAAAGGATATTTGGAGGGATGCGCCAATACCTTAAACATACTGCGCTCATTTACCGTTTCACCCGAAGCGAGGCGCGCGATTTCCCCATACCCCTTGAGCGGGAAGAGGATGGTATGCAATCCGAAAAGGTCAACTTCCATGCCCGGAATGAGAAGAAAGCGGCTGCTTTCGCTCACCTGCTTCACTTCCTGCAAATACCGGTCAAACGTCCCCTCATCAAAATCCTCGAAGTGCTCCGTCATAAGGCAAAAAGAGAATCCTCGCCCCCTCAGGGCGGAAGCAATCTCAGGCAAGGTATTTCTACCGTCGTGAGAGTAAGTAGAGTGAAAGTGGAACGTGCCTTGAATGGCTAAATCTCCGATGATCGCTATTTAGGTCAAATCTTGTATTAATCGGGCAAAAAATGGCTTGGGATCGTCTCGGGTAAGAAGCAGATCTCGGGTGCGATTATCAAAAAAGGACTTTACGTAAGATTTCACAGCAGTCCATCGCGTGGGAAATTCACCCGGCCATGACTTCGGCCTGCCCTTCAAGCAGAGCAACAAGCACTTGGTATCGCCAACCAGATATCGGCCCTGGATTCCAATCTCATACCGTGTCTCCTCGGGCCGGATTTCAATTCCATTCAGCATCTTCCAATATAAGTAAGGCAGATCCAACCCGGCCGCCGGCGCCAACAATATCGTGCCCCAGAATCGGCCATTGATCTCCATCAGGTACGGTACCCCGGTTCGCCGATCAACTTTGAATTCAGTCATTGCGGGGCCGCTAAAGGCGAGGGCCTTAAAAAGCGATTTGGTTGCTTCAAGAAGTCGAGGATCGAGCTCAATCGTTTCCGCAAGCGCGCTGGGGCCACCCAACGGATCGCTCTCACGAATTCTGCGATGCGCCAGCAGCGACACCGGCATTCCTTTATCAAACAGACCCGATATTCCCACGCCATATCCATCAATGAATTCCTGTAGCAAAACGGATTGCCCTTTTGCCAGCCGAACCTGGCATTCCTCCACGACAGCGGCTGTTGTGGAAGCGTACGCTGTCTTGCTGCTGGTTTCGGCCTTCCCCGAGTGCATCACTTCGCTGCTCTCGGACTTGATTGCCACGGGCAGCCGCAGGTCGATGGTGTTCAGCGAAAGAATGCTCTCGCCGGTAACATGAATCGTCCGCGGCACGGCAATGCCTAGTGATTTGGCAAGTTCCAACGTCTTCGCTTTGCTGAAGGTCGTTTTGATTTCGCCTTCCGAAGGAATCAACAGGGCGCAGTTAAGCTCTTTCCGGTGTTTATTACAGGCCATAATCGCGGCTTCTGAGGTGGGAAACACACAATCAACGGCGAATTTTCGGGAGTAATGGTTCACATCTCGAATGAATTTTGAGATGTCCCGTTTCGGACTCGTATAGACAAATTTTTCCTTCGCATAACGGGAGAACAGGCTCATATCCCATTTCTTTTCGCCGCCCACTGCAAACGAAATCCCTTGCTTTCCCCAGGAACGCACACAGGCAAGGGTCCTCGTCGAGTAGCCATCCAGCAACAAAACTTTCGAATACTTTCTGCCCGGCAACGTTTGTGAAGGATACTCCGGCGCAGATTGCGCGATCATTGAATCTGCAAGAGAGGCGTTCGCCACGCTCGGCGGATTGAACACCCCCGGCTTCAAGCGCGCACCTCATCTCCAAGCCGGCTCCCCAGGTGCAAGCTGCGGCGTAGAATGTTTTTTAGCCTTCTCATTTGCTCATCCTGCCGAAGCCGGACAAGGTCCGCAGGCATGGTTCGCTCAACCCGGCGGAACCACGTCCACACATATCCGAAGAAGATTAGAAAACCACCAATGACGTACGGGCGATTTCTTATTTGGTAGACGCTGCGAAATATCTCCCAAAGTGGATGACTGCCGAGAATATAATCCATCCGGCCCCGATGAATTCTTTCACGAAAACCTGTATAGTGCGCTTCACCCATCTTGCGGTGGTGCCAACAGAATTTTTCGGGGAACCTTCGGGTTTGCCACCCCTTGGCGCGGGCGCTGAACACCGCGATCAAATCGATTCCGCCGGATTTTATTTGTGAGTAGCCTCCGATAGCCTCGAAACATTCTCGCCGGAACATCTGGCATGCGCCCGACACATGTTCGATGTTATCGGATGGATCTTTAATGTCTGTGCCTTCTTCGCTGAGCTCAGCGTATCCGGCGCTGAAGGCAACAGCCTTTCCGGCAAAACTCCTCTCGGTGCGAACGGGTTGCCTCACCAGCTTGATCCAAGGATTCGCCGCTGCATACTTTCCGACGATTTCATCGGTGCCGTCAGTTGATCCGTCGCTGACGATCACCCATTTCACGGGCCTCACCGTCTGCGCGACCACCGACTTCAACGTAAGCTCGATGAACCTGGCTTCGTTCCGCGCAGGCGTGATCAGCGCATATTTGGGCAGCGTAGTCATGCTTGAACCAGTGCCGCCGAATTCTGGGGTTTCGGATGGCGGCCCTCCACCTTCAATTCGCGCAGCAGCGTGGACATCGCCAGAAGCATCCACGCCTGAGACCATCTCATATACGAGGTCCGGATTGTTCCGAGGCGAAGTTTCCGATAGTAGAAGAAACCCCGTTCATCCCACATATGGTCAATGGCCCAATGAAACACCGATTGTGCCAAGGCAACATTTCTTGAATCCAGCTCTCTGAACGCCAGCAGCGTGAGAATGCTTTCCGCCACACTGTGAATATCGATCGGATAAGTCCGGTCGTGGAAATAGCGCGCCGCGCCATCTTCGCGGAAAAAGTGCGTGCGGTAAAATTCGAAGCCGCGGTGAATGCTCGATTCGAACTCGGATGTTCCTGCATAGCGGCACACTGCCTGCAGCGCGCGGAGGTTATATCCGGTGTGAAAATTATCAATCCAGCGCTGTGATGGCGCTTCGCCGTAGTCCCACGAGCCATCGTCGCGCTGCTTTGACACCGAGTAGCGGGCCACGGTCAACGCTGGCCCCAGGAGCTTTGCATTTCCCGTGTGCTTGTAAACGCGGCACAACAGGGCGGCAGCGAGCAGGTTCGCATTATGCGTCTTGCTCCGGACCCCAGGTTGGGGATAGCTGAAGCCTGCAACCTCGCCTCCCTCGGTCCAGTAAAGGTCATTAATAATGTATTCCGCCGCGCTCACCGCCATTTCCAGGCACTTGGGATCGCCAATCTGGTCGTACGCATCCAGCAGCGCCAACGCCACAAATGTGGTGCATACCAGATTTGGAGACTCCGCCGGCACCAGTTCAAACCTGGTTTGCCACGGAAAGCTGTAACCCCAGCACCAATAAGAGGAGTCTGGTGACTTTTTCGCCGCGATCAACCGGATCATTTCCGCGATGAGGCTGTCACGGTCGGAAACTTCCTCGGCAGACATATTGATGAAGGAAGAGAGAAAAACGGCGAGCGCTTTGGAATTCTGAGTTTTCGAGATTCCCAGCAGACCGCGTACGTTCACTGGGCTCAGCTTAAGAGCTTGCGTGAATGCAATTCGGGGAATTCTGGAGTCGAGAATCGGGAGCGCTTTAAGTATTTTGCTGTTCAACGCGTCATACGGATCGTAACCAGCCCAATCATTCTGGCGGCAATACGCCAAAAGCTTTTGCAGCGCATTGCTCAACTGAGCGTCGGTTTGAAGAGTGTTGCTGTTATTCATGGCTGATGATCGCAATAATGAGCGCGTTAGACCAAAACCGGGCGAAGCGATGGCCGCTGATTGGCACATGAATGCAACAGGATATCGACAATGCGGGCCGCAGCTTTGCCATCCCAATGCATTGGCATCTGTCCCCGCACTTTTCTCCGCGATTGAGTCCGAATTGCTTCGCGAATTCCGTCCCGGCTCGTCCCGGCAAGAATGTTCGTGCCCTTCTCAACGGTAACGGGCCGCTCGGTGTTTTCCCTGACCGTGACACACGGAATGCCAAGGCACGTGGTTTCTTCCTGAATGCCGCCGGAATCAGTCACAACCATCCAGGCGTTCTTCATCAGGCAAAGAAAATCCAGGTACCCCACCGGGTCAATCAGAATTATTCCTCGACCGCTGGCAGACTGCCGCGCGGCTTGAGAATCTTTCGTCCCCGCGCCAAGATCGAGGCCAAATTCCTGGATGCGCTTCCGCGTGCGCGGGTGAACTGGAAAAATAATGGGGCAGTCGCTTCCCAATTCTTGAAGACCCGCGAGAATGTTTTCGAATGACTCTCGATGATCGACGTTGGCCGGCCGGTGCAAGGTGAGCAATGCGTAACGAGCGACCTTACTCGCTTCCCCGTTTTGCCCCGATCGCGATCGAAGGCCCAGTTCGTCCAGCTTGGTCGATGCCTCTGCCTTGCCTTGGAAGGCGAGAAGCGAATCGATCATCGTGTTGCCGACAAAGTGTACTTTCTCCGACGGGATTCCTTCCCGTTTCAGGTTTGCCAGTCCGCTCTCTTCCGTGACGAACAACAGGTCGGAGACGTGATCCGTCACGATGCGGTTAATCTCCTCCGGCATCGTGCGGTCAAACGATCGTAAACCAGCCTCCACATGAGCAATTACAGGCCGCTTGCCTGCCGCGTCAAAGGCGATCTTGGATGTGACCAGCGCGCAAGCCACGGTGGAATTCACGTCGCCGACAACGACCACCGCATCGGGCTTCTCGTTCATCGCGATTTCTTCGAACTTCTTCATGATCTCGGCCGTTTGCGCCGCATGCGAGCCGGAGCCAACGCCCATGTGAACATCCGGCTTGGGAAGATTCAGATCGCTGAAGAAGGACCCGGACATGATTTCATCGTAATGCTGCCCGGTGTGTACAAGAACGTGCTGAATCCGCGTGGCGCGTGCGCCAGTTTTCGAAGCGGCTTCGCCCGCACGCCGATTCTGTTCGTTGATCGCGGCGATGATCGGCGCGACTTTCATGAAATTCGGCCTTGCGCCCACGATCGTCAGGATTTTCATCTTTCCGTCCATCATTATTTAATCTCGCGTATTGACGGCTTCCACGTGATTTGCACGCTCAGTCGGCAGCCTGTTGCGGGGATAACAGCTTCGGGTCTTCCGATTCGACGATACTCACAATAAACTCGACGATGTTTTGCAACGCGGGGCGGCTGCTGCTCTTGAAAGCGCCAATGCCAGTTCGGCGGACCAGTTTAATTTTTGCCGGAATCTCCGCCGGGTTTTCGATCAGGGTTAATCGGCCCGTTTCCGAAAGATAGCGGTCCACGGCGCCTATCTTCCCCCGGAAAATACTGTACACCGGCACACCGAGGGCTGCGGCCTCGCGATTCATTGTGCCACCGCCGCTTACGACGAAATCAGAAAACCAGATCAGGTTGAGCCCGTCCACAACTCGCTCAGGGATAATAACCCGCCGCTGGGCAATCAGGTCCGGCCATTTCCCGCGCACCTCGGCTTCCTGGTGCGAATTCCGCGGAAGCAGAACGATTTTGACACTGGGCTGGGCTTTCAGGTATTCCATCACGGCATAGAAAAGATCGTCGCTCTCCGGCCGGTGATAATGAGCTTCACTCGCCGGCGGCCGGATCGAAACGACCATGTCCTGCTCTGTCAGCCCCAGTTCCTTTCGGACGGAAGGATTCGCCTTGAAAGAGGGCACGTAAACGTCTTCTTTAATGCCCCGATATTTCAGAATGTTATTCTTCCGGCTCCCCACGGACTCGTTGGGAATAATTTCCGGAACAATCATCCAGGAAGGGCGGAAGATCACCAGGTCCTGCACAAACTCATAGTCGCCGATATTAATGCTCTTGATCCCAAGCAGAGAGGACGCGAGAATCTGCGCTCGGGAGCCGTGCGAGACCGCCAGACTTGGCCGCTCCTTCAGCAAAAATGGAATTAGGCGAAGCGCGCGTGTGACCACTCCCACAACTTTCAGGAATTTGTTCTTCCCAAAGTGGCGGCCGATCTTTCTGCAATTCAAGCCATAAAATTCCACCAGCTCTGAAACCTGGTAAGCATCCCTGGCCGTCAGCAACACCTCATAGCCGCGCTCTTCGAGCTCCCTTTTGATCGGTATGAAAAAAGGGACATGCGGTGAATTATCCAGATCCACCCAAATTTTCTTTTTGGACGGCCGTCCGGGTTTGGGGGTGGTTTTCAATTTGATCTAATCCTTAACCACATCGGCCTGTGCAACGCGAGATTCCATGTCATCGCATCCTGAATCAGCCTGCGCCTCTTGAATCCACGTGGGGTTCGCTTTTCATCAGCGTAACATTGTGATAGATGAATTTCTTCAGGAGCTGCGGCACATGCATCCAATCGTACCCCCCCAGAAGCTTGGCCTTCAGCAACTCCGGCGTGTCCCAGGAATTAATCGGCACGCGCGGCAATGAAAATCGATTGCTCCGGCTATGTGCCCGGCCGATGATGCTGGAGACGCCGCTCTTGAAGCCTTGATTTTCCAGCGAATCGCTGATGAATCTGGCGAAATCGCGATCCTCTTCGGGAAATGGGAACGGATAGGAAAACGATTCAACCGCTTCGCCAATCTCCTGTTCGATTACTTCCTTCGAATAACCAATTTCGTAGTCAATCTGCTCAGGTTCCAGCGAACGCAGGTCCGGATGAGTCACCGTCCGCGACCCGAATTGCACGCCTTCCGCGTACAACTGCCTGACATCGTTCCAGGTCAGGTAGTCGACGCCCTCATTGCGCATCGGAGTCTTGCGGATCCGGTCCGTCACCAGGAAAACCGTCGCCTTAAAACCGCACTGCTTCAGGATTGCAAACCCTTCTGTGAAGAAATCCCTGTAACCGTCGTCAAATGTGATGACAACCCGGTTGGACATGTCCAGTCCAGAGGCTAGTCCGTCGAGCATCTCGGACAGGTGAATTCCCTGGTATCCCTGGCTCTTGAGCCACCTCATCTGTTTCGAAAAAATCTCTGGCTGAGTATTAATCTGAAAGTAGGGATGTGACTGCCCGAACAGGTTGCTCGAAATACTGTGGTACTTGAGAATCGGGACAAAGCCGTTCCGGGTGCGTCCCGTGAAACGCATCAGGGGCGTATATAAGTACAGAGTTATGAATTGATCTAATCGGGGCATCATCGGGGGGTTGCTTTGGGACAGATGCGCTTTTGCTTGTGAACGTAGTCGAATGGGCGAATCTACCGGACGGAGGAGACTCGCGCGCCAGCAAACTCTTTCACTTTTTTCGAAACTTCATTCACCTGGTCACTGGTCATTTGCGGGAACATCGGCAAGGAAACAATTTCGGCAGCCACGCGCTCCGTGACCGGGAAATCACCCTGCTTGAAGTTCAGGGACTCGTAGGCCTTCTGAAGGTGCAACGGAATCGGGTAATGGATTCCGGTGCCGATCCCGGCTTCTGCCAGCGCGGCCTGGAACGCCTCGCGATCCTGCACGCGAACAACGTAAAGGTGATAAACACCCTTCGTCCAGGATGCTTCCAGGGGAACCACGATCGCGTCCTTGGCCTCCGCCAACAATTCGTGATAGCGGTGGGCGTGCGCTCGCCGTGATTCATTCCATTTCGCCAGGTGCCGCAGCTTCACCGAGAGCCATCCCGCCTGAATCGAATCCAGCCGGCCGTTATAGCCTTCGATGTCGTGATAATACTTTTTCGCCTGGCCGTGATCGCGGATCATTTTCATTCGAGCCGCCATCGCCGGGTCGTTCGTGGTAGCCGCTCCGCCCTCTCCGCAAGCACCCAAATTCTTACCCGGATAGAAGCTGAACGCCGCGGCCTCGCCCATCGAGCCCGCACTCTTCCACGCGTTGTCTTTCTTGGAAAAATATTGCGCTCCGTGGGCCTGGCAAGCATCTTCGATCACAAACAGCTTGTATCTATCCGCCAGATCGAGGATCGGGTCCATGTCAGCGGTCTGCCCGTAGAGATGCACGGGGACGATTCCCACGACGCGCCGTTTCGAAGCGCGCTCAATCAGTTCGCCGTTCTTGGCGTTCACTTCGCAGCGAGTCTCCAGGTATTCACGCAATTTTTCCGGATCCATCGTGTAAGTCTGTTCGTGAATATCCACGAATGCGATCTGCGCGCCGGCCTGGGAAATGGCTTCTGTCGTCGCGATAAACGTGTGCGGAACCGTGACGATGATGTCTCCCGGCTGCACGCCCGCGGCCATGAAGGCAAACCGCAAAGCGTCTGTGCCGCTGTTCACGCCGACACAATATTTCGTCCCGCAAAATGCCGCGAATTCCCGTTCAAACTCCTCCACCATCGGCCCGCCAATGAATCCCGCGTTGCTGAAGGCCTTCTTCACCACCGCCAGAAGCTCTTCCTGGAGTTCCTGGTGCGGCGTCACGAGATCAAGAAACGGTATTTTTGTCGGGTTTGCCATGTCTTTACCTTTTCTCCTCATTCACGAATCTCAAAAACCTAGCCGGATTCCCCGCTACGATTGCGTTTGCCGGAACGTCCTTCGTCACCACGCTTCCCGCCCCGACTATCGCGTTTTCGCCAACCGTCACATTGCACAAAATCGTGGACCCCGAACCGACCGAGGCGCCTTTGCAAATTCGGGTTTTCTCAACCTTCCAATCGGCTTCCGTCTGCAGTCCGCCGCCGGCAACGGTCGCCCGCGGGTAAACGTCATTGATAAACGTCACGCCGTGTCCGATAAACACGTCGTCTTGAATTTCCACGCCCTCACAGATGAAAGTGTGGCTGGAGATTTTGCAGCAGCGGCCGACACTCGCGTTTTTCTGGATTTCGACGAACGCCCCGATCTTGGTGTTGTCGCCAATCTCACATCCGTAAAGATTGATGAATTTTGAGAGTTTGACGTCTTTCCCCAGCTTCACGCTGGGCGCGATGCAAACGTAATCGTTCACAGAGTTATGGCCTCCCCGCGGCTGCGGATGGATCGGTCGGCGGCTTCCAGGATTCGCACCACGCGAAGACCCGCTTCACCGTCGTTGAATGGTTTGGTGTTTTCTTCAATACACTTGATGAAATATGCTGTCTCCGCGCGCAGTGCTTCCACCTGCTCCACTTGCGGCGCCCACATGTCTCCCGAGCGATAGCTGACCAGCAACTGGTGCAGATTGCTCGGATTTGTGGACATGCTGACTCCCTTGTCGTAAATCCTAAGCTTTTCATCCGCTTCCAGATCGTTCCACATCAGCATCTTCTTTTCGCCGCCGATAAGCGTCGTGCGCACTTTCACCGGCGAAAGCCAGTTAACGTTCACATGGGCAATAATGTGTTTTGGAAAGTACACCGTGATGAATGCAACGTCTTCGACGCCGTTCAGGTGCTTTTCTCCGGTGGCCACCACGGCTTCGGGCTTTTCACCAATCACATAATCCATGATCGAAAGGTCATGCGGAGCCAGATCCCAGATAACGTTCACGTCGTGCTGGAACAACCCGAGATTTACGCGCAGGGCATCATAGTAGTAGAGGTCTCCGAGTTCTTTTTTGTCGACCAATTCCTTGATTTTTCGCACGGCGCCGGTAAACAGGAAGGTGTGGTCCACCATGATCTTCAGGTTTTTGCGCTCCGCGAGTTCCACCAGTTCCTCGCCCTGCGCCACGCTGTACGTGAACGGTTTTTCCACAAATACATGCTTGCCATTCTCAAGAGCTTTCTTGGCCAGTTCGAAATGGGTCCAGACCGGAGTCACCACCGCGACCACATCAATATCGGGCGATGTGAGGATTTGATTTTCATCCGTGGTAAAGCCAACCGCCGGAAACGTCTTCTTCAGCCGTGCTTCGCACTTTGGATTGCGATCCGCCACCAGAACCACTTCGCAATTGTCCTGGGAATGGAAATTCCGGACGATATTCGGACCCCAGTAACCGTAACCAATCACACCGATACGCATGGCAAAACTCCTTGGGATTTCCTTCGACCTAGGCTACGCCGGGGGCAACGGCGCGTTGTGGAGCGATCACAGAGGAACTATTTGATGAGGTCTTGTTCTTCAGTCGAATCCGCACAGGCGATTCCGCTGAAATTCCAGAAAAGCAGGCACCCGGATACATCCGGCTAATTCTAATGAGCGCCCTCGCCTTGAATCACGGCTCCGGGAGTTTGCGCCAGAATTTTCAAGTCCAGCCAAACGGACCAGGCACGCGCATACTTCAGATCCAGGCGCACCATTTCGTCGAAGCGCGTCCGGCTGCGTCCCTCAACCTGCCACAAACCGGTGATGCCGGGCTTGATTTCCAGGACACGCCGACGGTGCCACACTTCGTATTTCCGAAATTCGTAGGCCAGCGGCGGACGCGGGCCAACCAGCGACATGTCTCCCCGCAGCACATTCCAGAATTGCGGCAGCTCATCCAGGCTGGTCTTGCGGATAAAGCGGCCGATCGGCGTCACGCGAGGGTCTTTCTGAATCTTGAATACCGGCTTGGCCGCGGTCTCTGAATTTCCGTCCACCTGGCCGGCGATGAATTGTTCAACGTATTGCTGGTGAATCTTTGCGTCACAATCCGTCCGCATCGAGCGGAACTTCAACACTGTAAAAGTCTTTCCATGCTGGCCTAGGCGTTCCTGCTTGAACAGCACAGGGCCTTTTGAGGAAAACTTGATCGCCAGGGCCACGGCCGCAAAAACCGGAGAAAGGAATACAATCGCCGCGGCGCTGCCGGCCAGATCAATGGCGCGCTTAATCGCCAGCGGGACTTTTCTCGCGTCTTCGCGCTTTTGAATTTCCGGGTAAAGCTTGATGTTCGCCGAATGGTCGTTCGCTCCGCTTCCGTACTCTTCCGGAAAGAAGTGGAAAGAAACCGAGATGGACGCGCTCTTCTCAATTCCCAGCGTCGATTCGAAAATCTTCCGGAGCTTGTCCAGAAATCTCTTCTGGACTATTTCGTTCGAGGCCTTTCCGAGTTCTGTGCCGATCACTCCCATCAGGCTGTTATCGAGATACCAGCCGATGATGTCCGTTTCCCGGGTGGCTTCCGATAGGGATTTTGCCAGCATCTGCACCATGCGGTCTTTGCCGGAAACGCCGTTCACAATCTTCTGTACATCCACCAGGATCAGAACAAATCGGTTTTGGGCGCGCTCTGCTCGACGCCGCTCCAAATACAACATGGAGACAAAAGCGTCCTCGTTCAGCAACATCCGTGGCGGCGTATTACCCATGTTCGGCACCGACAAATGCGCGCGAACCTCCAGCTTGGGCCTTTCCTTCTCTCGCCGCGCTACCGCTTCGATTGGGCTCATTTTTCTTGCTCCGATTCCCATCCGGTTGAACTTAAATCCCCATCGGCACGCGGATCGGGCGAAGTATCCGCTGTGTCATACTCTCTCGCGTCTCTTCCTTGACGACGGAAAGCCACGAGGTTTCCACTTCCATTGCCACTGATCTCTGCAGGAGCCTCACCGATAGAATCACCCGATGATTGCCCTTCACGTTGACCAGAATTCCTTCCAATCCAGATAATGTTCCGTAGTTCACGCGGACGCGCTGGCCGACTTCCAGATAGGGCCAAGGCTGCTTGGGCATTCCGGAGGACACTGCGAGTTGAAGCGACTGAATTTCTTCGTCCGAAACACAAATCGCCGTCCGGCCGTATCCAACGATTTGCAAGACCCCTGGGGTCGTGATCACAGGACGGCGATTTTGAAAATCAAAGCGACAGAAGAGATACCCGGGGAAAAGTGGCTGTTCCACTTCTTTTACTCGGTCCGACCACTTTCTAACGCTCTTATAGGTCGGCAACAGGCATTCGAATCCCTGTCCCTGAATCTGCGAAGCGACGTACCCTTCCTTGCGAGAACGCACTTGGAGGGCGTACCAAGAAGCCTTGGGGGTTGAACCGCTTGACGCACTTTCCATTAGAGGGGTCAAAGTTCCGTCCGTTTCCTATCCAACTTCTCTCTTCGGTAGGCTATCGCCGTTACAGTCCCATTCGGCTGTCAGCCCCCTTAAGGGCAATTACCCTGCCAGTTCCCCGCGCGCTGGACCCCTCCATTTCTGCTCACTCCCATTTCTAAGTTACTGATATTTCTATAGTTACAAAAGGTCGCATTTGGCCCGCCGATTCTCCAAACTCAAGACCCGGCGGCAATGAGAAAAGCTATGCCCTATAGTTGCAATCGGATTCCCCAATTCGGTTTTAGCCACTCCGAATCAGTCTTTAATAAGCTGAAAACAATACCTTTACCTTTGTGTAAAGACCTTCTTTTCCCATCAGAATGTTGTGTTTGCAGATCTTTTGACCCCAAACGGGGAAATCCCCTACCCCACCCTCAAACGGGCCCCTAGAAGTCCCGCAAGCTCCCTGGAGGCAGGCCAGGTGCTGGGAACTCAGTTTTCGGGCCCCGATATCCGAGCCTGGCGCATTCGCGCCGATACCCCGCAGGGCGGCGAAGCAAGGAGTCTTTACCCTTGCGACGTTCTTTAGGGCGGGTTGTGAAATCGCAAAATGGGCAGGCGATTTTGAACGATTGATTCATGCGGCATCGGGTCAAATCGCCTTGCATGTGTTCGGCTGAATATCTGAAATACTTATGCTTGGAATTTGTGGATGCTGTTATGAATTAGTTCGGAGTCGGGGAAACCTGCGGACTCCCAGGGTAAGTATGGTAGAAATTTCAACATTGAAGTTCAAGGGAAGGACTCTTTCTTGACTCCTGATCCTCCTCGCTCTCTAAATCGCTGGCTGATCTTTGGAGCTTGGGTTTTAATTTCCCTTTTGCTGTTTGCCAAACCAGTTTATGAGCTCTTTCAGTTGGCTAATCACGATGAAACCGCTTCCCACATTCTGCTGATTCCATTCATTACCGCGTGGCTGTTTTACACGGAGCGAAAGCAATTGCGGCCGGAAGCTGTTTTCAGCATTAGGCCGGCAATGCTCCTCCTCTTGCCTTCGCTCCTGATAGCTTTCGTTGCTCTAAACTGCCAGTCCTGCACTCCCAAAACTCGCTTGAGCGGCTACATCCTGTCTCTCGTCCTCCTGGTAATTGCCGGATTCATATTTGCCTTAGGCGCAACCGTTGCCAAATCCTCGCGGTTCGCGCTCGCATTCCTGCTTTTTTCGGTTCCCATTCCGGATCTTTTGCTTGGCAAGATCATTTACGGATTGCAGGCCGGTTCTGCGGCGATTGCGGAGATCTTTTTCAATCTGAGCGGCGCCCCCGTCTTGCGCCAGGGCTTTGTTTTCCGTTTGCCCGTAATGTCCATTGAAGTGGCGCAGGAATGCAGCGGAATCCGTTCAAGTTTGGCGCTTCTAATCCTGGCTTTGCTCGTGGCCCACTTCTCCTTCCGGCCGTTCTGGAAGAAGCTGGCATTCGTGGCCGCGGGACTCTGTATGATGCTCGTAAAAAATGGGATTCGAATCGCCACACTGACTTTATTGGCGAACTACGTCAACCCCGCTTTTCTGACCGGGAGCCTGCACCATCAGGGTGGAATCGTTTTCTTTCTGATTGGTTTGGCGCTGCTAATGCCCGTTTATTGGGCTTTGCGGAAAGGCGAACCAGATGCATCTCTTGTAGCTGTGGAGCAGCAGTAGAAATTTATTCCTGAACGAAACACTGGCGCGAAGCGTTCCAGACTTGAATCAGCCCTTGGTTTTCGGCTCGCCCTCTTGCTGTGAGCCATACCCGTAGTAATATCCGCCATACGAATCGCCTTTTTCCACGCGGTTGAGCACGACGCCAAGAAGATTCTTGTCGTGAAACTCCGAAGAGGCCTTGGAGGCCAGCTCAAAATCAGTTTCTCCGGCCCGCACCACAAAAAGCACGCCATCGCACATATCGGCAAGAATGCTGGCATCGTGTACGGCCAGGGCCGGCGGAGAATCCAGAATGATCCAATCGAAGATCAGCGACATTCGGTCGAGCAACTGCTTCATCCGTTCGCTATGCAGCAACTCACTCGGATTCGAAACCTCGCTCCCGCCAGGTATCAAGCACAGGTTCCCACCGTCCTCCGCCTGGGTAACCTGGTATTCGTTGGCGTCTCCACGCAGGTAATCGGATAGTCCCGGTCGCTCCGAAGCACCCACATGAAGATGCAGGCGGGAAGCCCGGAGATCGGAGTCAATCAGCAGAACCCGGCGGTTTTCCTGCCGGATAAACGATTGAGCCAGATTCGCTGCCACAAAGGTTTTGCCTTCGGCGGGAGTGCTGCTCGTGATCAGAATTCGTTTCAAGGGTTGCGCCGAAGCAATCTGGTAAAGCCTCGAGCGTAAGGTCCGGAATTTCTCGGCGCCGACCGAATTGTTCGAATGCGCGGAATAAACGCTCACGTCTGAATCTACCTTCCACTTCACATGCGTGCAGCGTTTCGCAAACTCCTCGAATCGCAGCAGCCCGGGATCGGCCTTCTCGGCGGTGCGGGGCCTCGCCTGGATGTCCTCATTCCCTGGCGGTTTCCCGGCAATGTCCCCCTGGATCGAGAGTTCCACGAGATCAGAGGCCGCGCGATTTCCAGTCTGCGCGCTTCGCTCTTCTGCTGCTTTTTTTAAGGCTTCGTGGATCCGGCTCATCTTTCGCTCTTTTCAGTCCTTCTCAGTGACGCTCCCGAGTTTAAACCAAGGCCTTCCTGACATTGCTGATCAAATATTTCTCTGTCATCTGTTTCCGTGAGCCCGTACATCAAAACTGGGGACCGTTGTCAGCACCGGCAGCTTCAGGCAGAGCTCCACATCACGCTCTGAATACATCGCTTTGTCGCTAACCGCCAGCAGGTAAAGAATCCCGAGAGACAGGGCAATCCCCGCTCCAAGACTCCCTCCAACGAAAATAATTTTCTTTGGGAATGACGGCGATGAGGGAAGGCTGGGCGCATCCAGCACCTTGAAGTTTTCTCCCTGTTGCTCGTGCTCCAGATCCGTGGCCATCGCCGAGTTTTCCCGCTTCTTCAGCAGGTCGTTGTAAATATCCGAGGCTGTCTGGTAACTCCGCGTCAGCTCTTTTAGTTGCTGTTCCACCACCGGGCTTGCCTGCAAGCGCCCCTGGAGCGATCGGATCTGATCCTGAATTTGCCCCTGACGCTTCGTCATGTCCGCAATCGCGTATTCGTCCTGCTTGATCCGGCTTCGCAATTGCTGAATCGCCGGCGGCTCACGGAGAGCCGTTTGCGCAGCCGATGGTGCGGGCCTGGGGGCAGGCGCCTCTGCCATTTTTCGAGTCAGCTCCTCAATTTGCGACTTTACTTTGATCACATCAGGGTGCTCTGGAGTGTATTTCGCCAGCAAAGCCGATAGTTGTTGCTGCAGCACGGCCAACTCCTGATCCTGCGATTCCGGATTTTGTTGTCCCACCTGCGCTGCCTTCCAGCTTGCTTCCTGATTGCTCAGCAAGGATTCATTCAGTGACTTGTCCTGCTGCGCCCTGGTCAACGCCTGCGTGGTGGCATCCAATTGCGTATTCATTCCGGTCAGAAGAGTAAGATTCGTCTGCTCCCGATCCGGCATCGATACCAGATGCTCAGCTTTAAACTGCGCCAGCCGCTTGTCCTGTTCGTCAAGCTTGGCCTTTGCCTCATCCAATTGCTCGGTCAGGAATTTCGTCACCTTGTTCGATTGCGCCCCGCGCGCGGTCGCGTTCTGCTCCATGAACATCGAGGTGATTTCCTGGCAGATCTGCTGTGCCAGTTGGGGATTATCGAATGTCACACTAACATTGAAGCCCGGCGGTTCCCGGTCGGCCGATCCGGCTAAGGGTTCAATCAGGTCCACATGCACCGCGCTCTTCAGCTTTTCGACCAGATCTTCCATATGCGTCGTCTTGCGCTCAAGGGGGTACAGGTCAAATTTATTGATAATCGGTTCCAATCTTGACCGGCTGAGAATCTGCGCCTTCATCGAAGCCATACGTTGATTGAGGTCGTTCGTAATCACAGGCTTGATCACGTCTGTTGGAACGGTCGGCTGTTCGACAAGGACAAGCGTGGACGAAGTGTATTTCTTGGGGAGAACGAGTGAGGCCGCCAATCCCATGGCGCCCAGTGTCACCGTTATGAAAGCGGGAATCCACCAGTAACGGCGAAGGATGCGCTTCACGTCTGCTACTGCTATTTCTCCATTGCGTACCATTTCCAACTACCTCGCTATCGAGCCGCCCTAAAACTCACTCCGGAGCTGACAGAGAAAGCGCCACCCCAGAGAAAAGAAAGATGCACGAGGATAACCACGCAGAAATAGTCTCAAGTTTCACCTCAGTTTCCCACAACCAAACAACCAATTCAATATCAATAAGTTACGGTTCCACCAACCACGAACACCCTTGAGCAATTTCCCCAGCATTCCTCCCTGACCCTAAAAAGTGGAAAAGAAATATCCCTATTATCCCTTTGATTCCCCTCCCGACTTTCCAGTTTGCTCCCTCCAATCCCCACATTACTGATACACTTCAGCCAACCCAATATCATGTGCCTTATCCGATAGATTCTCTTAAATTTAACACTGACCTCGCATGATGCTTGCGGGCAGTGGGATAGGGGTGCAAAATTGCTTTTCCCAGCGAATATGAAATCCAGATTGTTCCACCACCATTTTCCACGCCGCCGCGTATCGCTCGCTGGACGGGCCGCGCCCTTGCTTTTCTTGCTTCTAGTGATTTTCGGCGCCGGCTGCAACCGCGATCCCAAGAAATTCCTGGCGAAGGGCAATGCGAGTTTTGACCAGGGAAAATATCCCGAGGCCTTGATTTACTACGGCCGCGCCATTCAACTCGACCCGCGTAACGCCGAAGCGCATTTCAAACTCGCGCAGACGCAACTCAAACTCAAGAGTTGGTCGGGGGCATTCGCCGAACTTCAGCGGACCGTTGAACTCCAGCCGGACAATTGGGAGGCACAACTCGATCTCGGAAGGTTGCAGCTTGCCGGAGGACAAAAACAAGAGGCCAAGGAGCGGGTCCAGCTGATACTCAAAACCAATCCCAGCAACGTCGACGCGCAGCTCCTTCTCTCCAATGCCGACGCCGCTCTCGGCAACTCCACAGATGCTTTCAACGAAGCCAGCGATGCCGTGAAAATGGCGCCGGAGCGCGCTGCGACTTATCTGAATCTCGCCCAGTTGCAAATGCGCGCCGGAAACTTTAAAGAGGCTGAGCCGAATTTGCTCAAGGCCCAGAGCCTGGATCCGAAAGCCGTCACTCCTTACTTGATGCTGGGCGGTTTATACCATCAGCTGAAGCGGGATTCAGATGCGGAAAAACAGTTTCAAGGTGCAATCGCTGCCGCTCCCCAGGATCCTTCTCCGCGCGCCGCTCTTGCTGGCCTTTACTACTCCGAGGGACAACCGGCGCAGGCGGAAAAAGTGTTTACCGATGCCAAGGAACAGTTGAGTTCCAATCCTGCCGCCTACCGGATGTTGGGAGATTCCTACATTTCCCGCGGTCAACTTGATAAGGCCACCACTGAATTTGGCGCTCTATCCGCCAAGTACCCGGACGATCTTTCCATTCAGAGAACTTATATCCAGTTGCTGATTCTGAACAATCGCCTGGACGATGCCACGCCGCGCACGGAAGCGATTTTGAAGAAGACTCCTCAGGATGCCGAAGCCCTCGTCTTGAAAGGGCAGATACTTCTCCGCCAGCACAAACCGGATGAAGCTCTCACCACGCTGCAGGCCGCTTTGAAGAGCGCTCCCGACAACGCGATGGGCCACTATCAATTGGGCGTCGCATTCATCGAAAAGGCCAACAACCAGCAGGCAGAGAGTGAGTGGCGAGAGGCTGTGCGCCTTCGCCCGAACCTGACGGAGGCCTGGCTGGCTTTGACGAAAAGCGCAGCTTCCAAGGGCGATTGGAAGAACCTGGAAGATTTGAGCAACCAGCTGAAGAAGTATGCGCCAAACTCCCCTGATGGCTATCTCTATCACGCAACCGCGCGCATGAATCTGGGCGACGCCGTGGGAGCGGAAGCGGATTTGATGAACCTGCAGCGGTTGGGGCCGCAAAGCCCCATGTACTTCTTGAAAATGGGAGAATTGCGGCTCGCACAAAAGCGCACGGCGGATGCCGAGGCAATGTTCCGCCAGGCGCTCACTCGCGATCCAAATTCCTTCGAAGCAATTCGCGGCATTGTCCAGGTCGATGAAGCGAAGAATAAGCCCGCCGACGCAATGGCCTTCGTTCAGGAACAGATTAAGCGAGTCCCCAATAGCCCCGGACTGTTCATGTTGCTCGCCGAACTCCAGGTGCAAGCGAAACAATTGAAACAGGCGGAAGATTCTGCGAACCAGGTGCTCGCACTGGACAAAAATAGTGTCCCCGCCATGATTCTTCTCGCCCAATTGCAGAGCGCGGACGGCTCAACCGACAAAGCCATCCCCCTCTACCAGCGGGCCATTGAACTCGCCCCTCGCGATGTACGGCTGCAAATCGCACTCGGCGCGCTGTACGAACGCGCCGGAAACTGGCAGCAAGCCGAATCGAGCTATCAGAAGGTGTTGACCATTGATCCGGAGAATCCCCTCGCTTCGAATAATCTCGCTTATCTCCT
>WNFD01002482.1_pt1 | contig 18543 bp, 15 predicted proteins | sample 5400491 | NCBI WGS metagenome assembly WNFD01 (sample SAMN13153343, study PRJNA577476) | soil metagenome | isolation source: 120 cm saprolite under Douglas fir tree site 2 hole 2 replicate 2 | place: USA:California | collected 2015-04-18 | reverse complement strand
TGCGAAAATGCCGGGCACCGGGCCGGCCGGCGAGCGCGCTACCCTTCCTTTACCACGCGCGCGGCGGTGCCATTTTCTTGCCCCGAGAACAGGCGTATCCTACCGGCAATTGGGGGACGGGTCCGGTTGCGCGAATCATAGCGCGGCCGCTTTCCGTCATGGATCATGGGCAGCGATCCGCCGGCACGCCGGCTGGGTCGCATTCGGGGGACGCTCGGCCGATGCCGCAGGCGGGGATCCGGTTCGGGGCGCGGCTCGGCGTATTGATGCTGGGCGCCTTCGTCCTTGCCGGTTGCTCCGCAACCCATTCCATCATCGATCCGCGATACGGGGTCACGGCGAGCCCTCGTGTGGTCGAGCCGGGCCAGCCGATTCCCAAGGGCGGCGGCGCCTACCGGGTCGGCCAGGCCTATATGGTCGGCGGCCGCATGTACGTTCCCCAGGAGGACCCCGACTACCGGGCCGAGGGTGTCGCCTCCTGGTACGGCTCGGATTTCCATGGAAGGCTCACCGCCAACGGCGAGGTCTACGACATGCATGGCATCTCGGCCGCGCACCCGACGCTGCCGATGCCGTGCTACGTGCGGGTCACCAATCTCGCCAACCAGCGCTCGCTCATCGTGCGCGTCAACGATCGCGGGCCCTATGCGGCCAATCGGGAAATCGACCTTTCGGGCAAGGCTGCCGAGCTTTTGGGCTTCCGCGGCAACGGGCTTGCGCGGGTGAGGGTGGAATACGTCGGCCGGGCGCCGCTCGAGGGCTCCGACGACCGCATCCTGCTCGCCACGCTACGGGAGGGCGGGCCGGCGCCGGCACCCTCGACCGTGATGGTGGCTTCGGCCAAGCCGTTCGTCCCCAATATCTCCGACCGCAGTCCCGTGCTGCGCGGGTCCGTTCCGGTGCCCTCCGAGCGTCCGTTCGATCTCGGCGAGGGCAGCGTGGAGGCGGCGCTGCAATCGGGGCCGCGGACTGCGGTCGCGCGCCGGCCGCCATCGCCCGAAATGCTGGCAGCGGCAAAGCCGTCCCTGAGGGAACCCGCGGCCGATGCGCCGATCTCGGCCTACGCGCCGGTGCGCTATGACGGCAGCGCCGCATTTGCCAGCGGCCGCGGGCTGTATTGAAGTTTCACGCGGTTGTCGTTCCGGGGCGTGCCAACGGCACGAGCCCGGAACCATGAACACCGGTTCCGAAACAAACCACGGACCATTTGCGGAATACCCTTGGCAACCGCCGAGCCGGATCGGTATTGAAACGGGACGGGACGGGGAGGAGGCCGATCAGCGTGCTCGCATCGCCGCGATCTTTTTTGCACAGCGCATGCCTTGCGGTCGGCCTGGCTTTCGCGCTTGCCCTCGGCGCATTCGCGCCCGCCACGGCAGCGCCGCTCAAGTCGCCGGGCCAGAAGGCTGCGGCCCCCAAGGCAGGGGCCCACAAAGGACCGGCACCCAAGAAAGAGGAAGGCTTCCAGGTCGCGTCCCCGTTCGCCATCCTGATCGATGCCGACAGCGGTACCGTGCTCTACGAGAAAAATGCCGACCAGCTGATGTTTCCCTCCAGCATGGCGAAGCTGATGACCGCCGAGTTCGTGTTCTATCAGATTAAGGACGGCGGCCTCGATCCCAACGAGGAATTCATCGTCAGCGAGAACGCATGGCGGAGGGGAGGGGCCCCTTCGCACGGTTCCTCGATGTTTGCCGCGATCCACAGCAAGGTGAAGGTGACCGACCTGCTCAAGGGCGAGATCATCCAGTCCGGCAACGACGCCTGCATCGCGCTTGCGGAGGGCATCGGCGGGAACGAGGCGACGTTCGCCGAGATGCTCAATACGCGGGCGCGCGAGATCGGCCTGACGCGGTCGAACTTCACCAATGCGACGGGACTGCCCGATCCGAATCTGAAGGTGACCGCGCGCGAGCTCGCCAAATTGGCGCAGCACATCATCAAGACCTATCCGGACTTCTACTCGCTGTTCGGCGAGCGCGAATTCACCTGGAACAAGATCCGCCAGCAGAACCGCAATCCGCTGCTCGCCATGGGGATCGGCGCCGACGGGCTGAAGACCGGCTTTACCCGGGAAGCCGGATATGGGTTGGTGGGATCGGCGGTGCAGAACGGCTTGCGGCTGATCGCGGTGATCAACGGCGCCAAGACCCCGAAGGAGCGCGCCGACGAGGCACGCAAGTTGCTCGAATTCGGCTTCCGCGGCTTCGAATCGCGGCCGTTGTTCGTCGAGGGCCAGATCATCGGCGATGCCAAGCTCTATGGCGGCAGCGCCGGCCACGTGCCGCTCGTTGCCGGCCAGGCCGTCAACCTGCTGGTACCGCGCAACGCCGCCGACAGGATCGTCGCCCGCGTGGTCTATACCGGCCCGGTTCCGGCGCCGGTCCAGCAAGACCAGCCGATCGGGACCCTGAAAGTCTGGCGCGGCCAGCATGTCGTCCTCGAGGTTCCGCTGCGGGCCGCCGAATCCATCGGCCGCGGCAACCTGCCGCAACGCGCGTTCGATGCCGCGACCGAGCTCGTGATCAATTGGATCCGGGCCGGCGTTGCGCGGCTGTGAGGCGCGATGCGCGGGCGGTTCATCACCTTCGAAGGCGGCGAGGGCAGCGGCAAGTCCACGCAAGCCAAGCTGCTCGCCGATCGTCTCAGGCCGTTCGGCATCGGCGTGGTGCTCACCCGCGAGCCCGGCGGCTCGACCGGCGCCGAAGCCGTCCGTCACGTCCTGCTCTCGGGCGCCGCCAAGCCGCTGGGCGCCCATGCCGAGGCGATCCTGTTCGCGGCCGCGCGCGATGATCACGTGCGCCAAACCATCCGGCCGGCGCTCGACGCCGGCAGGTGGGTCATCAGCGACCGCTTCGCGGATTCCACGCGCATCTACCAGGGCACCTTGGGCAACGTCGACTCCCGGCTGATCGCACGACTCGAGCACATCACCATCGGCGACACGCGTCCCGACCTCACGATCATTCTCGATGTGCCGGTCGATCTCGGGCTGCAGCGCGCATCCTGGCGCCGCGGTGAAACCGCGGGCGATCGCTTCGAGGCGGAGGACCGCGATTTTCACGAGAAGCTGCGCGAGGCGTACCTCGAGCTTGCCGAGCGCGACCCGGAGCGCTGCGCGTTGATCGACGGCTCCGCCGATCCGGCCACCGTCGGCAACGCGATCTGGGCCCTGGTCAATGCACGCCTGCACCCCGCCGAGGCGCCCGTGCATCTCGAGGACGTCGCGCCGTGAGCGATGCGGACGAGCCGGAGCCGCCGCATCCGCGCGAGACGACGGAATGGTTCGGCCATGCGGAGGCCGAGCGCAAATTGCTCGACGCGTTCCGCAGCGGCCGCACTGCCCATGCCTGGCTGATCGGCGGCCCCCCCGGCGTCGGCAAGGCGACGCTCGCCTATCGCATGGCGCGTTTCGTGCTCGCCAATCCCGATCCCGCTGCGCCGGCGGTGCAAGCGGCACGCTCGCTCACCGTTGCGCCGGATCATCCGGCGGCCCGCCGCGTCGCCGCGCAGTCGCACCCCGATCTGCTCGTGCTGGAACGCACCCCGGGTCCGACCGGCACGCTGCGCACCGTGATCACGGTCGACGAGGTCCGCCGCACGGTCAGCTTTTTCGGCTCGACGGCAGGCGAGGGGGGTTGGCGGGTCTGCGTCGTCGACACCGCCGACGAGCTGCAATACCCGCAGGCCTCGAACGCCCTGCTCAAAGTGCTGGAGGAACCGCCGGCGCGCGCGCTGTTCCTGATCGCGAGCCATGCTCCCGGACGCCTGCTCGCGACCATCCGGTCGCGGTGCCGACGGCTCATGCTCCGCCCGCTCGACGCAGCGGACGTCGCGCGCGCAGCCGCAGCCGCGCTCGAGCGTCCGGAGGACGACGCGGCGATCCGCGACGCGGCGCGCGCCGCACAGGGCAGCGTCAGCCGCGCCGTCACGCTATTGGGCGGCCGCACGCTTGCCGTGCGGGAGCGGGTGCTCGAGCTGCTCGGCGGTCTTCCCGCCCTCGATCCGCCGGCCATGCATGCGCTCGGCGACACGCTCGGGCGCGCCGATACTGCCGCGTTCGAAGCCTGCCTCGACGCCATGCGCGATTGGCTCAGCAGCCGGCTTTCGATCGAGCCCAAAAGCCCGGCTCGCCTTGCACGGGTTGCGGAGGTATGGGAAAAGCTCAACCGCGCCGCCGGCGAGGTCGAAGAGTTCAATCTCGAGCGAAAGCCGCTGCTTTTCGCGGCATTCGGCCTGCTCGCCGAAGCCGCGCGCGGCTGATCCAGCCACATACGCCGACGAGCTTCTCGCGATGGCGACCAAGCCCCGCTATTTTCTTACGACCGCCATCGCCTATCCCAATGGGCCCCCGCACATCGGCCATGCCTACGAGGCGATCGCGACCGATGCGATCGCCCGCTTCATGCGGCTCGACGGTTACGACGTGTTCTTTCTCACCGGGACCGACGAGCACGGCCGAAAAATGCAGCAGACCGCGGCCGAGGCCGGCATTTCGCCCCGCGAGCTGATCGAGCGCACCGTGCCGCGGTTCCGCGCCATGGTCGAGCGGCTCGAGTGCAGCAACGACGATTTCATCCGCACGACCGAGCCGCGGCATTATCGCGCTTCGCAGGCGATCTGGGAGCGGATGGCGAAGACCGGCGACATCTACCTTTCCAAATACACCGGCTGGTACTCGATCCGCGACGAGGCGTACTACGGCGAGGCCGAGATCGGCGTCGGGCCCGGCGGCGAGCGGCGCGGGCCGACCGGCTCGCCGGTCGAATGGGTCGAGGAGGAGAGCTATTTCTTCCGCCTCTCCGGCTATCGGGACAAGCTGCTCGATCTCTACCAAAAACATCCGGATTTCGTCCTGCCGGAAACGCGGATGAACGAGGTCACCAGCTTCGTCAGAGGCGGCTTGCAGGACCTTTCGATCTCGCGCACCAATTTCGACTGGGGCGTTCCAGTGCCCGGCGACCCCAAGCACGTGATGTACGTCTGGGTCGACGCGCTGACGAACTACATCACCGGCGTGGGCTTCCCCGACACCGAGAGCGAGCAGTTCCGCCGCTATTGGCCGGCCGACCTGCACGTCATCGGCAAGGATATTTTGCGCTTCCACGCGGTCTATTGGCCGGCGTTCCTGATGTCTGCGGGCCTCGCGGTGCCGCGACGCGTCTTCAGCCACGGCTTTTTGTTCAACCGCGGCGAGAAGATCTCGAAATCGGTGGGCAACGTGATCGACCCGTTCGAGCTGGCCGATGCTTATGGGGTCGACCCGCTGCGCTATTTCTTCCTGCGCGAGGTGCCGTTCGGCCAGGACGGCAACTACAGCCACGAGGCGATCGTCAACCGCATCAACGCCGATCTCGCCAACGACCTCGGCAACCTCGCGCAGCGCTCGTTGGCGATGATCGCCCGCAACTGCGGCGGCGTGCTGCCGCGGCCGGGCGCCTTCAGCGCCGCGGACCAGGCGATCTTCGCCGCCGCCGATGCGATGATTTCTGCCGCGCGGCGCGCCATGGAGACCCAGCAGCTCCACCAGGTGCTCAACACGATATGGAGCGTGGTTGCCGATGCGAACCGCTATTTCGCCTCGGCGGCGCCCTGGGCGCTCGCCAAGACCGACCCGCCGCGGATGGGGACGGTGCTGTACGTCACCGCCGAAGTGCTCCGCCAGATCGCGATCCTGGTCCAGCCGTTCGTGCCGGCATCGGCCGCAAAGCTCCTCGATCTGCTCGCGGTGAACGAGCGGGATTTCGCCGCCCTAGGCGCCGCGCACCGCATCGCGGCGGGGACGAAATTGCCGCCGCCGAGCCCGGTGTTCCCGCGCTATCAGGAACCGGCCTGAGCCATGCTGGTCGACACCCATTGCCATCTCGATTTCCCGGATTTCGCCTCGGAGATCGACGCCGTCGTCGCCCGGGCGCAAACCGCGGGTTTGGCGAAAATTGTAACGATCTCGACCCGGGTGCGGCGCCACGCCGAGGTGCTGGCGATCGCCGGGCGCTTCGAGAACGTGTTCTGCTCGGTCGGCACGCATCCGCATTACGCCCATGAGGAGCTCGACGTGACCGCGCGCGAGCTTGCCGAGCGGGCAAGGCATCCCAAAGTGGTCGGGATCGGCGAGGTGGGGCTCGACTATCATTACGACAACAGCCCGCGCGAGGCGCAAGAGCGCGGGCTGCGCGCCCATATCGCCGCGGCGCGCGAGACCGGATTGCCGCTGATCATCCATTGCCGCGACGCCGATGGCGACATGGCGCGCATCCTGACCGAAGAGATGCGGCAGGGCGTTTTTCCGGCGGTGCTGCATTGCTTCACCGGCGACCGTGACCTCGCGCGCACCGGCGTGGCGCTGGGCATGTACGTGTCGTTCTCCGGGATCCTGACGTTCAAGAAATCCGCCGCGCTGCGCGCGATCGCCGCCGAGCTGCCCGCGGACCGCATCCTGGTCGAGACCGATGCGCCCTATCTCGCGCCGCAGCCGTGGCGCGGCAAGCGCAACGAGCCCGCCTATGTGGTCGAGACCGCGCGCGTGCTCGCGCACTGCCGCGGTGTCGGGGCCGAAGAGATCGCGCGGCAGACCACCGAGAATTTCTTTCGCTTGTTCGCCAAAATTCCGCGCAACGCCATTGCTGCGGCATGAGCCTGACGTTTACCATTTTGGGCTGCAGCTCGTCGACCGGCGTTCCGCGGGTGGCGCTCGGCTGGGGAGCCTGCGACCCCAACAATCCGAAAAACCGGCGCCGGCGCTGCTCGCTATTGGTCGAGCGCACTGACGAGGCCGGCAAGCACACGGCCGTGCTGGTCGACACTTCGCCGGATCTGCGCGAGCAATTGCTCGAGGCGCAAGTCGATTGGCTCGACGCGGTGCTGTTCACCCATGCGCACGCCGACCACATCCACGGCATCGACGACCTGCGTCCGCTCGCGCTCTACAAGCGCCGCCGCCTCGACGTCTATGCCGACGCGGCGACGTCCCGGGATCTTCGCGCGCGGTTCGGCTATTGCTTCGAGACGCCCGCCGGCAGCGAATATCCGCCGATCCTGACCGAGCATCGGCTCGAGCCGCACCGGGCGCTGACCATCGACGGCGCCGGCGGCCCGATCGTGCTGACGCCGTTTAAGCAGACCCACGGCGACATCCATTCGCTCGGCTTCCGGTTCGGGGACCTGGCGTATTCGTGCGACCTCAACGGGATTACGCCGGACGGCATGCCGGTGCTGCGCGACCTCGAAGTCTGGATCCTCGACGCGCTGCGCTATGCGCCGCATCCGAGCCATTTCTCCGTCGACGATGCGCTGACCTGGATCGAGCGCATCCGGCCCAAGCGCGCCATCCTGACCAACCTGCATTCCGACCTCGACTACGAGACCCTGCGCGGCCAGCTTCCGGGGAACGTCGAGCCGGCCTATGACGGGATGAAGATCAGGCTCGGCGCGAAGACCTTGCGATGACCGGCATGGGCTGGACGCAGGCAAAATCGCGGCGAATGCTCGGGAATAGGTGAATGTTCCATAATATCTCTTATGCGAATCGCTGCTGCGGATGCCCAATGGCCGGGTCGGTGACGCCGGCATGACTCCCTCCCGCGACATCGCGCGCCTCATCGAGCTGATGGCGGCGCTGCGCACGCCCGGCAGCGGCTGCCCGTGGGACCTCGAACAGAGCTTCGCGACCATCGCGCCGTACACCATCGAGGAGGCCTACGAGGTCGCCGAGGCGATCGCGCGCGGCGATCTCGAGGACCTGCGCGACGAGCTCGGCGATCTCCTGCTCCAGGTCGCCTTCCACGCGCGCATGGCCGAGGAGGCGGGCGCCTTCGATTTCGGCGACGTCGTCCATGCCATCACCGCGAAACTGTTGCGGCGACATCCGCACGTGTTCGGCGATACCGGCGCCCTGCCCGTGGCCGCCGTGAACGAGCTTTGGGACCGCATCAAGGGCGAGGAGAAGGACGCGCGCGCGGCGCGGCGAAAACACACCGGCGGGGAGCGGGCCGAGACGCTCGGCGGCGTCCCGACGGGACTGCCGGGACTCGCCCGCGCGCTCAAGCTGCAGGAGCAGGCCGGAAAAGTCGGGTTCGACTGGAACGATGCGCGTGCCGTGCTCGCGAAAATCCGCGAGGAAGCCGACGAGATCGAGAGCGCGCTTGCGCTGGGCCAAGCGGAACGCAATCGCCTGGCCGAAGAGGTCGGCGATCTCCTGTTCGCCGTCGTCAATCTCGCGCGTCATGTCGGCGCCGATCCGGAGACGGCGCTGCGTGCGGCCAACGCCAAGTTCGAGCGCCGCTTCGCCGCGATCGAGCGCGCGCTCGCCGCGCGCGGCAAGTCCCCGCGGCAATCGACGTTGACCGAGATGGACGCGCTGTGGGACGCCGCCAAGGCGGCGGAGAAAGAACGGGAATAGTTGTTGTGTTCCCCGGACGCGGCGCAGCGCGTCCTTCGAGGCGAGCGCCGTCATCCTGAGGTGCGAGGCGCGAAGCGCCGAGCCTCGAAGGACGGCGCTCGCGCCTCAGGACGACAAGCGGTGCGCCGCCGATCCGGGGTCCAGAGCTTGTGCGCGTCCTCTTTGGGTCCCGGTTCAGCAGCGCAGTACACCGCAAGTCGATGTTTCCGACTTGCGGCAAATTTTATATGCCGGAACTCGGGAACACCCGAGTTCCGGTGTACTGCACCACGCCCGGGACACGAGTTGGCGTTGACGCGCGTGTCACGAACGCGCTCGTTTCGCTGCCGCGTGCGGCGTCGGGGCGACCTCGAACTTCCGCTGCAGCATCTCCGCCTTCTCCGGGTCGACACGCACCGTGAACGCGAGCCGGCCGTCGTCGCGCACCGATTTGGCCACGACCTGGGTGTGGCGATGCAGCCAGCTCATGCCGGCGCCGTCCGCCGGATCGAGCACGAGGTCGAATATCTGGCGATGCGCCGCCACGCGTGCCTCGATGGCCGCGAGCAGGGCATCCGTCCCCTCCCCGGTTACGGCGGATACCAGAACGGGCCGGTTCTCGGCGCTCGTTCGGCTGGCCAGATTGGCGATCTCGATGCGTCGTTCCGGGTTCAAAAGATCGATCTTGTTCCACGCTTCTACGAGACGGCCGTGATCATCGGGATCGACGTCGAGCTCGCGCAGTACCCGCTCGACGTCTTTTGCCTGCGCCTCGGCCTCGCCGTGAGCTACGTCGCGCACGTGAAGAATGACGTCGGCCTCCATCACTTCCTCGAGCGTCGCCCGGAACGCCGCGACCAGCATGGTGGGAAGATCGGAGATGAACCCAACCGTATCCGACACGATGACCCTGGTCCCCTCCGGCAGCGCCAATGCGCGTAAGGTGGGATCGAGCGTGGCGAACGGCATGTCGGCCTCGAGCACGTTGGCGCGCGTGAGCTTGTTGAACAGGGTCGACTTGCCGGCATTGGTGTATCCGACCAGCGCCACGATCGGATAAGGCACGCGCTTTCGGCTGGCGCGATGCAGGCGCCGCGTGCGCTTGACGCCTTCGAGCTCGGCTTCGATGCGCGCGATGCGTTCCTCGATGATTCGCCGGTCGGCCTCGAGCTGGGTCTCGCCCGGGCCGCCCAAAAAGCCGAATCCGCCGCGCTGGCGCTCGAGATGGGTCCACGAGCGCACCAACCGGCTTTTCTGATAGCTCAGATGCGCGTGCTCGACCTGCAGCGCTCCTTCGCGCGTATGGGCGCGCTCCCCGAAAATTTCCAGGATCAGCCCGGTGCGGTCGAGCACCTTGGTGTTCCAGGCCTTCTCGAGGTTGCGCTGCTGCACCGGCGAGACGGCGCAATCCATGACGACGAGATCGACCTCGAGGGTCTTGGCGATCCCGGCGATCTCGTCGACCTTGCCCTTGCCCAGATAGGTCGCGGGCCGGATGTCGGAGACCGGCACCAGCCCGGCCTGGACCACCTCGAGATCGATCGCGCGGGCAAGCCCGACGGCTTCGTCGAGCCGCGCCGCGGGCGCACGCTCACCCGGTTGCGGGCCAGACCTACCGCGGCCGGCGGGCCGCCGGCGCAGATACGGACCGAGAACCATCGCGCGCCCGCTGCCCGGGCTTGCGGCCCGGATCAGGCGGTTGCGGCTGTCGCGGCGACGCGGCTCCAATCAGGGTTTTTCCCCGGCCGGCGCGGCCTCCTCGCCGCCTTCGAACAGCTGGATCGGATGACCCGGCATGATGGTCGAAATGGCGTGCTTGTAGACGAGCTGCGAATGGCCGTCCCGCCGCAGCAGCACGCAGAAATTATCGAACCAGGTGACCACGCCTTGCAGTTTCACCCCGTTCACCAGGAAGATGGTGAGCGGGGTCTTGTTCTTTCGCACGTGATTGAGGAAGGTATCTTGCAGATTTTGAGAGCGATCGGCCGCCATTATCGCTGTTCCGTTTTTCGCTCGCGAACCCGGCCTCGCGAGACATTTTGGTCTGTCGCTTCGTGCCCCCCGTCAAAAGCTCGACCTTCAGTCGAGGACTGGGCAGAGCCATTAGAAGGTACCCTAGGGGGCAGCGCAAGTCCCGTGGCGGACCCCGGCGAAGGCCCCCTGCCCCACCCTCGATCAGGCCCTAGCCGAGCTCGGCATGGCGGTGAAAATCGCGGCGCAACGCGCTCGCGACGAGTCCCGGCGCGCCGTTTCCGACCGGCCGGCCGTCGATGCGGACCACCGGCATGACGATCTGGGTCGCCGAGGTGACGAAGGCCTCCCGCGCCGCATAGGCCTCCTCGACCGTGAACGCCCGCTCCTCCAGCGTGAGGTTTTGGGCGGCGATCACGTCGAGCAGCACGGTGCGGGTGATGCCGCGCAGGATGCCGTGGTCGGCCGGCCGGGTCAGAATCTTGCCGTCGCGGGTGACGATCCACGCATTGGTCGACGATCCTTCCGTCACATGGCCTTCCGCATCGACGAACCACGCCTCCTTGGCCCCGGCCTCGCGAGCGGCCTCCTTCGCCAGCACGTTGGGCAGGAGCGAGATCGACTTGATGTCGACACGCGGCCAGCGGTTCTCCGGGACGGTGACGACGGCGATGCCCTGCTCCGCCGTGCTCTCGCGACCGGCAACGTCGAGCGCGCGCGCGGTGATGACGAGGCTCGGCACCACGTTCGCGGGCGGAAAGGCATGGTCGCGGCGCGCGGCGCCGCGCGTGACTTGCAGGTAGACGATGCCGTCCCGGACCCGGTTGCGGCGCACCGTCTCGCGCAGCACGATCCCGAGCGCCGCGCGCGACATCGGCGTGCGGATCCGCAACTCGGAGAGCGAACGCGCCAGCCGGTCGAAATGCCGCCGCTCGTCGACCAGCCGGCCATCCCGCACCTCGCAGACCTCATAGACGCCGTCGGCGAACTGATAGCCGCGATCCTCGACGTGGACCGCAGCCTCGCGGTGGTGGACATAGCGGCCGTTCACATAGGCAATGCGCGACACGGTCGAACTCCGGGAAGGATCGCGGACGATTGCGACGGGAGCGAGGGCGGTCAAAATAGCCGCTCGGCGCGCGAGCTGGCAAATCGATCGGCCTCGGCATGGGTTTTGACAATCCGCCGGAACGGCGGTTCTCTCGCACTCCGCAAGGGTGGCTCGGTGCTGCCGATCGGGAAAGGAGGCAGGCGACGATGGCGGTGATGGACGAGACCCGCGCCCCCGTTCTCGCCGCGCCGCGGCCGCCGCAGGCGCGCATGAGCTTGCGGCAGTTCCTGCGCGCCGTGCGGGACAGCTCGATTGCGACCTTCCCGGCGGAGGCCTACGAAAAGGACATCGTCCCGCGAAAGCTGCTGTGGCGGCGGACCTTCATCGTCAACGAGCCGCAGGCGATCAAGCACATCCTCCTCGACAATGCCGCCAATTACGTCCGGGCGGACATCGCGCGGCGGCTGCTGGAGCCCGGGCTCGGCCGCGGACTGCTGACGAGCGAAGGCGAGCGCTGGCGAAAGCACCGCCGCATCATGGCGCCCTCGTTCGATCACCGCAGCATCCTCGGCTATGCGCCGATCATGACCGAGATCGCCTCTGGACTGGCGGACCAATGGGACCGCCTGCCCGAAGGCGCCGAGCTCGACGTCGCCGCCGCCATGATGCATGCGACCCTGCACATCATCTCGCGGGCGATGTTCTCCTCGGATTCCGACGACATCGTCGACACCGTGGAGCGCGGCGTCGCGAGGTATCAGAGCAGTGTTCGGCCCGGGCTGCTCGATCTGCTCGGCGCCCCCGATTGGCTCGCTCGCCTCGCGAGCCCCGGCCGCGGGCGCGGCATCCTCAATGATTTCGATCGAGCCATCGATCGTCTGCTGGTCGCGCGCGAGCACGCCGGGGACGCCCAGCCGAAGGACCTGCTGGCCCGCCTGATCGCCGCGCGCGACGAGGAGACCGGGGGCGGCATGACGGCCCAGGAGGTGCGCGACCAGGTCGTCACCATCTTCATGGCCGGCCACGAGACGACCGCGCTGGCGCTGACCTGGACCTGGTATTTGCTCTCGCAGCACCCGGCAGCCGAAGCCGGGCTCCATGCGGAGCTCGACGCGGTGCTCGGGAAAAGTCCGCCGCGGCACGAGGATCTCGCCCGCTTGCCGTATACGCGCATGGTGATCGAGGAATCGATGCGGCTCTATCCGCCGGCGCACACGATTTCGCGCCAGGCGATCGGCGATGACGCGGTGCTCGGCCATCGCATTCCTGCCGGCTCCGCCGTCCTCATCGCGCCGTGGCTGCTGCATCGAAAGCCGGCGATCTGGGAAAATCCGGAACGCTTCGATCCGGAGCGGTTTTCGCCCGAGCGCAGCGGCGCCCGCCATCGCTTCGCCTATATTCCGTTCGGAGCGGGGCCGCGGATCTGCATCGGCATGGCGTTCGCCATGACGGAGGCCGTGCTGATTCTCGCGACGATCGCCCAGCGCTATCGGCTCCGCCTCAAGGCAGGCCATCCGGTCGAGCCGCAGGGCCTCATCACGCTGCGCCCGCGCTACGGCATGCGGATGCATTTGTTGCGGCGGCACTGATCGTCGTTCCGGGGCGCGCCAAAGGCGCGAACCCGGAACCTATGAACACCGATTGCGATAATTTTGACGGCGCGGAGAGATGCTCACCCAATCCCCAGCGCCTTGAGCTTGCGGTGGAGCGCGGAGCGCTCCATGCCGACGAACTCCGCGGTCCGGGAGATATTGTCGCCGAACCGGCTGATCTGGGCGAGCAGATATTGGCGCTCGAACACTTCGCGCGCGTCGCGCAACGGCAGCCCCATCAGTTGCTCGCCGCCGTTGCCGTTCGGCATGCTGGGAACCATCGAGCCCACGTCCTGCGGCAGCATGTTGGCGCTGATCACCGCGTCGGGCTCGCCGCCGGCCAGAATCATCAGCCGCTCGACGTTGTTGCGCAGCTGCCGCACGTTGCCGGGCCAGTCGTGCGACTGCAGCACCGCGATGGCGTCCTCGCCGACGCGGCGCTTGGGCAGGCCGGTGGCGTGCGAGATCTGCTCGATGAAATACTCGACCAGCACCGGAACGTCCTCGCGGCGCTCCGCGAGCGGCGGCACCCGGATCGGAACCACCGAGAGCCGGTGATAGAGGTCTTCGCGGAACCTGCCGGCGGTGACGTCGGCCTCGAGATTGCGCCCCGTGGAGGACACGATGCGCACGTCGACATTGACCCGAGCGCTGCCGCCGACCCGCTGGAAGGTCTGATCGACCAGGACCCGCAGGATCTTGTTCTGGGTTTCCCGCGGCATCTCCGCGATCTCGTCGATGAACAAGGTTCCCCCGTGCGCCTCCTCGAGTGCGCCGACCTTGCGTCCGTGCGAGCCGTTGGAAGCCTCGACGCCGAACAGCTCCTCTTCCATCCGCTCCGGCATCATGGCGGCGGCGTTGATGACCACGAAGGGCCCCTCCGAGCGGCCGGAGAGCGCGTGGATGGTGCGGGCGGTGAGCTCCTTTCCGGCGCCCGAGGGCCCGACGATCAGGATGCGGCTGTTGGTCGGCGCCACCTTGTCGATGGTCTGCCGCAGCTGGTTCATCGCGGTCGAACTGCCGACGAGCGTCGTGGGCTGCGGAGCCAATTGCTTGAGCTCCTTGACTTCGCGCCTGAGCCGGAACGTCTCCAGCGAGCGGCTGGCGACCAGCACCAGGCGATCGGCCTTGAACGGCTTCTCGATGAAATCGTAGGCGCCGAGCTTGATCGCGGAGACCGCGGTCTCGATGTTGCCGTGGCCGGAGATCATCACCACCGGCAGCTCGGGATGTTCCTGCTTGATCGCCGCCAGCAATTGCAGGCCGTCGAGCTTGCTGCCCTGCAGCCAGATATCCAGGAAAACCAGGCTGGGGCGCCGCGCCGCGACGGCGGCGAGCGCCTCGTCGCTGTTCTTGGCAGTGCGCGCTCCATGGCCCTCGTCCTGCAGGATGCCCGCGACCAGTTCGCGGATATCGGCTTCATCATCGACGATCAGGATGTCGGACGACATGGGGCGCTCCTATCGATCGCTGGCGGCTTTGCGGATTTCGACGGCAGTCTCATCGTTGACGACGCGCTCGGCGGTGAACCTGAGCCTCGCCCAGGCGCCGCGCCCGCTGCCGTCGGGCGGATCGTCGAGCTCGATGCGTCCGCCGTGCTCCTCGAGGATGCGGCCGACGATGGCGAGCCCGAGGCCGGTGCCCTTCTCGCGCGTCGTCACATAGGGTTCGAGCAGCCGATTGCGGTTTTCCTTCGGCAGCCCGGTGCCGTTGTCGATGATGTCGATCACGATGTCGGTCTCCTCGCGCACCGCCGAGATCCTGATGCGGCCGCGGCCGAGCTGCTCCGGCGGCACCGCGGCGATCGCCTCCGTCGCATTCTTGATGATGTTGGTCAGGGCCTGCGAGATCAGCCGCCGGTCGAAGCGCGCCGGCATCGGATCCTCCGCGGTCTCCACTTCGATATCGACGTCGGGATGGCCGACGCGCATCAGGAACACCACCTGGCGCACCGTATCGGCGAGGTCTTCCGACGTGATCACCGGTTTGGGCATTCGCGCGAAGCGCGAGAACTCGTCCACCATGCGTTTGATGTCCTCGACCTGTCGCACGATGGTGTCGGTGCATTGCACGAACACGGCGGGATCTTCGACGATCACCGCGCTGTACTTGCGGCGCAGGCGCTCGGCAGAAAGCTGGATCGGGGTCAGCGGATTTTTGATTTCATGGGCGATTCGTCGCGCAACGTCCGCCCAAGCCGAGCTGCGCTGCGCGATCACCAGCTCGGTGATGTCGTCGAGGGTGGCCACGTAGCCGTGCTCGGCCACGGCCGACTGCTCGGTCGTGAACCGCACCGACAGATTGCGCTCGCGCCCGCCGCGGCTCATGGTGATCTGGCCCTGGACCAGCCGTTGCGTGCCCGAGCGCGCCTCCTCCAACAGCGGCGCGAGTTCCGGCACGATCGCCGCGAGCGGCCGGCCGAGGATGTCCGATTGCGTTCGTGCGATGAGCTTCTCGGCGGACCGGTTCACGATGCTGATGCGTCCCTCGGGATCGACGCCGATGACGCCGGCGCTCGCCCCCGCCAGCACCGCTTCCGTGAAGCGGCGGCGGCTGTCGATGACGTCGCGCGCGCGCATGAGATCGTCGCGCTGGGTCCGCAGCTCCTGCGTCATATTGTTGAACGTCTCGCCGAGCTGCGCCAAATCCCCTTCGCCGGGCCGGATCGGAACTTTCACCTGCAGGTTTCCGGTCGAGACCTGATTGGCCGCGCCGATCAGCCGGCGGATCGGCGCCACCAGGCGGTTGGCGAAATTCAGCCCGATCCACACCGCCGACAACAGCACGATCAGCGCGACGACCGTGTACATCAGGGCGAAGGCGACCTGCACGCCCAGCCGCCGGGCCTGCAGGCTGGCATATTCCGCCACGCTCTCCTGGGTCGCCTGCAATTGTTCGACCACGCGCGGATCGACCGGCCGCGCCACGTAGAGATACGCATCGTCGTAGCCGCGCAGCTTGAGCACCGCGGCGACGGTCTTGGCCTCGGCGAGCAGCGCGATCTGCGGCTCGCTCTCACCTACTTCCTTGAGCGCGCCGCTCGAAGGCGCGACGAAGTCGCCGCCGGTCTTGAGGTCCGCGCGCTCGATGATCGAAAGATCGCCGCGGATCATCAGCGCGTGCGGCAAGCCGCGAATCGAAGCCTGGGCGTTGAGGAACTGGCGGAACCGCTCGCGATCCTGATCGAACAGCGGCCGCGCGCGCCCGATGTCGTAGCCCATCGCCAGGATATCGCCGCGAATCATCGCGGCGTGCTCGCGCAGATAGGCTTCGGCAACGGTGAGCGAGTTCTCGATCACGGCCCGGGTGCGGGTGGAGAACCAGCGGTCGAGTCCTCGCTCGAGCGTGATGCTGGCGATGACCGCCAGGAGCACCGCCGGGACTGCGGCAATGACCGAGAACAGCCCGACGATGCGCACGTGCAGCTTGGCGCCGGCGCGCCCGCGCCGCCGCGCCTGCACGATCTTGAAGACTTCGTAGGCGATGATGCCGAGCAGCACGAGCATCATCGCCCCGTTGGCCAACAGGACCCCGGACACGACATCGTGGGTCGGCACCACCGGGGTGAGGCCGGTGAGCACCAGGAACGTGACCACGGCGGAGAGCAGGGCCAAGCCGACCGCGACCGGCCCGATGAGCCGGCTTGCGAGCCGGGATGACGGGCCGCCGGTTTCGGCGGCCTCCGGGAGGGCGACTTGTTCGGCGCTCGTCATGGGTGCTTGCGGACCGGCGGAATTCGACGCGAGCGGTACGCAGCGGACCTGAAGACCCCCGCCCCCTGCGCTTTCGGCTCAAACTGATGCTTTTCTACAACAATGTTGCCGAATTACGACTATTCCGCGGCGCGATCCGGCTTTCCGTTCACAAATTCTCGGCCCCGATGGTCAGCCGGAGGAACGGATCACCTGGATCTCCAGCTCGCGGATCTTCTTGCGGAGCGTGTTGCGATTGACGCCCAGGAGATCGGCGGCGCGGATCTGGTTGCCGCGCGTGGCGGCGAGCGCGGCCGACAGCAGCGGATATTCGACCTCCCGCAGGATCCGATGATAGAGGCCGGGCGGCGGCAAGGAGCTGTCGAAATTGGCGAAATATTTGCTGAGGTACCGCTCGACGGCGAGCGAAAGCTTCTCCTCGGCTGCGGGCTCCTCCTCGGCGAGCGCCACAAGCGAGGGTTGTGCCAGCTCCGAATCCATCACCGCCGTGGTGATGATCTCCTGCGGATAGAGCGCGGCGAGACGCCGCGCGAGGTTCTCCAGCTCGCGAACGTTCCCCGGCCAGCGATAGCGCTTGAGCCGGTCCAGCGCGCCCTGATCGAGCTGCTTGAGCGGGAGCCCTTCGCGCTCGGCCTGGGCGAAGAAATGCCGAATGAGGTCCGGCACGTCCTCGATCCGCTCACGCAGCGGCGGCAGCCGCAGCGGCACCACGTTGAGACGGAAGAACAAGTCCTCGCGAAACAGGCCCTGCTGGATCAGGATGCGAAGATCCTTGTTGGTCGCGGCGATGATGCGCACGTCGGATTTGATCGGCGTGCGGCCGCCTACCGTCGTGTACTCGCCCTGCTGCAGCACCCGCAGCAGCCGGGTCTGCGCCTCCATCGGCATATCGCCGATCTCATCGAGGAACAGCGTGCCGCCATCCGCCTGCTCGAACCGGCCGGAGCTGCGGGTATTGGCGCCGGTGAAGGCGCCCTTCTCGTGGCCGAACAGCTCGGATTCGATCAGGTCGCGGGGGATCGCCGCCATATTGATGGCGACGAAGGGGCCGGCGCGGCGCTTGCCGTAATCGTGCAGCGCTCGCGCCACCAGCTCCTTGCCGGTGCCGGATTCGCCGGTGATCATCACGGTCAGATCCGTCTGCATCAGCCGCGCCAGCAGGCGGTAGATCTCCTGCATGGCCGCGGAGCGGCCGACCAGGGGGATCCCCTCCCATTCCTCGGCCTTGGCGGCGGCCGCGGGCCGCTCCTTGGGCTGCGACAAGGCGCGGCCGACGATGCCGATCAGCTCCTTGAGATCGAACGGCTTGGGCAGGTACTCGTAAGCGCCCCGCTCGGAGGCGCGGATCGCGGTCAGGAACGTGTTCTGCGCGCTCATGATGACGACGGGAAGGTCGGGCCGCATCTTCTTGATGCGCGGTACCAGGTCGAAGGCGTTCTCGTCGGGCATCACCACGTCGGTGATGACGAGATCGCCCTCGCCCTGGCTGACCCAGCGCCACAAGGTCGCGGCATTGCCGGTCGAACGCACTTCGTAGCCGGCTCGCGACAGCGCCTGATTGAGGACGGTGCGGATCGCTGCATCATCATCGGCGACCAGAATGCTTCGACCGCGCATGGGATCCTCTTCAGCCAAGTCCGGCGAGCCCCGCGGCTTCGGCCGACCCGGCCGGTCCGGTTTCGGTGAACATCGGCATCAGCACGCGGAAGATGGTGTGACGCGGCTGCGATTCGCATTCGATGATGCCGCCGTGGTCGCCGATGATTTTTGCGACCAGCGCCAGCCCGAGCCCGCTCCCCTTCGGCTTGGTGGTCACGAACGGATCGAACAGATGCGGCA
>WNFD01011552.1_pt1 | contig 18550 bp, 16 predicted proteins | sample 5400491 | NCBI WGS metagenome assembly WNFD01 (sample SAMN13153343, study PRJNA577476) | soil metagenome | isolation source: 120 cm saprolite under Douglas fir tree site 2 hole 2 replicate 2 | place: USA:California | collected 2015-04-18 | reverse complement strand
GTCCTAGTCGTCGGGCAGGTTTACAACACCAATGCCCTCACTTACCAACCAGGGAAAAACGCGGGCTGGTATCTCGCCCGGGCCGGTCGCGCTACTCACCTTGGGGACAAGAAGGCCATTTTCATCATTCACTCGAACGGTTCGGTGACGGGGGGCGGGCAGGGCGGTTTTTGGACCGGAAACGTTTTATCTGACGGCATCGGTCCGGGCGACACCATTGTTGTGCCCGAAAAGGCGATTGGTGGCGCTACCGCCTGGAAGAACGTTGTATCGGTCGCGCAGATTGCGCAAGCGGCGGCACTTGTGGCTGCGGTTGCTATTCCCTGAGTTTAATACAATGCGGCAATTAACAAAGTTTGTGGGCACTGCCCTTCTTCTAACCGTCTGCGCAAGCCTCCTGTCAGGCCAGGAACAGCAGGAGGCGGCGGTCGCGATAGACGCTGTCGATTCCAGGAAACTGGAGCCCACATCGACTCATTCTTCGACGCCCTTGCAGGTTCCGAAGAAGACGCCCGACGGAAACGGGATTGGGCCATTCGGGCGATTTCTGGATGACCAGCGATCGACTTGGGCAAGCCCGGCCCAGATTCGCTTTTCTGACACGACGTGGCTCGTTCCCGCAGGTGGTCTCACCGCAGGGCTGCTCGTGACCGACCGTAACCTCAGTTCACATCTCTCACGTGATCCGAAAACGATGAGTCACTACGACACATTGTCAAACGCTGGTCTGGCGGCATTGATCGGCGGAGCGGGTGGTCTCTGGCTGATGGGTCATGCTTCTCACAACAAGCACTGGAAAGAAACAGGTTTTCTAGCTGGGGAAGCCTCGATCAATAGTCTCGTGGCGGTTGAAGCATTGAAGTATTCTCTGCGGCGCCAGAGACCGTTCGAGGGCGACGCAAGCGGAGCATTCTTCCAAGACGGCACATCATTCCCCTCTGCACATGCCGCGGCCGCTTGGGCCGTGGCGGGCGTCGTAGCTCACGAGTATCCCGGTCCGTTCACGAAAGTCATGGCCTACGGGCTGGCTTCTCTTGTGGACTACTCGCGAATTCGTTCCCGCCAGCACTTTCCCTCCGACGCCTTCGTCGGCAGCATCATGGGCAACCTCATTGCACAGAACATCTACAGCCGACATCACGATCCAGAGTTGGGCGGCGCGCCCTGGCAATCGATCAGCCAGATATTTCGCAGCGGGGGAGACTCCTCTCCAGCGAATCAAGGGTCGCCATATGTTCCGCTGGACAGCTGGATCTACCCGGCCCTCGATCGTTTGGCTGGACGCGGTTTGATTAACAGTGAATTTGCAGGCCTCCGCCCGTGGACGCGCCGTGAGTGTGCGCGTCTGGTAGGGGAAGGCGAAGAGAGGCTGAGCCGTGGAGACCAGAACAGAGAAACCGCGCAGATCCTGGCAACACTTGCGCAGGAGTTTCGCTTCGAGCTTGGTGAAGCAGGAGACAGTGACAACCGAGTCTTCCGCGTGGAGTCTATTTACACGCGCGCGGAGTCCATCTCAGGAATGCCGCTAAACGATGGCTATCACTTCGCGCAAACGCAGGTCAACGATTTTGGGCGACCGTACGGCGAAGGCTGGAGCACTCTGAACGGATTTTCGGCATACGCCACAGAGGGCCGGTGGTTCGCGTACGCCCGCGCCGAATGGCAGACCGCCCCAGGCATGCCCGCCCTGCCTCTCCCAGTACGTCAACTTATTCAGAAAGTGGACTTCCTTCCGGGGGTACCGCCGGACGCGGCCAAACCCTCTGTGAGTCAGTTCGACCTGCTCGAAGCGTACGTGGGTCTTACTTTCTCAAACTGGCAGGTCTCCTTTGGCCGCCAGAGCCTTTTGTGGGGGCCGGGCCAAGGGGGTCCGCTGATATGGAGCAATAACGCTGCGCCACTCAATATGTTTCGTATCAACCGGGCGTCGCCGCTCCCGCTGCCTTGGATTCTGAAGTGGCTTGGCCCGATGCGGGTGGAATTCTTCCTAGGACAGTTGCGCGGACAGTGTTTTGAGAACAATTCAAATGGCATCACCGGGAACTTTCTGCAACCACTCAGTCCGCAGCCTTACGTCCACGGGGAGCAACTCAGTTTTAAGCCAACGCCAAATTTCGAATTCTCAGTATCCCGCAACGATATTTTTGGAGGACCAACCATTCCGTTCACACTCGGCGAGTTCGAGAGGGCACTCTTCGATATCGGCAGCTCCTATGTGACCGGCTCGCGTCAAGACCCGGGCGATGAACAATCCGCGCTGAACTGGTCCTATCGCCTGCCCAAACTCCGCAACTGGCTCACCTTTTACGGTGATGCGTTTGCCGACGACGAGTTGTCACCGATTGCTTACTTCGATCGCTCGGCTATCCATGCAGGTCTATATCTATCGCATGTGCCCGGTATCCCGAAGCTCGATCTGCGTGCCGAGGGCATTTACACTGATGTACCAGCTGGCGGGGACCTGAGTCATGGGTTTTTCTATTTTAGTACGCTCATCCTAAATGGCCAAACGAGCAACGGATACTTGTGGGGAAGTTGGATTGGTCGCGAAGGCCAAGGTGCGCAGGGGTGGACAAATTTCTGGTTCAACGCTCGCAATCGTCTGCAATTCAATTTCCGCCACCAAAAGGTGAGTCAGCAATTCATCCCGGGCGGGGGCACGTTGACGGACGTGGGCGCACGGGGCGATTACTGGGTGCGCTCGAATCTCAGTCTCTCTGCTTCGTTGCAATATGAACGGTGGCTCTTTCCTATAATTCAGCCAAACGCTCAAAGAAACGTGACGGCTTTGGTGCAAATTCAGTTTGAGCCGCAAAAATTGTTCCAGCGCTCCAGCGCGAATGGAGCGGAAAGCACGTCTGGGAACGGAGGTCGGCCGTGAATTTCTCGAGCAGCCCTCCAGTTCGCCAGCCTGTGCCAGGAAGTGCTTGGTCGCGACATTTTCCGGGACCTTCGTGGCACCGCGGGACGCAAGAGTCGGGTGAGAACAGGAAAACCAACGCAAAGAGGCAAACGCCAAAAACACAGATTCAGCAAACGATTGCTCTAAGAAACTGTCCAGGTGCAGGGGGGCTTTCGTGAGTCAGAATGGCGCAACGAGAGACCCTGGGCTGGCTATGTCTTCGGGGGGCAACGGTGTGGACGTTTCCTTGGAGGCAACGACTGGGCCGGGGACTTCCAGAGAACGCGCGATTACTCGCCTTCGCCTTCTCTTGGAGAATCGCAGGCTACTGTTGTGGACATTTCTCGTTGCTCTGCCAGCTAATACGGCAATTGCATTTCTTATTCCAGCCCGATACGACGCCACGACTCAACTAATGCCCCCAGACAGCCAGTCGGGGGCTAGCATGACTCTCCTCTCTGCCGCGGCAGGTCGCTCTGGAGGTCTCGGGGCGGTTGCTGGCGATCTTCTGGGAGTAAAGAGCTCAGGGGCACTCTTTGTCGGAGTCCTCCAGAGTCGGACTGTCCAGGAGCATCTCATCGAGCAATTCGAGTTAAAACGCGTTTATCACGAATCGAAAATTGAGGATGCGCGGCAGGCACTTACCGACCATACGAACATCTCAGAGAGCCCCAAGAGCGGAATTATCGCGATTAAGGTTAGTGATCACGATCCCCGACGCGCTGAAGCGCTCGCACAAGCGTATGTCACCGAATTGGACCGCCTAGTGGCCCAGGTCAGCACCTCTTCCGCACGTCGGGAGCGCATTTTTCTGGAAGAGCGGCTGAATACTGTAAAGCGGGATCTAGACAATGCCGCTCGGAAATTCAGCGAATTCGCAAGTAAGAACACGGCCATCGATATAGCGGCTCAAGGCAAGGCGATGGTTGAAGCAGCCGCAACTTTGCAGGGACAATTGATCGCGGCAGAATCCGAACTTCGCGGGCTGGAGGCAATTTACGCAGACCAGAACGTGCGCGTGAAGGCACTTCGCGCACGGGTTGGCGAGTTGCGCCTGCAGCTCGGCAAACTAGGGGGAGACTCCGGGACGAGCGGTGCCCTCTCCTCCAAGAGCGACCCGTCCCTCTATCCTTCGATCCGTCAATTGCCGCGTCTCGGTGTCACTTACGCCGATCTGTATCACCAGACAAAAATCGAGGAAACAGTTTATGAACTGCTGACGCAACAGTACGAGCTTGCTAAGGTGCAGGAAGCGAAGGAGATCCCAAGTGTAAAGATTTTAGACGCCGCAGTCGTTCCGACGAAAAAGTCGTCTCCGCATCGGCTGATCTTGATAACGGTCGGAACAGCATTTGCAATTTTCGCCGTGTGCGTTTGGCTCTTTGCGAAGCGATCTTGGCAAGCGATTGACACACAAGATCCTGGAAAACGGTTCGCGCAGGAAGTGGTTGATACATTGCGGCTCGATGCGGGTCGATTCGTATCTGTGGGAGCTGCAATTTCACGGGCCGTGGCAAGAAGCCGGGAAGGCTCTGAATCTGCGCGCCCTCGAGTGGAACAGCCAGCGGAGGCAATTCCTTCGACGGCCGCGGAGCTATCGCGCGGAGCGCGAAGCGGTCAAGAGTGAGTGATGAGCGATACGAGAACCGAAATTAGATGAACGGGACACACGCACGTACGCTCATAAAGGTAGTGACGGGTCTTAGGCCATGAACGGCACAGCCGCACGCCAATCACCAGCGTCGCCGATGGGGGGATGGGCTCCGTCGGGCGAATTTGCGCCAGACGCCTGGCTGGATGCTGGAGACAGTCTTTCTGGCCGAGCAAGGTCGGAGCGTCGACGAATTGGATACTTTCGCCAGGTCTCTTATGTGGCGATCGATATTATCTTGGTTTGTCTCGGGGCAATTGTCGTATATGGTGCGCGTTTCGGTTTCGCGCGCCATCTGGGCATGGAGTTCGCTTCTGCTCGCCAACTTGTTCATCAGGCGTACAGTCACACCTACCCAGCCTTCCTACTCCTCTACGTCGCGCTGATTGTGATGGCTTGTATGAGCCAGCATCTATATCGCACGTCACGAGAAATTAGAGCCTTGGAAGAAAGCTTCAACGTGGCAAAAGCCGTCGGATTTGCCACGGTATTGCTGGTTCTTTTCATCTTCGTCTCCGGCAACAAGGAAATCTCCCGGATGGTTGTTGCCTCCGCCGGCGTCGAAAGTATTGGCACCTTAGCTGGCTGGCGTTACGCCAAGCGGCTTTACGTTCTAAAACGTGCACGCCGTGGTGACGGAGTATCACGCGCCCTGATCATTGGGGCGGGAAGATTGGGGCGGGCACTGGCCGTCTGCCTGCACAATAACCGCCAATTAGGTTACTCGGTCTGCGGCTTTTTGGATGCCCATGCGAATGGCGATTCGCGAGTATTGGGATCAATCCACGATCTTAAGAGGGTCGCGCTTGAGCAATTCGTTGACCAATTGTTTGTGACGCTACCCGCGGATCGTGAAGTCGTCAAGGACATTTGCGTCGAAGCTCGGCGATTGCGTCTCAATCTAAACGTTGTACCGGACATCTACGACGGACTGGGGTGGCGTGCACCCCTAAGATCGATCGGTGGTTTCCCGGTTATCGAACTGCACGGGCAGCCGATTCCGGCGTTGGGCCAAGCCGTGAAACGCGTTATCGACGTCGTTGTAGCCTCCGTCGGGCTTATTCTTGCGGCGCCTCTACTGGCGCTTGCGGGTCTTTGGATTCGGTTGGATTCCCGTGGGTCTGTTATTTATTCCGCGCTGCGTGTGGGAAGGAAAGGGAAGAAGTTCCGCTGCTACAAGCTACGGACAATGGTCGACGACGCCGATGCTCACAAGGAGAGCTTGCGCGAGGCGAATGAGCGCAACGGGCCGTTCTTCAAGATGAAAAATGACCCGCGGGTAACGCCGTGCGGGCGGTGGCTGAGGACGTACAGTATCGATGAATTGCCGCAACTGGTGAACGTGGTGCGGGGGGATATGAGCTTGGTGGGGCCGCGGCCGCATCCGGTAGACGATTACGAGCGCTACACGCTTGAGCACCTACGACGTCTGGATGTCAAGCCGGGTATCACGGGCTTGTGGCAGATCAAGGCGCGGCGCGACCCGTCGTTCGACGCGACGATGACGTTGGATCTGGACTACATTGCGAATTGGAGCCTGCGGATGGACCTCGGGATTCTGTTGAAAACGATCCCTGCGGTTCTGCGGGCGGAGGGCATTTGAAGTTGAGCTTAAAGAATGAGGAGTATGGTAGTCCCCGTTTTATTTGTGAAGTGTTCGCAAGAAGGGTGAACCGGCGGAACACGAGAAAAGAGACCCGTAAGCAGCTAAAAAACACGGCAATGAGCTATTGATAAGTTATAAGTGATTAATAAGCGATGGCAAATCAAGATAACAGGGTTCCGACCCAGATGCCACCTGAACAGGGATTCAGTTCGCGAGAACTCATAGTCTGGATTGAGAAAGAAGTGGAGGAAAGCCTGCGAGTGAAGCAGGCGTTTCTGCAAGAGTGCGCGGAGGCGCTGGCAGCAATTTGTGCCGCCCTGGCCGAGAGGCTGGAGCGAGGCGGGAAGCTGCTCCTTTTTGGAAACGGAGGGAGCGCGGCGGACGCGCAACACATTGCGGCCGAGTTTGTCGGGCGCTACAGCTGCCAACGCGCAGCCATCCCAGCGATGGCACTGACGGTCAACAGCTCGACGGTGACGGCGGTGGCGAATGACTACGGTTACGACGAAGTGTTTGCCCGCCAAGTGTCTGCGTTCGGCACGACGAACGACGTCGCGATTGGGATTTCGACCAGCGGTAGCTCGCCAAGCGTGTTGCACGGAATTGCTACGGCACGCGAGCGCGGGATGTTCACCATCGGATTCACGGGCAGCGCCGGCGGTCCGCTTCGGGGCGCCGTCGACTTATGTCTGGCCGTGCCGTCCGCGGTAACGTCTCGGATCCAGGAATGCCACATTCTCGCGGGACATATCGTGAGTGGGTACTGTGAACGCGTCCTGACGGAGCAGGCGGCGCACGCCGCCGGGAAAGGATAGCGAATCGTGCTAGCTGCTGCGGAGACGCAAGCGATCCTGCGCAGGGCGGCGAGCTGCCGCGTGATCGTCGCGGGCGACTTGATGCTCGACGAGTACTTCTGGGGCGAGATCGAGCGGATTTCACCGGAGGCGCCGGTGCCGGTTCTGCAGCTTCGCCGCGCGGAGCATATGCTGGGAGGGGCCGCGAACGTGGCGCGAAATCTGGCGTCGATGGGAGCGCGGGTGAGCGCGGTCGGCGTGGCGGGAACGGACACGGCGGGGGCGGCGCTGCTCGACTCGCTTGACCAGGCGGGGATCGACCGGGAGAGCGTGCTGCTCGAAGCGGGCCGGCCAACCACGCGCAAGTGCCGGCTGATGTCCAGCGAACACGGCCAGCAAGTGTTCCGGTTCGACGTGGAAGTTACCGAGGAAATTCCGACGGCGGTCGAAGAGCGACTGCTCGGGGCCATGCGGGAGCAAATTGGTCCAGCCGATGCCGTGGTTTGTTCCGACTACCGGAAGGGTGTGCTGACGCCGCGCGTTCTGCGCGAAATTGCGGCAATGACGCGGGAGCAAGGGGTTCTGCTGGTCACTGGGCCGAAGGACACGAGAGCGGAGAAGTATGCGGGGGCGACCGTGCTGATGCCGAACCTGCGGGAGTTTGCGGCGATGACGGGAGAGCGAAGAGGACCGGATGCGGCGATGTGGCTTGACCGGGCGGCGGAGGGCCTTCTGGGCGAACACGGCTTCGCGGCGTTGCTGGTGACGCGCGGTCGCGAGGGGATGACGCTCTTCGAAAAGACGGAAGGAACAGTACGGCGTGAGGACATCGCCTCGGTGACTCGAAGCGTGTACGACGTTACAGGAGCAGGGGACACGGCGCTTGGCGTGTTTGCGCTGTGCTTGGCCTCGGGCGCAACGCGCAGTGAGGCGGCGCAACTCGCCAACGTGGCGGCGGGGATTGTGGTTGGGAAACGCGGGACAGCCTGTGCAACGCCAGCGGACATTCTCGGCAGAATCTATGAAGAGAGTGAAAGCCAAGCCTCATTACAAAGGTTCTCTAGAACTCCCTATAGCCGCGCGATTGGAGTCTGATCTGTTATGACCCCCTCTTCCATTTCTCAAGCAGTTAGGCCGCAACTTCTGCGGAATGCTCTCTTTAGCTCTGGTTCCTGGGGTGTGACCGGGGCTGTCAATCTCGCGGCGATCCCAGTCTTCATCCGATATTTGGGCGTGGAAGGCTACGGGATCTACCTTCTTCTGACGGGTCTTTTCGGCTATTTCGGTCTACTCGATTTCGGATTGTCGGATGGCGTTGTCAAGTATGTCGCCCATCATAGTGAATTGGGGAATGATGACTCGGTGACGCATTCTGTGAACGCTGCGCTCCTGGCGCAAGTAATCGGGGGGCTGATTGGGGTACTGGTTCTTTGCACGTTCAACCAGCGGATCATTCATGCTTTACGCGTAAGCCCTTCTCTCGTTCATGTTGCTTCGATAAGCCTCTATGTCAGCGCGGCAGGATTCTTATCCAAGATGGTCCTGAACACGTACAATGCCGCACTCAAGGGGCTGCAGCGATTCGATGTCCTTGCCAAAACAACGGTCGGTTGTTTTTGTTCTCTTCGCGGGCGGCAGGCTGCTGGAAGTGGTCGTGGTCACCGCCCTAATGACGACTGCAAATCTTGCAATCGTTGTGTTTCTGGTGTTTGCCTGTATTCCCGGCTATCGGCTGGCTCTCGAGTTTAGGCGAGAGCATTTTCGCGCCCTTTTTGGCTTCGGTGCTTACACGTTCATCACACGCATTGCGGGCGCCGCAAACACATATTTCTTGCAAGTGGTCATCGCCGTGATCTTGGGCGCCGGAGCAGTTCCCTACTTTGCCGCCCCTCTGAGGGTTACAACCGCATTGGAAGCTGGAATGGCAAGTCTGATTAGCGTGATTTTTCCCTTTGTAAGTACGCTCAAGGCGAGAGAAAACATGGAATCTCTCCAGAAACTCTATTCAGTTGCTTCCAGGTACGTCGTGGCCCTGAGTACGCCGCCCTTTCTGTTCATAATTTTATTTTCCCAGCAAATCTTAAGGGTTTGGGTGGGTCCCCTATTCGCGGAAAAGAGCTGGCTTGTTCTCGTTTTTCTGGCAGCTAACAGCCTGCTGGCGGTCTGGACGATGGTTCCGGCGAACATTGCCTTTGGAACCGGAAACACCAAGGTCACTGCTGCCTTTTCGATAATCGTAACGGGATTGAACTTGCTTTTTTCAGTTGTGTTCACCATCACGCTCGGTATCACGGGGACGGCAGCCGCGGCCCTAGTCACGGCTGCGCAGGCGCCTATCTTTATTTGGTACGTAACCACTCGTGTCGTTCAAGTTTTGCCGAAGGAATATTTCGCGCGAGTGTTTGGCTTCCATATCATGCCTGCAATCGGCTTCTCTTTTCTCAGCGTCGGACTTTTGCTTTCAACACAGACGCAGAGCGGACCAGAGCTCGCGCTCGCACTTACATCGGGCGTTACATTAACGGTTGCCTACTATTCCTTGCTATTTAAATTCCACGTCGTATCAATTGGCGGCTTTGGATGGAGTAGCTAAAGCGATGACCGCCTACAGAAAAGAGAACATTGAGAACCCGGAATATGTTTAAGGACATAAAGCCATGAAGCTCTATAGCGCAGCCCCGAGAGCGAGTATCAGTATGATCGAGGACGCCCAACTGCTTCATTTGCTGGTCGAAATGAGCAAGTACACTCCGATAACTCATATTTTGGAAACCGGAACGCACATTGGCCTTGGCTCGACCAAGTTTATCGCAGAGATATTTCGCGCTCAATCCCCCGCTCCGCAGTTGTTTGTAACAATTGAGGCTAGCCATCACAATTGGCGACGGGCCAGAGAAAATCTGAAAGCTTTTCCGTTTGTCACTCCTCTTTGGGGCTTGAGCACCTCACTTCAGGAAGCTCTTCGTTTCATAGGAAATGACCCCGCGCTTCAGAATCACTTTAAATACCCGAATATATTCATTGACGATGTGGAAGATCCCATAAATTTCTATAGTAATGAAATAGCTGGACGGCTCGGGGGAGGAGCGAGGAATCCGATGGAGAGGATTCGTCAGTTTGTGGACCGGCGTCGCTTTTATTCTGGAGAAGGCTTGCTTGCGAAGTGGTTGGGTGCATTTCGATCTTACAGCCCCCTCGTTGTATTGGACTCTGCCGGTGGCGTGGGCTACCTGGAGTTCAATGCGGTCCAGAGGCATATGACGGGGCATCCATATTTCTTACTCTTGGACGATATCTGCCACTTAAAGCATTTCCGAAGCTATAACTATATTAACGCGAATAAACAGTTTGCCGTAATTGGTGAGAGCAAAGAGGCAGGATGGCTACTAGCCAAATACCAGCCAACCGCGCAATGACAGCTTTGTTGCTGAGTTTCTGGCTGTGCTTGTCGACGCCGCGGGCCGGCAGGCGGGTCTGAGTGAAGAGAATCGCAGACTTTGGTGAATTTTGATTCCTGGAGCTAGGGCTTTGTTGACTAGAAATGGACCTCGAGATCGTTTGACTGCGTTAGCAAGCCGCGAGCTAAAGGCCACGTATCGATTGCTTCTCGCAGCGGGATACGCGGGCCGGCTGACCGCAAATCCTCCGGGCGGGGGTGCCCGCTCAGTTCTTATCATTCGTGCCGATGCAATCGGAGATTTCGTACTCTTCCTACCCGCATTGAAGGAGTCGTGCCGCGCATACGCCGGCGCGAAGATAACACTCTTAGTCAGTCAAGAATCTGAAGACCTAGCAAAAAGTACAGGCGTCGACGAGGTTATTTCACTCGATCGTCGGCGGTACCGGCGCAGCCTCCTCTATCGTCTTTGGCTGATTCGGCAGCTCCGGAAAAGGCAATTCAGTGTGGCCATCAATCCGATTTATTCTCGTGAACCCTCGACCGACGAACTGCTGTATTGCTGTGGAGCTCAGGAACGAATTGCCTGCACGGGTGACGTGAATAACATCCCCTCTGATGTAAAGCATCGTGACAACGCATACTCCACGCGAATCATCCCCTTGCGCTCTGGGATCATCACTGAAGTCGAACGCAATAGAGAGTTTGTGGAGCGGTTGACGGGCAGAAAACTGTCAGACGAAGAATCACTGCCGAGAATTACGCCTTCGGATACTCAAATGAACGAGGCCCGACAACTTCTCTTGGGCGAGGGTGTCGACCTCGAAGGAGAACGACTGGTGGTGATATTCCCCGGCGCATCGAATGCAATCAGGATGTGGCCAGCGGAGCGTTTTGCAGCCTTGACCAATCGTATCGCTGAGACCTATAGGACCCACATTCTCATCTGTGGGGCACCTTCAGATCACGAGATACAGGAAGCTGTGTCTTCGAAAATGTCCGCTCCGGTAGTGCGTTTGGCTGGGAAGACAGACCTATTGCAGCTTGCCGCGATTTTCAAACACTCCGTTCTGTATATCGGTAGTGAGACGGGGCCATTGCACCTTGCTGTGGCAGTTGGAACACCGACGGTATGCATTCTGGGAGGCGGGCATTTCGGGCGCTTTTATCCATACGGTGATCTACGCAAGCACCGAGCTGTATTCCAGAAGATGGATTGCTACCACTGCAACTGGGAATGCATTTACGAGGTACCGCACTGCATTCGCGACATCACCGTCGAAGCGGCTTGGGAGACCGTGCAGCGGATGTTCGAAGAGGTCATTCTGCCTGCGCGAGTGACCGACAAGCCGCGTGATGCAGTGCTCGAGCGTTCGCCGTGAGCGGGCAGAGCCAGACACGCATGCTGGGGCACGCCGAAACATCTTCAAGCGCGTGGCCGGTCTTTCTGTCCACGGCCATGGCCGGCGTTGTCATCGTAATGTTCGGAGTCGATCCGCGTGTGGGGGCGGGCTTCTTAGCGGCGTTGCTCTCCGTGCTTGTGCTTATTGTGCGGGTTGAATGGCTGGCCTATGCGGTCGTTGCTGCCACTGTGATTTTCGTCGACGGCTGGGCGCCGACGCGCTCCTCGGATGACGTGCCCTTTCGGCTCGGGATCGGGCGGATGTATCTGATGGAATTTCCTATCTATCTCCTCTTCCTTGCATATCTCCTGCGGAGCTTGCTGGGACGTGAAAGGCGAACAGGAGAGGGGCTGTTTGCGAACACGCCGCTCGATTGGCCGCTCCGCGGGTGGCTGATCGTGTTCCCCGTGTTCGCGGTGTACGGAGTGTTTCTTGGGCATCCAGCGCAGGATGCGCTGGGGTATTTCGAATGGCGATGCCTGTTAATCGCAATTCTTTTCTATTTTCTAGTGACGAGTCTGTTCCGCGACTCCGCGGATTTGGAGCATTTGTGGCAATGGTTTTTTCTTCTCGTCACGGCAAAGGCACTGTATTCGCTTTTGCTTTTCGTCACGCAAATCGCCCCACGCTGGCCTTTGGTGTTCGGCCAAGGGCCGGTCGGCGAGGGGCCCGAGAATGTGATGTATCTGTTTGCGGCTTTGCCGGCCATTTCCATTTTGATTTTCCATGCCGAAGAGCTTTTTTGGCGGAGAGCCGCCTTATTATTCGGCGCTTTCGTTCTTGTCGCGAATATTGCGGTGTCCGAGAAACGGGCTCCCCAGGTCGGACTGCTCATCGGGCTGGGGGTTCTTGGCTGGCGTTTGCCGCGCCGCGAGAAGATTCGGTGGGGACTCCGACTGGCTGGCGCTGCTGCTCTCGCCTTGGTTTCGAGCGCGGTTGTGCAGTCTGGCTCAAACAAATTTGGGCTGGAGGCTTCCACTTCGCGGTATAGCGAGATCGTGGAATTCGTCAGATCGCCGGGGAAAAACGTTACCGCGGGGGACACCTTGGCATTTCATGTATTTGACATCTTCGATGCTTGGGAAACGATCCAACAGCGACCGCTTCTAGGCTACGGCTTCGGGGGACAGACGGAAAGGAATCTGTCGCTGCTTCCGATGACGGGGGGCAACGAGGTTGGAACAGGCTTGGTTCACAACCAGTATCTGACGTTCTGGCTGAAGATGGGGATTGCGGGGCCGCTCCTCTTTCTCTGGCTGCTTGGCAGCTTTTTTCTTTATTGCCGTCGAAGACTCCAGCAGGAGCCGCGAACGATCGCAGCCTCCGTTGCAGCGGGGATATGTGCGGCGGTATGGGCGGACGTCGCGATGGAATTTTGGGGAGCGCAATGGATAAGCAACACGAAAAATCCCCTGGTGATCGCCGGGAGGCGCGCATGCTTAAGATTTCGATCGTTTCTCCTTCTTTTAATCAAGCGAAGTTTCTTGAAAACTGCTTGCTGAGCGTCAAGGAACAGAACTACCCGAACGTTGAGCACATCGTCGTGGATGGGGGCTCCAGCGATGGATCGGTCGAAATACTCCGGCGGTATTCCGGTCTGCCTGGATGGTCGCATCTTCGGTGGATTTCAGAGCCTGACCGCGGCCAGAGCGATGCGCTCAATAAGGGTTTCCGGATGGCGAAGGGCGATGTCATCGGCTGGCTTAATTCCGACGATTTTTACCTGCAGGGTTGCTTTCAGCGTGTCGCAGAAGCTTTTGAGGAGCGCCCGGGGACAGACGTGCTTTACGGAGACTACGTATGGACTGACGAGAACGGGAGACCCACTCAGATCCGCCGGGAAATAGCGTTCAGCCGCTTCGTCTTGTTGCATAGTCACGTGAGCTATATTAACTCCTCGGGCGCGTTGTTCCTCCTGCGACGTTTCATTGAAGATGGCTGCCTTCTCAACGAAGACTATCACTACGCCATGGATTATGAGTTTTATCTGCGTCTCGCAAATGCTGGCTACTGTTTTTGTCATGTCCCCAATCTCTTGAGTGGTTTTCGCTGGCATGGCAGCAGTAAATCGACGGCCCAGACTAAATGTCAAGCCGTAGAGTACGAAAAAGCGCGGATCGAGCATCTTCGGATCACAGGTCGGCTCAGACCTGGAGCAACGGGGCGATTTGCGTTGGCCTTCCTGAGGGCCGTGGCGAGCGGCCGCCGGTGGAGCGAGAAGGCCTCGCGCGGCTACTACTTCACACAATTCTTTCCAGCGCGAGTCAAAGAATTAAATGAGGCGAAGTCCAGATGACAGCATCGCCAAAGGTTCATAGGAACACATGCCCGGTCTGTGATCCGCTTATTGCGGCGGGGCAAGGCTTTGCCCGGATTCGAGGGTGGAACTATATCCGTTGTTGCGGATGTGGTCTCGTTTATCTGGATCCGAAGCCTTCGATGGACGAACTCACGCGCTTTTACAACAGTGCATATCACTATGACCGCGAGAGCTACCGCAGGGCTGCAGCGGCCGCCGAAAGGTGGCTGAAGCCGTTGGCGGAATTCTGCGGGGAAAACCGGAGCCTCCTCGAAATCGGGTGCTCCTACGGTTTCTTCCTGGGCGCTGCACGCCGGCAGCGGTGGAAGGTAGCGGGGGTTGAACTTGGCAAATATGCCGGGAAGTACGCACGCGAAGAATTACATCTGCCGGTGCGAACTGGAACAATATTTGATTTGCCTCAAGAATGCTGCGGGTCCTTTGAAGCTGTTGTCGCTTGGCATGTGCTGGAACACGAGCCGGACCCGTTGGGTTTGCTTAATCGTGCGCATGAGCTTTTGCGGCCCGGGGGAATTATTGGTCTGCGTGTCCCGAATATGGAGAGCTTGGTCGCTCGCTTGGCAGGGCCACACTGGCAGTGGCTTAGCCCGCCTGAACATATCTACTTGTACTCGGCTCGCACGCTTACTGTGCTTCTGACTAAGGCAGGATTTGAGATCGTGCTAAAGGATAGCGCGCGCGGCCCCGCTCATAACACCTGGTTTGAGATTGTGCGGGCGCGTACGAAGCAGCAGCTCGTGCCGCGAGCGAATGGAATGCGAAATTCGACGGAAAAGAGTGGCTTCGACCGCCCCCGAATCTACGAGGACAAGTGGTGGTATCGGCTGGGCCATCGCGCCTTCGAGGCCTCCACACTGCCTGTAGATTTTGTTCTTTCTCCATTGCTGAGCAGACGCACTTTGGAAGCGGAACTGGTCATGTTTGCGCGCAAAACAGATTGTCCGCGGCCACTGGGAACTGGTAACCGGAAAGCTGATCTCCATGCGACCGTCTGAGGCCAACTCCACACCCGTTCTAGGCGCCGAAGCGGCGGCGCGGGCGGCGTTGTTGAAGATGACGCCGGGGAGGTGGCGGCTAGTGCGTACGGCGGAGATGGGAATCCGGCTGCTCCTGCCGTTTTTGCCGGAGCCAGCCAAGCTGGGAGGGAAGGAAGATACGCCAGCCAGCATTCTGGTGGTCGAGTACTGGAATTTGGGGGATCTGGCGACTTTGGTGCCGTTCCTGAGGAATCTTCGACGGGGATTTCCTCGCGCGAAGATTTCGTTGCTGGTGAACGAGAGCCTCAAGTCGTTCATGGAAGGGCAGGGGCTCGTGGATGAGTTTATCGCGGTGCGCGTGCCGTGGGCGCAGCATTTCTCACGGTGGAAGAAGTACAACCCGTTTTCGCGGCACTGGCGGCCACTGATTCGAGTGATTTGGGCTCTGCGGAAGCGGCAATTCGACTGGGCGATTTCGGGAAGAATGGATTTGCGGGACAACATGCTGCTGTGGCTGACCGGAGCGCGGCGAAGGATAGGGTACGGCGTGGGCGGCGGCGGATTTCTGCTGACGGACCGTGTTGCGCCGGATCTGTCTCGCTCGCATCGCGCGGACATCTGGCTGCATTTATTGGAAGCCCTAGGCAAGCCGCCGAATCGTGATATGGATGGGTTCCGGCTGACCGGGGCCGAGCCTTCCTCGGCTGGATCGTTCCTCCGCGAACGGGGAATTCCTGCCGATGCGCTTCTGATTGGAGTTCATCCTGGCGCGCGAATCGCAGTACGCCGGTGGGGCAATGACCGGTTTGCCGAGGTGGCGCGGTGCATTCTGAGGGATAGCGAAACACACATTTTGTGGTTCTCGGATCCCGGAAATCCTGCAGAAGCGCCGCAGTTGGAGCGGTGTCATGCGGTGAGCCTCGAGTTTCGCCCATTCCTGGCAGTACTCTCGCTTTGCCGGCTCCTCATTTGCAACGACAGCGGCCCAATGCATCTTGCCGGTTTGCTGGGCGTGCCAGTTGTGGCGGTGTTCGGACCCCAGCGGCCCGAATGGTTTGGGCCGCGGGGCGCGAGAGACCGCGTGGTGATGCGTCCCGAGTTCTGGTGCCGTCCGTGTTTCGACTATTGCATCTTCGATGAGCCGTATTGCCTAAGAACGATCACGCCGGGGCAGGTGGTTCGAGCGGCGAATGAGGTAATGACAGAAATTCGGCAGGGCGGAGACCAACTTACCATTCGGAAGGCATGCCAGCCGGCTTTGGACGGCGTTTGATGCGAGAGCAATTGGGGAACGATCAACGAGGCCGATATGGGGCAAGCATTGGTTGACCAGCATGTGCAGTCGTGGACGGGCGGGTGTTGCCTGCCGTTTGCGGATAGGCCATTCGATTGGGTTTTTTCCAACGCTGCCGTCGAGCATGTTAGCCGGAATCGAGGAACAGCGGAAGTTCGCGGCGGAGATATCTCGAGTTGCAAAGTGCGGATATTTTGTGACGACCCCGAACAAGTTTTTTCCGATTGAACCGCATACTTTGCTGCCGCTCTATCAGTTTCTGCCTGAGCACTGGCAACGTAAGGTGCTTCGCATTTCGCCATATTACGTGCACGTCTACGAAAGGATTCGATTGCTCGGGGCCCGCGATTTGCGAAATCTGTTTCCGGGGGCAACGATCGTTTCGACGGGGTTCCCGATTGTGGGAACAAGTCTTGTGGCAACGCGAGCGGAGTGAACAGTGTCCGAAGTGGTTCAGGGTGACGAGGACTTTGCCACAAGGTATTCGGTGCTCGGCGTGCGGGTGGATGCGGTGCAGATTCCGGACGCGGTGCAGCGGATGGAGGAGTGGATCGCGCGGCGGGAGGGGTGCCGGTACATCGCAGTGACCGGAATGCACGGCGTGATGGAAGCACAGCATGACGAGCACTTCAAGACGATTCTGAATTCGGCGGGGCTTGTCGTTCCAGACGGGATGCCGCTGATATGGATCGGCCGCCGACATGGTTTCGACATGCGACGCCGCGTCTATGGACCCGAATTGATGGCCATATTCTGCGAGCAAACCGCAGCAAAAGGCTACCGGCACTTTTTTTACGGCGGCGGGCCAAGTGTAGCAGAGGATCTTGCTTCGCGATTTGTCTCCTGCTTTTCCGACTTGGTAGTGGCGGGCACATACAGCCCTCCGTTTCGTGCGCTGACGCCGGAGGAGGATCGCGAAATCATCCAAACCATCGAAGGCGCGCACGCGGACATTGTCTGGGTTGGATTGAGCACTCCCAAGCAAGAGCGTTGGATGTTCGAGCACCGCCAACGGTTGAACGTGCCTGTTTTGGTTGGGGTCGGCGCGGCGTTCGATTTCCACACCGCGCGCATCGCACAGGCACCAGCTTGGATGGGCGATCATGGCTTGGAGTGGTTATTCCGGCTTTCCGTCGAGCCGCGACGCCTGTGGCGGCGCTATTTGGTTTATGGCCCGGAATTTGCGACGCTTGTGTTGCTTGAATTACTGGGTCTGAAGAAAGCTGGCTGACGGCAGGATGGGGCGGCACTCTTTCTCCCAGAGGTAGCAGGGAAGCTACGATCCACGTTCGCGTTTTCGGCGAGTTTGATGACATGTTTGGCACAATTTTGGGAGGAGGCATTTTAATGGGCGATCATCTAAATTTAGTCCTTGTCACTGGAGCGGGTGGTTTCATTGGCGGGAATCTTGTCGCGGATCTCCGCGCGCGAGGCCACAAGCGGATCAGGGCGGTAGACATTAAGCTTTTTGATGAGTGGTGCCAGCATTTCGACGACGTTGAGAATCTTTCACTCGATTTGAATCTCAAGGAAAACTGCGAAAAAGCCGCCCAGGGCGCCAGCCTCATCTACAATCTCGCGGCCAATATGGGCGGGATGGGGTTCATCGAGCACAACAAAGCGCTTTGCATGCTATCGGTGCTGATCAATACACACATGCTGCAGGCGGCGGTGAAATTTGACGTGCAGAGATTTTTTTATTCGTCGTCGGCGTGCGTGTACAACGGGGACAAGCAGAAGACGTTTGAGGCGCCGCGGCTGAAGGAGGAAGATGCCTATCCGGCGCTTGCCGAAGATGGTTATGGATGGGAAAAACTCTTTTCTGAGCGCATGTGCCGGCACTTCCGAGAAGATTTTGGCCTCTACACGCGCGTTGCTCGATTTCACAATGTCTACGGACCGTGGGGCACATGGTATGGAGGGCGAGAGAAGGCTCCCGCAGCCATCTGCCGGAAGGTGATCGAAGCGAAGGTTTCCGGCAAGCACGAAATCGATATCTGGGGCCCAGGCAATCAGACCCGTAGCTTCATGTTTATTGATGACTGCCTGAAAGGCATCGATCTGATTATGAATTCGGAGATTCTGGAGCCGATCAATCTCGGATCGAGTGAGGCAGTAACGATAAATCAACTGGTCGATATAGCGGAGGAAATTGCCGGAATCAACTTGAAGCGCAATTACAATCTCAGCGCGCCCAAGGGTGTAA
>WNFD01005634.1_pt1 | contig 18561 bp, 18 predicted proteins | sample 5400491 | NCBI WGS metagenome assembly WNFD01 (sample SAMN13153343, study PRJNA577476) | soil metagenome | isolation source: 120 cm saprolite under Douglas fir tree site 2 hole 2 replicate 2 | place: USA:California | collected 2015-04-18 | reverse complement strand
CGATTCGATTGTTGCTTTTGCGTGATCTGTCGAACGTGCCGTGCATGGGTGCCTCCATTGTGCGGATGTGCAGCCACTGACTAGTTCAATACGCGCCAAGCGGATGTGAATTGTATCACACGTGCCGCCATAAAACCTTTGAAATACAACGTGCGCCGAACAGCCGCACCGCACTCTAGGGGCGTGTGACTGACTTCCGACACGCAACCGCAAGCTGGGATCTGATCGAGCTTCGCGAAATCAGATCCGTCGCCTGTCCTCTTATCCGAGCATGATTTTTTCCGGGAATAGGCACCCGCTTTTCGGGATCATGCTCTATCGCCTTCGCTTCCCGATCCCGCTTCGACCAGCGCCTGAAGCGGCTCGGCATCCAACACGACGATGGCGCCATGCTCGAGACGAACCCAGTGGCGGGTAGCCCAAACCCGCAACTGCTTGTTGATGCTTTCGCGAGTCATGCCGACCATCTCGCTGATCTCCTGCTGGGTAGCGGCGATGGTTCGGTCTCCAGGTGCCAGCTTGTGCTTGTCGGCCAAACGAAGCAAGGCGCTGGCAAGCCGGCCTGGCAGGTTCTGAAGAATGACCTGTTCGACCTGGTCGCTGGTCCACCGCAGCTTCTGGCAAAGCAGCTCGATGAATTTCATCGCGAGCTCGGGATGGCTTCGTACAAAAGGAAGAAATTCGCGGCGGTCAATAACAAATATCTCGCAATTGGTATTTGCCGTAGCGTCGGCTGTCCGCGCCTGCCCATCGAGCACCGCGATTTCTCCGAAGATCTCGCCGGCGCCGATCAGATTAAAGATCGCGCTGCGGCCGTCGGGGGATGAGACGCTGATCTTCACGGTGCCGCTGATCACAGCGATGAGGCTGTTGCCGGGATCTCCCTTGGAGACGATCGTGGTCCCCCGCTTCAGCGTGGAGTGCTTGGCGTAACGGCAGAGCTGGTCGAAGGCCTCAGCATCAAGATCGCAAAAAATCGGATGCTTGCGCAGCACCGCCAATTTGTCGCTCGGAAACGACCGGCGCCCGCCGTTTTTGTCGTGGAGCACGCCGGTCATAACCATCTGAATGACTTATGTTTGCGCATCATCGACAGACCACGCTGTGTGAAAGTCCCGACAAGAAACTACCGGTCCGCCGCGCTGGTACACATTATACCCCCGGATAGTGACTACAGCAAGAAAGGCCGTCTATCCCACAGCCTCCGAGGGCAAGGTTTTGGGGATGAGAACGACAATTTTGGACGCCTGTAGCCAAGACAGGGGGATTAGATCATGGTGAGCACATCCAGGGGATGCGCCACAGGCCTGTCTGCTCGTACAGCGGGTCTCAGCCCTGGGCCCCCTGGCAGGATGCGGGGTGCTAATCCTGGCGGCAACGGCCACCGGCACATTGCCGCTAACCGTACTTTGCGAAACAGACCCCCGGCCGCCGATCGAGAGCCGGCATCTCATTCGTTGGCGATACCCATCTCTTTAATCACACGCGCATACTTGGCGAGCTGATCGCGCGTCATGACCCGAAGCTCCTCGGCCGAGCTGCCGCGCACCGCGAAACCCAGTTCTTCGAGCTTGCGGCGAATCTCGGGGTCGCCGACCGCCTTCAGGACTTCGGCATTCAGTCTGGCGATGATGTCCTTCGGGGTGCCGGCGGGCGCCAGGATCGCGAACCAGGAATTGAAGAAGAACCCGGCAAGACCGGATTCCGAAACGGTAGGCACATCGGGAAATTGCGGCAGCCGGCTCTGGGTCGTCACACCAATGAGTTTGAGCTGACCACCACGCACCAGCGCTGCGACGGTCCCGAGGCCCTGAAAGCCGACGGGGATCTGGCCGGCGGCGACGTCGGTCGCAGCCTGCGTGGCGCCCTTGTAGGGCACATGGGTCAACGATATCCCGGCGCTGGAGGCGAACATCGCCATCGCCAGATGCTGCGGACTGCCGGGACCACCGGAGCCATAGTCGATCTTTCCGGGCGAGGCCTTGGCGGCGGCGATCAGATCCGCCGCGGTCTTGTAGCTGGTCTGGTTGTTGGCGATGAGCCCCCACTCCACCGTGGCAACAAGCGACACCGGCTCAAAATCCTTCAAGATGTCCCAGCGCATTTTGGACTGCAGGTTCGGCACCATGGTCATGATGCTGTCGTTGAACCCGCCGATCGTGTAGCCATCCGGCTCGGCCCTTGCCACCTGCTCGGCCCCGATCATGCCGGAGGCGCCCGGCTGGTTCATGATCACGAACTGCTGGCCCATATTGTCGGCCATTTTTTGCGTCACGATTCGGGCTGCGACATCCACCGCGCTCGCCGCCGCCAGGGGCACGATCATCTTGATTGGCCGGTCGGGATAGACCGCCTGCGCGAACGCACTGGAGCTGACAAGCAGCGCAAGCGCCGGGACAAGCGAACAAAGCACGCGCATAACAATCCTCCCTTATGAATTGGATCGCGCTTCCGGGGTAACCGGCCGCAATCCTTGCAGGAAAGGTTGCTCCCCCGGTTCCGGCTTGGCAATGTGCTCAACCAGGAAATGAAGAACGGGCCGGCGATTAAGACCGGTTCATGGCAAGCGCCGGCTCAAGCCATCAAGGGAGGCACTCAATGACCGCCCGACGACATTTTCTGAGGGGCGTGACCGCGACGAAGGCGCAAGCGTGCCGCCGTGCAGCGGCAGCGGCCCCAAGCCTTCACAGGCACTCGTCGCCGCGACCCGCGCGACGCCTGTCGTGTTCTTGGCGTGTTAGCTTCTTGGCGTGTTAGCGGCAGGCCGCGTCAAAAGCTTCGACGCTTTTGCGATTGCGAATCGGCCTTCAGCCGATCTGGCCGCGTTTGAAAGTCGCCCCACAGCAGCGCGCCTGCAAACGCCAAAAACATGACTGCCACGGCTACGCTCACCACCATTGCGTCAAACGGCATAATGACCTCCCTGCCTAACTGGAGGCATTTATCCCCGACCAGAAATGCCGGTCTTTGATCCGGATCAAATCTCAAAACTGCGCTTAAGATTGCGGTGTTTGCCACCGGCTCAGGCCGCGGCCAAGGCCTCGGCGCGCGCCGGATCCAGCAGGCAGATGCTTCCCGGCAGGATTTCGATCACACGATTGCGTTCAAGCTTGGTAAAGGTACGGCTGACCGTTTCAATGGTCAGGCCCAGGAAATCCGCGATATCCTGGCGGCTCATCGGCAGCGCTACCGTCTTTGACGGGCTCCCGAGCTGAGCCAATCGATCGCGCCAGCCAATCAAAAAGGTCGCGACTTTTTCCTCCGCGGATCGTCGTCCGAGCAGAACCATGTGGTCCTGAGCCTGGCTCAGTTCGCGAACCGCCAATTCATTCATGCGGCGCAGGAGATGCGGCTTATCCTCGATAAATTGCGCGAAGGAAGTTCTGGAGAACCGGCAGACCGCAACCGCTCCGATCGCGTCGGCGGAGAAGCTGTGACGTGCGGACGTCGTCATCCCCAGGAAATCGCCAGGCAATGCAAATCCCACGATTTGCCGGCGGCCATCGGGCAGCAGCTTGTAAAGGCGCATGACGCCGTCCAGAAGACTATAGAATGACGTCGTCATCTGCTCTTGCGCGAACACTGTCTCGCGGGGGCCGAAATGGACATGGCGACCCAGATGATCCAGTTCCCGCAGTTCGGCCCTGTCGAGCGCCGCGCAAATGCTCAGCGGTCGCACCGCGCAATCGGTACAGGCTTGCCCGTTCGGCTCGCCTGCAACAAGAGAGATCTTCATGCGCCGCTCCAGGATGAACCGGCCGCAACCGCACTGTGCGGCGAGCCTGCGGATCGACTGCATTTTAGCGAAACGTCCATATGCGGATTGATGCAGATCAACGACGGCTGACCTCGTCGCACTATCAAGACTTGTCCTGTCGCCAATAGCCGCACTTTGAAGAGACCGTCCGCAATGCTGCGATCCGCCCTGCGCCAAGCCATCGTCACCCTGATGCTGACAACACCGGCGCTGGCCGCCTCGCCTGCCGAGCAGCGCGGCAAGACCTACGCGCTAACCAATTGCGCGCGGTGTCACTCCATCGATCGAGTGACGAACAGCCCGCTCAAGATCGCGCCACCGTTCCGCACCCTGCATCTGCGCTACCCGGTCGAAACCCTCGGCGAAGCTCTCGCCGAAGGCATCGAAACCGGCCATCCGACAATGCCGGCATTCCAGCTCGATCCCGACCAGATCAACGACTTGCTGTCGTATTTGAAGAGCCTCGAATAAGTTTGTTACGGCAGTATTTTGCCCGCCCTTACAGGGTCTGCACCGTCCAGGCGATCATATCCTTTGCAAGCCGGCCGAATGCATCGTTAAACGCGGCGACGGCTGCCGGCGGCTCGACCTTGTCTAACTTCTGGCTCGCCTCGAACAGGCGCGACGCGATCACCTTCCCGCTCTTGTCGACAATCCTCGCCGATAATCCGATCTCAGCCGTCGGCTCTGAATCCACCGCGATCTGGAATCGCCTGGTATCGATCAGAAGCTGGAAGTCCGCCTGTCCGCTATCGGTGCGCAACGGTGCGTGGGCAATATCATAATTCTCAAAGCCCTCGATCAGCCTGGCCTGCAGCAGCTTCGGAATGGCGTCGGCCCAGAGAAAATCCGCGAACCCCGGAACGTCCTTTGCCGGCGAGAACAGCATTCGCTGTGTCTCGAGCATTGCGACCGCGGTCGGCTCCGGAATCCCCAATTGTCCCTTGATGGTCTTGCTCGCCGGTTCCAGATTTTGCGGCGCCCGCAAATCGTAAGTAGTCTTTTGCGCCGGCGTGCCGCCGCCCGTCATCTTTTCAAGTCCCGCGATGATGCTGTCGAGTTTTCCGGTGTTGCGCGCGAGCCCGTCTGAAAAAACCTGCAAATTGGCAATCGTGTTCTTCAGCGGCTCCGCATTTTCGGCCAGCACGGAATCGACTTTCCGTAATGCATCGCGGGCGGCCTGCGTCACGCCCTGACCGGCGCCGGGTTCGGCAATCAGCGTCGGCACTTCGCCGGAATTCACCAGCAGCTTGCCGCCTTCCAGCGCGATCACGGGAACGCCGGTCAAGCCCTGGAATTCCAGACCGACCTTGGTGTCGGACCGCACCGGCGTCGTTGCGGATACCGAGATCGTCGCATTGACGCGGCGCGGGCTGTCCGGCGCGAGGCCGAGATCCGTCACTTCGCCGACGCGGATTCCGTTGAACAATACGGCGGCGCCGACCAGCAACCCTGGCACCGAACCGTCGAACTGGACGTGATAGGTCGCGCGCGGACCAAGCCCACCGGTGTTGTGAAGCCAGTAGACGAAGCCGAACACGGCGGCGATGGCCGCGAGCACGAAGGCGCCGACGACGACGAAAGGAGCGCGGGTTTCCATCTCTTAACTCGCCTTTGGTTGCAGCATCTGGGAACGCTTGCCATGAAAATAGGCCCGCACCCAGGGATGCTCGGATTGAAGCAGTTCGCGCATCGGTCCGATGGCGACGATCTTGCCGTCCGCCAGCGCCGCAACGCGATCGCAGACGGTATTCAGGCTGGCGAGGTCATGGGTGACCATGAACACCGTCAGCCCCAGTGTTTTCTGCAATGTCTTGATCAGGGCGTCGAAATCGCCGGCCGCGATCGGGTCCAGGCCCGAGGTGGGCTCGTCGAGAAACACGATCGCGGGATCGAGCGCGAGCGCGCGGGCCAGCGCCACACGCTTGGTCATGCCGCCCGATAATTCGGAAGGAAACTTGTCGCCATCCTCCGGCCTCAGTCCGACCATTTCGAGCTTGGCGATGGCGATCTCGTCCATCAGCGCGTCCGACAGCACCAGATTTTCGCGCAGCGGAAACTGTATGTTCTGCCGTACCGTAAGCGATGAAAACAGCGCGCCTTGCTGGAACAGAATGCCCCATCGCCCCGCGGCGCTCTGGGTGACCCGATCCTGGCTGCCGCCGATCGCCGCATTCATCACCTCGATCTCGCCGCTCTGCCGCGGAATGAGACCAATGATGGTTCGCATCAGCACCGACTTGCCGCCGCCGGAAGCGCCGACCAGGCCGAGGATCTCGCCTCTACGCACGTCCAGCGACAGATGGTCGATTACGACATGCTTGCCGAACCCAACGACAAGGTCTTTGACACGGATCGCAAACGGCAGGGACGCTTCCCGCATCGTCACATTCCGATCGATGCGAAGAAGATCGCAAACAGCCCGTCAAGCACAATCACCAGAAAGATCGATTTTACCACCGAGGTTGTCGTCTGTTTGCCGAGGGATTCCGCACTGCCTTTCACCCGCAAGCCTTCACTGCAGGCAACGATGCCGATGACCAGCGCCATAAATGGCGCCTTGATAATGCCAACCTCAAAATGCGTGACCGATACCGCGTCATGCAACCGCGCAATGAAGATCGCCGGCCCCATGCCGCCGTAGAACCATGCCACCAGACCGCCGCCATAGAGCGCGGCCATCGACCCGATGAAACTCAGGATCGGCAGCGCGCAAACAAGCGCGATGACGCGGGGCAGGATCAGCACTTCGACCGGATCAAGGCCCATGGTGGACAGCGCGTCGATCTCCTCGCGCATTTTCATCGAGCCAAGCTCGGCGGTGTAGGCGCTGCCGGAGCGACCGGCGACCATGATGGCGACGATCAGTACGCCGAGCTCGCGCAGCACCAGAATGCCGACCATGTCGACGACATAGGAATCAGCGCCGAATTTGCGGAAATGGAAGATGCCCTGCTGCGCGATGATGGCGCCGATCAGGAAGGTGATCAGCACGACAATCGGTATCGCCTGCCAGCCGACCCTGTAGAGCTGATAGACCAGCGATGTCAGCCGCAGCGATCTCGGCCGGCGCAACACGCCAAAGATGGCCGTAAAAAGCGAGCCCAGCATCTGCAGGAACACGGTCACGTCTTCCGTCGCGCCGACGGCGGAGCGGCCGATTTCATCCACCTTGACCACGACCGGATTTCGCGCCGGCGCCGGCGCGGGATTGCGGCGATTGACCTGGCGGACCTCCTCGATCAGGCCGGCATAATTGTCGGCAACGCCGACCACCTCGGTGCGATGACCGGCTGACGTTGCACGCCGCGACATCTTCTCAAGCAGCCAGGCACCGAGGGTGTCGAGCTCGCGCACCCCGGCCATATCCACCTTCACGGCCTTCGACCGATCAAGCTGCGCCGTAATGGAATCAGACAGCGCCTCGAGAATAGTTACGTTGGCCGCGGTCCAGGACCCGCCTGGACGCAACTCAAGCACATCGCCGGATGGCGTGGCCGTTAACAGAGGTTGGGTCGCCAATATCTCTATCCTCTTCAATAAGAACGCTTATTTGCTTAGGCCTTGGGGTGGCACTCAAATTGACCTGCGTCAAACCGAACGCCGCCTGACCCCATGCCGTTGACGCAAATCAATAGCCAAATCGTGGGCTCGCATAGAATTTCGACTGGATTATGCAACGAAAGCGAGACCGATGTTCGACTCAAGCGAGCTGAGAGATGAGCTGCAGGCGCTCAAAGGCGATGTGTCGCGCCTGTTGAACACCACAAGCGAAGGAATCTTCGACGCCTCCAAGAACCGCGCCGAGGCGCTCGCAGATCAGATCAAGGCAGCATTGAACGATCTCGGCGAGACCTTGAGCGAGGAAGAAGGCCATATCGAGAATTTTATTTCCGATCGCCCGATCGCGTCGCTCGCGTCGGCATTCGCGCTTGGCGTCGTCGTCGGTTTCATGTTGAGGAGACACTAAGGTGAATACGGAGAATGTCGTCAAGAACCTGCGCGTGCTTTGGCGCACCGACAGGATTATCGCCGATATCAGGATGCGGCATATGCTTGTTGGCCTGGGCCTGCGGGCGTTCGCAGCGCTGATCGCAGCCTTCGGCTTGCTGATGCTCGAACTCTCAGCCTATTTCGCACTGGTCCAGATCTGGAGCGCGATTTCAGCCGCAGCGATTCTTGGCGCCGTCAACTTCGCCATTGCCGCAATCCTTTTCGTGGTCGCGGCAAGGCCGCCATCGGGCCGTGAACTCGAACTCGCGAACGAAATCCACGGCTCCTCGGTCGACGCACTGCAGCTTGAGGCGCGCGCGCTGCAGTTACAGCTATCCGGAGCGATCCACCACCCGCTCAACGGAGTTCTGCCTCTGCTGATCGTGCCGCTTATCACGATCATCATCAAGAGCCTGAAGAAACCCGCGACGGCGACGGCCGCAGCACAGCCGAAATAATCGCCGGTCCGCAGCACCGGCCAAGCCACAAACCAAGGGAGCGCTACCAATATGCAGAGTACCCATCCCAAGCCGATCCTGAATGCAACCCTTCCGGCGCAGTTTCGGCGGATCCGCATCGAGCTTGCACGCGAAGCTGGCCACCCCGAAGGCGACACCGGTTACGCCTATGTCATCATTGCGCCGCTCGATGCCGACGACCGCATCGACCCGAAGCTGTGGCGAGAGCATCGCGAGGCATGCCGGATCGCGCGATTGCGGCCGGACAAGGACGACGAGCACGGTCATCTCCTTCACCGTGGCGGCGGCTGGGCGTTCCACTATGCCGATGCGCCGGACGACGTCGGATTTCATTTCACAGATGAGCGTTTCGTGGCCAACGAATATGTCTCGATCAACGAGGGTGGCAAGATGCACACCTACCGCGTCGCATCCGTGTCACATCTGTAGCGCAACCAGCGGCCGCGGAATCCCGCACAGTTGCGGATTCCGTGTGCGGCCGCCAATTCAAAGCTTAAGCTTCACGTCGCAGATGTTGTGCTCGACGGGATCTGCCTTCACTTCGAAACCGAGGTGCCGGCACATTTCCAGCATGACCGTGTTTTCCTTCAGGACGTCCCCCGAGATCGTCTTGAGACCTTCGGATTTCGCGTATTCGATGATCAGCTGCATCAACGCCCAGCCCAGCCCCTTTCCCTTGAGATCGGATCTGAGCAGGATCGCGTATTCGCCGGTCTCGTAGATCGAATCGGAGTGAATCCGGACCACGCCCACCATCTCATTGGTGGCTTCGTCGAACGCGACAAAGGCCATCGCGCGGGCATAGTCGAGCTGGGTCAGCCGGGCGATGAACTCGTGGGTGAATTCCTTCATCGGTGCGAAGAACCGCAGGCGCAGATCGTGGCTGGTGACGTGCCGCAAAAATTCATGGAGCACCGGTTCGTCCTCGGGGCGAATCGGGCGCGCCAAAACGCGCCAGCCGTCCTTGACCTCGAGATGCCGCTGCCATTGCGACGGATATGGCCGCACCGCGAAATTGGCGGGGCCGGAGCCCCTGAATTTTCGGTCCACCGATCCGACCGCGACGCGCGCATCGACTGCCAACACTCCGGCTTCATCCGCCAGCAACGGATTGATGTCCAACTCGCGGATCTGCGGAATGTCCGCGGCCAACTGCGCCAGCTTGACCAGAACCAACGCGACGGCATCCGGCTTGACCGCCGGCACGTCCCGGTAGGCGCGCAGCAGCCGCGAGACGCGGGTGCGCTCGATCAGGTCACGGGCCAATTGCAGATCGAGCGGCGGAAGCGCCAGCGCCTTGTCGTTGATGATCTCGACCGCCGTGCCGCCGCGGCCGAACACCACGACGGTGCCAAAGGTCGGATCGTCGGCGAGGCCTAGAATCAGTTCGCGCGCCTTCGGCCGCACCATCATCGCCTGCACGATGACGCCGGCTATCCGCGCCTCCGGGCGAAGCGCCTTCGCCCGCGCGAGGATGTCGGCCGTCGCTGTACGCACGGCATCGGGGGTGGTGAGATTGAGAACGACGCCGCCGACGTCGGACTTGTGAACAATGTCTCGCGACATGATCTTGAGCACCACGGTCGCACCTTGCGCGAATATCGCCGAGGCGTGGGCCACGGCCTGTTCGGCGTCGGCGGCCGCGAACGTCTCCACCATCGCGATCTCATAGGCCTCAAGCAGCCGCTTGATCTCGACCGGGTCGAGCCACTGCCGGCCGTCGGCAAGTGCTGCGCTAACGATCTGCCTGGCGGCATCGATGTCGGGTATGAACGCGCTGGGCATGGCAGGCGGCACCTGCGCCAGCGTGGCGACCACCTCGCGGTGCTGCACCAGATGCATGAAGCCGCGCACCGCATCGTCTTCGGTGGGGTAGTTGGGAATCCCGGCGCCGCTGAGCAAGTCGCCGATCTTCTGGTCCGCGCCGACCCAAACCGCGAGCACCGGCTTGGCGAAGCCGCGATGCTGCTGGCGGTACCTGCTGACCGCATCGGTCACGGTCGCGGCGATGTCGTCGGCCGAAGCGATCGCGGTCTGAACGTTCATCACCAGGATCGCATCGTTGCTGGCGTCGGCCAGCAACACTTCAAGCGCCGCCGCATAACGCGCGGGGTCGGCGTCGCCAACGATATCGACCGGGTTGGATCCCGACCACGTTCGCGGCAAGACCGCATCCAGCTTCTCGCGCGCAGCCGGCGAGATTGCAGCGGGGATCCCTCCCAGTTCGACCAGCCGATCGACCGCGAGGACACCTATGCCGCCGCCATTGGTCAGGATCGCCAGCCGTTTTCCCGGAGGCGATTCGACACGCCCCAGCGTCTCGGCGCAATCGAACAACTCGCGGAGATCCGACACCCGCAGAATTCCGGCGCGGCGAAACGCGGCATCGTAGACCGCGTCCGAACCGGCCAGCGCGCCGGTGTGGGTCGCGGCAGCCTTCGCGCCTTGCGCCATGCGGCCGGATTTGACGACGACGACGGGCTTGATACGTGCGGCGGCGCGTGCCGCGGACATGAATTTACGGGCATCCTTGATAGATTCGACATAGAGCAGGATCGCCCGGGTCTTGCCGTCCATCGCGTAGTAATCAAGCAGATCGGCGATATCGACGTCGAGCTGGTCGCCAATCGAAACAATTCCGGAAAAACCTACCCCGCGCTGCGCCGCCCAATCCACCATGCCCGCGGCGATGGCGCCCGACTGAGAGATCAGCGCCAGATTTCCCGCAACAGGCATGTGCGCAGAGAAACTTGCATTGAGGTTTGCCGCCGGCATCATGACGCCGAGGCAATTGGGCCCGATCAGCCTCATGCCATGTTTTTGCGCGGCGCGTTCGGCAGCGTCCGCCAGCGACCCCGCGCCATGGCCAAGCCCGGCGGGGATGATCAGAGCGCCCGCCGTGCCCAGCTTTCCTGCCTCATCGATGATGCCTGCGACGGCAGGGGCCGGCGCAGTAATCACCACAAGCTCGGGTACGAATGGCAATCCATCAAGGCTGCCGACCGTGGCGATGCCATCAATGTCGGCATAATGCGTATTGACGAGCCCAAACTCGCCCTTGAATCCCGCTTTCTGAATATTGTGAAGAATGGCCCGCCCGACGGAGCCTCGCCGCGGGCTAGCCCCGATCAGCGCGAGTGAACGCGGCGAAAGCAGATTTTTCAAACGATAGGTCGACATCAGCTCAATTGCCCCCGGACCGCCGCCCAGTGTGTAAGCGAACTTCGGGACGCTAATGCGACATGATAACCCAGCACGGTGGCCGACCGATGACGGTTTTGGTCGCACCGCCCCACACCAGCTCGTTCAGCCGGGAGTGACGGTAGGCGCCCATGATCAGAAGGTCGACTGCGTTGGCCCTCACATATGCCTCGAACACCTTTCCGACCGCGCTGCCGTCGATTTTCACCGTTTCAAAAGTGGCCTTGATTCCGTGCTCCGCGAGATGGCTGACGAGCGCGGCACCGGATTCCAGCTCCGCCGGGGTATTATCGTCGGTTGCGGTGATGATGCGCACGCTCGCAGCCGCCTGCAGCATCGGCAATGCGTCGGCAACAGCTCTTGCGGCCGGCGCGGTATGATCCCACGCGATCACGACCTGATCGAATGCCACCGCCAGTTCGCCGGCGAATTCCTCCGGACACATCAGGATCGGCCTGCCCGATTCGAATATCAACCGCTCGACAATCTTTTCCGATTGGTCATCATGTGGCTTGATCGGCACGATCGAGATATCCTTGAGCCGCGCGCATACCGCAATATTGATGGCAATATCCGCCGCGGCAAACCGGCTAAGCCTTTGCTCGTTGCGCACGCCAAAACGCGTTGCCGCCGCGTCGGATGCTTTCAACAAGCCGTGCGCGTTCGAAACGCTCCGCACCGCCTCGGCCGCCGCCGTATTATCCAGATCGTCCGAGATCGTTACCTTCGGTCTGACCAGGATATCCTCTTCAACCGCCATCGCGGTAACTCGGGCCCCCATATCGCCAGCCACCGCCATGCATTTATCGATCGCGGCAATCGCGGCCGCACTCGGTGATCGCCATGTGCGCTCTCCTTTGATGAGCGATAGGTACTCGCACGCAAGCCGTGTTGATCTTCGTCAAGCCGACAGGAGTGCTTTGCAATTCATAGGGTATCCCCCCAAAATGGATTTGATTGAGGTCAAGGGCTCGCAGGACCCCGGCAGTATGCGCTATGCTGGCCAGCGTATCGGTTGCTCGCGGAGAAACAGATGCATGCGATGGTGTTGCCGGCGCCGGGAGCGCCTCTCCAGATGCAAGAGCGCCCGGACCCCAGCCCCGGCGACGGGGAAATTCGCGTCAAGGTGAGCGCGTGTGGCGTTTGCCGGACCGACCTTCATGTCGTCGATGCGGAGCTTCCCGGTATCAACTATCCGGTTATTCCGGGGCATGAAATCGTCGGCCGCGTCGATCTCGTCGGCGGCAATGTCACGACACACCGGATCGGTGACCGGGTTGGAATCCCCTGGCTGGGATATACCTGCGGCGTCTGCCGGTTTTGCAAGGAGCGCATGGAAAATCTCTGTGACCGCCCGCTCTTTACCGGCTACACGCGGGACGGTGGCTTCGCCACACACACCATTGCCGATGCACGCTACGCTTTCCCGCTCGGCGAGGACGGCGACGATGTTTCGATCGCGCCTTTGTTGTGCGCCGGCCTGATCGGCTGGCGGTCGCTGGTGATGGCGGGCAATGCGGACCGGCTCGGCATCTATGGCTTCGGCGCAGCCGGACACATCGTCGCCCAGATTGCGCGCTGGCAGGGCCGATCTGTCTATGCCTTCACGCGAACCGATGACATGGCGGCGCAGGATTTTGCCCGCCGGCTCGGCGCGGTGTGGGCCGGGGCATCGGACCAAAGGCCCAAAAGCCCGCTCGATGCGGCCATCATCTATGCTCCCGCCGGAGAACTGGTGCCGGCGGCGCTGCGTGCGGTACGCAAGGGCGGCAAAGTGGTATGTGCAGGCATCCACATGAGCGATATTCCGAGCTTTCCCTACAATCTTCTTTGGGAGGAAAGACAGCTGGTGTCGGTTGCCAATCTCACCCGCCAGGACGGGCTGGATTTCCTCAAAATTGCCCCTCGGGCCGGAATCCGGACCCAAACGACGGCATTTCCGCTTGTTGAAGCCAACGAAGTCCTCACGAAACTGCGGACGGGACAAATCCTCGGCGCCGCGGTCCTCAAACCCTAGGCCTATCGGCGCATGACAACTTCGACTGTCCCCTACTCCCGCATGCAGGAGCGCGTCTTTGCATTTCTGACGGACCCTGCAACGCACCCGCTTGTCCATCGGATCGATACCCATGCGGCGTCGGTCTTTCTCGAAGGCGACCGCGCACTGAAGATCAAGCGCGCCGTCCGTTTTCCCTTCCTGGACTATTCAACGCTTGAGAAGCGGAAAGCCGCCTGTGATGAAGAGATCAAAATCAATCGCCCATTCGCGCCGCAAATCTATCGTCGCGTCGTGCCTATCACCCAAGGCAACGATGGATCGCTTGATATCGATGGAGACGGTGCGCCGGTCGAATATGCGATTGAAATGGCCCGCTTCGACGAGCGCCAGACCATCGATCGTCTGGCCGAAGCCGGTGAGCCGGATTCCGATCTGGTCAACGCCATTGCCGACGCGATCGCGGCCTCCCATGCCGCCGCGCCGTGCGCGGCGACCGCGCCCTGGATCGACTCGATCCCCGCATTCATCGAAGGCAACACTGCGGCGTTCCGAACCGCGGCATGTTTTCCAGCTGAAGCGATCGATGATCTCAGCGTAGCGTCTCAATCGGCGTTCCTGCGGATTCGTGAGCTGCTGCGGCAGCGTGGCAAGGCGGGATATGTGCGGCGTTGCCATGGCGACCTGCATCTGGCGAATATTGTACTGATCGAGCGCAAACCCGTCTTGTTCGATGCGATCGAGTTCGATCCAATCATCGCGTCGGTCGATGTGCTCTACGATCTTGCGTTTCCGATCATGGATTTCATTCGCTATGATCGGCAAGCGGCCGCGAACGCCCTCCTCAACAGATATCTTGCAATGACACCGGTTGAGAATCTCGATGCGCTCGCAGCGCTTCCGCTGTTCATGTCGCTGCGCGCAGCTATCCGCGCCAAGGTACTGCTTGCCCGTCTCGACCGGGCTGGTGACGACAAGGCTGATGTCATGCAGTCGGCCCGGGCCTATTTCGAGCTGGCGCAGCTGACGATCCGTCCTCCGGCACCGAAGCTTGTGGCTGTCGGCGGGCTGTCCGGAACCGGAAAATCCGTTTTGGCGCGCGCGCTTGCGCCCGGTGTCGCGCCGTCGCCGGGAGCTGTCGTGTTACACTCGGACGTCCTGCGAAAGCAGCAATTTCAGCTCAATGAAACGGACCGGCTGCCGACGAGTGCATACCAGCCGGAGATTACCGCACGGATCTACGAAATCCTGGTGCAACGTGCGGTCCGCATTCTTGTCCAAGGTCATTCCGTCGTGGTCGACGCGGTGTTCGCGCTTGAAACGGAACGAGCCGCGATCTGCGATGCGGCGCGCAAGCTGAATATCCGGTTTGTCGGGCTCTTTCTCGTCACCGACCTTGCGATCAGACTGAGCCGCGTCGGCCACCGTGAACATGACGCTTCCGACGCGACGCCGGAGATCGCCGAAATTCAGGAGAAATATGATATCGGCGCGGTTGACTGGGCCGTGATCGATGCATCTGGAACTCCAGAACAAACCCTGAAACAATACCAGACCCGGATCGCTCCCAGTGATCCAGCTTAAGGGCCGGTAGCACGAAACAGCAATGTCGCCATCCCCGAAATCGCAACTACAGGCCGCAACCCGTGTCAAATCGCGGCTGCGGCAACGCCATCGCCTGATCTCGAAACTCAATTCAATGACGGCGTGCGACACAGCGTTTCGGATCCTGGCGCTCCGCTATCTCGGGGATTTGACTGCAAACCATGAGGCGACATGCAAGGGCGACCCCGAAGCCTTGCATCAAATGCGCGTTGTGCTCACTCGCTTGCGCACCGCCGTATTGTTTTTCTCCCCGATGGTTGTCGATTCTCAACAGCCGCGCGTGAAGGGCGAACTGAAGTGGCTGAACACCAATCTCGGCGTCGTGCGGGATCTGGACGTCGCGATCGAGCGGCTGCAGGCCACCGACAAACCGCGGCCGCCGGCAATCCCCGACTATCAGTCATGGGTTATGAGACGCGCCGACAGTCACAAGAGCCTGGCGCGGACGCTTCAGTCCGCCCGGTATCGGCGCCTGACCAAGATCACATCCAATTGGATCGAGAATGGACCCTGGTCCATCAGAAAGGGGAAGCAGGCGGCGAAGCAACGCGCTTGTTCGATCGCTTCCTACAGCGCGGACAAACTAGCGCGGTGGCAGCAGAAACTTCTCAAGAAGAGCCAGAAGCTTCTGAAACTGGACACCAAGAAACGGCATCGGCTGCGTCTGCTGAACAAGAAGCTAACCTATTCGATCGAATTCTTCGAAGACTTGTTTCCCGACAAGAGATTTTCGAGGCAACAGGCTGCGCTGAAATATCTGCGTAAAGCGCAAAAATCTCTTGGGCAGTTGAACGATGACGCCAACAGCCGATCTCTGGCGACTGCTCTGCAACGGGAAGGCGTCGAGGCGCCCTTGCAGTTTCTCGGCGCGAAACGTGAAAAGCGGCTGCTGCGGAGGGCAGCCGCGGCCTATCGGAAGCTGGCCAAGCTGAAACCGTTCGGAGCCTAGAGCGGGATGCGGCGGAGGTTACTTGCGGACGTAGTCGCCCGGCGCATCAGGCAGGCTGTGACCGTCCGCGGGCCCAACGCCCATCCGCGGCAGCTCGGATGGCTCGCCGGACTGCGCGGTCAGCCACCTCGTCCATTCCTGCCACCACGATCCTTCGGCGTGTGGCGCCGCCTTCAGCCATTCGTCGGGACCGACATAGGGCGCATGCTTCTTCTTGGTATTGACCTGATAGAAGTGGCCCTGCTCGCCCGGCGGCGCCACGACGCCTGTATTGTGGCCGCCGCTGGTCAGCAGGTAGGTGACATCGGCGTCCACCTGAAAATTTATCTTGTAGGTGGACTTCCAGGGCGCCACATGGTCGCGAACCGTCCCAACCACGAACATCGGTGTGTGAATATCCGACAGCGCGATCGGCTTTCCCTCAACGAGGTATCGGCCCCCGGCCAGATCGTTGTTGAGGAACAGCTTGCGCAGATATTCGGAGTGCATTCGGTATGGCAAGCGGGTGGCGTCGGCATTCCAGGCCATCAGGTCACTGGGCGATGCTCGCTCGCCCATCAGATAATCGCGGGTGATCCGCGACCAGATCAAGTCGTTCGAACGCAGCAACTGGAACGCGCCCGCCATCTGCGTGGTGTCGAGAACGCCGCGTTCCCACATCATGTCTTCGAGAAACGCGACCTGGCTTTCGTTGATGAACAGGGTCAGCTCACCCGCCTCGGTAAAATCGGTTTGTGCGGCAAGCAGAGTGATCGACTTCAATCTGTCGTCACCGTCCCGCGCCATCGCCGCCGCAGCGATCGACAGCAGCGTCCCGCCCAGGCAATAGCCGAGCGCATGAACTTGACGGTCCGGCAGAATGTCCCCGATGGTCGCGAGCGCGGCTTCCACACCTAGCTTGCGATAATCGTCGAAGGCGATATCGCGGTCGGCTGCCCCCGGGTTGCGCCAGGAGATCATGAATACGGTAAAGCCTTCACCGGTCAGGAACTTCACCAGTGAATTCTGCGGCGACAGATCGAGGATGTAGTATTTCATGATCCAGGCCGGCACGATCAGGATCGGTTCCGGATGTACCTTGCCGGTGGTTGGATTGTACTGGATCAGCTCGATGAGCTCGTTGCGGAACACGACCTTGCCGCGCGACGTCGCGACGGTTTTGCCGACGACGAAATCCTGATTTCCGTCCGGCTGCTTGCCAGCGGCCAGCAAGCGCATCCAGTCGCTGTACCAGTTCTGCCAGCCGAATGCGAAATTTTCGCCACCGCTCTGGAGCGCCTTCTGCAACACTTCGGGATTGGTCGCGGCGAAGTTGGATGGCGCCAGCATATCGAGCACCTGCCGCACCGAGAACTCGACGATCGCCTCGTTCTGCGGCGCCACGCCGCGCACGCCGGTGGTGGCGTTGTGCCACCACTGCTCTTTCAGAAGAAACGCCTGGGCGAGCAGGTTGAACGGCGGAGTTTCCCACTCCGGCCTGGCAAAGCGCCGATCCTGCGGCCGCGGCTTGATCAGCGACCATGGTCCCTGCCCGGGCGAGAAATAATGCAACGCCGATTCAAAGAACTGGCTCGCGCTCCGCAAGGCGTCCTGCGATATCTCCATTTGCCGTTGCGGCGCAGCCGCCAGATGCGAGGCCCAGTCGATATAGGCGAGCGACAGCGCGACCGGCGAGATGCCGCCGGTCAGCCGCGCCAGCATCGCATGGAGCGCGCGATCGGCCCGATACGCCTCGAGCGGCTGCCCTTGGTGAGCTTCGGATCCGCGATCCGGACGAGCCTCGCTTGCGACGACGGCGCGGCGATCCTCGCCATAACCCGGGGCATGCGCGGGACACGGCAACCTCGCGGCTTCAGCTTTCGGCAGGGATATCGGCTGCACGGAATCCATCCCTTTCAGATCGCGGGTAGTTGCCACTTCACATCCATGACAGCCGGAACATGGATCAGTTCCGCGGCGATTTGCTGAACAGCTTGGTGGCGGTTTCGATCATCCGTTCGCCATGCCTGAACAACCTATCGCTGTCACGGCGGATAAAGTCGATCTGATGCCGTCCGCATTCCTCGTACATCGTCTTCAAGTCCCTGACCGAGTGCGATCCGGCCATTTTCGAGACGAATTCGGACAACAGGTGCGTTTCGGTCCGCGTCCGCTCGAGCATTTCATTGCCAGCGAACACAATCTCCTCAAGCATGACCTTTTGCGCGCCCATCAGGAACTCCAGCGCGTTCTTGTTCGCCTTGGTCAATCGCGTCGCGGTATCAGCCACCGATTGCTCAACAAGCGCGGCACTCTGTTCGGAAAGCTCTGTCATGATGACCTCCGGTTTGGCGTCCTTTAGCAAGGATACGATCTTGTCCCGGGGCTCACATTGAGCTGCATCAAGCCGACGGACCCCGCCCCCTTTGACCTGCGTCAAAGCGCAGCGCGCCGGTTCTAATAACCTGCCCATATCGGCTCTTATATCGAACCCGCGGAGGCCTCCAATGCGCGCCCACCAGATCATGACGCGGCCCGTCATCACCGTTACGCCTGAGACCACGATCGTCGAAGCCGCAAACATCATGCTGCAGCGGCACGT
>WNFD01003399.1_pt1 | contig 18561 bp, 16 predicted proteins | sample 5400491 | NCBI WGS metagenome assembly WNFD01 (sample SAMN13153343, study PRJNA577476) | soil metagenome | isolation source: 120 cm saprolite under Douglas fir tree site 2 hole 2 replicate 2 | place: USA:California | collected 2015-04-18 | reverse complement strand
GCTCCGCTCTGGCTCGTCGGCTGCTTGATAAACGGCACTGTCCAACCGCACTTATTGCAGCCCCAACCGTTGCCGGTCGGCTTGAGCCTTCTGTCTTTTTGTGACATGCTTCAAGTGTACGCCGAATCGTGCCTCTTGCTTAAATGTGGCCATCAGATTCAGTGCATCAACTATTGAAAGTTGTAGAGACAACGGCAAGACTCAGCTTTCCAGCTGACACCAAAACTAGCACCGGCACTTCTCGCCTGCTCGAAATGAGTCACAAGAAAATCCGGGAAACTGTTATTGTAGAAGTACTTAGATCATCTGCGCCGGGATGGCGAAACTGGCAGACGCAGCGGACTTAAAATCCGCAGAGCTTAAAAAGCTTGTGGGGGTTCAAGTCCCCCTCCCGGCACCAATTGAGTTTTAAACGTTTACCCGACCGGGGCGGTCTCAATGGGATGAGGCTGTTGATACAGCTCTTCAATCTGCTGCTTGTATTTGGCCTCAATTACGCGGCGTTTTAATTTGAGCGTAGGAGTGATCTCGCCGCCGGCGACGGTGAACTCATCGGGCACAATGACAATTTTCTTGATGGTTTCAAACTGCGCCAGCTTTTTATTCAGCTCTTCCACAATGCCGCGGTAGAGATTGCGCACTTTTGTGTCGGCGACTAACTCTTCGCGGTTCTTGAAGTTCAGGTTCTGCACGCGCGCCCAGTCTTCCAGCAGCGGGAAGTGCGGCGAGATGATGACCGACGCATACTTTCTGCGGTCGCCGATAATGGCTGCCTCGATCAGCACGTTGGCTTTCAGGGCATTCTCAATCGGCTGCGGCGCAATAAACTTTCCACCCGATGTTTTGATCAGGTCTTTCTTGCGGTCCGTCACGCTGAGAAAGCCTTCGTTATCGATCTGGCCGATGTCGCCGGTCTTGAACCAGCCGTCGGCGAAGGCGGCGCGAGTCTCCTCCGGCATGTTCCAGTAGCCCTGAAACACGGTTGGTCCTTTTACCAGAATCTCACCGTCCTCGGCGATCTTTACTTCTAGTTCTTTATAGATCTTGCCGACCGATCCGATCTTGATATCGCCCTTGCGGTTCACGGAAATCACAGGCGACGTCTCCGTCAGGCCATAGCCCTCAAAGATCGGAATGCCCATGCAGATGAACCATTCGGCGATGTCATAGCCCAGGGGAGCGCCGCCGGAAAAATAAACCCGGCTGTTGCCGCCAAAACCCTGACGAATGCGCGAAAATACCAGACGATCTGCCAGACGCCACATGGCGCTGGTGGGCTTTACGCCATCGGCTATTTCCTTTTTGTGTCCCTCGCCCACGCGCAGGGCCCACTGCAATATCTTTCGCTTCAGACCGCGGGCAGCCCGCCGCTCCACTTCCTGGCGGATCTTTTCATATACGCGCGGCACGGCAACAATAATGGTCGGCCTCGCTTCCTGAAACATCATGGGAAGCTGATCAAAAACAGGACAGTAGGCGATCAGGACCGCATTCATGTAGCAGACATATGCTTTTGAGGCCATCACGGCATTCGTGGTGAGATTCGAATGCGTCAGCATTACGCCTTTAGATGTGCCGGTGGTTCCAGACGTGTAAATCAAGGTCGCCAGATCGCTTGGCTGAATGGCGTGCGCACGCTGCTCAAACTCGGTATCGTGTTCGGTGGAAGCCTGGTTCAGCAGTCCCCACATCGGGATCACATTGATCTCGGCGAGATCGTCCATCACCACCACTTTTTCAATCTTGGTCTGGCTCAGGATGCTCTGAACTTTCTTCAACTGTTCTTCAGTAGATACGCATACGACGCGAGCGCCGGAGTTTTGCAGCACATACAAAGTCTGTTCGGCGGTGAGGGTTGCGTAAATAGGAACGTCCACAATGCCGCTGGTCACACAGGCGAAATCCACGATCATCCACTCGGGCCGGTTTTCACTCAGGATGGCCACCCGGTCACCCTTATTAATGCCCCAGGATTTGAAGGTGCGCGACATGGCAGCCACATAGCCGTAAAGCTGGCGGGAGGAAAGCACCAGCCACTCGCTGCCGCGCTTTACCATGACATGGCGATTCTTATCGCGCGCTACGGAAGCAAAGAAGATGTCCGCCAGAGTTCTGATTTCCATACTTAAGAGCCCGCTTCCACACCTTTCAACACAATCGATACCACGGAATCGGCCAGACTGGAAAGATGATGTTCCCGGTCAGAAAGTATCCACGACGTAACTATCTCATCCACCGCGCCGAAGAAGCAATGCGCGGCAATGGTTACGGAAAGGTCGGCACGAAAGACCCCCGCGGATTGTCCTTCCCGCAGCACTCCCTTGATCAGATCGAAGTATTCCACCATCAGGTTATGAGAGAACTGGCCAAGAAATTTGGCGCTATGGCGAAGCTCGGTCTGGAAGACGATGGCCAGACTGCGATTGCTGCCCAGTCCTTCCAGATGGAGGAAGGCAATGCGACGCAATTTTTCGCGCTGATCATCAATCTCGTCCAATGCCGCCTTGGCCCGGCGAATGAAACGATGGAAAGCCGAATCGATGGCCGCCATCAGGAGCTCATCTTTATTCTTAAAGTAAAGATAAATGGTGCCGTCGGCCACGCCCGCACGGTCGGCAATCTCCGACACACGGGAATGAAAAAAGCCATGCTCGGCAATCACTTCAATGGCAGCATCCAGAATACGCTGGTGCTTGTCTGAAGTTCCGTTCGCGGTTTTCGTAGGCGTGGTTGCGGGACGTTTCACGGCGAGAAGGTAGAATTTACTTGGATTTGCGGGGAATCGCAACTTCAAAGTTCAGACCGCCCCGGTAGCGGCCAAACCAATTCAGGAACTCTCGAAACGCATTACCCCGATGGCTATACTGCCGCTTTTGCTCCAGCGGCAATTCAGCAAAGGTCTTACCCAGCGCAGGGAAGTAAAACAGGGGATCGTAGCCAAACCCGCCGTTTCCACGGGGCTCAGTCAGCAGTTCGCCGGCGACTTCGCCCGTGAAGGTTTGCACTGTCTTTCCGTCACGCGCAACCGCAATCACGCAGACATACTTCCCGCGGCGAAGGTTTTGGGAAAGCGACTCCAGTTGCTTGATCAATGCCGCATTGTTGGCGGCATCGTCAGAGTTCTGGTGGTTTGCGGCGGGCGACTGAGGGCCGCCTTCCAGTAAGGCCGCGTAACGGGCTGAGTAAACTCCCGGTGCGCCGCCAAGGCCGTCCACGGCCAGCCCGGAATCCTCGGCCAGGACCAGTTCCCCCGGCGCAGTAAGGCTGTAATGCTCGGCCTTGATGCGGGCATTTGCTTCAAACGTGTCGCCATCCTCCACGGGTATCTTGAGTTCGGCCATTCCCGGCAGCGACTCAATGGCCAGGCCGTGTTCTATTTCTGGCTTGAGCTCTAGCGCCTGCGCCTGGGCGGCCTCCCGGAACTCCCGCAATTTGCCTGGGTTCGTAGTAGCAATATAGATTCGCGACGTGCCTGGCATGCTCGTATCATGATAGCGTGACCTTGGAAATCAAGGCCGGTTGAGCCAGTTTTATTGAAGAGGTCGTTCATGCGTTATGGGCTAGTTTCTCTATTTTTGTGTTTGCTGGTGGTTTCCGGCTGTTCAAAGGGCACCATCTCTTCAAATATCATCAGCCCAGCCAGCAGCGGAATTCTCTATGTGTCCACCACAACGGCCATTCAACGCTACAACTCTGCTCTGACCGCCAATGGCAACATAGCGCCCAGCTTGACAATCAGCGGCGCTGCCACTTCACTCGCGGCCCCTTCGCGCCTGCTGCTTGACGCTTCCTCTGACCGGCTTTTTGTGGCAAATCCCGGCTCAAGCTCGATCCTGATATTCGAAGCAGCTTCAACCCGCAGCGGCAATACTGCTCCGACGCGTATTATTTCCGGCGCTTCAACGCTTCTAAGCGCGCCGTCAGACCTGGCGCTCGACACCGTTAACAATGCGCTCTATGTTGCCGACGGAACACGCATTCTGGTTTTTCTCTCAGCATCCACTGTTACAGGGAACGTTCCGCCGGTCCATAACATCAGCCTGGGATTTTCGGTTGCCAGCATTCTGCTGGACATCACCGGTAATCGCCTTTATGTAGCGAACACAGGCGGCAACGCGATTGACCGGCTGGAGGGCGCCAGCACGCAGGACGGCTTGGCGGTAATTGCGGCAATTATCAGCGGTATCTCCACCGGGCTGAACCATCCGGACGGACTGGCATTCGATAACGCCGGCAGATTGTTTGTGAGCAATGCATCCACACCCAGCATTACCGTTTATGTGAGCCCGGCAACCGCGTCAGGGAACGTATCTCCCTCTGCCACACTTTCAGGATCATTGACTCTGTTAGGTTCGCCGGGACAGATTTTCATCAACAATAACGGCACCGGCGAAATCTACGTTGCAGACGCGCTGGCGGGCGGCGTTCTCATTTTCTCCAACCTGGCCGTCCTTACGGGAAATGTAGCGCCCACGCGGAGCATTCTGGGCTCATCCACCGGCCTGGCGCCTAATACTGTGAACGGCCTCGCGCTTGATACTACGCGCTAGCTGAGCAGCAGCCCGTAAATTGAAATCGCGATTCCCATTGCTGTGCTGACGAAAGAGAGCTTCCAATAAAGCTTGTTTTCGGCCAGCAAGGCAATGGAACAAAGAACAATGGAGATTTCCAGGAACAGCTCAGCAGTGTCATAGTGATCGGCTCTGCGGGTGATGACCTCGGTTTCCTTCTCCATTTCACGCGCGCGCTCCTGGACCTTGACGGCACCTTCACGCGTCGAACCGCCTTCTTTCGCGGGCTTAGCGTGTTCGCCGGCAGCTTCGTTTTTCGCCGGCTCGCTTTTCACTGGTTCGCCCGCGCCGGCTTCGGCGGGCTTTTCGGCTTTCTCAGAGCTTCCGGCTTTCTCAGACCTTCCGGATTTCTCGGAGCTTGCGGACGGGGCTTTCAAATCAGCCACCAGCTTTTGCAGAATGGGCGATTGCTTCACTCTGGGCGCCTGGCAGCCGTTCTCTACGGGCGCGCCACATTCCTCATCAATGGCGACTTTCAGGAACTCGATGGCCAGGTCATGATTGCCGGCCGCGCTCTCCTTCTCCGCGTCCTTGCCATAGTCATGCGCTCGCTGATGCTTTGCCTGGAAAAAACTCCACTGGTCGTTCACCTTGGTTTGCAGCTTGATCTCTTCTGTGTGGGCGCGATGGCTGAGCAGAGTGGCAACAGCAAGTAAGACGGCCGTAACCGCCGTCGTCAGGCCGATGCCTTTCTGTCCGGAATGGTGCGCATCTTCTGTCTGTTCGCTAAGTTCTTCTGGATTCATTTTTCTACTCCGTCCCTTTAAAGCGAATTTTAAGAGCCCGGTGTTCCTATAGGTTCGCAGGCGGTCAGTGCCGTCTCAGAAATTTCAAGCGCCGGTGCGGGTTGACGCTCTCAGGGATATCGTCGTTTTTGAGTACGCTGATGGAGCCATCCACTTCGAGCACAGCCAGCGCAACATCCTTAACTTCAACACAGCCGTGTTCGCGGAACGCCCGGTTGAGTTCGTCCATGGAGACATGTTCTTTGGCCATGTGGGCCGTAACAACCTCACCGTTATGGACCAGCAGGCTGGGTGATCCCTGGATCAGTTTACGGAACCGGCGGTTCACACCGGAGACTTCGGCAAGAAGGTAATTCAAGATGAGCAGTACCACCGCGGCTACAATTCCTCCCACCAGGGAAGTGTCCGGGCCGGTCATGGCGTTCTGCACCGAGTTGCTCAAAAGCAGAAGCAGAGTCAGATCAAAAGGCGTCATTTGGCCAACTTCGCGTTTGCCGGTCAGCCTGATTCCCACCAGGACCAGTACGTAGATAATCGTGGTGCGCAGGACAATTTCCAGCGCACCATGCCAATTTGTCAGCATCGTGCCTGAGAGTTTACGTAGGAAAGGGAAATTTGGAAAATCAAATTTGAAGAGCGCATGCCAGGCAACGGGGAACGTTGCCGGAAGTCCGCATCCTCATGTTAAAATATCTTCTGTTGTTCCGCACTTGATGTGCGCCCTTAGCTCAGCTGGATAGAGCGTCTGACTACGAATCAGAAGGCCGGGAGTTCGAATCTCTCAGGGCGCGCCATCCTCTTCTGACCACTAATCTAAGTCACATTACACGATTGCTTCATCACGATTGCTTCATGAAGATATGCGCGTCTGCGAAACTCCAGCGGGGGATGAACTCCGGCTATTACGCAGACTTGTCTCGTTCCAGCTCTTCATATTCGCGGATCAATTTGCGGATCTTCTGGACAGCCCCTTCGATCTGCACCGAGATTTTGCTGGTTACCGCTGCATCGCCTGCGGCGCCTTGCTCCAGCGTGCGCAAACTTTCCGCGCGCTCCTGGACTCGCTTTAGCTCTTGCAAGATCAGGTCGAGGATCTCGTTTGATGGCATAAGGTATTCCCGCTGGAAAACGGGTCCAGAGTGCACACCTCAACGGTGCAGACCCTGGACCCATGCACAAGTCAGGATCGTTGCTGATTGAGCATACGGTCCCTTACGTTAGACGCAGAAAAATGGCGGTCCGTAACACAAATCGTTGCGTCTCCTGACGGCCAGAGGCGCTCTTTTGAAAACTTCAATCACATAAATTCACTCTAAATACGTTTCAACGTGGCCTGGGCCTATCTTCCACCAATACTCTTTTCAGACGCATGTCGTTAATAAAGTGACAGGGTGTTCTATTTCCAGAACAAGACAGGACTCACTCTCAAACCATGATGCCCGCCTGGCGTTGTATGCTCAGCTGTCTCTGCTATGCTTTTGCCAGGGCTTTGCAGGAGTGAAAACGATGTCTTTACTGAAATCGAAAATGATGATGGTCACGGCTCTTGGCATGTTGGTCGCAAGCCTGGCAGGGTGCCCGACTCGTACCAGCATCGCCGACATTAACAAAGATCCGGGCCGCTACGCCGGCAAGGACGTCACCGTTGCCGGTCGTGCGTCGAGTTCTTTTGGCGCAATGGGCAATGGCATCTTTCAGATTGACGATGGTTCAGGGCACATGTGGGTCTTGAGCCAGAGCTTTGGCGTGCCGAGTGATGGAAGCAAAGTGGCCGTGACTGGTCGCATTGAACAGGGCTTCAGCGTCGGCGGACGCAGTTTTGCCGTTGTGTTAAAGGAAACGCAGGCGCGGCACTAGCGGTTGACATTCTTTCAATGATGACATTACTATCAGACTTCAAGTGAAGAACTCTCGCCAGATGCGGATGGTCATGTGTGACGCGTGTTGTTGTTGCGCGCCGTATACCACCATTCTGTGCGAGTGATCTCCTTCTAAGCATCAGGTTTAGTTTTTCCAGAAAACCCACTCACCGGAATGTGAGTGGGTTTTTCTTTTTTGGGCACAACCAGCAAATCAGCCCATACGAATAACAGGCTGAGACAAAGGAATAAGAAATGAGCACACCGGCACAAATAAAGAATGCAGCACGAATCTCGCTCGACGCATGGGCTGTTCTTCTGGCCCTGGTAGCAGTTTTTCTGGTCAGGTTTGGCCTGATCAAACACATTTCCTGGTAGGGAGTGGAGGAGACAACATGGCGACAACATCAGTTCTAACATCCACGCAGCCCCTTACACTTTCCCGAAAGTTTCTTGCGCTTCTTCCCGGAGTGGCGCTCCTTACCATCATCGGCATGGCCGGCAAAGTTCTGGAACAGTCGATCGCAAGATATGGCAAGGCCCACCACCTGCATCTGCCAAACATTGAGTACGTTCTCTGGGCCATCGCCATCGGTTTCATTATCTCGAATACCGTAGGTGTTGCTGAGATTTTCAAGCCCGGCATCGCCACCTACGAATTCTGGCTGAAGGCGGGAATCGTTTTGCTGGGTGCGCGGTTCATTGTTGCTGACGTGCTGAAGCTTGGCGGCATAAGCCTGGCTCTGGTGGTCATTGAACTTGCTTTGTCGATTGCGCTCATGACGCTTCTGGGGCGAGTTTTTAAGCTTAGCCCCAAGCTGACCAGCCTGCTGGCGGTGGGATCGTCGATCTGCGGAGTGTCAGCCATTATCGCCACCAAGGGCGCAATTGAGGCAGATGACGAAGACGCTTCGTTCGCCATCGCCGCAATTCTGGCGCTAGGCGCGCTGGCGTTGTTTACATTTCCGCCGATCGGGCACGCACTGCACCTGAGCGATCAGTTTTATGGCTTGTGGGCCGGCATGGGCGTGGACAACACGGCAGAAGCGGTGGCGGCCGGTGCGCTTTATTCTGACTCGGCGGCAAAGATTGCTGTGCTGGCCAAGACAACCCGCAATGCGATGATCGGCTTCGTGGTTCTCGGCTATGCCATTTACTGGGCCGCTCGCGAGGGTCGCACGGTAGTAGGCAACAAGGCTACATTCCTGTGGAACAAATTTCCCAAATTTGTCCTTGGCTTCCTGATCATCTCGGTGCTGGCGAGTGTGAAATTTTTCTCCGGCGACCAGATAAACAACATCGCCAACCTCTCGCGGTGGGCCTTCCTGCTTACCTTTGCCGGCGTTGGTCTGCGAATCAACTTCCGTGAGATGAAGGGACAAGGATTGCGTCCATTCTTAGTGGGAGCGATTGGTGAGGTGGTCATCGCGGCCATCACGCTTGGCCTGGTTTTGGGCGCCAGCAAGTTCGTCAAGATCTAATGCGCTTTGCTAAGGGCGTACAACAAGCGGCGGGTTGGTAAGCATCTTTCAATCTGAGAAATCCAATCCGCCGCGGCATTTTGTAATAGTCTCTGCTCATCCAGCGCGGCTTCGCATGTTAAATTTAAGGGCCTCATGGAAGCTGAAAGCAGAAAACGATTTCAATTCATCATCGCACTGTTGCTGCTTCTTCTCTTCATACGGCTGGTGGTGATTTTCTACCAGCGGCATGAAGCGGCAAAGCCGGAAGAAAAGAAGCCCACCTATTCCAGCAACATGGATGACTATGTCATCCCGCCAAAAATCCATCCTTATGACGTCAAGTCGGCGGCGAAAGAGCTGGTGGGGAAGACCGTTTGGGTTCGGGCAGGCAACGCTGTCCACTATTATCCGTTTTCAGCCGCAACCCATACCGCTGATCTAAAGCACGAAAAAGGTCTTCTTCCGCCGCTGGCTAAACTTCAGGTAAGAGACGTTGTCTTGCAGAAAACTCCTGCCGGAACACTGGCCGAAGGACAAGTCGCGGTGGTACAGAAACAGGTGCTTGCGGCATTCCAGATGGGCGACGAGCCGGGCACATTCGCGGTTCCGATCGGCACCAGCACCGGTGACGACATCAACTTCACGGCGAACGATCTCTTCTTCTTCGCCGACCCGCATGAGCTTTACAAGCACTGGCCGCCGGAAACATGGCAGGCAATCGACAATCATGAGGCGAAACAGGGAATGAATGAGATCCAGGTCTCAATGGCTCTGGGCACGAGCGCCACTGGATCAGGCGAATATGGGAACCGTACGCTGGAATTCACTAACAATGATCATCCGGTGAAGGTGACTTTCGCCAACAACAAGGCAACATCCGTCACAGAGGAGCAGCCTGCTCCAGCGCCAGCGAAGTAAATTGAAGCGATGGCTTTAGTCGCCGCCTGAAGTTTTGCGTCCACGCTTGGGCTTGGCAACTGCTTCTTCACTGCTGATAGCGGTTTCGCCCGACGTCTCACGCACGGAGCGCGGCGGCTTCTTGCCTTCGGCCAGGCTCATCTTCAGGGCTTCCAGAATGTCGATGACCGGGGCCTTGTGTGACGGAGCTGCCGTCTCGACGATCTCTTTGCCTTCAATCTTGGCCTTGATCATGGACATCAGATTGTCGCGATACGTGTCTTTGTATTTATCGGGCTCGAATGACGCCAGCAGGGAATCGATGAGCATTTTGGCCAGCGCCAATTCCTTGTCCTGGATGGCGCTGGTATCGGTGCGAAATTCTTCCACCTGGCGGATTTCATCTTTGTAGTACATGGTGTGCAGCAGGATGCCGCGCGCGCCCGGGCGCAGAATCACAATGTGTTCGCGATTGTGCATGGCGATCTTGGCCACACCCACGCAGGCGCTTTGCTTCAGGGCTTCGAAAAGGAGGGCATAGGGCTTCTCGCCGGCTTCGTCCGGCGCTAGATAGTATGAGGCATCAAAGTAGATGGGATCGACTTCGGCCGTCTTTACAAACTCCAGGACCTCCATGGTCTTGGCAGTCTTGGGCGCGACCTTTTTGATCTCTTCGTCCTCAACCACAACGTACTTATCTTTTTCGTACTCGTATCCTTTTACGATGTCAGTGCGTGCGATGGGCTTGTCCTCGACCTGGCAGTAGAGGACTTGCTTCACGCGGGAATTGTCGGCCTTGTGAAGCTGGTTAAAGCTCACGCTCTCACTGCGGGCCGCGCTGTACAATTTCACAGGTAAAGAGAGCAGCCCAAACGTCAGGTGCCCCTTCCAAACGGTACTGGCCATTTCAATGTCTCCAAAAATCGGGCGAGTCTACGTGTTTAGCACAAAAAATAGTGCATTACAATCACCGGTAGGACCATGTCACTAGAAGAGTACCGAAGAAAACGCGTATTCTCCCGCACCCCGGAACCGCCGCCGGAATTGGCCAAGACTCCAGGCAAACGTTTCTTCATCCAGCGCCATTCGGCACGCCGTCTGCACTACGATCTGCGCCTGGAGATGGACGGCGTCCTGAAGTCCTGGGCCCTGCCGCAGGGACCAACGCTTGATCCTGAAATTAAAAGACTTGCCGTCCATGTGGAAGATCATCCGCTCGATTACGGCGATTTCGAAGGCACTATCCCCAGCGGCAATTACGGTGCCGGCAAAGTCACGCTATGGGACCGCGGCACCTACGAATGGCTGGGAGATCGGACTCCCGAAGCGCAATGGGAGAAGGGCGATTTAAAATTGCTGTTTCACGGCCACAAGCTGGCGGGCGAGTTTGCGCTGGTCCGCACGAACCGCAGCAAAGGCAAAGACTGGCTGCTGATCAAGAAGAAAGACTTCGCCGTTCGTCCAGGTTGGGACCCGGAATCCGACACCCGCAGCGTGCTGCAGACGTCGGCCGATCTGGCTTCGATTGAGGGCGCGAGCAAAGCCGCTATGCCGTCGAAAATCGAACCGATGCTGGCATTGCTCCAGACCGCGGTGCCCCAGGGCTCCGACTGGCTCTATGAAATTAAATGGGACGGCTACCGTGCCATATGCTTTCTGGACGGTGGCAAAGTACGGATGGTTTCGCGGCGCGGGAACGCCATGGAAGGCCAGTTTCCTGAGATCGCCAAGGCACTGGCCCAGAGTGTGAAGGCCGATAACGCTATCCTCGACGGGGAGATCGTGGCGCTGGATGAAAACGGATCACCCAGTTTCCAGCTTTTGCAGAATCATGTCGGCTTCCGGCGATCGGCTGCGCTTCGCGGCGAGAAACCGCAGACGCTTATTTTTTACGCCTTCGATTTGCTGTACCTGAATGGCTTTGATCTGCGTCGCGCTGCCCTGATCGACCGCCGGAGGCTGCTTTCCTCGATCATTCTTCCCAGCGAAATCATTCGTTACTCAGAACACTTTGTTGGCGGAGGCCAGCAGCTTCTGGACGCTGCCAGGGAGAAGGGACTAGAAGGCATCATCGCCAAGCAGGCGCAGAGCCGTTACGTGTCAAAGCGCAGTGGGGACTGGATCAAGCTTAAAGTTACCACCCAACAGGACTTCATCATCTGCGGATACATTCTGGGTGAACGTGAACCCTTTGGTTCACTTGTGCTCGGGTATCACAAAGGAAACAAATTAGTTTACGCCGGCAATGTCGGCTCAGGATTTGACCAGCAGACGTTGAAATCGACTTACGAGAAGATCAAACCCCTGGTGACGAAAAAGCCAGTCTTGAGTGACGTTCCGCGTGAGATCGGCGCGGTGACATGGGTAAAACCGGAGCTGGTCTGCGTGGTGAAGTTCAACGCCTGGACGGCCGACGAGCGCCTGCGTGCTCCTGTATTTCTGGGCTTACGCATGGATGGAAATCCAGACGAAGTGGTGCGCGAAACAGCAGAGGTTGTGTCCACTCCGGTGAAAGCCAATACGCAGACTGAGAAGGTGCATACGCCGTTGCTGTCTGCGGAGGCTACTGAGCAGAGTCTGACCATCGAGGGTAAACGCCTCAAGTTTACCAATCTGAAAAAGGTCTTCTTTCCCGCAGATGGGTACACCAAGCGCGACCTGATCAACTTCTATGCCGCTGTGTCTGACTTGTTGGTACCGCATCTCAAAGCTCGGCCACTATCTCTCAAGCGATATCCCAACGGCATTGACTCCGACTTCTTCTTCCAGAAAGAGGCGGCCACCAGTTTTCCTGACTGGCTGCATACAGAACTGATCGCAACCGATGAGAAATCAAAAACACGCTTCGTTATCTGTGATGACAAAGCGTCACTGCTTTATCTGGCGAACCTCGGGTGCATTGATCAGAACCCGTGGATGAGCCGGCTGGGATCGCTGGAGCATCCGGACTTCATACTTCTGGATCTCGATCCTCATCACTGCGGATACGATCGCATTGTGGAAGCTGCGCGCTTGGTGAAACAGAAGCTGGACCTCATCGGATTACGAGGCTATCCCAAGACTACCGGCGGCGACGGCATGCATATCTACGTCCCATTAGAGGTGCGTTATAGCTATGCCCAAGCGCGTGCCTTCGCGGAAATTCTTTCACGGTGGGTCACGGCGGACAGGCCAGACCTCTTTACCACTCCGCGCAACGTGTCTGCACGCGAAAAAGGAAAAGTCTATTTTGACTATCTTCAGATCGCAGAAGGCAAGACCATTTCAGCTCCGTACGTTGTCCGGGCCAATCCCGGAGCGCCTGTGGCGACGCCGCTGGACTGGGATGAAGTGCGTCCAGGGTTGACCCCGTTGCAATTCCATATTGGCAATGTCATGCGCAGGTTTGATCGCGTAGGCGATCTCTTCAGCCCAGTTCTGAATCAGCCGCAGGAGATGGAACCAGCACTGGAGAAATTAAGTAAGCTGATGGGAGCCTGAATTTCGGTCATTTGCGAAAGCCAGCGCCCGCTCTAGTAATTCAAATTGAAATCCAGCAAGTTCCAGTAGATTGAGACCCACACAAAACCGGCGCAGGCCACAAGAACAACCAAATTCCAGAGTTTTGACCACAACCACATATTACGGTCTCGCCATGAACGCACGGCGCCGATAAAAACCAAAACAATGCCCGCGGCGCCCAGTACTCCTACCACCTGAAGCACGTGTATGCGGAAATCAGACTTCTCGCTGAACCCACCCGGCTCATTACTGGAAAGAGCAAGCAACATACCGAAGACAAAGATCAGGTTGATCGCACACACAAGCCTGATCCACAGGCGGCTTTGTCTGGTTGGCTCATCCATCTCAAGGCGATGGTGGTAGTGGCGGCGCACCAGCGCCCCGGCGGGCCAGAACAACAGCGTGAGTCCCATGACTGCCAGGCAGGCTACCGCGATGATCTGGTTAAAGCTTCCGTTGTTCTCCACGGTTGCGCGCTGGTAAAGTACGGCGGGAAAATTCGGGACCATTTGCAGTTTGTTATTCGCGTCCCTGCGAAAAGCGATCAGCTCCTGTCCATTTACGGCGCGATAGAGCAACGGACCTACTTCATTCCAGGTTTTCACTTCGCCATTGAAGCCCTTGACCACGTCAATGGTGAGATTGCCATCTGCATCTGTCTTTACCGCGTTCTGGCTGAGCATGTTGGCAATTTTCAGGAAGTTACTTTCAGACCGGCGCGAGGAAATGTAATGGCCGGCAACAGTTTTTCCGTCCTGAGCGGCGTTTGGCAATTTATCCGCGACCGGCGGCTGGTACGGAAAATAGCGGTCCAGAAAATGGTTCCATAGCGCGGTCCGCGGGCTGATTTCGCCTTTGCCGCGGCTGTTGTAAGAAACAAAGAAGCCAACATCTGCGTCGAGCACGAGATGCAGATCGCTATGGAAGTAAACGGTATCGCCTCCGTGGCCGATAATCCTGTGCGCATTGCGCGACTCTTCGTAAAATCCCAGGCACATTCCATTGAGCGCTTGATGCAGTCCAAACTGGCGCGAATGCATGGTCTTCGCCGTCTCTGAACGCAGAATCTGAACATCGTTGAACTTGCCGTCTTGCAAATGAGCGATCATGAACTTTGCCATGTCAGCGGCAGTGGCTGAAAGAGCTCCCGCAGGCGCCTCCTCAACAATCTCAAAGGGCTTGGATTTTCCCGAACCCACGTTATAACCGTTTGACATGAACGACTTCAGATCGGGCGGCAAAGGTTGAGCAAATGTGGACCGCGCCATGGCCAGCGGCGTGAAAATATTTTCGCTTACATATTGATTGAACGGTTTACCGGAGACGCGCTCAACAATGTAGCCGGCCAACGAGGCTCCGTAATTGGAATACGCAGGCGTTGTGCCTGGTGGGTAGACGCGCTCAGGCATGTGCGCGGTAAGGTGTTCGCGCAGGCTGGCGATCGGCGCACCTTCCGAGTTAATCAGGTCTTTAATCTGCTCTTCGAAGCCAGCCGTGTGGGTCATGAGATGACGAAGAGTGATTGGCTGGGGGTAAGTGGCTGGGATTTTGAAATCGAGGTAAGCATTGATGTCACGATCAAGATCAAGCTTATTCTGTTCCACCAACTGCATCACCGCGGTCCAGGTAAAGAGCTTGGAAATGGATCCGGGCCGGAAGAGACTGCTGTCTGTTGATACCGGAGTTTTCTTCTCCACGTTGCTATATCCGTAGCCGCGCGAAAAGAGAACTTTGCCGTCTTTGACCACGAGCACCACCGCACCCGCTATGTTTTCCCGTTCCAGTTGCATGGGCATGAAGCCATCAAGGAAAGCTTCAACATCTGCGGCGGTCATCTCATGAGGCGTTTCCGCGGTTTTCGTATCGGTGGTGACCGGCTGCTTCGGGGCGGGCGCGGTGGGATTTACCTGGGGTTCCTGGGTGGATGAAATGTTTGCACAGAGCAGCAGAGTGGCAAGAACAGCAGGAATCACAGCAGCACGAAGTTTAGTGGCCAAGGAAGTCTCTCTCAAGCGATTAAATTGTGGTGGAAGAACGCCAAAGGATAACACGAGCCATCCGATGGGAGACTTTTTCCGCAACCTCTTGACTCGTGCGGCCAGTAATTTGGGGGCGCCCTGAAAATTAGCGTTCGGAAGTTGTGCTTATAGGCTGGCGCGCCTGCGGCGAATTCGGCGATCGCGATGAATATCCGCGCGGAGCACACGAATCGCGTCTCGATCGCGGCGGACGCGCGCTTCATCTTCCCGAATTAGGCTATGCCTGGCGTGGTGATGGCGATCAAAAGAGAGGCGGCTCTGGTCCTGCTGAAGCTGCCATTGATAGTGCTGCAACTGTTGCTCGTCAGCGCGGATATCTCGCGATGATCCGGCCTGGCCCAAAGCCATGGGTGCTGACATCAGCACGATTGTCAAAACCAGGTAGAAGCCATTGCGCATCGGCATCTCCCATCCAGAGTAGCGTAATACCTGCAGGTTTTAACACAGTTCTAAAACAAAGTTGCGGAAATATTTTGTGGGGCGGCATTCCTTTCTGCTTGCAACGGCAACCGATTTGTATTCCTGATTCGAACCAAGCGTGAAATCGGAATGTCAACTGGCCACGGTTCATGAGGGAGCAGTTTCCGAGCAAGAATTGTGCACGCTTTTTGGCGTGGAGGATGTGGTATCCAAAGACCATGGCGAGGCAAAACTATCGGAGATTCTCTCCAAAGTGACTAAACCACCGCGGTCCATCACGGCTTCCGAACAAGGGTGAATTTCTCAGGCGGCTACGGCTGCTGCTGCTTCCGCCCAGACATCCGCTTCTTGTCCTCAGACCCCCGCTGCACTTTACATGTGGCACGATGGGCCATTTCCATTAAGCAAAGATTGAACTCAGACCGGCTGGCGGCGATGTATCGGCTGCATTGAAGGCAATAGGACTCTATGAGGAGGCGGTTGGGAGGAACCAGCGAGCGCCAAAACCGAGGAGGGGTTTGCTGCATGTTGTAACCTGCTTGGGCACTGAACTTTAGGTCAGTGAGAATTAAAATGATTCTAGCCACACCGAATTGAGCAGTCTGTTCGATACCAGACAAACTTGCCCTAATCCTAAAGGTGAGCAGGATTTCATGCATCTGACCCCAGTATGGCAAATCGCAGAACGCCCCCCTATCTGGTAAATCCAGGTTGGGATAGAAGGTCGGGGCCAGGAACGTATGAGACCGGCGCGATTGTTACTGTAACCGGCATTTACCTGGTGATGCATTCTGCCCATCGTTTGCCGCATGAAGTGGTTGCAGTCGAAGGGCACAGATTCCCCAAATGCCAGAAATGTGGTGATTCTGTTCTGTTCCAACTCCTGCATCCCGCCGCTGATTTGTTCCAGCACATGACTGATATCGTCTATGAGCTGCCCGTGATTGACGAAGATGAGGCGGCAGCAACAGGCTAACAAAACGGCGCTACATTTGGAGAGACTGCGGACGCTCAACTTCTTTGGACATGATCATGTAGCACTCGCAGGCGGCATACTCAAGAGCTTGTCTGTTCAGGACATGGATTTTTCTCTCTGGAAATACTCCACCGGTCATTACATGGTCCTGACCGGAGCACATGGTCCTGACCGGAGCCAGGATGTTCAGCGAAGCCGGCGACCTGGCGGGAGAACAGTCAGGGTTGGAGATTTTGCCGGGCAGGGAAGAAGCCTAGACGGAAGATAAGCCGCGTAGTTTCTCTTTAACATCTCATCGCTTCACTATGCTGCGCGATTGCCTACGGCGTAAGGAACGCGGCTTTTTGTCGTCTCTCGGCACGAATAAATTCGTGCCCTGTTACGTGTTGATCGTGGATGCCTCAACATAAGCGGATCAGGATGGCTGAACTAACTCACAATGCTCAGAAAATATCCCGTTTGTCTCCCGGTTTTCACGTGCTTTCAGGTATGACACAGATCACACCGCATTAGGGAGCACGGAGTCAAGCCAATCCTCGAACTTCGCCAGTTCCTCCGGATCGGGCTGGTTGAATTTAATCCCACCTCGACCCGAGGCATGGGTCCACATTACTGCCCCGACAAGTTCCACCCGAACCTGGCTCTGCGGCACTGTGAAGCTCACTTCTACTATGGCGCCTTGAGGTAGCATCTCTGCCGCCTCCAGACACAGCCCGGTGTGGCTGAGATTGACAAGCCGGACGCCCGCCAGCGATCGTAACTCACCCCGATGAAGCATCGTGCATTCTGACGCTGCGATATTCACCTGTAGCCGGAATCCCGCCCTGCGTTCGGCGGCTATGGGGCCATAAGTGGCCGTGACGGTTTTGGCAAGTGCGCATGCTACGACGAAACCGTGCGAGCCAAGAATCCCCTCCACCAAAGTCGTCTGATCACTGTGGGCGAGAACGAGCGCCGAAAGGGGAGCAGCACTAGTTGTAAAGAGTGGGGCCGATATTGTGGAAGACATCAATAATCCTTTGTCATATTGGTGTTACTTAGATACTGCGAAAGGGTTGCGCCGCCTTCGGTGGGGATTGCCAGGGCGGTGCTTGGAAGATCTATTTGTGTAACGCGCACCGACTTTGAGCTACCGCTGAGATCAGATTAGCTTCATCAGCAGGTGCATTTGCAACAACAATGGAAGATTTAAGGATGTTCATGTCTTTTTAAAATGGAACAGAACATTTACTGGGCTGGCATTGAGGATTAGTTTCTTCTCTCATTGTGCTCGGAAGCATTGTTGCCCAGAGAAGCCGGGAATTTTCAAAACGGCTTCAAATATTCCGCAAATGGAAATTGTGCGAGGCCAAAAAAGGCGGAAGGCCCGGCCCCCCACCCCAACCTTCTGGTTTAGTCTTCTATCCTTGAGAGTATCTGACTGCCTTGCGGAGAGCACCTACTTGATGGGCGTGACAACAGTGAAATACAGTTCATGCACCTTGTGATTAGCATCTACCACTTGAGTCAACCGGTACTTGCCGTGAACTTTTAGAGGGCTTCCGTCCTTCTTCTGGAAGTGCCATTCAATTGCACCGTCCGTCTTTGTATTGGTCTGAAGAAGTCCTGCGGCAGCGGCAGCATAATCAGGCATGAGCATCCTGGGCCAGGAAAGCTCCTTCAGTTCCTGCTCCGTGAAGCCGATAAGCTCACAGAATGCCTGATTGGCGGCTATGACGCTGCGGTCGCTCGCATTAAACAGGTATGCTGCGATGGGCATGCAGTCCAGAAGCTCTCGAAAGGACAGTGGAATGTTTATCGGCACATCTCTCACTTCATATCGTGCACGGGACGGAGATTATACCCGGCGACGCCCGAGTGCTACAAGGCAGCGAATGGCGGTGTTCGCATTCCGTGCCTGATAAAAATCTCTTGCGGGATATAGCACAAGCAATAAAAAAACGGGAACCTCGCTTCCGGGCACGTTCCCCATTCACAGTTTTAGGGATGAAACTTGTCCTAATCAGTAGAGATGACAGGGCGCACGGAAATATAGGGGATGGCGCTAAAGTTTCTAATGGCCGCTGCCGTCTTCAGCAGCACGAATCGC
>WNFD01002475.1_pt1 | contig 18567 bp, 14 predicted proteins | sample 5400491 | NCBI WGS metagenome assembly WNFD01 (sample SAMN13153343, study PRJNA577476) | soil metagenome | isolation source: 120 cm saprolite under Douglas fir tree site 2 hole 2 replicate 2 | place: USA:California | collected 2015-04-18 | reverse complement strand
CTTTGCTTCCCAAAAGCCATGTGTCAACCGATATTCATCGACCAGCGCGCCATCAACTCTGATTGGATGGCCGCCGCTTTTTCTGATGCTCCATTCCGGAACAAGTTTCCAGCCAAACTGTCGGCCGCAGTGCTCCAGCAAAGTCTGGAACGCAGAGCGGACCGCGCCCTCATGAGAGACTCCGATTGTCTTGAACTGACGTAGAGCTTCGTAATAATTCTGGACTGGCTTGTGGGTCGGTTTGAGGTTGAGTCTTTCCATCAGCAGGAGGAGCCTGGCTCGGAGGAATCTTAACAGTCTTCGTGGTTATGGCAAGTCTATTTACCTACAGCTGGCGCTGTTGTTTACTGATATACCGTCGGCTTCGCCGACTGACGCCCTCCCTCACGGTTGGGCTACTGCCCCGGCCAGCTACTTCTCGATCTTCTTCAACAACCGACCGGCATGATTGCGGGCGATGAGCGGGATGCGTTCGTCGGTGAGCAGGTCTCGGAGCAGCGGCACCAGCTGGTACGGATCGGAGAGCTCGCCGCGCGTCAAATCCCATTCCATTTCGTCCATGAGCCCCGGCGCATTCAGCGGCTGCATCTCGCGCGCCAGCTTCAAGTCAAACACCAGGATCGCCTGATTAGAGACGCGCCGGTATTCGTTGGTCAGCGTCCAGGCCGGCTTGTTATCGCTCCAGTTGAATTCCGCGGTGCGCTTGCGCTGACCGTCGTCCATGCGCAAGTGGTAGGTGCCCAGATGGGCAAAGCTTTTCCGCGCCTGATAATTCTCGTTTGAATCGAGGAATTGCAAATCACTCCATAAACCAAGGACGCGGCCCAGCGCACTGATTGATAACTCGATCGGCTCGACGATGGGCGTCGCTTCGCCCCGGTGCTCAAAGGTGATTTTGCCGCGCCCGCTCGCGTCATGTTCGATCACGATATGGCTGACGAGAAACTCCGGCTTTGTGAACTCCCACGAGTAGCGGGTTGGATCAGGCGGCTTCTTGTTTTCCTGGCGCGGCGGTGTACTTGCGCCGGTTTCTGGGGGCCGATCGTTACGTTTTGTTTGAGGTTGATTCTGGGCGTGGCAGATCGCCGTGCTCAAAATGACCAAAGCGGCAAGAATCAATCGATTTAACTTTCTCATTGAGACAAGCAGGATAGATCAGTTCGCGCGGTGCATTCAATGCACGAGGAAAGGCAATGGTGTCCTGATTTGACGGCGTATAGAGTACCAACTTTAGTTGGGTCTTTTCTCGCCTACCAAAAAACCCGACTAAAGTCGGTACTCTGAACACCGCTTATCAAAGTCGGGCACTACGAAAGCCGCTATTCAAATCTGACGGAGACGAGTTTGGACACGCCCACTTCTTCCATCGTGACGCCGTAAAGCGCGCGCGCCGTTTCCATGGTGCGTTTGTTGTGCGTGATGACGATGAATTGCGTGTTCTGTGACATGCCGACGACCTTGTTCGTGAAGCGCCCAATGTTCGCCTCGTCGAGCGGGGCGTCAACTTCATCAAGCAGACAGAATGGGGAGGGACGATAGTGAAATATTCCGAGGACCAGCGCCAAAGCGGCCATCGCCTTTTCGCCGCCTGAGAGCAGCAAAACATTTTGCAGGCGCTTGCCCGGCGGCTGCGCAATTATATCAATGCCCGTTTCCAGTTCGTCGTCAGAGTCGATCAGGCTCATCTCGCCACGGCCGCCGCCAAATAATTCCTGGAAAAGGTCGCTGAAGTTCTGGTTGATCTTCTCAAAAGCGTCGCGGAAGCGCTCGCGCGAACGGCGCTTGATTTCGCGCAGGGCTTCTTCGGTCGAGGCGATGCCTTTCGTTATGTCTTCGCGTTGCGTCGTCAGGAAAGCCAGACGCTCGTCGTTCTCTGACAATTCTTCCAGCGCCATCATGTTTACGGCGCCAAAGTTTTCCAGCCGCTCGCGCAATTCTTCGACGCGGGTGCGGCCCTCTTCGAGATCGAACGATTCATCGGGAACCAGTTCGCGCGCGATTTCTTCGAGGCTTTGGTTCAGTTCGTTCGCGCACGACTCGCGCACAAAGTTGACGCGGGCCATCGCTTCGGCGCGCTGCACTTCGACGGCCGCGCGCGCGTCGCGGGAGGCGGCGGCGGTGCGATTCAGTTCCGCCAGCTCTGCGGCGAGCGCATCGGCGCGTTCGCGAGCTTCAGTTAAACGCGCCGTCGCTTGGGCAATCCGATTCTCTTCGCGCGCCTTTTCCTCGTCCACGCTCGCGGCCAGCCGATCGATTTCCGCGATCGAGCCGCGCAACTCTTCGACGCGAGCTGAGCCTTCGCCAATCTCCTGATTATGCCGCGCGAGCCGTGACCTAACGTCTTCGCGCTCGGCTTCCAGGCGGCGCAGATCGGACGACGTGGACCGGCGTCGTTCGGCTGCCGCGGCCGCCTGCGCACGCTGTCGATTGAGAATCTCGTTTTCGGCTTCCGTCTGTCGCCGCACGTTCGCCAGCACCGCGCCGGCTTGTTCGATTCGTTCGCCGGTGGCGCGGCGCGCGGCTTCCGCCATCCCGGCCTCGGCAATCGTATTCGCGCGACGATCTCCCAGCTCACGACGCTCTTCAGAAAGTCGCGCGATATCATCGGCGACCACGCGCAGGTGGCGTTCGGCGCGTTCGACATCCTGCTTCACCGTGCTCGCGTTTAGTTCCCGCGACATCGCCTCGCGCTCTTCGCGGGCAATCGAAGCGTTGAGCAATACCACTGATTCTTCGAGGCCGGTAAGCCGGGAGCGCGCGTCTTTTGCAGACATTTCCGCGACGGCCAGTTCGCCCGCGAGTTCGTTGCCGCGCAGCTCCAACTCGCGCAGCTCGCGTTTGAAAGTCAGCAAGCCCGCACCTTCTTCCAGCGCCCGGCCGTTGCCGGCGTTGACCAGTTGTCCGCCCGCGACCCAATCGCCTTCCGTCGTCACGAACATGTCGCCGGTGGCCAACGACAACGCGGTCGCGTCATCGAGGGTGTCTACGATCCGCGCGTTCATTCTTTCCGGCAAGGTGCGTTCGAGCACGGTCAGCAATTCGGGCGGCGCTTGCAGAATGTCGCCGACGCGCGGCCCATCGATCCCGATAGGCACGTATTGCTGTTGAGACGCGGCGGTGGTCGTCGTGCCGGTGCGCGTTAGCACCGTCGTCTCGTCACTGCCGCCGTGAAAGCCGGTGACCAGAAATGTAGCGCGTCCCGCCTGATTTTCTTTCAGCCAGCCGGCCGCGCGGATGGCGTCGTCGGGCGTGGGCACGAGAATCGACTGCAGCGAAGACCCAAACACGCCTTCAACGGCTCGCTCCCATTGCGCTTCAACCTGAATTGAATCGGCCAGCGTTCCGATCAAATGAAAGTCTTCCTGCTGGTTAGCGGAAAACGCTTCCTGGACTGCCAGCGAGTAATGCGCCCGGCGTTGGTCCAGCTCTTTCAAACTCTCCAGCTTGTGCCGCGCGCGCGAGTGATCATCGCGCACCCGAGTTTGTTCTGCGTCAGTGTCGGCTACGCGCTCATGCCCGTCGACAACTGCTTTGATTGCTGCCACGCGTTCCGCGACCAGCTTCGCCAGTTTTTCCCGCGTGGCGGCGACTTCCTGGCTTAACTTCTCGGCTTCGGCGCTACGTTCCGTGTAAGCAGCGTTAGCGCGCTCGCCTTCGCGCGCCAGGCCTTCGGCCTGCTGCTCCAGTTTTTCGAGCGCGTTTTCCAGTTGCCGCGCCAATTCGCTCAGCCGTTCGGCGGCGACCGTGTGGGTTAACAGCTCGGCGCGCGCAGCTTCAATCTCTTCTTCCGCCGTGGCAACGTCAGTCAGGCTCTGCGCGTGACTCTCTTCAGCCTGGCGCAGCGCTGATGTTGTCTGCTCGTTTTCAGCGCTCAGCCTGACATCGGCCTCGCGCAAGCGTTCGAGCTCAGATTCGATCGTCACCAGCCGCGCACTGAGTGCTTCGACTTCTCTCTGAATTTCCGCGCGACGCTTCGTCAGGTTTTCGATCTGTTCTTCCTGATAGACGCGCTCGCGAATCCGGCGATCTCTCTGCAGCGCCGCCTCCGCAACGGCGGCGCGCACCTGCCCCAGCTCGTCTTCGCGCGCCCGGGCAGTTTGCGTGGCCGCGCGGCTCCCCTCGTCCCGTTCCGCCAATTCCACGGTCAGGCGCTGATCGCCTTCGGTTGCGCTGTCCAATTCGGCCTGGGTCCGGGCCAGCAACGCAGCGAGGCTGCGCTCTTCGCCGACGTAAACGCGCCGCAGCAACTCGCGCAATTCTTCGCGCTGAATCCGATACCGGCGCGCCTTCGCGGCCTGTCGCCGCAGACTGTTCACCTGACGTTCGATTTCCGCGATGATGTCCGACACGCGGCTAAGATTTGAGCGCGCGGATTCCAGCCGCGCTTCCGCGGCGCGCTGCCGCACGCGAAACTTTGTGATGCCGGCCGCCTCTTCGATAATCGTGCGGCGATCCATCGGCTTGGCCGAAAGAATCTGGCCGATACGGCCCTGCTCGATAATCGCGTAATGGCCGCCGGACAAGCCGGTGCCCGAGAACAAATCCTGGATGTCGCGCAAACGGCAAGCCCGGTCGTTCAGCAGGTACTCGCTTTCGCCGGAACGATAAAGGCGACGCGTAACCGACACCGCTTCGCCCGGAGCAAACTCGAGCGCGAGATTGCGGCGGCGCCAATGTCGATGATGAGGTTGCTTTGGTTTGGCCTGGTCTGGTAATGCGTCCGGAGTCGCGGGCGCATCGGTGTCAGAACCGGGAGCGGGCCCGCTTGGGGTGGTGGTAGCGACCGGGTCCTGAGGTGCGCCTTGAATGACAAGCGAAGCCGATTGTCCAGTTGAGTTGTCGGACCCGGTCGCTATCGCTCCCGGTTCTGACACGCCCTCGATCGCTTCAAAAACTTCCGCGTGCTCGTCGATCTGTTCGAGCGTCGAATCAATATCTTCGATGTCGGGCTCACACTCGACGTATTCGTCGCGCACCAGATGCAGAATGACTTCGGACATGCCGCTCGGCGGCCGGTTGCGCGAGCCCTGAAAGATCACGTCTTTCATGTCGGCCCCGCGCAGATGTTTCACTCTTTGCTCACCCAGAACCCAGGCGATCGCGTCCGCAACGTTGCTCTTGCCGCAACCGTTCGGCCCGACAACGGCAGTTATGCCTTCACCCGTAAAGATGAGATCAGTATGGTCCGCGAAGGACTTGAAGCCCGTAATTTCTAGGCGTCTAAGCTTGAACATTGATGTCCGTCATTTGATGCGGGGGGTGGCGGGCATCAAAGGCGATGATTCGCGTAGGCAATATAAGGGCACTCCGCCTACATGTCAACCAAAACTTCAGCTCAGGAACTTTAATTGCTGAACAAAGCTAAGTTTAGCAGTTAGCCGGGTGCGGCCATCTGCGTCCCCCGACTAGGAGCGTGGTTTACTCTCCAGCAGAAGATTTATGCCGCGACGGAGGCCTTCGGCATTGGTCGCCTCATAGCGCAGCAGATGAGTATCAAGGAAGACCGTCGGGGTGCCGGTCACGCCCAGAGAAGCGCCGCGCTGGATGTCGGCGCTGATTCTTTGATCCACCTGGTTACTTTCCATGTCGCTGCGGAACTGTTCGACATTCAAACCAAGTTCGCGCGCATAAGAGACGAAAATTGGACGCGGATCCGCAGTGTCAGCCCAGGCGCTTTGATTGCGATAGAGCCGATCATGCATCTCCCAAAACTTCCTCTGATTGCGCGCGGCCTCGGCGGCATGCGCCGCAACCAGGGCGTTCTTGTGCATCCTCGTCAAGGGAAAGTGATGAAAGACGATCTGCACCTGGTTACCATACTCACTTTCGATTTTCTTCAGCTCCGGATAAAGCTGGCCGCAAGGCGGGCATTGATAGTCGCCGTACTCTTCGAGCAGGACCGGCGAACTCACTTTGAAATTTGGTTTCGTCGGCATCGCCACCGGCGCTGATTGACTCGGCGCCGGGCTGTCGTTGGCAGAGAGCGCCAGCTGACCTGTCGGTGCTAGGGGCGAGTTTGGATCGCCTCCCGGGTTTCCTCTGCGCCAAAGCATCGAGGCCAGGACAACTGCGCCAACCAATACCAAAGCGATGATGATAAAGGGTAAGTATCGTTTCATAGAGACAGTACTCGACTTCTCTTTCGTGTCATCTTCCTTCAGGACAAAGTCATGGCGCGGGGGAAGATTTGTGGTAATCGTGGATAATACGTTATCGTTCGCCGAACGTGTAGGCGGCGGCGGTGGTCTCGCGGGCGGTATGATCTCAGTAATAGGACTCTCTCTCAACGGTTCATACGGGGCAGATAGTAGGGAACCGTCGGCAAGACAGAAACTTATTGTTTCATCGGCGTAAGTGCGATTACACTTGGGACAACGTTTCACGATATTCGCTACGAGTGCACCGCCACGTCGGCATCTCGCGTTACTCGAATTCTGGAAAACGCATCATAAGGGCACGATCACTTAAGCAGCTTCATCCTTACGAAAGTGAAGTTTCATCATTTGATCGGGACGCAGCACGGCAAAGGCATAGGGCTTACCGGAATTGTCGCTGAACTCGACTTCAAACACACCGTCCTTCCACTGCTCGACAACTGTCCCCACGTCGCCACGGCGCAGGCCTTCGGAATCCAAATCTTCGACCAGCGCCACTACGTCAAGTAATTTGATTTCATCCATTTTCTAAGCGCTCCTCCGCGGATTAAAGCAAGTGGTCAAGCGTGGAAAGTTTTCTTCATTCCTAATGATCCACGCGGTACGCACGGCGGCCCTGAGCAATACGATTCCCCGCCCTCTCTCGATCTCAAACTCTACAACAAATCTTCGGCCATACTCTGTCGGTTTTTGCTCGGTAGCCTCCTTAGTCAATATCGCCTCTAGTATGAGTTGACGCAATCCCTCAGCGTCATCTCTCCTCATATCCAGTTTTTCTAAGAAGGCTCGCGCCTTGTGTTTTCCTTCAGGGTGATTCGGGTTAAGACAGTAATCGCGCAGTTTTGCAATATCGATAACAGCATTCTCTGCGTTGGGGAGTTTCATAAGAATGCTACCTCACGAATGCACCGCCACGCGCGGCATCTCTTTCCCGTCGCCGCCTTCGGCCGGTGTTAGCACGCGCAGCGTCTCAGGCCACTGGACCGAAGGAATCCACGTTGGACCGTAACGCGGATTGCGCCCTTTCGATTTCTCGCGCAGCGCTTTCAAAACTTTCTCGGGAGTGATCGGTACTTCGTCGATGCGCACGCCGACGGCATTGTAAACCGCGTTGGCGACCGCGGGGGGCACAGGGAGCAGCGGACCTTGCCCTACCTCTTTAGCACCAAATGGTCCGTTGGGATCGGGATCTTCAATCAGATAAGTCTTGACGTCGCACATCTCCATCGTCGTCGGGCTCTTGTATTCGAGCATCGAAGGGAACTTGTGCACGACGTTGCGATTGCCGCGATAGGTCATCTCTTCCATCAGAATTTCGCCGAGACCCATGTAGACGCTGCCTTCGACCTGGCCCATCACCAGCACCGGATTGATCGATTTACCGACATCGTGCGCGATCCAGATGCGCTCGACGGTGACGATGCCGGTGCTCGCATCCACATCGACTTCGGCAATCGCGGCGGAATAGCTGTAGGCCGGCGAGGGGCCAACGCCCGCGCCTTTGTATCTGCCCGGTGAACGTGGCGGCGTGTAAGACCCGACCGTCCCGATCGTGCCGAACTTTGATTCAGCCAGCACGACGGCTTCGGCGAAGGTAACTCCCACTTCCGGGTTCTCGACATCGAACACGCGACGCTCGGCGAGCGAAATGTTTTCAATCGGCGCGCCGAGTTTTTCCGCGACTGCCATCACCAGCAGCTCACGAGCGCGTTCGGCGGCCTGAATCGCGGCGTTGCCGGTCATCAAAGTAACCCGGCTGGAATAGCTGCCGAGATCAACCGGAGTCAGATCGGTGTCGGCGGTGACTACGCGAATGTCGAACGGATCTATCCCGAGAACTTCCGCGACGATATAAGCGAGTATCGAATCCGAGCCCTGGCCGATGTCAATCGAGCCGCACATCACGCAGACGCCACCCTGTCGATCGAGCCGCAGCTGCACACCCGATTGCGGCATGTTGTTCCAGTAGATCGGCAGCCCCGCGCCGCAGATGTATGAACTGCAAGCGATCCCGATTCCCTTGCCGAAAGGGAGCTTTCGATCGTACCCGGTCGCTACCGCTCCCGGTGCTGACAGATCCACGCGCGGCCCGGTCGCATCCACCACCCCAAGCGGGCTGCCCGCTTGGGGACCCCGGTCCGCTCCCGGTACTGACACATTCCATCCCGAGAACTTGTTCTTCCAATCAGAGCCCGCGACGATTTTGTCGATGCACGCGCCCAAGCCCATGCTACCGATGCGCAAATAATTTGCAGTAATTGAATTTGGCTTGACTAGATGTGCTTTGCGCATCTCAGCCGGATCAAGTCTCAAGTCTTCGGCAATCTTGTCGAGCTGCACCTCGAGCGCATAACGCGGCTGTGGTGTTCCGTGCCCGCGCTTTGGTCCGCAAGGCGGCTTGTTTGTGAAAACGCGCAGCCCATCGAATTTGTAACGCGGCACTTCGTAAGTCACCGTCTGCAACGCGCCCGTATAGAAAGTGCTCGCGACGCCATAGCTGCCGTAAGCGCCGCCATCAAGAAACGATTTGAAATGCATCGCGGTGATCGCGCCGTCTTTCTTCACCCCGGTCTTTACGTGCATCAGCACGGGATGGCGACCGCGATGACAGTAGAAAACTTCTTCGCGCGTCAGGGTGCACTTCACCGGGCGGCCGGTAATCATCGCCAGCTTGCTGACAATGATTTCGTGATTGAACGGATCGCTCTTGCCGCCAAAGCCGCCGCCGTTCGGCGTGGCGATGACGCGAATGTGGCTGGCCGGAATTTCCAGAACTTTGGTCAGCGCGCGATGAACGTAATGTGGAGTCTGCGTTGCACTCCAGAGCGTCAGCTTCTCGTCAGAATCAAAGTGTGCCACCGCCGCGTGCTGCTCCATCGGTAGATGCGTGTTGCCTTCGTAGAAGAACGTGTCTTCGCGAATCAGATCGGCTTCCGCGAAACCTTGATCAACCTCGCCGAATTCCAGCGAAACTTTCTTGTGAATATTGCCGCCTTCGCCGTACTCATGTATGCGCGGCTCGTCAATCATTACTCCTTCTTCGATCGACGAGATCGTATTCAGCGGCTCGTACTCGACCTCGATCAGGTTCATCGCGTCGAAGGCGACGTCTTCGTCAATCGCCGCGACCGCCGCGACCGGATCGCCGATAAAGCGCACTTTGTCGATGCAGAGCGCGAGTTCGTCCTGGCTGACCGGAAGAATCCCGTAAGGAATCGGCAGGTCACGACCAGTGAGCACCGCTAAGACGCCCGGTGTTGCCAGAGCCCTGGATATATCGATCTTCTTGATCAGCGCATGCGGGTGATGGCTCCGCAGGATCTTGCAATAGAGCATGCGCGGCAGAAAGATGTCATCGGCAAACTTCGTCTGGCCCGTGCACTTGGCGCGGGCATCGACCTTGCGGAAGGGTTTGCCTACAACTTTCAGCGGCTTTCCGTTGTTGCCGTTCTTCGTCATCATCTAAGAATTAACCACAGATGGGCACGGATAGGCACGGATTGAGAAAACAAACCCTCTAACCGGTGGATCGATCTTGCAGTCATCTGTGTTTATCCGTGGCTGCTTCTATTCGTATCCGTAAATGCTTTCACGCGGCAACTGCATCTCTTCACCGCGCATACGTGCCGCCGCCAGCTCCACCGCTTCGTAGATTTTGATGTAGCCCGTGCAGCGGCAGAGATTCCCGGACAGCGCTTCTTTGATCTCATCACGCGAAGGCTTTGGATTCTTTTCGATCAACTCTTTCGCGGCCAGCAGGAACCCGGGCGAGCAGTAGCCACACTGGGCCGCGCCGGTATCGGCAAACGTATCCTGGAGTGGATGCAGCGCGCCGCCTTTGGCCAGGCCTTCGATCGTCGTCACCTCGCGGCCTTCGGCATCAAGACCGAGCATTAGGCAAGACAGAATTGACCGTCCATCGACCAGCACGGTGCACGTGCCACACTCGCCGAGTTCGCAACCATGCTTAGTTCCGGTTAACGCGAGGTCTTCGCGCAAGACTTCCAGCAAAGTCTTGTGCGGCGCGAACGCGACCTCCGCAGCTTCGCCGTTGAGCGTGAACGAAATGTGCGCTTTCTGTTTGGTTGATTCAGACATTAATCGCAGACCGTCAGTCTACATCCCAAGGGGCTGGTTTGAAGGAGCCGAGATCCCGGCGACCATGGATTACGGTTAGAATCTCGATGAGATCGCTCTTGATACGATAGATGATTCGGTAGTTTTGATAGAGAAGTTCTCGAATCATCTCCTGATCAGCCTCTGGCACCACGCGGCCGAGTCTCGGAAAATCCGGTAGCTTGTCAACGGCAAGAATTATCCGTTGGACGAAGCTGCTTGCGTATACCTCAGAGTCTCTCGCTATGTAGCCGTGCAAATTGCGGAGGTCCTCAATAGCGGGCTCGGTCCAAAGAATCTTCATTGCTGCCCAAACAACTCTTTCACTTCTTCATGAGACACAGTCCGGCCCTCGTCTGCCGCTTTGATACCTTCTTCAATCTTTCTTTTTACGTAGATCTTGTACATGATTTCGTCCCACGACACCTCTTCCGGCAGCCTGGCGATCATCTTAATGGCCTCGTCTCTTGCGGTACTCATAACTTTCTCCCCGATCGTTGTCCTCAAGTTAGAAAATATAGCATAGAGGGCCGTCACTCTTCGCTAAAGTAGTCAGAATCGATCTTTTTGACTACATACGAGTCTTCAGTAGTAACCCCCACATCATGATCCATCATCATCTCGCTCAACTGTTCCCCGTCAATCAAAACGATCTTTTTTCCAATCCGAGAGACATAGTCCTTGGCATCGGGCGAAAAATGGGAGGTTGTAATGAAGACGCCCTTATTTGCACGATGGCCTTCTAAGCTGCCCACGAACGCTTGAATCTCAGGTCGTCCCACCGTCCCTGCCCATCGCTTAGCCTGAATATAAATCACATCTAATCCAAGCTTGTCCTCTTTTATAATTCCGTCGATACCGCCATCGCCCACACGGCCGATGGCACTGCCGGCATCCTGCCTTGATCCTCCGTATCCCATTTTCAGCAACAGCTCAACAACCAGTTGCTCAAAAAAGATAGGAGGGGCCTGTCGAACCTTCTCAAGGATTTCATCACCCAGAGATCCCCGTAGAGTTTGATATGCCCTTTCCAAGATTTCCTTTGGAGTTTGATCCGCGTGTTCGGCCTCGATCTCTAGAGTTTCAATCTTGGGTTTCTTAGTTTTTCGGAATTCGAGATGTTCTTCAAATTGATCCAGGAAATGAACATCGATCTTTGGCGGCGCTGATGCCAATACTTCTTTGCCGCGCGGTGCGATCTTATAGAGGCCGCTCCCAATCCTTTCCAAAAGTCCTGCTTTCTTGAGATGTGTTCGCGCCCACCCGACTCGATTTTGAAAACGTGTTTGATTGCCTGATGGCAGTCTTTCGGTTCGCTCTAGTTCCGTCAGGTCAAAGCGATCAGCCAATTCCGCGTACATCTGAGTCGTAGTCTTGGCTTCTCCATCCTTGAACATTTCGAGGAGCGGAAGCATGATGGTTTGAAAGTCAGGTATCGGCACGTTCTTCTCCCAAGATCAAAATCCCGCTCCAGACGCGTCCTGCTTCTTCGCTTTACCCAAGACAGCGTTGTCAATCAGCCTGGTCTTCCCGATAAATGCCGCCATCGAGATCAAAGCGGGCCGATCGCCAAGCTCATCCAACTGCTCTAACGTCTCGGCGTCGTTGAGGCTGACGTAATCGATCCGCGCGAGTGGTTCCGTGTTAACCGTTGCTTTCACTGCTTCTATCAGACGCTCCGCTTTTCGCTCGCCATTGTCATACTCGGCCGCCGCGCGCGACAGGCTTCGATACAGAACCGTCGCGGCTTTTCTCTGTTCGTCGTCAAGATAATTATTGCGCGAAGACAAGGCCAATCCCGACTCGGTGCGCGCAGTCGGTAGAATAACAACCTCGCTATCGAAAGCCAGATCACGAATCATCTGCTTGATCACAATCGCCTGCTGCGCGTCCTTCTGGCCAAAGAAGGCAAAGTCCGGCCGGACGAGGTTGAGCAGCAAAGCGACGACCGTGGTCACGCCGCGAAAATGGCCCGGCCGCGCCGCGCCTTCGAGTCCGTCGGACAATCCCTCAACCGTGAGGTACGTCGAAAAGCCTTGCGGATAAATCTCTGCGACGGCCGGGGCAAAAACGTAATCGACTTTGAACTCGTCCAGCAAGGCCGAATCGTGCGTCAGATCGCGCGGGTAGGAAGCAAAATCCTCCTCGGGTCCGAATTGTGCGGGATTTACGAACACCGACACCACGACCACGTCGCACCGCGCGCGCGCCGCCTGCACCAGGCTGAGATGACCTGCGTGCAGCGCGCCCATCGTCGGCACAAACCCGATGGTGCGATTCCCTTCGCGGCGAATCTGACGCGCGACGGACATCATGCGCTGGCGAAGGTTGATAATTTCCATAAGAGATTAAGCCACAAAAAGGCACAAAAGGATGGTTCAGAGTTCAAGCTTCAGCTTGTGTGGTTCGTCTGGCAGCAACCTAAAGGTTGAACTCTGAACGCATCCTTCTGTGCCTTGTGTGCCTCTTCGTGGCTAAGTCTTCACTTTCTTTGTTTCGATATGCAATTCAGCGGCAGCATCAGCGGGCAAGCCGTAGGATTCATTCTCGGAAGGATAAGATCCGCTGCGCACATCTTCCGCCCAACGCGTGACTGCATCAGTAATCGTTTCGCGCAGGTTCGCGTACTCGCGCACAAAACGCGGCAGTTTGCCAAAGGCCATCCCGAGTAGATCATGAAAGACGAGCACCTGAATGTCGCAAGCGACTCCGGCGCCAATGCCAATCGTGGGAATGCTGATACTCTCAGTGATCATCTGCGCGATTTCGCGCGGCACCAGTTCCAACACGATCGAAAACGCGCCCGCCTCTTCCAAAGCATGCGCATCGTCGAGCAAATGCCGCGCGGCATCAGCGGTCTTGCCCTGCACCCGATAATTTCCGAGTTGATTGATCGACTGAGGCGTCAAACCGATGTGACCCATGACTGCGATCTCTTCATTCACCAGTCGTTTCACCAGCTTGACGCGCTTTTGTCCGCCTTCGAGCTTGACCGCCTCGGCTTCGCCCTCTTTGATCAGTCTCAATGCCGCCCGCACGGTATCGTCCGCGCCGGTATGAAACGACCCGTAGGGCATGTCGGCGACCAGCAGCGCGCGCTGCACGCCGCGGCGCACGGCCTTTACGTGAATCAGAATCTCGTCCAGCGTGACCGGCACCGTGTTGCCGTAACCGAGCACGACATTGCCCAGACTGTCGCCGACCAGAATGATATCGATTCCCGCTTCATCGACGATGCGCGCGGTGGGATAATCGTACGCGGTCAGGCAAACCAGACGCTCGCCGCGTTCCTTGCTGGCTTTCAAAGACGGCGCGGTGACTTTTTCGGGACGCTCAGGCTTTAGATATGGCATTTTTCCCTCTCTGTCGTTGGGCCAAAACCAGACGGATTATAGGTGACCTAATCAAAGCGCCGCAACCCTGCTAAAATGTCGGCTCGGATTATGCTAATCAATTATCACGGAATCCTGCTGCCGGTGACTACGCCGTTTGCCGCGGACGACGAATTCGATCGCCGGGGGCTCGCCGAAAACCTCAAGAAGTGGAACACGACCGGCATCACGGGCTACGTCATTCTGGGCTCGACCGGCGAGCGGGTTAATCTCGACGAACGCGAATACGTCGAGGTAATCGAGACTGCGCGTCAGGCTATTCCCGAAGAGTTCGCCTTCATCGCCGGCGCCGGACAGCAAAGTACACACGGAACGATCAGAGAGATCGAGGTGGCCGCGCGCGCCGGCGCCGAGGCCGTGCTGGTGATCACGCCGCACTATTATCGCTCTGCTATTTCGCAAGACGCGCTTGTGAGTCATTACACGGGAGTTGCCGACGCCTCGTCGATTCCAATCATTCTCTACAGCATGCCCGATCTGACTGGAATTAAGATCGAGCCGGAAGCCGCGGCGCGTTTGAGCGTCCACGAAAACATCGTCGGCATCAAAGACAGCTCCGCGGACGTCGCGAAGCTGGCCGAGACGGTTCGACTTGTGCCTGACGATTTCGCCGTGATGATTGGCAACGGCACCGTGTTCTGCGAAGCGTTGCAAGCGGGCGCGCGCGCCGGAATCCTCGCGGTGGGGTGCGTGGCTCCGCAACTCTGTGTGGCGATCTACGATGCCGTTCAAGCCGGCGAGATCGATCGAGCTTCGGCTTTGCAAGCCGCGTTGACGCCGCTGGCGCGCGCGGTTACGAAGACCTACGGAATCGGCGGACTGAAGGCGGCGTTGGAGATGGCTGGATTAATCGGCGGCGCAGTGCGCGCGCCATTGCAGCTACCGGGCGAAGAGGGGCGAGACGAAATCGCGGAATTGCTGCGTGAAGCGATGGACGCTTCCGGCAAGGCCCCGCTAGCGAAGGTGTCAGAAGCCCGACCGTAAGGGAGCGCACCTTACCAGCAAGATCGAGATGATGGAAGTGGCCCTCCCTTACGGTCGGGCTTCTGAGACGCCGCTGGTACATGAAACATCCGACGCGTAGAATAATCCGTCAGGAGCGATCCCAAAATTGAGCACCGCCGAAACTGCCTGTCACAGCACGCCGCAAGAAGCCGGATTGCGCGTCGAGACGCTTTCGTTCGATCAAATCCCCCAGCAAACGCGACTCTTTCTCGACTATCTCCGCGACCCGGCGGCGCTGCAGCGCTTTTATCCTGAAGCGGTCCGCTTTCACTACGACCTCTCTGCGCGCGCTGAACGAGTTCTCGGCGCTTACGAAACCGATCGCGGCGCGCTCTGCGACGCGCTCGCAGAGATGAATCGCGGCTGGGGCGCCAGCGCCGAGACGCTTGCGAACATTCGTGAGTTGCGCGCCGCCGACTGTCTCGCGGTCGTCTCTGGTCAGCAGGCAGGTTTGTTCGGCGGGCCGCTCTACACGATTTACAAAGCCCTTTCGGCGGTGAAGTTGGCGGAGTGCATGACGCAGCGTGGCGTCAGGGCCGTTCCCGTTTTCTGGATCGCCACCGAAGATCACGATTTTGCGGAAGTGGCGAACGCCGAATTTATCAATCGTGATTGCGCGCTCAGTCGCGTCAGCGTGCCGCCGGCAATACATTCGGAAGGACTGCCGGTGGGTCGCGTCGCCCTCGACGAATCGATCGACGACACGGTCCAGGGTCTTCTGGCCGCACTGCCGCAGACGGAGTTCAGCGAAGATATTGAAAAGCTCTTGCGCGAGGCGTATCAGCCCGGACGGAATTATGGCGACGCATTTGCGCGACTGGTAACGTCATTGATTGGGCAGCGGGGCTTGATTCTTCTCGATCCGCTGGACCCGGAATTGAAGAAGCTGGCCGCGCCGTTGTATGCAAAGGCCGCCGCGCGCGCGCAAGAGATCGCGCTGGCGATTGCCAAACGCAGCCGCGAGCTGGAAGCCGACGGCTATCACGCGCAGGTGGCGCCGTCGGAAAATTCTTTCCCGCTGTTCCTGCATGACGAAAACGGAAGGCGTCACGCGCTGACGCGGACTGAGAACGGCAAGTACCACGCGAAGGGCGCGGGCCAGGGTTCCAGTCAAGCATCAGAGTATTCCAGCGATGATCTCGCTGCCTGGGCCCTGCGCGAACCAGAACGGTTCAGTCCAAACGTAACACTGCGCGCGGTCGTGCAGGATTTTCTGTTGCCGACAGTGGCGTACTATGGCGGCTCGGCTGAGATTGCTTATTTCGCGCAAACCTCAGAGGTGTATCGTCTGCTCGAACGCCCGGCGACGCCGATTCTCCACCGCGCCAGTATGACCGTAATTGAGAAGCACACCTGGCGCACGCTGGAACGCTATCATATCGGCCTGCCGGATTTTTTTGCGGGATTCGATTACGTGGTTGCGCGCGTCGTCAAAGAATACCTGGGCAAAGAAACTTCCGCAGCGTTCGATCATACGACCGCGACATTCAACCAGGAACTCGACGCCTTGCAGGAGCAACTGCGCCACGTCGATCCGACGCTGGCCGGCGCTTTGGATACCGGCCGCCGCAAGATCAATTATCAGATTGATGGACTGCGCACCCGCTTTCAGCGCGCGCAGGTGGGCCGCGACGAAGCCGTGCACCGCCAGTTGCAGCGCGCCTTTGACTTGCTTTATCCGAACAAGGCGCTGCAAGAGCGGAGCATCAACATCACTTCGCTGCTGTCGCGGCACGGGAGTTACGTTGTCGATTGGATTTATGACGCTATTGATTTGGGATCGACAGAACATCAGGTTGTGTTCTTGTAATTGTGAATTGGCCGCAGAGGCACAGAGACATGGAGCCTCAAACGAAATAAACAAAACCATGGCCGACATGAATCTTTCGCATAAAAGACCGATAAGACTGACCTCTCTGAATTCTTGTTCTTCTCCGTGTCTCTGTGGCTCTGTGGCTGGTTTTTATTTCTATGTCTAAAATTCGCGTCCTTGCCGATCACATTTCCAACCTTATCGCCGCCGGTGAAGTCGTCGAACGCCCGGCGTCTGTCGCCAAGGAGCTGGTCGAGAACGCGATCGACGCCGGCGCGGCGCGCGTGGTGATCGATATCGAGGCCGGCGGGCGGCGGCTTTTGAAAATCACGGATGATGGCGAAGGAATGACGCGTGATGATGCGGTGCTGGCTTTCGAGCGGCACGCGACTTCGAAAATCAGCAAGGCTGAGGACCTGAACGCAATCGGCACGCTCGGCTTTCGCGGCGAGGCCTTGGCGTCAATTGCGTCCGTCGCGCGCGTGGAATTGATCACGCGAAGTGAAGAGGCCGCTGCCGGAACGCGCGTATTCATCGAAGGCGGGCGCATGCGCGATGTGAAAGACGCGGCCCATCCGCGCGGCTCGACGATCGCCGTGCGTGATCTTTTTTTCAACACGCCGGCGCGGCGAAAGTTCTTGCGTTCGGAAGCTACTGAGAGTTATCACCTCACGAATCTGGTTACGCATTACGCGCTGGCCCATCCCGAGATTTCTTTCACGCTCCAGAACAATGGGCGCGAGACGCTGCGGGTGGCGCCGGCCCAGGACGTGCGCGAGCGCGCTTATCAAATCTTCGGCGCGCAGTTTCTCGACAGCTTGCTGGAAGTCAATAACGAATCATCCGAACCGGATGCGGGCGTTTCGCTCGCCCCGATTGCCCGCGTGCGTGGGTTTGTTTCCGCTCCGCGCGAACGGCGCACGTCGCGCGATGCGCAGTTTCTTTTCGTGAACGGACGCTTTGTGCGCGATCGCTTGATTGGCCGAGCGCTGTCCGAAGGCTATCGCTCGATCCTGCCGCATGGCGTCTATCCGGCGGCCCTGTTGTTCATCGAAGTGCCGCTCGAAGAAGTTGACGTCAACGTGCACCCGGCCAAAACGGAAGTGCGTTTCCGGCGCGCCGCCGCCGTCGCCGACGCCGTGCGCGAAGCCGTGCGCGCCGCCCTGGCCAGCGCAGGTTACGCACCCGCGGTTGAGATCAAAGACGCCGCGCCCGCATCGATCGAGGTGGCGCCGGAGGCGAGCAATGACAAGGTCGAGGCGTTTTCCGATGTGCCGGCGACTATGGAAATCCCCGCGGTGGAGCCGGGGCCGATCTCGCGCGAAGCTTTTGCCTTAAGGCCACGACCGCAGCAGGAGCGGATCGGGTTCACGCCCGCTGAGCCCGAGACCAGCGCACCGCCGAGTTTCGCCGCGACCGCCGCAGCTCCGGCGGCGTCTATGCCGAGCGCTTCGACTGTTCCCGAGGATCAATCCTCGGACGTACCCGTGACGACGGCTCCCGCTTTGCCGCCGCTGAACTCCGCCCTGACGTTTGTCCGCGAAGTCGCAGTGGAATCGCTGTCGTCAAACATTCGGCCGCTGGGTCAGCTCGACGAAAGCTTCATCATCGCGACTGACGGCGAAGGCTTGCTCTTGATCGATCAGCACGTCGCGCATGAACGCGTTTTGTTCGACAAGTATCGCGGCCTCGAGACCTCGCGCCGCGCCGAATCGCAGGCCATGCTGATTCCCGAGACTTTCGACCTGACGCCAGCCCAGGCTTCCGCGTTCGACACGGTCGAGGCGGAACTCGAAAGCTATGGATTTGAATTGATGCGATTGTCCGGCCGCACGGTGGCGATCAAAGCGACGCCCGCGGATCTGCCGGCGAGCGAGGCGCGCAACATGCTCGCGGAAGTTCTGGATACGGTTGATTCGGAAAAGCGTGGGAACGCGCGCGCGACCTTGCGCGACGAGATTGCGGCGTCGCTCGCGTGTCACGCGGCGATCAAAGTGAACATGCCGCTGGCCGCGGAAAAGATGCGCTGGCTAATCGATCGTTTACTGCTGACGTCTTCACCGACCACCTGCCCACACGGCCGGCC